>JAANMX010000023.1_pt1 | contig 153026 bp, 114 predicted proteins | sample 7279681 | NCBI WGS metagenome assembly JAANMX01 (sample SAMN14094542, study PRJNA606508) | bioreactor metagenome | isolation source: A lab-scale SPAN reactor treating ammonium-rich wastewater day 351 | place: Ireland: Galway | collected 2018-01-01 | reverse complement strand
GAAGTCCGGAGCCAGGCCGTTGCCGCCTGGATCGAAGGTGGCGTAGTAGTCGACGCCGCCGACTTCATCGGGGATGTAGGTCTCGCCCGCAGGATCGCTCGGACGGGAGATCACCGCAACGGGCTTGGGCGTAAAGACCGTGGACTGGGACACCAGGATATCCCAGGGGGTGACCAGATTGATGTAGGCGCTGCTATCGGAAGCGGCCATGCCCCATTCGGGAATGGTCATTGGCGCGTGGACTCCGGCCCGGGTGCCCGTTGGCTCGTAATGGCCGTCGTCGGCCCAGCTGTAGGAGCGCGAAGTCAACGAGGCATTGCCTGGCCACGCCTGATGGCCAAGGTCCGTCGGCGGCCCGAGCGCCGGCGCGGCGCCCACGATGAAGTCGGCCAGGATGTCGAACCACGCGCCGGACCAGTTGGCGACACCGTCCATATCGACACCGGGCCCGCCCATAGGATCGGTCAGCGTGATGATATTGTACGCATTCAGCCCTTTGAACATGTTGTACATGCTGTAGGCGTCGCGAGCGCTGGACCAGCCCATTTGCACATCGGGGATGAAGAAGGAGCGGTAGAGGTAGCTCAACGCGCCCTCGACCCTCGGGTCTGTAACCGGCGCTCCGACGTAATGGAGGCCGACGAGGCCGCCGCCGGTCTTGGCGGCGTTCTCGTAATGGTATCCGGGCTCGTAGTCCTGGCCGCCGTAGCGATGAAGGCCACGAGCAGCTCCGGTACGACGATCCATAGAGCCGTAGGTCGTAATCGCGTCCGTATTCGAGTTATTCGTCAGCCAGAGGTCCAGCGCGGATTTGAAGGTCGGGGCCGTATCGATCATCGGGAAGCCAGGGCCCGGTATCGGCGTAGCGAGATGGGCCTGCTGCGCGGCCGCGAGTCCGATCGCGTACCAGCCAACCGCAGAACCATCGCTATCGTACGGGGTTGCGTAGTAACGGGCTCCGCCTTCCCATGAGCCGCCCTCGGCCTGAATATACTGAAAGCCGTCGACGAAGTCCTCAAGGAGCGCATGATAGGTGGGATAGTCGATCCGATTGGGGATCGGGGCGGCAACGTAACCGGCCTGAGCGAGCGCCTGCATGTGCATCCCGCCTTCATAGACCGGTGTGCTCTGGCTAATGAGGCAGAGGCCGTTGGGGACGCCGCCGGGGCCATGGGTGTCCGGATCGAAGGGCCCGAAGGTGGCGAAGGTCTTCATGGCCGTCGCTACCTGCGCCAGACGGCCCGCGTCGGTGAGCCAGTTGATCAGGCGGTTGAGGTCGTCAACATAGCCGTCCTTGGTCGGGTCATTGCTGAAGTTCTTGCCGCCGGTGATCGACCGACCGAGGTTCTCGAAGCAGACGGCCGCCATCGCGGACGGACCGATATTAACTCCGCCGCTACCGAGGCCGTATTGCTCGATATAACCGATGTCCGCCGGCGGGTGTGGCGCGGTCGTATAACCGTCGATGCGGACGATCTGCGTGTGCAGATACCACAGACCTTCGTCTGTCGACCGGGCAATACGATCCGCTCGCACCGTCGGACTGCCGACGATGATGTAGTAATAGCCGACCGCGACCGCAGCGGCTGCGTCGGTGACGGTGATCCTGGCCGTAACCGGCGTTCCGACTGGCAGCGTGTAGGTGTGGCTCGCGGCGGCGCCGTTGTAGCCATCGACGACGCCCGGGGTCGAGATGATCGGCGAGCCGTCGCCCGGATCCCAGTCGACGGTGTAGGGAGGGGTCCCGCCCTGTACGACGGCCTTGAGCCGGGTAGCGACGCCGGAGAAGACCGTATGCCGGCTCAGGAGACTGGGCGGGTTGCTGGCGAAGGTGGAATCCGCGACCCAGGGAATAGGGATGATGGCGAGCGGGCCGGGGGCCAGCGTACGCCTGGCAGCCGGCTTCGGAACCACCGGCTTGGGACGGGGGCCCGCCGCGTCGGAATCGACGATATTCTGCGAGATGATCTTGAACTCATCGGATGCCTGAAGCCGATAGGCGCCGTGAGGCAGTTTGACCACGGTAATGCTGCGATTGCCAATGACGCCCGCCCATGCGGATCGCCCGGACTTCGGGTCGATCGCACGCAACGACGTCGACGGAGCATAGCCCAGAACGGCAATGCCGTTGTAGGTATAGACGGACTTGTTGACAACCGGCGCACCGGGTCGAGGTCGCGTCTTGCTCTGGGCATCCGCATCGGGCATGGCAAGCAGCAAGGCCGCAGCCAGGGCCATCACCGATAACGAGATGGTGCGCATGATGCGCTTCTCCTTATGTAGAGTTATCCGACGCTGCTGCGTCGGCGCGACTAGCCCGAATGAACTCGGGATCTTGCAGGTGGACGCCTACTTTGCGGATGTTCGGCCGCCAGATGGCTTTCTTCTGGACCAGTGGTCCAGAGCGGCCTGGCGGACCGATTTGTACGGGGCCTCACACAACCACGGGCGAGACCCGGTCTTCGGCCTGGGGCCGAAAGCCTTCAGATCGGAATAGGCTGCGATCTGTACGACATGGTTCCCATATCGGATGAGGGTCGTACGGGCATAGGAGACAGCCTCATCGCGATTGGAGCGCATCTCCGTCGCATCGATGGCTTCATCCCCGACCTTGATCGGAATGGTCCTGCGCTGGGCCCACTGGGTGCCCTTTAGCGGAGGCCCATTCTCGGCGAAGGCCCGTTTCGCATCCTCAACGCGATCGTATTTCCAGACCTGGTATCGGATGTACGCGCCGGAGCTTTGCCAGCGATTATCGCCGTAGCTGACACCTCCGTTCTGATACGCGATGGCGCCGCCGAAGCGGGCGCGCATTTTGGAACTCGTATCAGATCCTTCGTAGGTCCAGCGGTCGTCGGGGGTGAAGAGCTTTCTGGGAAGGATATAGGGTTCGAAGCCGGCGGGCGCCGGCCGTTTTGGTCCGGGCTTCAGCGCGGGCTGCTGGGCTCCCTGCGCAGGCGCCTGAGCGACGCCAAGCGACGGGATACCGCAAAGGCAACCGACGAATAGGGTGAGTAGCATTATAGGTCCTGTTGGTATGGTCTGTGAGGCTATGGTACCGACAACTTGCCCGGTGCGACAACGGTACTGCACCCCGCCAACGAGACTCGGCAATGCGAAGCAACGTAGTATAACACAGGATTTTTCGATATGCAATATTTTTGAATCAGACGATCTTCGTCCCGGTTGTTCGATTCGCTAATGCGGGTGATACCCCCACGCGCGATACAGGCGGTACTCGAGCGCAGGCTCGCGGTACAGGCGCGGGACGCGGATGGCCAGTGGCGGGTCGATGGTCTCTACCCGATCGAAGACCGATCCATAGTCCGGGGGATTGATCGGATCCCGAACCACACGCTCGACAATGAGCGCACAGCCGCCCGGACGAAGTCCGGCCCTCGAGTTCCAATACCGGTACTGGTTATCCCGAGTGCCCAGGAACAGGCAGAAGGTGCGCGGCTGACCAGGCGCATAGAACGCCAGCCGTGCCGTAACGTCGTAAGTCGTCGATACGAGGACCGGTCGGCAGCCCGATACTTCCTGCATCCGCGCCATCTCCGACTGGCAGGCCTTCGCCAGCTCGCGCCCGCCGTACATCTTCCTCGATTGATCCCAGCGAGCGGGGATTCGAATGCCGACGGCGAGGCGGAGCTCGGGCCAGGCGGTCAGCGTGGTGAGAACGGCGGCGAAGGCGAGCGCCGTCGCACCGTACTTTTGTCGTCGGCGCGAGCTGCCTGTCCCTTCGCCCCAGACCCAGCCCGCATAGGCCACAGCCGCGCCGATCCAGCCCAGGATCGCCCAGTTGGCCTCGACCTTCGACTTCAGCGTCTGCAGAGCGAAGAAGAGGAGCACGGGCGCGGAGAGCCAGCATGCGAACGCAAGCCGGGGATCCCGGCGACGGCGCTTCCACGCATCCGCAAGGGCCGCGACCATGCCGAGGAACAGGAGGGGTGTCATCAAGCCGGCCTGAGAACCCAGAAAGTCGCCGAACCGGCGGAGGACCGTTCGATCGATTCCCTTATCGGTGAGGTGGAACATGTGGCGGAAGGTCGGCCAGTCGTTCTGGGACTGCCAGCCGAGGTTCGGCAGGTTCACCATGAGAGCGATTCCGAGCGCCAGCCATGGCCCGTAGGTGCGGAGGCGCCAGCGCTGCTCGGGTGAATCGACAAGCCACAGGAAAAGACACGGGACGAAGAGGACCATCGAGTACTTGCTCAGGATGCCCACCCCCAGCGCGACCCCGATCGTGATCCATCGGATCGGATCGCGCCGATCCGACTCTCCGGCCTTCCCGCTGTCCGGGACGAGCAGACCCGAAGCGGCCCAGAGCGCCCAGGCCCAGGCCAGAGCCATCGGGATGTCATAGGTGGCGACGAATCCGCCGGCCACGCCCATGGGCGTCAGGCCGGAGAGGCCGACGCCTGCCAGGCCGGCGCGGGGTCCGAACAGTCGGCGGGCGGCACTGAAGATCAGCGACAGGGTGGCCGTCGAACACGCGATGATGCCGGCCCGGACGCCGATCTCGGATGTCCCGAGGAGCATGGTCGAGGCCCGGATGATCAGCGCGATCACGGGGCCCTGATCGTAGTACCCCCAGTCCAGCGAGCGGCTCCAGTCCCAGTAGTACGTTTCATCGGGAGCCAGAGGCAGACGAAGCGCGAGGACGGTGTGCACCAGGGTCAGGAACGCGATCAGGCCGATGGCGACGCCATCGATCCGCTCCCAGCCCCGGGATGACGGGGACGCTGTTGCCGGTCTCAAGATGCTGTCGCCGTTGATCTGGGCTCTCCGCTATTGTCGATGCCGGTTCGGAACCCTGATCCTGCGGGCAACGTCCTCGGAAGTCGTACGCGATCCGGGTTCGCAGACCGGCATCCCGAGATCGGAGCCGATCCTTCGAACGGCGCCGGATGTTCGGTCGGCCGGCATGGCACACCTGTTGCTAACCAGTGCAGGATACCGGCAAACGGCCTCGCCGTCAACGTTCCCGGCGTGTGTGGGCCTCGGGATTGATGCGAACCCTGGCCCGCGCCGAGGCGTCCCTATAGCAGAGCCGTGCGGATTCGGGTAGAACAGGTACGACCGACTGGCGGCCCACCGATCGAACCGGATCGAGAACCGATTCCGCCATCAGGAGTAGACGATGCAGAAGAGATATGCGTTCGGCGTCTGGAGCGCCGTCCCGATCATCCTTGCCGCGGCGTGCGGACCCGTCGCCGCTCGACAGGAGGCGACGATTCCGCTCCCCTTGAAGCTCCCGAGACCCGTGTTCGCGGGGACGCCGAAGGAGGTGCCGGCCGGGACGACCGTTGAAAAGCCGTCGGGCAAACCCCGACCCATTCCCCAGGTCCCTGCCGGAACGATCAACCTCGCGCTCAAAAAGAAGGTGACCGCGAGCAAGGCCCCGTTCGGGGGCTCGCTGGAGCTGATCACGGACGGCAACAAGGAAGCCCGCGAAGGCACGGCCGTCGAGCTGCAGCCCCGATTGCAGTGGGTGCAGGTGGACCTCGGGGCGTCCTGTGAGCTCCATTACGTGGTCTTCTGGCACTTTCATATGGAGCCCGTGGTCTATCACGACGTCATCGTCCAGCTCTCCAACGATCCGGACTTTATCGACGGCGTCACCACCATCTTCAACAACGATCAGGACAATACGGCCGGGCTGGGCATCGGCAAGGATCGGGAGTATTTCGAGACCAGCGAGGGCAAACTCGTGGCCGCCAAAGGGATCAAGGCCCGGTACGCCCGCTTCTACAGTCGCGGGAGCACGTACAACGACCCTCTCAACCGATATACCGAGATCGAGATCTACGGCCTTCCCGCCAGGTAGTCGTTCGGCATCCGCACTTCGGTCATGAGCCGTACGGCGCTGTTCGTCGTTGCGGTCCTCGTCATCGCCCTCGGCGCCTCGGCGTTGCGGCTGCCCGACCTCGGCAATCGCATCGTTCATGCCGATGAATCGGTCCATGCCGTAAAGCTCTGGGAACTGCGATCCACCGGCAGGTATCGTTACGATCCGGACGAGTTCCACGGGCCGACCCTCTACTATGCGGCCCTGCCGGCGCTGAGCGCACAGGGCCGCTCCGACTTCGGCGCCGTGACCGAGTCGGATTGCCGCCTGCCGGTGGCGCTCGCCGGCGTCGGCATGATCCTCCTCGTGGCTCTCCTGGCTCCGGCGATAGGGCGTCGAGCCGCGCTGCTGACCATGCTCCTCCTCGGCCTCTCGCCCGCGTTCGTCTTCTATAGCCGGTACTATATCCAGGAGACCTTCCTCGTCGCGTTCACGGCGGGGGCGCTCGGCTGCTTCGTCCAGTGGGCGCGAGCGCCGCGGCTCGGCTGGGCGATGCTCGGCGGCGCGTTCGCCGGTTTGATGCTGGCATCCAAGGAGACCGCGATTCTCAGCCTCGGCGCGTGGGGCGCGGCGGTTCTTCTGTTTCGCTCTCCGTCTGGTCCGACGCCCCGACGGGTCCTGCGCATCCACGCCGGCCTCGCGATGGCGGCCTGCTGCCTCACGGCGGCGGCGCTCCTCACCGGATTCGGGTCCAACGTGCAGGCGGTCGTCGATTACGTCCGTTCCTACGGTCACTGGCTTGTGCGCGCCCACGGCTCCGACCTCCACCGCCAGCCATGGAGTTACTATTGCACGCTCATCGGCTGGCGGCCGTCGACACGGGGACCGGTCTGGACCGAGGGGGCGATCCTCCTCCTCGGGTGCATCGGCGGCATCGTGAGCCTCCGACGGCCTCGAGAGGCCCGGGACCTGTTCGGTCGGCGACTGCTCGTCTTTACGGCGATCCAGTTGGCGGCCTATTCCGTCACGCCCTATAAGACGCCATGGTGCGTCCTGAACCCGCTCCTTGGCGTGGCGCTGCTGGGCGGCCTCGGCGGCGATGCGCTGCTTACGATGCCCCGAAGGCTCGGGATTCGGTACGCGGCGGGTCTGCTCATGGTCGTCGGGGGGATCCACCTGGGATGGCTGGCCCAGCGCACCTCCTTCGTCTATCAGAACGATCCGCGGAACCCGTACCTCCACTCGCCCACCGTGCCCGACGCTCTGGAGTTCCGTCGCCGGGCCATGGCTCTCGCCCCATTCCATCCGGACCGCATGCGGATGGTCATCAAGGTGTTCTGGAACGACGCCTACTACTGGCCGATCCCGTGGTATCTGCGCGGCTTCGACAACGTCGGTTACTGGCAGGGCGTGCCCGCCGATGCCGACGCCCCGCTGATCTTCGCCTCTCCGGAGTACGACGAGGAGCTGACCCGGCGCCTCGATGCGACCCATCTGATGAACGGTTATATCGGACTCCGACGCGGAACCGTGGCGATGGTCTGGGTGCGGATGGACCTCTGGACCCGGTATGTCGAAAGCCGTCGCCGGGCGTCGCCGGCCGACGGTCTATAATAGCTGTGCGGCTCCGAACCGCTACGGAGCAGCGAACCATCGGGAACAGGACGACGCATTGACCCTCAAGATCGGCATCCCCAAGGGGAGCCTTCAGGAATCGACGTTTACGCTTTTTCGCAAGGCCGGCTACGAGTTCCGAATGTCGTCGGGGCGGTCGTACCATCCGACCGTCGATGACCCGGAGCTCGAGCCCCTCCTCATCCGCCCGCAGGAGATACCCCGGTATGTCGAAGCCGGCATCCTCGATGTCGGGTTGACAGGCCGGGATTGGATCGTCGACAACGGATCCGATGTTGCCGAGGTCGCTGAGCTGGCCTATTCCAAGGCCACGCGCAATCCGATCCGGGTGGTCCTGGCCGTGGCTGCGGATTCGCCGGTCAGCTCCGCGAATGATCTCGAAGGGATGCGCATCGCGACGGAATATGTACGCCTGACGGAACGCTATCTGGCCGAGCGCTCGGTCACCGCCCGTGTGGAGTTCTCGTGGGGGGCGTGCGAGGTGAAGGTTCCGGAGCTGGTCGACGCCATCGTCGTCAACACCGAGACCGGCAGTTCGCTGCGCGCCCATAACCTCCGGATCGTCGACACCATCCTCGTCTCCACGACGCGGCTCATCGCGAATCGCGCCGCGCTGGCCGACCCGGAGAAGAGGGCGAAGGTCGACAACATCGCCATGCTTTTGCGGGGAGCCCTGGAAGCCGAACAGATGGTGGGACTCAAAATGAACATCCTGCGCGCCGAGCTCGATCGGATCACCGCGCTTCTGCCGGCCATGCGCCGGCCCACCGTCGCGCCCTTATCCGACGACGCATGGGTCGCGCTGGAGATCGTGGTCGAGGAACGGACGGTTCGGGACCTGCTGCCGGCCCTGAAACGTGCGGGCGCCGAAGGGCTTGTGGAATATCGGCTGAACAAGGTCATTCCGTGATCGCGCGCCTCACCGGCAAGGTGGTATCCACGGATGCCGGCTCCCTGGTGCTGGATGTCAACGGGGTCGGATATCTGGCGCATGTACCCCTCAGCCTGCTGGCCGCGCTGCCGGAGAGCTCCGCGAACGTAACGCTGTATACGAGCATGGTCGTGCGGGATGACGACATCGCCCTGTACGGCTTCCGGTCGGAGGCCGAGCTGGAGCTGTTTCGGCGCCTGACCAGCGTCACGGGCGTAGGCCCCAGGGTGGCGCTCTCCATGCTCAGCGCGTTCGAAGGGCACGAGCTGGCGCGGGCGATCAGCTCCAACGATGCGAAGGCTCTGACCCTCATACCCGGCGTCGGTCCGAAACTGGCCCAGCGGGTGGTGCTGGAGCTGGGCGATGCGATGGCGCAGTTCGCGTTTGATCAGGCGGTGCAGCGGGTCGATTCCGGTCCGAGCGCCGTTCGGAGCGCTCTGTTCGAGGACATCGTCGAAGCGCTCGTCGGCCTCCAGTACAACCGGGCCGATGCGCGCAGGGCCGCCGAGAAGGCCATTGCGGCCTCGGGCGGCTCTGCCGACGGGCCGGCGCTGATCCGGCTCGCCCTCAACAGCCTCTCCGGGGAGGGTGGCCGGTAGGCCCATCTCCTCCGTCGGCGCCCGCCTGCGGCACCCCGCCGGTTCGGTCGTCCATCCCGAACTTCGCCCGTAAAACCGGCATCGCCCCCTGTTTCGTGCGGTACCCTAACGGCATCTTATCGATTAAGGAGGCCCCGATGACACGACGACGACTGGTTCTAACCCTGGCGATCGCCCTCGTCGGCCTGCAGGCGGGCGCCGCTCCCAGAGCGAAGGCCCCGAAGAACGTGATCCTGCTGATCGGAGACGGTATGGGTTTCGCCCAGACGACCCTCGGCCGGATCGCGCTGGGCACGAACGACGCTACGTTACGTCTCGACTCTATGAGCCATGGCGGAATGGTGAAAACCTATCCGCTGGATACTCCGGACAAGAGAGTGGTCATCACCGATTCGGCGGCAGCGGCTACCGCGCTGGCGACCGGACACAAGACGAAAAACGGCATGATTGCGATGCTCCCGGACGGCGCCAAACTGAAGACCGTCCTGGAAGCGGCGCAGGACAAGGGCAAGCGCGTGGGGCTGGTCACCACGGTCACGATTTCCCACGCTACTCCGGCCGGTTTCGGCGCGCATGTTCCATCACGCGGACAGGAGACGGATATCGCGGCCCAGTACCTGGACCGCAAAATCGACGTCCTGCTCGGGGGCGGCGAGGCGATGTTCGTGCCGCAGTCCGTCGCGGGCAGCAAGCGGAAGGATGATCGGGACCTTCTGGCCGAGGCCCGGCGTCTGGGATACACGGTTGCACGCACGAAGGACGAGATGGACAGGGTCCATTCCGGCAAGATCCTCGGACTATTCGCCATGGAGGCGATGAAGACCGAACCGCCGGAGCCATCGCTGGCCGAAATGACCGCCAAGGCGCTCGACCTCCTCGGTACCAATAAGAACGGCTTCTTCCTGATGTCCGAAGGCGGTCAGATCGATTGGGGCTCCCACGCCAACAACGGCCCGATGACGGTCAAACAGATGCTCGATTTCGACGCGGCCATCGGTGTCGCTCTCGATTTCGCGCGGAAGCGGGGCGATACCCTCGTCGTGTTGACCGCCGATCATGAGACCGGCGGTCTGGCCCTCGTGGGCGCGACGGCGGGTACCACGGCGCCCTATTCCATGGCATGGGGCTCCAAAGGCCATTCGGCCACCGTCGTGCCCCTGCTGGCTGATGGCCCGGGGGCCGAGCTCTTCAGCGGCGTCCTGAACAACACCGACATCCCGAAGCGGATCGCGAAGTTGATGGGGCTGAACCTGAACTAGCCCTCTGCGGGTCCGGCCTGCGCGGCGAACTCCCTGTCGCACTGCTGCCAGATCCGCTCCATTTCTGCGACACGGGCCGTCTCACGGGCGGCCCGGTCCCGCATCTCGCTTCGATCGCCCCGCATGTCGTAGAGCTCCCACGGCTCTTTCGCGGCGGCGACGAGCTTCCAGTCGCCCATCCGCAAGGCCCGATTGCCGATGTGGTGAAAGTAGAGATAGGGTCGGGCGATGGGCGCGTCGCTGCGAAAGGCCCTGACCAGGCTCCTTCCCGGCAATGCGGGCGCCGTGACGCCGTTCCACTCCGGTTCCACCGATGCGCCAGCAAGGTCGCAGAGGGTCGGTATCAGGTCGATGACATGGCAGGGCGTATGCCGAAGCCCGCCGCCGGTCGGGATCCCCCGCGGCCAGTGGACGATGAGCGGCGAGGCAATGCCTCCTTCATGGACCCAGGATTTGTGGAGCCGAAACGGCGTGTTTGAGGTGGTCGACCAGCCCGGTCCGAGGCACAGGAACGTCCCGGCCGAGCCCATCGGCCGAGCGGGATCGTGCATGTCCCCTCGGATGATCTGCTCCGCGCTTGCGCCGTTGTCCGAGACGAAGACGATGACGGTATTCTCCATGGCGCCCATCCGTTCGATCTGGTCCAGCGCCCGACCGATCTCCGCGTCCATCCGGCTGACCATGGCGGCGTGGATCGCCATCTTGCGGGCCTGAAATATCTGCTGTTCGGAACTAAGCGTATCCCAGGGCACGGCGCGGGCCACCTCTCCCGGGCCGATCTCCCTCCGCAGCTCCTCCGGACTCATGTTCCATACCGGCGCGATATCGGGCTCCGCAGGGGGCAGCGGACAGCGGATAAGCCCCGCATCCCGCAGCCGCTGCCATCTCTCCTTGCGAACCCGATCCCAGCCCGACCGATACCGGTCGCGATAGCGTTCGATGTCGGCCGGGGGCGCCTGCAAGGGGAAATGGGGCGAGGTGAACGCAAGGTACAGGCAGAACGGCGTCGCGGCGTGGTGCGCATGGTGCTCGGCGAGGAACTCGATGCCCCGGTTGGCGATCTCCGTGGTCAGATAGAAGCCGGAATCCCGACGGATGGGCGGCAGCGGCGCATCGTCGAGCTGATGGTCATCCGGATCGAAGAATCGGTTGTGGTCATGGATGACGTACGATCGGTCGAAATGGCCGTCGGCGACGGGCTTCGGCGCACCCATGAGGTGCCACTTGCCCGAATGGTAGCATCGGTAGCCCGCTCGCTTGAGGTAGTCCGGCAGGACCCGGGTCCACCTCGGCAGTCTCCCCTTCGGCGGATCCATCCGCACCTGCTGCGCGTAGTATCCGGTCAGCAGACAGGTGCGGGAGGGCCAGCATCGGGCTGTCGAATAGGCCTGAGTAAACCGGACGCCGCCCCGTGCCAGGCGATCGAGGTTGGGGGTATGGACCTCGCCCCCATAGCAGCCCGGATCGGAAAAGCCCATGTCATCGGCGACGATGATCAGGAAGTTTGGCCGTTGGCGCTCGGGCGCCTGCGCAGATGCCGACGGTAGGGACTGGGTCATGGCGGCGCTCCAGGCGAGGGATCCGCCGATGAAGCCGCGACGGGATATCTCCGGACTGATGCGGGCGTTCAACGCTGACTCCCCCGATGGTCTCATTGGGCGTGGCCGGTTCTCCGCTGATGGAACGGAGCCGGTTGCCCGATAGTTCTCCGAAGTTGAGGCCGGTTCCTCCATGCACCGTCGGGGCGCGGGCCACAAGGATCGGCGGAGCGGGGCGCCGAACATACGTTCGAGAAAACACGACACGACACATTCGGGAGATGCCCCATGCCCAGCAAGATCATCGCCGCGGCGCTGGCCGCCTCGCTGCTGACGCTCGTCGCGGCCAGCGGCCAGGCGCGAACGGAGGGAAGCGTGAACGCACAGGACAAACCCTATGATCCTGAGAACGCGCTGTACTGGTGTACCCACGCGCTCGACAGCGTCTTCAAGGACGCGTTCGTAACGGGGAGTTCGCCCAGCGATCTCAAGCTGTCGGCCGCCCGGGGTCAGACGGTCGGAGCGCAAATCGTCGTCCGGGCAGGGACAGTCCCCGCGAGGGTGAGCGGGATCCGCAGCAACGGCCTTCGCCATGAAGATCGCAAGGGGAGCATCGGCCCCGACGCCTTCGAGTTCGCGTTCATCGATCACTATCCGGTCGCGAAGAACTCAACCGCGACGCCGGTAACGGAGCTCCTCCGCAAGGCTCCTGCGGAGTTTCCCGATCCGTTCAGCGAGGCTCGCGAGAGGGTCGTGCCGGTCGAGACGGCTCAGCCCATCTGGGTGCAGTTCACGACGCCCTCGCGCGCGGCCGCCGGCACGTATACCGGATCGATCACGTTGAAGGTCGATGACGATGCTCTCGAGGTGCCCGTAACCCTGACGGTCTACGACTTTGCGCTGCCCCGTGCGACGCGCCTGCTGGTCACCGTCTGGACCAACAACGGTTCCCTCGCCAAGCATCAGAACGTCACAGAAGGCTCGGAGGCCTGGTGGCAGCTGCTGGGTCGGGTGGCCGCCATGATGCGCCAGCACCATCAAAACGTCATCCTGACGCCGTGGTCTCTGATCAAGGCGTCGCGCGACGCGACCGGGACGGTGCGCCTGAACTTCACGAGTTTCGATCGGTGGGTCCGCACCTTCCTTGCCGAGGGCTTCCAGCGGATCGAGATCAGCCATGTTGGCGGTCGGGAGACCGGGCAGTGGGAGGACAAGACCTTCGTCGCCTACGATATGCCCTGCGAGGGGCCGGAACCGGGGCAGCAGAAGCCGATCGCCATCGAGGAATGGCTCCCGCTCCTCCAGGCCCATCTAACACAGCAGGGCTGGCTCGATCGGTCCATGCTGCACGTCGCCGACGAACCGATCGAGGTCAATCTCGCCTCCTGGAAGGAGCTCTCCGGCAGGGTGCGGAAAGCCGCGCCCGAACTCCGACGCATCGACGCCGTCCACGTCCCCGACCTCAGCGGCGCTCTGGAAGTCTGGGTCCCCCAGCTCAACTACCTGCAGAGCTGGCTGGCCCGTTTCCAGGAGGCTCAGAAGCGGGGGGTGGAGCTGTGGTACTACACCGCCTGGGTCCCGCAGGGGCGCTTTCCGAACCGTCTGATGGATTACGCGCTCATCAAGACTCGCATGCTCCACTGGCTGAACTACACGAGCGGCACGACGGGCTATCTCCACTGGGGGTGGAACTTCTGGGACGTCCCGTTCGACCAGTTTGCCCCGGGCGATAACTTCATCGTCTACCCGGGAACGCGGAGCCCGCGTTCCGGCCTACGATACGAGGCGATGCGCGAGGGGATCGAGGACTACGAATACCTGAAGCTCCTCGAAGATGCCATCGGGGATGCTGCCCGACGCCTCGGGGCTCAGGGGCTCGATGCGAAGGCGTTCGTGCGCCTGTTCGCCGAGGAGCTCGCTCCCTCCTTCGAGGACTACAGCCGCGACCCCTCGTTGTTGTACGCCGTGCGCGACTCCATCGCCCGCTCCATCGAGATGCTGCACCGGCCCGTACCCATCGCCGCTCTCGCCGTGGCGCATGGCGGAGACGTCGTGATCAAGGGTCTCGCCCCTCGGGGCGCCATCCTGTCCGTGCGCGACAGCAGGGTGTCGGCGGAGGACAACGGCCGATTCGAGATCGTGGCGCCGCACGATAAAGGGCCGGTGACGCTGACCGTCGAGGTCGGCCGCAGCCGTATAGAGGTGGAGGCGCCGGTGATCTGGCGATGAGATCGCCCCGTGGGCTGGCGTCCGCCCGGAGCCTGGAATAGCCCGATCTGATCTCGTAGGATCGGCCTGATCAGGGATGCCTCCGTGCGTTCGGCCGCCCTATCAGCGCTTCGTCACGACCGCGGCCCACATGCCGTCCCCGGGCGTCTTCAGGGCGATGGTCTGGCCGCCCTGCGCCCGTCCCGCGGGACCCCAGACTCCCCGGACGATATCGACCCATCGAATCGTCAGGGCGCCCTTCGCTGCGGACCCGTCCAGCCCGATCGCTCCGGCGCGCGGGAAGAAGACGACATAGGCCTCTTCAGGACGCGCCGAGACATAGGCCTCGTCCTCCTCCCGATCCCGCAGGAGCGACGGCTGCGGCTCGGTCTGCCAGAACCGAACGTGCTGCGCCACGAGACGCCCCGCTTTGATGGAGGCTTTCGCGGGATCCGATAGGCCCAGACCGGTGATCGGGCGATGGAAGCGTACGGCGGCCGCGCCGCCGATCAGATGCCGCCACCACCGGGCAACTCCCTCCGCCGTCGAACCGTACGGTCCCCCGTCGGCGCCGTATGTCTTGACGGTGTTGATGGGCCTCGGTCTGGCGGAGATGCGGCTCCGGACGGTCTGGAAGCGGTCCCAGTGCACCTGCCCCTTCGTCTGGTTGTTCTGCGAGACATCGGCGAAGGTGTAGGTTTCGGGATGGTCCAGGGTTCTGCGATGGGTCTCCGAGGTGATGTTCCAGTCGTCCCACATCTCGGTAACGCATGCTTCGACGCCCATGGCCCGCGCTCGCTCCCGGATGTAGCCGGCCCAGTAGGCGCCCCAGGCCTCGGCGCCCGCTGTCTCGTTGTCCATGCAGTAGAGGATGTTTGGATAGGGCAACGATCGTCGGAGCATCTCATCAACGAACCGCTGTTGGTATTTCAGGAGCGGAGCGATATGGCGCTGGCCGGGCGTCGAGAAGAAGAAAGGCTGCTGGTTGTTGGCCGGATGATCGTCATATCGGGGACCCAGGCCCGTCTCCGCTTCGGTGTAGTTGACGTTGTTGATCGGGTTGAAGGGATGCCGCGCCCAGTGCTTCTGCCAGTAGTCGAACCGATCCCAGACCTCGATTTGCACGATGATGTTCCGATCGTAGGTAAGGCGCAGCATCTCGCTGAACCGGCGCCAGTATTCCGGATTCCATCGGTCCAGGTCGTACTTGCCGTCGGGTCTCCGTTCGAAGGCGGGGACCTCGAAACCGAGATCCCGTCGATCGCTCATGGTGTTGCGGATGTAGTTGCCGCCGACGCGTGCGATCTCATCGATGTGGGCATGGAGGTCCGGGATCTGAAAGAGGTTGTCGTCCTTGCTGCCGCCGAGGAGCAGGATCGGTTTGCCTTTGTACTGCCAGTAGCGCGGATTCGCTCGATACGGTTGGATTCGGTCCGCCCGAGATCCGATCAGCCGGGGTTGGGTCTGCACTCCAGGCGTCTTGCCGGCGGCGACGGTGACCAGCATCGACACTGCGACGCCAAGATTGATGGCGCGATAGCCCATGGTGGGCTCCTTTCCCCTGTCGGCGTTCGGGCGGACCGACGGCCCTTTACCAGCGCTCTTCGACGACCCGTTTGCCCGCCTTTCGATCGTTGTACTGCTGCTCGATCCACGCGTAGGTATGCCGCATCCCCTCGCGTAGAGTGGCGCCCGGCTCCCAGCCGAGGATCGACCGGATCATCGTATTGTCACTGTTGCGGCCCGCCACTCCCTTCGGCGCATCGAGGTTGTAACGGCGGGTGACGGTGATCCCCGCGATCTCTTCGACGATATCGACAAGCTCGTTAATAGAGACGAGTTCCGTGGAGCCGAGGTTGATGGGTGTCGCGATCAGGTCCGGAGAGTGCATGATCCGATCGATGCCTTCGATGCAGTCATCGATGTAGCAGAAGCTCCGAGTCTGGTGGCCGTCGCCCCAGATCTCGATCTCGCGATGGCCCGTATCCTTCGCCTCGATGAGCTTTCGGCTGATGGCCGCAGGCGCCTTCTCCCGTCCGCCGAACCAGGTGCCGTACGGGCCGTAGATGTTATGGAAACGGGCGATGTGGGTCTCGAGGCCCCGTTCCGCCCAGTACTCCTGACAGAACATCTCCGAGAGGAGCTTCTCCCAGCCGTAGCCCCGTTCGGCCATGGCCGGGTAGGCGTCGGCCTCCTTCAGAGCGCGGACGTTCGGGTCCTTCTGCAGGTCCGTGTTGTAGACGCAGGCCGAGGAGGAGAAGAAGTAGCGCTCCGCGCCGGCCCGCCACGCGGCTTCAATCAGGTGGGTGTTGACGAGGACGCTTCGGAGGCACTCGACGCGGAATCGCTCGATGAAGCCCATGCCCCCCATGTCGGCCGCGAGGTTGTAGACCTCCGCCGCGCCTTCGGCGGCTCGGACCGCGTTCTCTTTCTCGCTGAGATCCATGCAGAGGTTCTCGACGCCGGGCGTCCGCTGGTACCAGTCGCCCACAGGCTTCCGATCGACCGCGCGGATGCGCGTGTGGCCCCGCTCTGCGAGGCGACGGACGAGGGCGCCGCCGATGAAGCCGCCCGCGCCCGCTACGAGGATCCGGTCATCCAGCCGGGTCTGGTGTTTGGAGGAGGTCACGATATTGGATCCCTTCTAACTGCGTTGTGCGCCCGCGAATATGGATAGTACGATATCGTACCATTCTACGCGATCCGTCCTCTATCCTGTCGCCCTCCGTCACAGGGAGGAACCGGGGGCTGCGCCGCCGAACTTCGCCGAACGGGCAAGCACGGGGCGCGGCTGCAGGGCGTCCAATACAGGCTGCCGCAGAGGGGAACGTCCATGTCCGACGAGAACGATCCGAGCTCGACATCACGCAGGGATTTCATCAAGACGGCTGCGGCCGCGGTGGCGCTCCCGACGGTGGTGCCCGCGTCGGCCCTGGGGCGCGATGGGGCCGTCGCTCCATCGGAACGGATCGCGCTAGGCGCCATCGGCCTCAACGGGATGGGCCAGGCGAACCTCAACGCCTGCGCGGGGCAGCCCGATGTCGAGGTCGTCGGGCTGTGCGACGTCGCCGCGAGCCGCCGCGAGCCGCTAGTGGAGCGGTTCAAGGACACGGCGAAGGGCTATGTCGATTACAGGGAGCTGCTGGCGCGTCCGGACGTCGACGCGGTCATCATCGCCACCCCGCCCCACTGGCATGCGCTGATGGCCATCGATGCCTGCAAAGCGGGCAAGGACCTCTACGTGCAGAAGCCGATGACGCTCTATCCAGAGGAGACCCTGGCCCTCCGCAACGCGGTCCGCAGGCACAAACGGGTCAGCCAGGTGGGCACCCAGGTCCACGCCAGCGAGAACTACCGACGGGTGGTGGAATGGGTTCGTTCGGGCCAACTCGGCCCGATCAGCGTCGTCCGGACGTTCAACGTGATGAACCAGGGGCCGGACGGGATCGGCTATGCCCCGAAGGAGGATCCGCCCGCCGGGCTCGATTGGGATCTGTGGCTCGGACCGGGCCCCAGCGCGCCCTTCAATCGGCACCTGTTTGCCGACGCCTATTACCATTGTTCGTTCTTCGCCTATACGGGCGGCTGGACGCCGGGTATGGCCCCCCATATCATCGACCTGCCCATCTGGGCGCTCGAACTCGGGCCGCCGACCCTGACATCGTGTACCGGCGGACGGTACGCCATCAAAGGGGACGGCGACGCACCCGATACGCAGGAGGTCACCTGGCGCTATCCCGGGCTGACGATGACCTGGGCGATGAGCTGCTGCAATAGCTTCGGCTTCGATTTCGGCAGGGGCGAACCGGCTCGCCGCCTCGGCATCTACTTCCAGGGCCTTCGGGGCACGTTGCTGGCCGACTACAACCGGTGCGAGATCGTCCCTGAAGGCGACTTGCTGACCGATCGGGACGCCCCGCCGAGGAGCATTCCCCCCTCCCCGGGGCATGAACGGGAATGGCTCGATTGCGTGAAGTCCCGTCAGGAGCCGAGCTGCAGCGTCGAGTACCACTGGAAGGTCGACCTGCCGATCACCCTCGCCAACCTCGCCTACCGGGCAGGGCGGGACGTCCGCTTCGATCCGAAGACCGAGAAGATCGTCGGCGATCGCGAGGCAGCCCGGCTGGCGCGACCGGTCTATCGCGCGCCGTGGAAGTTCCCGGTGGAGTACGTGAAGACGCCGTGAGCGCGGGCCTCCTGCCAGCACGATGGCTCTCGCTCCTGCTCGCCTGCGCGGCGCTTCTCGCGTCGTCGAGCAAGGCGGCGAGGGCCAATGGAGGTGAACCGGTGACGATTCTGGCGGCAGCGCCGTTTGCGCCCGACCTCGCCGGATGGGAGCGCGTCGGAGCCGCGGAGTTCGCCTGTGACGCCGAGATGCGCCGGGGAGCGGCCGCCACAGCCCGGATCCGGATCGCGCCGGAGGGCGAGCTGGCCTATCAGCAGCTCCGTAAGGACATCGCCGGCGATCTGCTCGACGGCGACGAGATCCAGGCGTCCGTATACGTCCGCTCGGAAGGACTCGACCAGAGCCCGGGCGCCTATCTGGCTCTGGAGTTCGTCGGAGCGGACGGCTCGCGCGTCAGCATCGCCCACAGCAAGGCGTCCAGGGAGAACGGCTCGCGCGACTGGGAACGACTGGTCGCCTCGGGATCCGTCCCGAAGGGCGCCGCCCTGGTGCGCGTGAGCCTCATCCTGCACGCCCACGGTACGGCCTGGTTCACCGAGCCGGCGCTGGTGCGGCTGAGTCGCATGGATCCCTGGCCCGATCTGGGCGACCGGGTTCGGTCGGTTCGCGTCGATCCCGATCAGATCACGCAGGAGCGCTTCGGCGGCGTCGGATTCCATGCGTTCCATCATGTGTTCCCCGCGACGCAGGAGGAGCTGGATGAGGTCATCTACAAGCGTTGGCGAGAGCTGAACCCGTCGTTCGTCCGTATGAACGACGAATGGGATTATGACCGCGCGATGATGGATCGGATCGCCATGCACATGGAGCGGATGAAGCGGACCGGCACGGAGATCTACCTGACATCCTGGAATCCGCCGCCGGTCCACTCGGATGACGAACTCGCGGCGTGGGCTCGCCGGGTGGCCGACAATCTGGAGTTCTACGTCCGAACGCATGGCGTCCAGAAGCTCAAGACCTACTGCATGACCAACGAGCTCACCATGGGTGCGTGGGCCAGCCTTGCCAGCGATCTCGGCCTCTTCCGCCGCTACCATCAGGCGCTCTACGATGAACTGAGGCGCAGGAAGCTGCCGGTCGGACTCCTTGCCACCGACGCGTCGCCCGAATCCTACTGGCATACGCTCGAATGGGCGGCCGAGCACATGGACTCGATAACCGCGATCTACGGCGGCCACCACTATTTCAACGACCGGGGGCCGAAGGACGAGCGGTTCTATCCCGCGTTTCTGCATCGCCTGCAATGGGCCGTGGGCCTGGCCCGACGGATGAACAAGGACTTCATCCTCGGCGAGTTCGGCGCGAAGCAGGACAACCGGCGACTCGATGGCGTTACTCAGGATCGCTGCGTCTTTTTCGAGACGCCCGATGAGCCGTTCGTGACGCTTCAGCTCGCCGAAGCGGTGATCGCGGCCCTGAACGCCGGCGTCTACGGCATGGGCTACTGGACGTTCATCGACCTTCCGGACGACTTCGCCAAGGGCTACATCAATCGCTGGGGGGTCTTCCGATGGTCGGGCAAGGACCGTTCGACACGGGCCATCTACTACGGGTATGGCCTCCTGACCCGATATCTACGAGGTCCGGGCAAGGCCTATGCGGTCCATTCGGATGATCCGCGGGTACGTGTCGGCGCACTGCAGCATGAGCCTGATCGGACCTGGACCGTGGTCGTGGTGAACCGCAACGACACACCGACCAGGGTGGAAATCGCGCTGCCGAGCGCGGGACCCCGGGCCGACTTTCGCCGGTATGTCTATCTACCGTCGAAGGTCAAGCACCATCCCTTTGGCGATCTGCCCGGACCGTCCGGCGTGGCGTCTCTCCACAACCGGACGCTGAAGGATCAGGTCCCGCCGATGAGCCTGACCGTCTACACCAGCGCGTACGATCCCAGGCCCCCTGCCCGGGTAACGGGCATTCGGGCATCTGCGTCCACCGTCGGGATGCGCGTCACATGGACGGCATCTCGTGCGCCCGATCTCTGCTACTATCGGGTCTACCGCATCGAACGGGGCGTACCCGTCCAGATACGATCCACCATCGCCGCGTCGATCGTGGACGCGGACGGGAAGGCGGGATCGACCTATCTAGTCAGGGCCGTCGATACCTCAGGCAATGAGGGGCCGTAAGGAGGTCCGGATCCCGGCCTCGCGCTCCTGAATGGGAGCCCGGCCCTCAGCGCCGCTCCATCGCATCCCGGACGCATCGAAAGCCGATCGTGGCGCACCGATCCATGCCGGGATACAGGAGCAGGAAACGGGTGTGCGTGTTGAGAGGCTGCGGGCCGCCGTGGATGTACCAGATGCTGCCGGCGGCATCGAACCAGCTCCCGCCCCGAATGATGCAGGATCTCGTGTGGCCGTCGTCGGTTTCGCTCTCAGTCCAATGCCAGACGTTGCCCGTCATGTCGTAGCATCCGCTCGGACTGCGCCCGGAGGGATAGCTGCGGACCGGCGTCGTGCCCGTTCCGGTCGGCGTACAGCGGGCCGGGTCGAACGCGTCGCCCCAGGGCCAGATCCGACCGTCGTCGCCCTGCGCTGCGAGCTGCCATTCCGGCTCGGTGGGGAGCCGTTTGCCCGCCCAGCGGGCGTACGCCCGTGCGTCCTCGAGGTCGACATACACCACAGGATGCTCCAGAAGCGATGCGGGACATCGCCCGTCTCCCCAGTGGTGCAGGAAACGGGTGGGATCGGCCGGGCGATACCCCGTCGCGTCCAGGAAACGCTGGAAGTCGCCGTTGGTCACGAGGCTCTCATCGATCCAATAGGGACCAACCGTGACCGTGTAGTCATGGGTGAGGGTCTCATGAAACGGGTCGCCCCATGCCCATCGAACGGCCTGATCCGGAGGAGAGCCGGGATCGGGCGCGCAGCCGCATTCCCGCCGCTCATGGCTCAGCGCCATGTGGACCGGGCCGCCCCGGACGAGCGTCATCCCATCGGGGCGGGCCGATGTCGGCGGCGTTGCCGGCGGAGGAGCCGTTGCAGCGCGCGGTCCGGAGTCGACCGACGAGCGCACGGGCGAGCGAGACCGCGGCGGGAGCTGTGCGCCGGCGCGCGTTCGGATCACGACGCCGCCGAGGCCGTTCACCACCGTCAGAGGGGCGCTGGATGCGGTGACGGGCGCACCGGACAGGACGTCTTCGCCTCCATGAACCGTCAACGGGATGCCCAGCCGACCGCATGTCGGTGGTTCCGATCCCGGAGAGTGGAACAGGTACAGGTGCGATCCCGGCGCGGTCCAACGGTGCACGGTGGCGCCGGCCGGGGCGTCGGTGGCGAACGGTTCCCAGCTCTCGGAGCTCAGGGCCGCATGGAAACGCCGCAGCACAGGGGCCAGGGCGCTCCAGGCTGCTCGGTCCGCATCGGCCCATGGATTCCAGGTCCCGAAGACGTTCTCCCAGACGAGCATACCGCTGCCGTTGAGGAAGGCCGAGCGGATCTCGTCGGCATGGCTGCGGTTCCAGCGCCGAATCTGATGCTGCATATGCCGGGGCTCAATCCACTTCAGCAGCAGTACGCCGGGCTCGGGATATTCGGGCAGCCACTGGGCCCATGAGGAGCTGCACAGTCCGAGCTGTTCGATCGGAGGCGCCCCCTCCGGCTCGAAGATAACGCCTCGCCGCACGGCATCCACCGATCCGCGAAGCGCGGCCGGCGCCTCGATCATCGTGTCGAGGAACACCCCATCCGCGTCGAGGGCGCCGACCATCGTCGCAATGGCGTCGGCATCGGTCGTCGGTTCGCGCCGAGTGCCCGTATCCCACGGGTTGTACGCGAGGAAGACGCGGATCCGGGCCTGATGGAGCTGATCGACCATGGCTCTCAGCCCTGCCAGGCCCCCCGGCATATCCCGGTAGAAATCGAACTGGTTCCGGTCATCAACCCCGATTCGGGGATAGGCCTGCCAGAGCACCACCGAGTCGGCGCCGCCGAAGTCCCGGTTCCAGCGGGCGATGAGCTCCTCGGTGCGATATCGTCGAGCGTTCCGATCGTACGCCTCGAGGTCATACAGGAACAGGAAGACGCAGGTAACGTTCTTCGAGGCCCACGCGAGGTCACTCCGGTCGTACCCGGCCTCGATCGGCGGCGGTTTCTGGAGTTGCGCCAGCCGCTGATCGACCCGTCTCTGCCGTTCGGGCCCGCCGGGCACGCGCAGGGTCAGGCGGCGAATCTCCCAGCGGGAAGGCGAGGGATCGCGGGTCCCGTCCTGACCGATGATCACATTGGCGAAGGCGCCTGGGGATCCCGTGTCCGGTACGGGGACTTCCAGGACCACATTGCGCCATGAGCCGTCCGACGCCAGCGTTCCGGTTTGCCGGATCGTCGACCATCCCCTCCATGCGAGGGTGGTCCGATCCAGGTAGTCGAAGGCGATGCCGATCTCCCGGCTGCCGGAGATCCACCGCGCCGAGACTTCGACGCGTACGGTCTCGCCCGGTGTCAGGTCGAGCGCGCGTCCCGTTGCCGCATCGAGACGAACCCACGCCCGAACCCCCTTGAAGTCGATCGCGATTCGGGACGGTCTCGGTTTGCGGCGAGCGGCGATACGGAGTTGGGCCATGGCTCGTCGCCACGCGCCTCGATCCGATCCGGGCGCGGGCCGCCGAACGTAGGCCCCATTGGTCTCGACACCCGGGATCGCGCTCGACTGCCGGGTCGCGTCGCCGTTGTCCGGAACCCAGAGAACCGTCTGATCGCCGAGCGCCGTCTGCCGCCGACCGTCCGCTATTGCGAACGACGCCAGACTAAAGAGGATCAGGCCGGCTGCGGCTTGCCATGAAACCATACGGGCATCATACCCGCCCCGTCAGGATCGGTACGGCGAGTCGTCGGGCGCGGGCGCCATTTCGATCGTGATGATCGGGGGATATGGGATCCGGCGATCGAGTGCGCGTCAGGGCGCCGTCGGGTATTGTCTCAGGAACGATCCGTCGATCCAACAAGCCTCAGGGCGGATCCGGACCTCGGCGAAAAAGGGGAGACGCATCAGGTGTTAGGGATCATCGGCGGGACGGGTCTGTACAGCTTTGAGGGTCTGGCGGATGTCGTCGCCCATACGATCGAAACGCCGTTCGGGGCGCCGTCGGCGGAGGTGCGGGTCGGCAGCATCGGGGGCCGCCCGGTTGCGTTCCTCCCGCGGCATGGGGCCGGTCACAGGCTGCTGCCTGGCGAGATCAACTTCCGGGCCAACATCTGGGCGTTGAAGTCCGTCGGCGTGCGCAGGATCATCAGCGTCTCGGCCGTCGGCAGTCTGGTGGAGGAGATCCGCCCGGGCGATCTGGCCCTGCCGTCGCAATATCTGGATTTTACGAAGGGCATCCGTCCCCATACGTTCTTCGGCCAGGGGATCGTGGCGCATATCTCTTCGGCTGAGCCGGTGTGCCGTGGCCTTCGCAACGCGCTGGCGCAGATCGGGACAGAGCAGAACGTTCCGCTGCACCGCGACGTCGTCTACGCTTGCGTCGAAGGCCCCCGGCTGGGGAATCGGGCCGAGAGCTTCTTTCTGCGAGGCGTGGGCGCGCGATTGGTGGGCATGACCAACGTCCCGGAGGTCTATCTCGCACGGGAGGCCCAGATGTGCTATTGCGCGATCGCGGTCGTCACCGACTACGATTGCTGGATGGAGGATGAGGCCCAGCACGGCACGGTGGACCAGATCCTGCAGCTGTACCGCGAGAGCCTTGGTCGCGTTCAGGCGCTCCTGTCGGGTGCGATCGCCGCCGTGGAGGACGATCGGGACTGCCCCTGCCGACACGCTCTCGATCAGGCGGTTGTGACGCCGGACACCGCCCTGAACGAACAGCAGAAGGAACGTCTTGCGTTCCTCCGGAGCTGAAGTGGGGACACGGGTTGGGCCGGGGATGGCACATGACGGACAGGCGTCCGCGATCGCGCGTCGCGACGCGGATGTGGAAGGAGAAGAGCGATGTTATTCATGCTTGCCGCCGTGGTGGTGGCGCAGGGACCGGCCGTGACGGCGGATCAGCCTCCGGCGGTGGAGATCACCGGACCCTGGAGCATACGGGTCTCACCCGGCGTCGTCCGGGTCGGCGATCGAGACGTGCGGATCGAGGATCCCGTCGATCTGCCGGTAATGCCCTCCGCCCGGGTCAAGACGCGCGCTGAGAAGTACGAGAACCTCCCGCTCTACGATCCGGCGGCGGCCCCGTGGACCAGGGGCGCCCGGCTGCTGGGCGTGATCACATCGGAAACCACGGCGCCGGATATCCTGGAGCCCGACAGCGTCGTGGTCCGGTCGGAGCCCGACGGAGCGCCGCTGGCCCGGGGCAAGGACTACGATATGGAGTTGCAGTGGGGCACGTTTGGCCGGCTGGCGGGCGGCCTTCCCAACAACGCCACGGTCTACGTCGACTATGAGATCGGCCTGCATCGTCTCGATAGCATCGTCGTCGACGGGGACGGTACCGTCCGGATTCTGCCGGGACAACCCCACAATGCGACACCGTTGCCGCCGCCGGCGCCCAGGGGCGCGGTTGCCATCTGCAATCTGTGGATACCGGCTCGGCTGAAAGCCCTGGATGCCGATAGCCTGTTTCCCATTACGGAGCCGGTCTATGTTCCGCCGCGCCGCACCGAGCCGCAGGCGAAGTCGCTGCTGCCGAAGACATGGCGCAAGCTCATCGGCGGAGCGCCGCTGCACGTGCTCGCCTGGGGGGACAGCGTCACGGCGGGCGGCGAGGCGAGCAGCGTCGATAAGCGCTGGCAGAACCGTTTCGTGGCGCTCCTGCGCGAGCGTTTTCCCGATGCGCGGATTCGCCTGACCACCGCCGGCTGGGGCGGTCGCAACAGCGACAGCTTCCTCAACGAGCCGCCCGGCGCGGAGTTCAACTTCGATCGAGCCGTGATTCAGCCCAAGCCCGACCTCGTGGTGATGGAGTTCGTCAACGATGCGGGCCTGACGCCGGAGATGGTGGAGGAGAAGTACTCCTATCTTCTGAAGCGGTTTCAGGACGCCGGCGCCGAGTGGGCCATCCTGACCCCGCACATGGTCTGGCCACCGTGGATGGGGAAGACAACGAGCAAGATCGAAGACGATCCCAGACCCTACGTTGCGGGGCTCCGAGCGTTTGCGGCCAAACACCACGTTGCGCTGGCCGATGCCTCGAAACGGTACGGTCACCTCGTCAAAGAGGGTATCCCGTACATTACGCTGATGGTCAACTCCCTGAACCACCCGGACGACCGGGGGCATGAGATATTCGCCCGCGCCCTGATGGAGTTGTTCGAGTAGAGAGCCCCGCTGCGGGAGGTTACCGGATCCCGGACGCCATCGCCTGAAGCCGCGCGATCCGCTCCGCCGTATGCGGATGGGTGCGGAAGAGCCCGCTGAGGCTCCGCAGCACATCGCCGCCCAGAGGGTTGATGATGTACATCTGGCTCGAGGCCGGGTTCACATCCATCGGCGCACGCTGGGCGACGTGTTCGATCTTCTGCAGTGCGGATGCCAGCGCGAGGGGCTGACCGGTGATCCTCGCGGCTCCCTCGTCGGCTCCGAACTCCCTCGAGCGGGAGATGGCGAGCTGGATGAGCATCGCGGCGATCGGGGCGACGATGAAGACGAGCAGGAGCCCGAGAGGGCTGCGGCCATCCCGGTCGTCGCCGCGGCTGAAGAACGCGAGGTACTGCAGCATCGAGATCGCCCCGGCGACCGTGGCCGCGATGCTGCTGATCAGGATGTCCCGGTTCTTGACATGGGCGATCTCGTGCGCGATGACGCCTTCGATCTCCGCGTCGTTGAGCATCTCCATCAAGCCGGCGGTCACCGCGACCGCCGCATGGCCGGGTCCGCGCCCGGTCGCAAAGGCGTTGGGCTGCGCCACGGGGATCAGGTGGACGCTCGGCTTCGGGATGCCGGCGCGCTGGGCGCAGTGCGCGACGATCGCGTGCAGCCGGGGGTTCTCCATCTCGCTGACGGCCTGGGCGCCGCTGGACATCAGGGCGATCTTATCGCTGAACCAATAGGCCCCCATATTCGTGATCAGGGCGAACAGGAAGCCCATCACCATGCCGTTCGTGCCGCCGATGGCCTGCCCTGCGACCATAAAGAGGCCAAAGAGCGCCGCCATCAATACCGTTGTCTTCATCGAGTTCATCATCGCCTCCAGATGGATCCTTCAACGTCCTATACGGTATCTGCGGATGGAAGGTTTACGCCGCGGCAGCACATCGTCCGCGCAGCCGATACCGCACACGGGGTCGCCCAATCGGACGACCGGATGCCATCACCGGGGAATCGGGGCCGCACGTCCGATCGCTCGGCTCGCAGCTGACGCGCGGGTTCAAAAAGGCATCGGCCCGATGCGATCGCATCGGGCCGACGGAACTTACTTGCGGTACTCCGCACCGGGAGCGGCCCCCGGAGGGGGCGCCGCCGGCGCCATGGGCGCACCGGTCTGTATCTGAGGGCCGGCGCCGGCCTGCCCGGCTGGGGCAGCCCCGGGCTGGAGCGGCGCTCCCGTCACGATGGGCGGGGGCTTGCTGTATCGCGACTTCCCCGTGTTCGTCCAGAGGAAGAAGCCGAGCGCCACCACAACCGCGGTGATGATCGCGATGGCGACCGGCGGTTTGATTTCCACGTGTCTCTCCTTACGATCCGACCTCAGATATCAGACGGATCGCTCGGGAAGTGCCACTGATGATTCCGGAAGAACCAGTTGAGATCATAGTTCGGAACGCCCAGAGGTGAGCGGAAGTTGACGGTGATGTTCTTGGCATGACCATCATAGAAGCCCGCGTTAGCGCCTTTGCCGCCGGTATCCGTACCGTTGAACGCGTAGGGATCGCCGCCGTGATGCCACATCTCTTCCATAAACAGGGCCAGCTGGGCCGGCCGCTGGACGATCGACATTCGGACCAGTCCGAAACCGGAGGCGACGTAGGCGTCGTGCGAGTGGCGCATGTAGTAGGAGCCACGCTCGTTGCCGTCGATCCAGCGTCCAACCTGAGGATCGCTGGGGCAGCGGAAGATCTGAGTGTTCTTAATGTACGGGTTCAGGCGGAGAGGATAGCCCGCGAGGACCTTCGTCGTGGTGCCGGTGCCCGGGTAGTAGAGCCGGATGCCCCAGCACTGGATGTGGAGCCCTCCCTGGTAGGGCGTTGCGGGATGAGTGCAGCCCGGTCCGTCGAGCTCGTTGGTGGTGATCTGCGAGTCGGGATAGGCCTCGTCGAAGTCGCCCGCGTACATGATGGATGCCAGCGTAATCTGCTTGATGTTGCTGAGGCAGCTCGTTTTACGAGCTTGTTCTCGCGCCCGTGCGAAGACCGGGAACAGGATGGCCGCCAGAATCGCGATGATGGCGATGACGACGAGCAGCTCGATGAGGGTGAATGCGTTACGTCGACCCATAGGGTCTCTCCTCCCATACCGAAAAGGTGTAGTCGGTACAGGGCTGAGTTCGATCCCTGCACGTGAGCGATTATAGGACATCGAACGCCTCCTGTCAAGATCGATCCTGTGTATTCAGGCCGAGATGATCGGCCGTCTCAGGAGGAGCCCGCGGCTCAGCGCAACGCGATGATCGGACCGCTCGGCTGCGGTTTCGGGCCGCTCAGGGCTGCGCCTTGAGCCGGGCGCGGTACTTCTCCCGGAACTTCGCCACCTTCGGAGCGATGACCGCCCTGCAGTAGGCTTGTTCGGGATTGCGCGCGAAGTAGTCCTCGTGGTACCCCTCGGCTTCGTAGAAGTTCGTGAAGGGCGTGACTTCGGTCACGATCGGATCGGCGTAGAGCTTCGCCTCGGTGACCTCGTCGAGGATCTCCCGCGCGTTGGCCGCCTGGGCATCCGAATGGGTGAAGATGGCCGAACGGTACTGGGTCCCGATGTCGGCCCCCTGTCGGTTGAGCGTGGTCGGATCGTGCGACGCGAGAAAGATCCGCAGGATATCGGCGTAGCTGATCACCCTGGGATCGAAGACGATGCGAACGGCCTCGGCGTGCCCCGTGGCGCCGGTGCAGACCTGCTGATAAGTTGGCCGAACGACGCTGCCGCCGGCATACCCGGACCGGACCTCCTCGACGCCCCTGAGCTCCTCGAAGATCGCCTCGACGCACCAGAAGCATCCGCCGGCCAGCGTCGCGATCTCGCGGCCCTTTGGGGCCGTGGCCTTCGTGGTCATGTGCTTTGCGCCTCCTGTGGTCCTGGCCCTGGAGCGGTGGGCTGCCTGACCGATCGCCACCGCGACGACGACGCACACGATCGGTACGCCCATCGCTGCAGCTCGCACTGTAGTCCTCATGCTCACCCTCCCCGGCCCGAATGTCCTCTTCGTTATTATGGCGCGGGAACCGCAGAGGTTCCCGTCGCGGCTTTCAGGCGACCCACGACCCAGATCCCGCCGAGAAGCAGCATGGCGTTCAACAGGAACGGCAGGGCGCGATCCACCTCGCTGAGGAGACCGGCCAGCCAGCCGAAGGGTGTCGTGCACGCGATCACGACCGTGTGCGCCAGAGAGACGATCCGCGCCCGCTCCGCCGGGTCGACGTTCCAGACGGCAAGGCATTCCGTCTGCGTCGCCACCACGGAGTAGGCCCCGCTCTCCAGCAGCACGCTCACCGCCAGCAGTCCGTAGCCGCCCTTCGGCGCTGAGACCAGAACCAGCATGCTGAGCGCATAGGCGCAGAGGGCCGCGACCATAGGCCGGCCGAACGGGATATAACGCAGCCTCGGGACGAGCAATCCCAGAAACCCCAGCATCGCCAGAGATCGGAGGAACGGAAAGTAGGCGATGTATTCGGCGGGGATGCCGATATTCTCCATCGCGATGATGGACCAGAAGGTCGTCTGGATTACGGTGACGACGCTGACGAGCGCCATGAGGGCGATGGTATGGACCGTCTGTCGCGTCGTCAGGACGGTTCGGACCAGGCCGCGGACCTCGCCGAGGAGTGACAGGAGCGAACGGCCCCGCGTCTCCTCCATCCGGATACGGCCCCGTTCGGTCTCCGTGACGAGCGTGTTGAGGAGCAGGAACTTCGTCGTCATCATCAAGAACGCCAGAACGTAGAGCCCCCGTACCGTCGGCACGAGGTCGAAGCGGCTGATGAGAAAGCCGGCCAGAGGTGCGAAGAACACCGCCAGCTGGCCGGCGGTATAGACCATGGCATAGATATGGACGAGCTCCTCCGGGTCGGTATCCTCGACGAGGAGCAGGTTCCATGTATTGTCCGGTACGCGTCGGGCGCTGTTGACGAGCGCGCCGAGCAGGAACCATCGAAGGTCCTGGGCCGCGGCCCAGATCAAGCATGGAGCGGACCATGCGATGAGATCGAAGACGAGGGTAGCGCGGCGGCGCCCCATCCGGTCGGCAAGCACCCCGCTGAGCAGCGAGAATACGACCTGACCGGCGAGCCCCACGCTGATCACCGTGCCGATCTGAGCGTCGGTGAGGCCCAGCGCGAGCATATAGACGGACGCATAGGGCGCGAACAGGTTGAACGGGATGCCCCAGAGCGGCTCCGTCAGGATGGCTCCACGGGCGTTGCCCCGAAGCCCGCGGAGCGTGCTGAGGACGCCGTCGCTCAATGCCGACGGGAGCCGGCCGGCGGAATCCGGATCGGACTGAGCGGGACCATGGCTGATTATGGCATGCCCAGGATCTGGGGATCCGGGGCTACGGTCCGTTTGGGGCAGAATCCGAGAGAACGCCATCCTGCCCTACCCCGCTCCCAAGCCGGCGGGATAGGTCCGCAACCCGCGCCAGGATCCGGGTCGCCGCCCGGCCCGTTGCAGGCTCCGGACGGCAGCGTCGGATGAGGCAGGGGAGAAGGCGCGCGTGGGCCACGCCGGAGCTCCCCAGCGCCGCTTCCAGGATCCCCGTTTCGTCGGCGGGTGGGCGCCGGGGATCGAAGACGAAGTTCCCCAGCGAATAGGCGGCGAGGACGCGCCTGCCGTCTGGGCCGCGGAGCCATTCGAAGCCCTGCAGCACATGAGGATGGTGGCCCAGAATAAGGTCGGCGCCGGCTCGTGCGGCGAGCCGTGCGAGCTCTCGTTGGCGCGTCGTCGGATAGTTGGCGTACTCGGCTCCCCAGTGGAACGAGGCCACGACCAGATCGCTGCGCCTCCGGGCCGTTTGAATCGCCCGTCGAACCTCCTCTGCTGGCAGTTGGGCAATCGTGGGAGATCCGGCCGTCGGAAAGGATGCGTCCTGGATGACATCGCAGAACGAGAGGAAGCGCACGCGATGGCCGCCGACACGGATCTCACGACCCGTCCCTGCCCGCCGCGCGGATGCGCCGGCTCCGCAATAGGACAGACGGGCTCGATCAATCCACGACATGGTATCGGCGAGCCCTGAGCGCCCGCAGTCGAGCGTGTGGTTGTTCGCGAGCCCGAGGATATCCAGCCCGCTCGGAATGAGGCCCCGGGCCGCCGCCGGACGGACCCGGAAGCTGAAGGGCTTCGGGGCGCGGGCGTCGGAATCGGTGATCGGACATTCCAGATTCCCGAGCGCAAGATCCGCATCCCTGAGGACGGGAGCAACGCGTTCGAACGGATAGTCCGGACCGTCGGCGGCGATGGCGGCCCCCACGCGTCGGTCCAGTAAGATATCGCCGACCGCAGCGATCCGGAGGTTGGCCGAGGCGGTAGTCGCGACCCGGCGATCGCCGCCGACCCCGCAGCCGACAACCGACAGGATGGCCGCCGCGAGGCACCCGATGAGGCTGCGATCAACGCCTGCCGTCACGCCAGACCGCCGGACGGAAACGGCCGGACGCATGGCGTATCCGGCCGTTTCACGGTCCTGAGCGAGGACGGTCCTACTTCTCAGCCAGGAGCTTCTCGACCTCAACGCGGAACTGTTGATGAAGAGGCTCGCTGAAGCCGATGCTCATCTTGCGAACGATGCCCTTCCGGTCGATAAGGACGTAGTGCGGGATGCCGCTGACTCCGTAGTTGTCGTTGTTGGTCCGGGGTCCGAATAGGACCGGCCAGGTGATCTTGTATTCCTTGATATGGTCGGCGTATCGGGTGTATTCCTGTTCCGGCGTCAGGTTCTTCTCCGTGCCGAACGTTCCGTAGTAGTTGGTCACGCCAACGACGCTGAGACCTTTGGGCCCGAGCTCTTCGAGCATTTTGATCGTAGCGGGGTACCCCCGCTTACAGAACGTTCACCAATGGGCGCCGAAGTCAAGCACCACGACCCTTCCTTTCAGGGTCGCTAGATCGGTGAAATCGCCGTACTGTCGGTCCTTGACGAGTTCGATCGCGGGTTTGCCGATGATCGCCATCTGCTTGAGCTTGACGTCGAGCTGTCGCAGATTGCGGCTACCCTCCGGAAGGCGTTTCCTGGCGTTTTCCAGCGCCGACAGTGCGCCGTCCCTGTCGCCCTTCGCCTCAAGAAGAGCCGAGCGATTCAGACCGATCTGAACGATGATCGACTCGGCAAACGGTTTCTCCCGCTCTCCGGTGAAGCTGGACCAGGGCAGCCGCTTATCCGTGTCGTTGATGAGCGCAAGGGCCGGATCCACACCTTTCTTCGTTCGGACGACCCCGATACCGGAGGTTACCACCCGATACGCAAGGTTCAGCGCTGTCGTCGTATCGGCAGGCTGAACGGTCTTTGCCGACGCGATGATGGCGTCCGCATCGCCGGCTGCGATCAGTCCCGAGAGCGCCATCCCCTGTGCCGTACCCTTCTCAGCGACGGGCGGATTCGTGGTCAGGAATCGTTGCGCGGCGGTCCCGGCTTCAACGGCCATACCCGCTAGTTGATAGAGCTGCGCCAGCGCAAGGCAGCTGGACGGCGGCGTGGCCGCGATGTCCATCCCCTGCACGGCCTCTTTGGCTTTGGCCGCCCGCTCGGCCATCAGGCTCCGGACATCGGGCGTTTTGCCTGCGTCCTTCGCGGCCGACAGCTGCGCCGTATACCATTCGGTCAGAGCTTTGTACGCGGCCTCCGGATCCGCCGCTGCCGCGGCGTCGACGCGGAGCGCGCCAAGCGCGAATGCGGCCAGCAGGGCCGCGCCCAGCCGACCGAACCTTCGTGTCATCGGTCACCTCCTGTGAAGGCGATTGTTGTCATATAATGACTGTACGTGTTTCGGCGCCGTTCCGTATCCGCTCGGCGGTCTATACGACGCCTTGCGCGAGCATCGCCCGAGCCACACGCACGAATCCGGCCGCATTGGCTCCGAGAATCAGATCGCCCGGCTTGCCGAAATGCTCGGCCGCTTCCCTGCATTGGTCGTAGATGCGGTTCATGATACCGTAGAGGCGGCTGTTGACTTCATCGAAGGTCCAGTGGATCCGCTGGGAGTTCTGGGCCATCTCCAGCAGGCTTGTGGCGACGCCGCCGGCGTTGGCCGCCTTGCCGGGTCCGAACGGAATACCGTTTTCGTGCAGGACGCGGATCGCCTCCGGCGTGCAGGGCATATTGGCGCCCTCGGCGACCAGACGGCATCCGCTCGCGACCAGAGCCCGTGCGCCCGCTTCGTCCATCTCGTTCTCGGTAGCGCAGGGGAGGGCCACAGTACACGGAACCGTCCAGATGCCCTCGGCGCCTTCGTGATATTCCGCCCCGCTCCGCTCCCCGGCGTACGCCTGGATCCGGTCGCGCCGATCCTCCTTGATCCTTCGCATTAGGTGGAAATCGATGCCCTGGGGATCGTACACATAGCCGTGACTGTCCGACATAGCGACGACACGAGCGCCTACGGACTCAGCCTTATCGGCGGCATACAGGGCGACGTTGCCCGAGCCCGAGATCACCGTATCGAGTCCGTCCCATTCCAGGCCCGCCGCCGCCAGCATCCGCGCCGCGAAATAGACGAGCCCGTAGCCGGTAGCCTCCTTGCGCACGAGCGAACCGCCCCAGTGCGGGGCTTTGCCCGTGAGGACGCCGGTGTGGACGTTGGCGAGCCGTTTGTACTGGCCGAACAGATAGCCGATCTCCCGTTCCCCGACGCCGATATCGCCGGCCGGCACGTCCGTATCCGCGCCGATGTACCGCCATAACTCCGTCATGAACGACTGGCAGAAACGCATCACCTCACCGTCGCTCTTGCCGTGAGGATCAAAATCGCTGCCCCCCTTGGCGCCTCCCATGGGCAGCTCGGTAAGGGCGTTCTTAAAGATCTGTTCGAATCCCAGGAACTTGATGGTGTCCAGCCGCACCGATGAATGGAACCGGAGCCCCCCTTTATAGGGGCCAAGGGCGTTGTTGAACTGAACGCGGAACCCCCGGTTCACCCGGATGGCGCCGGTGTCATCGAACCATCCGACCCGGAAGATCACCTGGCGGTCCGGTTCGATCAGGCGCTCCAGGATGCCGTCCCGGGCGAGTTCCGGGCGTTTGACGAGGACCGGAACGATCGATCCGAGCACTTCCTGAGCGGCTTGTAGAAACTCGATATGCCCCGGGTTCCGTTCGACCAGACCCGCAAGGGCGTCTTGCACCATTGATTGCGACATGCAGCGCTATCTCCTAACCTAATCCGTGTGGCGCGATATGGAGCGAACCCGGCCTCGTTGCGAGCGTGCGGAGACGGGACCGATCCGTTTCCCCGCACGGGGCTGGGTCCTTGCGCCGATGCGCCGATGGTTCGCCGATCCGGCTATGGCCAGAACTCGTAGGTCGGCGCTTGCAGCGCCATACCCACAAGAGTCCAGCTGCAGCCGACCGCGAACTCCCCGAGCATCAGGCCGAAGAAGAACTGGAGCGCTCCACGATATCCCTTGAGCCCGCGGCCCTTCAGTACGGCGCCCTTGCAGAGGCTGCCGATCATGATGGGCAGCCAGAGCTGCGCCATGCCCCAGCTGTTGCTCACGGCGTAGGCCAGAGGATGGAGCGGGACGCCGGGGAGGAAGGTGCGGACGAATGCGAGCAGGAGTGCAACCGCGAACCCGGCCCCCGTCGCGATACCGTCACCGATGTCGGCCCGCGCCGGGTTCTTCAACCACGTGGGGAGATTGTACCCAAAAGCCTCTCGGCCATACCCCACGCCCCACATGTTCACGTGCCCGGTTGCGGCGCCGACATCGTAGTAGCCCGAGAGAAAGACGGCGAAGCAGATCGGCACCGCCGCCAGAACCGCGAGGGTCATCGCCCGCGACATGGCCGAGCGGCGCCGGAGGTCCGTTCCCGCCAGCTTATACGCCTCGAGCTGATGCGGCATGACATGCCCCCGGTAGGCGCGATGCATCCAGTGCAGCATCGAGAACATCCCCAGCGTGCTCCGGGAAAAGGTTTCGGCCCCGAAGACCCGGACAAGAACGGGGCCGGGGCCCATCGAGTGCATGTCGTGCACGGGGAAGCCGAACTCCGCACGGATCCTCGTGATCATGATCGCGACGGCGAAGAAGATCGCGGGAAAAGCAACGGCAACGACCGGGCTCATACCCGCCCACAGGAGGAAACCGACGATCGCCGCGGAGCCGAGCGCGGCAACGGCGATGTTTCGACGATGGGCGGGCCGCTCCGGATCGCCGTGGCCCTCGGGGCGCCAGGCAATGGACCACAGATGAGTGACGTGCGATCGCAGCCTCCACGCGGTGGCCGCAAAGACGGCCATGTAGGCGCCGAACGCCTGGGAGTCGGCATAGGGAAGGCGACTCTCCGGAGGATAGCCATGAACCGCGACGAACGCGAGCTGGGCGCGATGGAGGAGGAAAAAGATCCAGAGGGAGAGGCCCAGATCCAGCGGCATCAGAAATCCGAGGGCGATCGCGAAGAAGTACAGGCTGAACACAAAGGTCGTCGGGCCGCTCAGCGGGCCCGAGTCGATCGGGACGATGGTCTGACGCTTGATCGGCAGCGCCGGTACCGACGGATAGAGGTAGTTCAGGCCGTTCAACAGCGTAATCCCGCCGGCAATGGCAAACCCGACCCAGAGCAGGCGGTTGGCAAAGAGGGCGCGGGGTTCGGTGGCGAGCGCGATCGGCAGGGCGACGACGGGGAACGTAAGCCGTTCGTTCTCAGCCCAGGCCGTGAGGAGCAGAGCGCACATCGCCTGCATCGTCAGCGCCAGCGTCCAGAGAACCACGGTCCAGATCAGGATCGGCGTCGCCCATGCCCGCAGAACCTCGGGCGCCCAGAACGTGGCGTTGCCACGAAAGAAGCCGGTAACCGCGTCTCGATCGGTAACGATCAAGCTGGACGGGATCGCGCCGTCCACCAGATCCTTCCACTTCCCGGGCGAATCGATGAAATAGGCCGGATAGGGCATCTGCCCGATCAAGATCGACTGCATGTCGCACGACATGATCGCCGAGCCGATGGAGACCATCGCGTAGATCGTCAGGAGTTCGAACGAGGTCAGACGGAGGCGGGGAAACCGCCCTCCGACCAGCATGTTCAGGACCGTCAGGACGAGGAGGATGTAGACCGCATGACAGAAAGGCGCCGCCAGGGTCACGAAGGAATATCGGACGATCTCGCCGTAGAAGATCCAACGGGCCGAGAGGAGAAGCGCGGCGAGACCGATCACGATCGCCCGCGGCCGAATGGCCGGGCTCCCATGGGCGTCGGCGCCGGTCATGATGGCGGGTGGAACGGCTGGCGATGAGGGCGCCTCACGGGCGCACGGTCCGACGTTCGGCCGCGAAGATTGAGGTTCCGGCGGAGTGGATGGCCGCGATCCGAGCGCTTCATGCGGCTCAGGTTCGACAGGATCATCTCAGTACCCTGCCCGCCGAGCAGGAGGGTGCGCTTGTGAGGATCTGCGAAAGGGGATCAGGATGGGACGGAATCTGGCGACGATCGTATCGCTGCTGTGCCTCACAGCGGGTCTGGCCACCGCGGCGGTCAACGTCCGCGATCACGGGGCGGTAGGCGATGGCAAGGCGGATGATACGGAGCCGTTCCGAGCCGCGATCCAGGCGAGCGCCGCGGCCAGGGAGCCGGTATACGTCCCGCGCGGGGTCTATCGTGTCGGCGCGACGCTGGTCCTTGAAAACACGGCCATGGTCGGTCCGGAAGGCGGCGCATGGCCCGCGGATATCGACGCATTGCCGGCGCTCGTGCCGACGCATCGTGACGGTCCGTGCGTCGAGCTCCGCGCTGGCGGCAGCCTCCGGGGCATCTCCATTCGGTATGAATGGGATAAAGAACCGCAGAGCGGACCCGCGGCGGTGCTGGTCTCGGGGATTGGCGCCTGGATCAGCGGCGTGAAGATCCAGTACCCGTGGGACGGGATCATGACCGACGGCGTCCACAACGTCGGACGGTTGAACATCGCCGACGTGTTCATCGTATCTCCGCGCAACGTCGGCGTTCGCGTCACCGGCACGTGGGATGTGCCCGCTTTGCGCAATATCGAGGTGTGGAACGCCGGCCCTGTGCCCAGGCCGCTGGAACGCGGGGTTGGATTCGACCTCGGCAAGAACGACCTCATCCGGCTGACCGACTGCTTCGCCTTCGCGATGGGTACGGGTTTTCTGCTGCGCGATCGAATCCCGGGATGCAGCATCAAAGGGGGCACCTGGGGTTTGATGACCGGCTGTGCCACCGATTACTGCGGTGTCGGAATCCGCGTTCAAGGCGAGCATACGCTCAGCGTTGCCGGCGGCGCCTTCTGGGAGCATCAACAAAGCCTGATCGTTGATGGGCCGGCCCGGATTCGCCTGGCCGGCGCGGAGCTCAAGTCCAACGGAGCCCCAGCCGTGGAGGTCCGGAACTCAGATCATGTGATCATCACTGGATGCAGTCTCCTGCGGCCGATGCGCGAGTATCGCGCGCCGGCCGTCCTTCTGACCGGCGGCCGAACCGTCCTGCAGGGGAACGTCATCCAATCGACCGATCGGGGCGTCGTGATCGGCCCGAAGGTGCGATCCTACACGGGATCGGGCAACATGATCGACAGCCCGAAAGCGCCCATGACCGACGGGCGACGGCGGCCCCGATAAGGACGGACCGACCCTGCTGCGCCAGGTGTCGCTCCTGCGAGCCCGGCGTCTGCAGGGGCGTTTGGCGTGCGTCGCGCCAGCTGCCGGCGCGGGGTATAGTGCTCCGCACCACGTTCACGAGAGAGGATCCATGGCCCGTCCGACCGGAAAATCCGAGACCCGAAGGCGTCCAGCCGACTTCTATACCGGATTTGTTCTGGGCAGCCTCGTCTACGCGACCCTCAACGCGCTCTCCGTACCCAAGGCGTTGCTGGAGAGTGACCACACATGGACGATTCTGGCCGCGGGCGCGATCTCGGCGATGCTTTATATGACCCGTCTGCGGATCGCCGTCTGGATGCTCGGGGCGGCGGCTGTCGTTCTGTTCGTCGTCGCCACCTCAACACCCGTGTTTACGATCGCGGCCAGGAAGCTGATCGATGACGATCCTCTGCGCAAGGCGGATGCGGTGGTCGTTCTCGGATCATCGACGACGCGGGAACGCCGTCTGGATTATGTATCGCTCGGCCGGCTGATCGAGGGGCTTCGACTGGTCCGGAACGGCTGGGCGCCGAGGCTGATCCGTACCGAGGTCGGCGGCCCCTTCCCCAAACCGCTGGGCGATGTCACACAGCTCAACCGGTTGTGCGGCAATCCCGAGATGCATGTGGTCGGCCCTGTATTCAGCACCCGCGACGAAGCTCAGGAGGTAGCGACGCTGGCCGAACGGAAGGGTTGGAGGTCGATCATCCTCGTCACCTCGCCATATCACAGCGCCCGTTCCGCCGCGGTGTTCGAGAGGACGGGCCTGACGGTGATCTCGCATCCATGCCCCGAACGGGAGTTCTCGCCGAACAAGGCTCGAGGCGCCCGCCAGCGGCTCGCCGTGCTCCGCTGGTGGCTCTATGAACAGGTGCGCTGGGCCTACTATATCGCCCGGGGCTGGGTCTAGCGGATTACGCGCTGCGCTCGACGGATCACAGACGGCCTGCGCACCAACGGATGCCCCGATGGACCACCTCGCGAAAGGAGGGGTTGGTCCACGTCCGGGCGTCGTGGCCGCTCTGAAGGCAGAATACGGGAGCGTCGCCCGAGCGGCGCGTCCATGCGATCGTCGTCATGCTGCGCGGGTGCTCCAGCGTGAGGAGCACGCGGCTGTCCGTGCCGGCGTCGGCCATGGTGTAGGTTTCATCCGGCATATCCCAGGGTTCCAGGCCCTGCACGATCGGATGCGAGGGTTCGGCGATGTCGACGTGCACTTCCTGCTCCACATCGTATCCGAAGGACCGGTCCTGAATGCCCACGATATCGTTCCAGGCTTCCAGTTCGGGCCACGAAAGGAGGGCATGATGGAGGACGAATATCCCCTTGCGGCGCCGGCGCAGCTCCTCCACTGCTTCCCGATAGGGGCCGTCCAGCGGGTCCATATGCATGTTGTAGAAGAGGTTGACCTCGTACTCACGCCGCACGTTGCCCCAGTCGTGCACCCAGTTGGAGAACTCTTGCGGATAGGCCTCGATGTCGTCCGGCCCCTCGAACAACGCCTGGAAGCCGGGGACATCGAAGGGGTGCCCTCCGGTGATCACGGCAACGCGAATCGCATCGGCGCACGCCATAGCTTGCTCTCCGTTTCGGCGGTCAACAGCCGCTGACCGCGGCATTCCGATAGATGATATAGGGATGGCCCGAATGGTCCATCCGTCCAACCTCGCTGAACACCCCGCCGCGAATCACATCGTCGTGGAAACGGGGATTCTTGTAGATCACAGTGACCGTTCTCGGCGCAGCGATCACGGACGCTTCGACGGCCGTCATGACTGCCTGGACCACCGCGCTCGGGAACGGGTTGTACATATAGAGATGGGTGAAGGCGTCGTACGCATCGAAGGCTGAGGCGTCGGCGCAGATCAGTTCCACCCTCCGAAGCCCCATGCGATCGAGATTCCTCCGCGCTATGTCCAGCATCTCCGGCGAGAGGTCCAGGCCGGCGACGCGGCTGAAGGGGAAACGGGCCAGCGTCAGCAGCGCGCCTCCCTTGCCGCATCCCAGATCGAGGACCGCATGGGAGGGCGTGATCCCCAGCGAACGGAGGACCACCTCGAGATCGGGTCCGCCCGAGTTCGCGTGGTTGTGCGCCGAACGGGGATCGAGGCCGAGCCGGCGCAGGGATACCGATCCGAGATCGACCCCGGCCTTGCTCAGGGCTCGTCGGTAGGCGAACCCTCCGATCACCTCCCGTCTCCAATAGCGAAGACACTCGAGCGTCGCCTGCAGCACGCCGATCGGATCCTATTTCAGGTACTGCTCAAACCATGCGACGAGCAGATCGGCGTCCTTTTCGATGCCCGGCCATCCGTGGCCCTGTCCCGCGCGAACGTCCAGTTTGCAGGGCGCCTTGAGTTCCTCGAGTCTGGCGATGAGGCGCTGAGATTGCTGCAGCGGCACCAGGAGATCGGAGTCTCCATGGATGATCAGGGTCGGAGGCATATCTTTGAGATTGCCGTACATCGGGGATAACGATCGACCCAGCTGTTGCAGCTCTTCCGGCGTGGTCTTATCGGTGATCCCGAACGCCGGCCAGAACACCCGAACCAGCGGCATCTCCATTGCTGCCTGCCCCTCTTTACCGTAGTTGAGGAAGTCGGTCGGCGGGAAGAAGCACGCGATCGCCTGCACTCGGCTCGACGCGCGGTCGATCGGATCCTTCGCATCGGGCTTGCCCGGCCCCCCGTAGGCGCCCATCATCAGGGAGAGATGGCCGCCCGCGCTTCCCCCTGCGATGCCGATCCGATTCGGATCGACGCCCCACGTGGCCGCATTCGATCGTACGAACCGCACGGCCCGGTGGATGTCCTCGACGATCTCGGGCACCTGATACCGGGGCTGAGCGCCGTGGACGACCTGAAATACGGTCATGCCGCGTCGCGTAAACGCCTCCGCCAGGGATGGGTTGATGGAGTCATGGTCCGAGACCCAGCCCCCGCTGACCATCCAGAGGATGCCGATGCCGTTGGGATGCTCCGGTTTGAAGACGTCCATGGTCAAGGCGACGCCGCCCTTGTGCCGATAGACGACATCCTTGATCCGGGTCTGCTCTGCGCGGGCGGTCGCGCCGCCCGGGATCAGCGCCAGAAGCGCCAGAAGAAGGAAGAAACGTCGCGTCATGGATAGCCTCCTGCGGCCTTGACGAACGGCCGCCCGATTATGGTATGTTGATCGATCCACCTATTCCATACTCACTGCCGTCGCTCCTGCGGGAGCGATCTCCACGACATCGCAACATAACGAACTCTGGTACGCGGTCTCCGCTCTTCTGGACTTGCCGGCAGACGGGCGCAGCCGGGTGATGTTGCATCAAGAGACTGGGACCTATCGCAGCTGCTCGGGAGGTTGCCTCAACGATGGCCGATTCGCACACTACAGACGATACCACGCTTCCCCTCTCCGATGGCGCCCAGAAGCTCCTGACTGCCGCAGCCTACAAGGCCGGTAAAGGAGAAGACCCCTCGGTGCTCCAGTGGGCCCTTGCCGCCGCAGAGACGGTCCCCGATGTGCTGCATGAACTGTACCCAGAGGTGCCGATCGGCCAGTTCCGAAACCTCCTTCGCACGGCCCTGTCGCAGGGGCATCGAGGACCGGCGCTGCCGTCGGCCGAGGTCGTTGCATCGGCCATGGAACTCGCGAAAAAGGCGGGGCGTACCGAAGTCCTCGATCGGGATATTGCAGAGAGCCTCACGACCATCGGTGGTTCGCTCCTCGAGGCGCTCCGTTCATCCGCTCCGCAGCCCTCGCAGACGCCGCCCGGCCCGGCGGCGGTCAGCGCCTCCGTTACTCCGATGCGCCGGACCTTTCTCGATACCTATACCGTCAACCTGACCGCGGCAGCCCGCGAAGGCAAGCTTCCGAAGATCGTCGGTCGCGAGGACGAGCTCGAGTTGATCATTGAGACGCTCTGCCGGGTCACGAAGCGCAACCCCGCCCTTGTCGGCCCTGCCGGCGTCGGGAAAACGGCCATCGTCGAGGGACTGGCCCAGCGCCTTGTCGCGGGCTCCTGCCCGGATATGCTCAAGAACACTACGATCTACGCGCTGCAGCCTGCGACGCTGATCGCGGGCGTCGATAGCGTTCCCCAGTATACGGAGCGTGTGCAGCAGCTGATCCGGGAGGCATCGGCGCCGGATGTGATCATCTTCATCGATGAGGTTCATTCGCTCTTGATGCGGGGATCCGCTCCGGAAAACGATCTGGTAACCCTGCTGAAACCGGCTCTGGCCAGGGGCGATCTCGCCTGCATTGCCGCCACAACCGACGATGAATATCGGCGCATCATCGAGACCGATACGGCCCTGGAGCGGCGGTTCCAGCCGATTCGCATCAGCGAGATGGGCAAGGATGCGACCATCGAAGTCCTCCGAGCCCACGCCCGACGCCTCGAAACAGAGCGCAAAGTGACGGTCGCGCCGAACGTGATCGCACGCGTGATGGATCTCACCCGCGACCGGATGCCGAACCGGCGCTATCCCGACAAGGGCGTCGACGTCCTGGAGCAGGCCGTGGGCCGGGCGGTCTATTCGAACCGGGCACGTGTTACGCCGGACGATATCGGCGAGGTGATCGAGCGGATGACCGGCACGCCGGCCAATATGATCCGGCGCCTGTCCGAGATGGAGACCGCGGCCAGGGAGCGGGATCTATTGAGCCCGGACGATGCGGAGGCTCTGGTCCGGCATCTGCGCGTGGCAACCTCGGGGCTCGACATTCGACCGGAACGGCCCAACGCGGTCCTCTCCCTGGTCGGCGCCGCCGTTGCATCCGCAGACGATATCGCCGAGCTGATCGCGGACCATCTGTCGGGATCACCGGAGCGGGTGATCGATCTGGATTTCGGTCCGTGGGTCCACCCCTCGGATGTCACCCGACTGATCGGAGCCGGACCGTCCTATGTCGGCTACGATGATCCCCTGCCGATCCACGGCCTGATCCAGTACCCGTGGAGCGTCCTCCTGTGCCGCAATGTCGATCGGTGCCACCCGAGCATCGTCTCGATCCTGGCCGGCGCGATCCGTCAGGGTGTGATCGTCGATGGAGTTGGCCGGGCAATCCGGCTTTGCGATTGCGTCGTCATTCTGACGGCGGGTCGAGGTCATGATGACGAAACGGACGAGCCGATCGGCCTTCGGGAGAGAGCTTCGATGAGGGAGGATCACCCGGAGGACGTCGAGTCCCTGGGGCAGGAACTCCGCCAGTTGAGCACGCTTGTCCTTCATCGAGCTGGAGGGGCTGCCGATCAAGATCTCGTGCACTGGCTTCACAACACGATCCTGCCGGCGCTGACCGAGAGGTACCAGGCCCGCGGACTGAATGTGACATGGGGCGCCGGTGTCGCCGAATGGGCGTACCGAGTATGCAGTACACAGGACAAGGAGGACGTCGAGAGGAAGGTATCGACGCTCATCGGGGAGTCTCTGCTGGCCCACATGCCGTCCAGGGGTACCAGAAGCGTGGAGGTTCACGTCGACGGCGACGCCCTCAGGATTGATCGAACTCCGAAACCGAGCCGGAAGCGGTCCTGAGACGGAGCGCAACGCCGGCGCCCAATCTGTCGTCCCAGTACCAAATGCGGGCTCACGGTCGGTCGGTGAGTCCGCGATCACCCAACCAAGGAGGTCGCAATGGCAACTACTGTAACAATCGAAGTGCTGCGTCAGCATCTGGAGGACTTTGGGTGGAAGCAGTACCAGGTAACGCCCGAGCCCGGCGAGTCCGAGGGATTAATATTCACAGGGTATGTCGGTGAAGATCAGGTTCCGCACCGGATCATCATCGACCCGATCATCGAGAAAGGCGTCCTTCGGATCTTCGCGCCGGAAGTGGTCAAAGCGCCGATGGACACCACGGACAAGGACCGTCTGCATGAGCTCGTCCTCACCGTCGCCGCCCTGAATACGACCTCCGTCCTGGCGTCCTTCTCCTATGATCCCAACGATGGCGAGGTGTCGATCGCCGTTGCCATGCCGATCGATGAGAACGACATCAGCTTCGAGCAGTTTCGCAGAGCCCTGACCGCAGTCATGTGGGGCATCTCCACCTACGGCAGCGGCCTGAAGAAGATCCTCGACGGGACGGCCCGCAGCTCGGATGTCGTGCGAACCACCGCTCCGGTCCCGACCTCAGCCGATCTCGGGGCGCTCCGCCAGCTCCTCGAGGATCTCGAACGGCGTGCGCGCGAAGCGGGCGGCGGCTCGGATGGAGGGGCTTCCGACTAACGCGATCCCGAACGGCAACGGGAAAGTGAGAACCGGACCGGCGATCCTAACCTATTGTGGATCGCCGGTTCCGACTCTGCCGAACATCCCGGTGCAGGTCTGGATCTACTTACGGACCTTCATCGCGCGCATGGTCGCGCCGATCTCTTTGATCCGCGTCAGGTCTTGCCGCATCTCGCTCCATCCGTACCAGAGCGCGTAGTCCGGGTTCTGGTGGAACGTTCCCTGGAACGCGCGCATCCGGTGTTCCATGAACATCCGGAACAGGACCTGCTCCACCTCCGTGGTGGCATCATGGAACGCGAGGATGTCCGGGTAGGCATGCTGGCTGTTCTCGGGTTTGGCAATGATCCCGTCCTTGTAGAGATCGGCGACGATTCGGATCCCTTCGGCCATGAGCTTATCGGCCTGTCGGATCATGTCGTCGCCCTTCTTCAGTTCCGCCTGCGCGAACCGGCTCGAATGGCACTGGACGCAGGCTTTCAGCATCTCGTCCCGTTTCGACTGCCAGTCCTCCTGGGTCAGTCGGGCGATCTTCGCCGCTTTGACGGCCTCGAGGCGCGCCGTTGGTTTGCCCTCGGGATCGAGAACCCCCAGTCCCTTCAGGATCGTGGTCCGGTCCGCAGCCCATTCCTCGTCCTCCGGCATGGGAAGTCGGACGGCGAGGAAGCCCCATGCGGTGCCGACGGCGTGGTTCCCATTCTGCATGTGGCAGGTCTGGCAGGTGGGCGCCGAGGCCGATTCGGGCAGGGTTCCGTTCTGCTTCAGCGCATGACGGACGCCGTGCTTCGAGGACGAGTACATCTCCCACTGCGCGTGATCGAAGCCCATATGGCAGGTCTGGCACGCCTGGGGCTGGCGCGCCTCTCGAACCGAGAAGGTATGGCGGGTATGACAGGCGTCGCAGGAAGCGTTGCCGTGAGTCTGTCCCTGTTCCTTCAGCTCCTTGATCTCGGCTTCGGTCTTGAGGCCGATCTTATGGCATCCGCCGCAGCCCTTCATCCCCTGGGTAAGGAGCATCGGTTGGAAGTGGATCGTGGGCATCGCCTTCATCGAGGTCCAGGCCATCGCGTGCTTGCCCTGCTTGAACTCCTCGACCCGGTTCTCGTGGCAGTTGGCGCAGGTGTCGGGCGTTGGCGTCTTCGCCTTATCAACGTTCGACGGGCCGTTATGCTCGGAGCCGTGGCAGGTGGAGCAGCCCACCATGACCTGACGATGCTTGCTCAGCATATAGTCCTCGACGATTCCCGGCGTCGTGACTTTATGACAGTTGACGCACGCGGCGTCGGCGACGGGCTTCGGCTTCGGCGCCGGCTTCGGCGCCGGTTTCTGTGCGGCCTGGCCGCGCACAGTCTGAGCTCCGCCGATACCGCCCGAGGCGGCGATCAGTCCCATCACGAGGAGCGCCCCGCTGGTTGCGTAGACGCCGAGAAGAACACCTCTGCGCATCGTTCTGCCCCCTTCGCTATCCGCCGGACCACGTCCATGGCCGGCGCAATCGTGATAGGTAAGCATTCGACTGCCCCGGACCGATTCCTTCTCGACGTTATTCGCGTTGAGCGATCGATGGGCGTCGAGCAGGAAGCCCGCAGGAGGTGGGCGAACTCCAGATCCTGAGACCATGGGCGAACCGGATGGAGACCGCAGCATGAGCGCGACAACCGTGCGATCCGGCCATCGCTCGAGCCCGCTCCGCTCCCGTGCGGTGGTGCACGAAGCCCCCCATCGCGTCGGGCTGGGCGAGTTCGAGGTGCGGCCCCTGACTCGGGGCGAGGTCCTCGTCCGCGCCGCCTACACCTGCATCAGCCCGGGCACGGAGCTTCGCTGCCTTGCAGGGCGTCAGCCAGACGGAGCCGACTTCCCCTATATTCCCGGTTACGCGATGTCCGGCGAGGTCGTGGAGGTCGGCCCTGAGACGGCGCTCGTTCCGGGCCAGCGCGTCTATCTCAACGGAACGTCGGACGGCGGGCGCTGCAACCTGATGTGGGGCGGACACGCCGCCCACGCGGTCGCGCCTGAGACCGCCTGCCTGCCGATCCCTGACGATGTGGAGATGGATCAGGCCTCTCTGACGCATCTCGCGGCCATCGCCTACAACGGCGTTCTCATGGCGGATGTAAGGCCGGGGGAGGTCGTCGCGGTTATCGGACTGGGCATTCTCGGGCGCCTCTGCGCGGGCCTCTACACGGCGGCAGGATCGAGGGTCGTAGCGATCGATCGGAATCCGGAGCGTGTCCGTCTCGCCTGTGTCGGCGGGATCGAGGCGGTTGTCGCCGAGGAGCGGCCGGCAGCCGCCATCCGGAGCCTTGTCCCCGACGGCGCCGATGTGATCGCGGACGTCAGCGGCGCGCCTGATGTCCTCGCTGCGGCTCTGGACTCCGCCAGAGACGTGCCATGGTCGGACCCAACGGTCCGAGGAGCTCGCTATGTCGTACAGGGGAGCTATCCCGAAGCGTTCTGCATCCCGTACCAGGCCGCGTTCCTGAAGGAACTGCGAATCCTCCTCCCCCGCGACTGCCGCCTCGAGCAGCGGAGGCGCGTGCTGGAGATGATGGCGGCGGGCGATCTATCGACCGAAGGGTTGATCTCCGACATCCGACCGCCTGAGCGGGCCTCGGAGACCTACCGGGAGCTGGCCGCAGGAACCTCGCCCCTCCTTACGGTCGCGTTCGACTGGTCGTAGCTCTCGGGACGATCTCGACGTCGCGGCGGCGGCTGGCCGGGCTCACGACGAGGTTCTCGATGCGCCCGTTCCGAATCCTGCCCTGTACGGTCGTTCGGAAGGGCGCATGGAGCTTGAACTCGGCGTCCCAGTCCGCGGGCCACGCGGGGAGCAGCAGGATGCGCCGTCCCTCGCATTGCATCAGCATCGTCTGGAGGGCCATCAATCCGTTGCTCCCGTGGTCCTGATCTGGCACCCAGTCGAAGTTGGGCCCCCAGAAGGCCGGGAACCGGCTCCCCTCGTGCTTGCGGGATAGTCGGTCGGTCACGGCGATCCGTGCCTCGTCCGCCAGACCGAGGAAGGCCGCCTGGATGTCGTCCTGCTGCCACCCTCGGTGTCCCGGCTCGGTTCGGACCGCATAGGTGCGGCGGGCGAGATCCAGTCCCGGTTTGCCGACGCCGTAGATGCGGTACGGAAACACAGCATAGAGCTCCGGATTCTCGATGTTGGATTTCCGCCCGACCTTTGCTGCGGCGGCGAGCGCCCTGCCCTTCGGCGTGGATCGGAGCGGGAGCTCCGGCAGCTCGCCCAGCAGGCGCCGCCAGCTCTCGGTCCGGACCCTGCCGGTGGTCTGGCCAGGCAGCGTCAGCAGGTTCTCGAGGACGAAGCGAAGGCCCGCGATGTCCGGAAGCGGGTTGACGCAGTCCCAGTAGGTCTCCAGCGCCTGTGACGGCTCGAGGAGGAGCTTGCCCGAGGCGTCGCGGCGGTAGTGCTGGTCGTAGAAGGCGACGACGGCGTCCGCGATGGGCAGGAGCGTGTCCTTGAGGAAGCGGAGATCGCGGGTATGGTCCCAGTAGGTGAGCATCAGCGCGGTCAGCTCCAGGCCGCCGGACCAGTAGTACCGGATGTACTGATTGTCGCACGGGAAGAGGGGTTTGCCCGCTCGGTCCCAGCCGTAGCCCATGAGCCCGTTATTGTAGGCGCCCCAGAAGTACATCGTCTCGGGGAAGTAGGCGCCGCCGTGCCGGAAGTAGCGCGCCGTCCGATAGGCGGCCAGGTCCAGGGCGTCGCGGTACATGCGGAACAGGGGCAGCATCATCTCGTAGTCGCCTGCCGCCGCCATCGGCCAGTAGGGGAGGCGCGTGTTCTGGAACCAGTACATCCCGCCCCACGCGCGGTAATCGGGGTCGAACCGCCTGTCCGTATCGACGGTGAAGATCGAGCCGTTGAACTTGATCGGGTACCCGCCGCGGCCTCCGCAAGCGGTAATGAAGCGCTGCAGCGCGTATCCCTGCGTGACGATCTGGGCTTCGGAGCGGCCATCGTCCTCTCCCGAGCCCGTTGCCACCCGCCGCCCGTTGATATAGAGCTCCTTCCGTCCCGTTCGTGCATCGAAGACACCGGCCACGTGCGTGAACCGGTCGGTCGGCAGCTTGGCGTCGTACTGGAGCGGGCCGTCGGCGACAATCAATCGGAGCGAGTTGCCCGGGTAGGTGTCGAGAAGATAGCCGTCCGAGTCGCCTGCGTGGGTTTTGTCCACGATTCTCGCGCCGCCCGGGGGCAGCCTGTCCGGACGGATCCAGGCGCTGATCGTCACCTCGTTGGTGAGGTCCAGCGATGCGCTGTGGGCCGCTTCCAGGTATTCCTTGCCGGTCAGAACCATCGAACGTCCGTCGGGCCACGGCGCCTGCGGAGCCACTGATGGTCCGCCGATGGCCCGGAGCCGCGGCCCTTCTGGCCCATAGCTCGGGACCTCTTCGCCCTTGAGACCGCCCAGCGACCATCGGGCGATGATCCCCTGCTTCCATGCTCCTCCGGCCGCCTCGTCCTTCAGCTCGGCGCGGCTCAGCGCCCTGCCGTACAGCCGCACCTCGGCGATCGCCCCGTGGAAGCGGTTGCCGCCGGCGCTGTCCGCTCCGATGCGGAGGGGCAGCGTGTTCTGACGCATCGGGCGCGCACGCATGGGGCGTGCCCCCCGAACCCGGGTCACCCGGAGCCAGCTCCGATCCCAGAAGCGCCGCCACCAATCCCGGTGCGAATCCCGGATTGCGTCCAGCGGCGCCGATTCGGACCGGGCGCGGAGCTGGCGCAGCTGACTGAGCCAGGCCTCCTCCGATTCCGCCAGTGTGGTCAGACATGTGATCCGCACATGGCAGTTCCGCACGCCCTCCGTGGTCCGGAGCACGGTCGGGCCCGGCTTCACGACGCGGCCCGTGTCCGGATACAGGCACAGCTGACCGCCGAAGGTTCGGTGCAGCAGCGGGTCCCTGGCCGGATCGATGTGCTCTCCGAGCCCTTGATGCCGCAGAGTAACGGGCCAGAGGGACGCTCGATTGCGGTGGTACCAGAGGATGCTCTGCTGGGCATCCTCCCGGACGACATCCGGATAGGAGCGGGGCGGATCGTCGGGAGCAAAGCCGTCGACTCCCATCGTCTCCCCTTCGAGGAGCTTCCGCTCGCCGGTGCGCCAGAGCTCCAGAGAGGCCTCTACGTTGAGCGGGTGATCGGAGACCAGCTCCGCATGGATGACGGGCCGAAGGGCGTCGACCCATAGCCGGATCTCGGCCCTTGCCCGATCCCGCGACGCGCTGATCACCACCTCGCCCTCGGCGAGGCGGAGCTCCTGCCGAAACGCGCTCGCCGAGAACGGGTTCGGGGTCAGGCGCAGCCGAACTCGGCCGAGTTTGAGCAGCCGTCCGTGCTCATCCCACGCATCGGTCTTCCCGATATAGAAGGCCACGCTTCCATCCTGCTCGGCCCATACGTTCAGGCCCAGATCGCCGTTGCCCAGCGGCATGGAGCCATCCGAGCCCTTGCTCGGCGAGGTCCAGACGACGTTCGAATCGCTCAATGCGGCCTCCGATCGGTGCGCCAGACACGGCAGAATCGCGAGCGCGATCAGCGCGCCGCGCACAGGGCCGTTCCACGGGCGGTTCCGCGCCGGCCGTCGCTCCAGCGCCATGCGCCAGCCCGCTCCGCTCACGCTGCCGCTCCATGATCCGCTGCCGCAATGGCGATCGCAGCGAGGTCCTGTGCCCGGTCGCCCAGAGCGGCGGGAACGATGCGGCAGATACCGGCCGCCCGTGGCCACGCGTGCGCCGCCATCGCTCGTCTTGCCGGTCCGAGAACGAGGTCGCCGGCATGGACCGCGATGGTGCCGACCACGACGACCTCGGGATTCAGGATCTGGACGAGGTTCGCGATGCCCATGCCGAGATAGGTTCCGGCCTCATCAAGGACGCGGACCGCCAGCGGGTCGCCGGCGTGGCCAGCCTGGACCACATCCCGGGCGGTCAGGTCATCCATGCGCGACCGGAAGGAGGCCAGAGAGGTTCTATCGGCGCCGTCGGTCCGGAGTCGTTCGCTCGCCGCACGGGCGATGGCCGGTCCCGATGCCACGGCCTCGAGGCAGCCGCGCATGCCGCAGTTGCACATTGGGCCGTCCGGAGCGACGCAGTGATGCCCGACCTCGCCTGCCATATCGTTGGCGCCGTGGTAGAGCCTGCCGTCGAGGATCAGACCGCCGCCGATTCCCGTGCCCTGGGTCAGGTAGATCATGTGCCGCGCGCCGATCCCCGCGCCCCAGCGCCACTCCGCAAGGGCGGTCGCGTTCGCATCGTTCTCCAGAGCCACCGGCACGCCGGGGAAGGCGGCCTCCAGAAACGCGCCCACGGGCGTCGCATCCCATCCCGGCAGATTCGGAGGGCTGAGGACGAGGCCCCGTTCCCGATCCAGCGGGCCGCCGCAGGATACGCCGATGCCTTCGGGCACGACCCGTTCCTCGTCGATCAGCGCCCGCGCAAGTTCCGCGAGCTCTTCGAGGACCGCTTCCGGAGGGCGTCCCGCGCCGGTCGGGATCTCGCGTCGGGCGAGGATGCGCCCGGCGGCCGTGCCGATGCACACCGCACACTTCGTGCCGCCGATGTCGATGCCCAGACGGACCGGAACCGGTTTGTCTGAAACCGCCACTTGAAGACTCCCGTCGTTTATACTAGAATGAGTAGGTCAATACGAGAAAAGGCAGACCGTGTACCTCGATATTCTATACTGGGCCAGTCTATTCCTCGGCGGCGCGTATTTCGCACTGACGCTGGCTCTTGGCGGCCTCTCGCATCTTGTCTCCCGCGTCGAGCACACGTTCGACATCCATCACGAGAGCGCAGGAGGCCTGGAGGTTGGCGACCATGCAGCCCACGGCTCAGATTGCGTTCATCTCGACCACGGCCACGCGACCGATCCGGGCCATGTTCTTCACCACGACCACATCGGGACCCATGCCGATGTTGATCATGGAGCGGGGCATCACGACGCCGGCGATCATGGAGTCGATACGCACAGAGGTCCGGGCCATGGCATCAACCTGCTGGCGTTTCTCAACCCTACGATGATCAGCTGTTTTCTGGTGGGTTTCGGCGGCGCGGGCGTCCTCAGCCGTCTGAGCGGCGCCGGGTTCCTTCCCAGCCTGGCCTGCGGAGGCGTCAGCGGCTCCATGCTCTATTATTACGCCTGGTGGCTGATCGTGCGGATGTTCGGCGGCGCCCAGGCGTCGAGTCATGTTCGACGGAGCGATCTTGTCGGAGTGCGCGCCGAAGTCATGGCTCCGATCGCTGGGACGCGCCCCGGCATGATCGCCTACACCGTTGCAGGGCAGCGCCAGACCGCTCGCGCCATTGCCGAGGCAGGAGAAGAGCTGCCTGTTGGGACCTCGGTGCGCATTCGCAAGCTAAGCCGCGACACCGCCGAGGTAGTGCGAATCGAGACCGGACGTTCATAAGGACTTCCAGGAGGAGTAAGCCATGCCATCGCCGCAGATTCTAATCTGGCTGTTGTATGCAGCTGTGGGCATCGTAGGCCTCGGTCTGTTTATCATCGTCATCTACAGCAAGCTCTACAGGAAAGTCGGACCGAACGAGGTGCTCGTTATCTCCGGCGGGCGGGGCGAGACGATCACCGATGAAGATGGTGAACGCCGACGGCTCGGTTTTCGCATCGTCAAGGGCGGAGGCTCTCTGATCAATCCGATTCTGGAACGGGTCGAGACGATCTCGCTCGAACTGATCACCCTCGACATCATCACGCCGGAGATGTACACCAAGCAAGGCGTCCCGATCAAAGTCGACGGCGTCGCGCAGATCAAGGTGAAGGGCGACGACGTTTCGGTCCGAACGGCGGCCGAGCAGTTCCTCCAGAAAACGCGCGAGGAGATCAAGCAGATCGCCTATCAGACGGTTGCGGGGCACCTGCGCGCGATCCTCGGCACCCTGACGGTGGAGGAGGTCTATGCGGCGCACGAAGCGTTCGCCCAGCGGGTTGCGGAAGTATCGGCTGGCGACCTTGCGAACATGGGCCTGGAGGTGGTCAGCTTCACCATCCGGGAGATCAGCGACAGCCGGGGCTACCTGGAGGCCATCGGAAAGACGCGTATCGCCCAGGTGAAACGGGATGCGCAGATCGGCGAAGCCGAGGCGAACCGGGATGCCACGATCCGCGCCGCCAATGCGGCCCAGGAGGCGTCGACCGCGAAGTACCTGGCCGATACCAAGATCGCAGAGGCGGATCGGGACTATCGGCTCAAGGTGCAGGAGTTCACGGCGACCGTGAACCAGCGCAAGGCCGAAGCGGATCTGGCCTACGATCTTCAGAAGTTCACCACCGCTCAGAAGGTCAAAGAGCAGGAGGTCCAGGTTCAGATCGTCGAGAAGGAGAAGCAGACCCAGCTGGAGGAGAAGGAGATCGCACGGCGCGAGAAGGAGCTCGTGGCCACCGTTCAGCGGCCTGCAGAGGCCGAGCGCACCCGCATCCAGACCATCGCGGAGGCGGAGCAATATCGCCTGCGGACCACCGCCGCAGGACAGGCGGAGGCGGCCAAGGCGACCGGCTTCGCCCAGGCTGAGGTCGTCCAAAAATCCGGCGAGGCGGAGGCTGAAGCGAACAAGGTTCGCGGTTTGGCGGAGGCCGAGGTGGTCAAGGCCCGGCAGCTCGCCGAGGCCGCCGGCATCGAAGCCAAAGGCCTCGCGGATGCCGAGGCGGTGCGGGCCAAGGGACTCGCCGAAGCGGAGGCGATGGCGAAACGCGCCGAGGCCTTCAGGTCCTACAACGAGGCTGCAGTCGCGCAGATGCTCATCGAGAAGCTGCCCGAGATCGCGCAATCCATCGCCTCTCCCCTCTCGAAGGTCGACAAGATCGTCATGATCAACTCGGGCGGCGGCGACGGCGTCGGCGCGAGCAAGATCACGGGCGAGATCACAAGCATCGTCTCCCAGGTGCCGCCGGTGATCGAAGCCATGACCGGCATCAAGCTTCATGATCTGATGAGCAGGGTGCCTGGACTCGGATCACAGCCTCCGGCCGATCCGGACGCGGCGGCGCCGGAGCCCAGCGCGACTGCCAAATGACGTCAATCCGGGTACACCATGCCTGCGATGCTGGACATCGGCGACAGCGAACGAAACGGATGGAGATAGAATGATTCTTCGCACCCTCGGGCTGATCCTCGGCCTTGCCGTAGTGGCGATACTCGTGGCGAGCCTGATTCCGAAGCCGAAACTCGACGACGGACACGACCACCCGGCAACTCCGCCAACACCCAAACCGGCCATTGCGAAAAAGCCCACGATCATCGAGATCCGAAAGGGCACGGGGAGGACCGTTGAACCGGGCGATGTCGTCACGGTTCATTACGAAGGGTTCCTCAAGAACGGTACGAAGATCGATTCTACGGTCGATAAGGGCCAACCCATGAGCTTTCTGCTCGGCGGCGGCATGCTCATGCCCGGCTGGGAAGCGGGACTCGAAGGGGCGCGCGTCGGAGACAAGCGGAAGCTCATCGTGCCGCCCGATCTCGCGTATGGCGCGCAGGGATCGGAGGATGGGAAGATCCCGCCGAACGCGACGATCGTCTTCGTCATTGAGGTGCTCAAGGTCCAGAAGATCGAGGACGAACCGCTTCTGGATCCGCTGCTGAAGACGGAGAAGCGCAAAGAAAGCTCCGGTACGACGAAGTGATCAGCCCGATGAGGGGCCGCACGACCACACTCTGGCGCTCCCGATGAAAATCGTCCCCGTCGGCGCTCTTGTGCTCGTGATGGCCGCGTCGGCGGCGATGGGCCAGTACAAGCCGGTGCCGCTGAACGACCATACCCGGCTCGGGCAGGTGTTCGAGGCTTCGAAGGCGGTCGATCGGCTGTGGGTGAGCGCACCAAGCTGGAGCGACAACGAGGGCGGTTTCACCCTTACGGTATGGGATTCGCCGGATCGAACAACCCGCTTCGCGAAACGCGTCTTCACGAATATCCGCGACAACGAACGGATCATCCTGCAGATGCCGAAACGTCTGCCGGCAGGACTCTATTACTGGGAGATCGACGCACGGACAGGCACGACCCTCGTGGGACTGTACGCGCAGGATCGGACCGGCTCCCCGAAGGCATGCGCCTATCTGGACGGCCAACCCGATCCGACCCGGGAGTTCATCTTCGGGCTGACGCTGCCGGAGTTTGATCGCATGGACGGCGCAGCGGTCCTCCGGTCGCTGGGGTCCGGCGACGTCGATGCGATCCGGATCGCCTGCCGCCAGCTTGCCGTTACCGGCGATGTTCGGGCTGTGCCGATGCTGGAGCCGCTGCTGCACCGGGAGGACACGGGTTTCTGGGCCCGATACGCCCTCGAACGGATGCCCGCTGGCCGGGCAGACCAGACGCTCCGACGAGCCCTGGGCACGCTCCGGGGGACCGCGCTCGTCGGGGTAGTGAACTCGATCGGGGTGCGAGGCGACCGCGCTGCGGTTGCCGCCCTCACGGACCTCAGCCGGGGCGATGCGGAGGATGCGGCGGTCGCCGCCCTTGTCGCCCTCGGGCGGATCGGCACGACCTCGGCGGCGAACGCGCTCCAACGGCTGGCGACCTCGATACCGCCGTCACGCCTCGAGACGCTCGGCGAGGCCTGCCTCGAATGCGGCGGACGGCTGGTCCGGGCCGGCGCGGCTCGCGACGCTGCCGGGGTCTATGAGATCGCAGGCGCCGCCTCGATGCCGGTCTGGATCCGGCTGGGCGCCTATACCGGCGAGGCTATGGCCGCGGGCATCAGGGCGGATGCCGTGATCCGCAGCCTTCTGAACGATTCCCTCCCGGAGCGGTTCCTCGCGGGTCTCTGGGCGCTGCCGCGCATCGCACCGGGGGCCGAGGCGACCCGCTCGTTCGCCGAGCTCCTCCCCTCCGCGCCCGTCGATCGGCTGCCGCTGTTGTTGAGCGCCCTGGGCGATCGAGGCGACCCGACCGCCGTCGAGGCGATCCGGCGGGCTGCGGGCTCCGGCGGTTCTGCTGTACGGATCGCGGCGATTCGGGCCGCGGCGCGACTTGGCGCCGAAGGCGCGGCCATGGTCGCGGCGTATGTCGGCGACGAGGATCCGGCGGTCGCAGCGGCTGCCCACGACGCCCTCGCAACCCTCCTGCCGGCGAATCTGGCCGGTGTGGTCCGGGAGCTGTTGACCCGCAAGGACGCTAGCTCAAAGATGGCGGGCGCCGATCTGGCGGTCCAGCGCAACCTCGTGGCGACTGCGCCGCTTTTAGTCTCCTTGCTTACCGACGAGGATGTCGGCGTCCGCCTTGCCGCACTTCGCGCGCTCAAAGGCGTCGGATCGACCAGGGACCTGCCGCCGATCGCCGACAGGCTCCGGGCCGGAATCTCGGATGACGAGCGGACGGCGGTCGAGGAAGCGCTCGCGGGCATCGGCGCTCGACACGCCGACACGGGCGCGACCGCCGAGCTCGTATCGGCGCTCAGGGGCGCAACGGGGTCGGCCGCGGTCCCTCTGCTCCGCGCTCTGGGAAGCGTCGGCGGTCCCGAGGCTCTCGCGGCGGTCCGATCCCGCCTCGTAGACGCCTCGGCGGAGGTTCGCGATACCGCGATCGGGCTCCTGTGCGACTGGCAGACGCCCGATGCGGTCCCCGAGCTGCTCAGGCTGGCCCGGGCGGAAGGGACCTCCTCCGCCGGCATCCGCTGCCTGCGCGGCGCGCTCAGGCTGGCCGGGTCGGGCGATCTCGCGCCGGACGTGCGGATGGGCTTCCTTCGCGAAGCCGAACCGCTGGTCACTCGTGATGAGGAGCGTCGTTCCCTCCTCGGCGCCCTTGGCGGCATACCGCAACGGGACGCGATGCAGATGGCCCGGCGCTATATCGAGCCATCCGCAACCCGGGCCGAGGCGTGTACGGCGCTCGTCTCGATCGCCGAGAAGCTGCCGGTTGGCGAACGTCCCGGGGACTTCGCGGCGATCCTCGAGCGGATCATCAGCCTGGCGCCCTCGCCGGAGATCCTCCAGCGAGCGCAGCGGCTCCAGGCGGGACCGTAGCCGAGCCGGAGCCGATCCGGGACCGTCGCTAGAACTCCCGATCGCCGTTTCGTCCCGGCTGCGGCGTCGGGTACTTGCCGTCCGGTCCAGCCTGCAGCGGCGCGGGTGAGTCGGCTCGGAGCATATCCAGATTCGGTGCGAGCTCCACGGGGTGATTCAGCGCCTGATCGTACGTGATCGTCTGGCCCGTGTGTGCGGCCATCCGACCCATCACCGTGACGAGGCTCGCCTCCGCGCCCCTCTGGACTTCGTTATAGGGGGTGTTGTCTTTGATGGCGGTGAGGAGATCGCGCCATTCGAGGACGTACGGACTCGGCTCCCGTCCCTCAAAGGCCCAGGCGACGGCGCTGTCTCGCGTCTGACCTTTCAGGATGCGCGAACGGGCCGGCGCGTGGCCGTTTTCCGAGATCACCGCGAGTCCCCTCGAGCCGTGGGCGTAGCTGGCGAAGGCGTTCTGGCAATCCCGCATGCACCGCCCTTCAAGGTAGAGTTTCGTGCCGTCGGGAAAGGTGTACTCCACCGAGTAGATATCGAAGTTCTGATCGACCGAGTTGCCGCGGTAGTGACGGCCGCCCAGCGCGTGGGCCTGGATCGGCCACGCGCCCTTCATCCAGCAGCACTCGTCGATATGGTGGATATAGAAGTCGCTGTAGGCGCCGCCGCCCGCCCAGAGAAAGCTGTGGAACCGCTGCGTCTGATAGAGCATCTCCGTGATGCCGTCGGGCTTGGGGTCGGAGGCGAAATAGCCGATCTGATCGTGCATCCGGTACGCGCGCATCAAGATGATCTCGCCCATATCTCCGGCTCGGATCCGCTCGCCGAGGGCGCCTCGGGCGACGCAATGCCGGCACATCAGCCCAACACCTGCCTTCAGCCCTTTTGCCCGCCCCTGTTCGGCAAGGTGCAGCATCCGGCGTGAGGAAGGGCCGTCGACGCTAATCGGCTTCTCCATGAAGACATGGAGCCCCTTGCCGATGGCGTAGGTGTAGTGCACCCATCGAAACGCCGGGGGCGTAGCCAGGATGACGACATCCCCCGGTTTGAGGCAGTCCATCGCCCTCGTATAGGCGTCGAAGCCGACAAATCGGCGCTCCGGCGGCACATCGGCCCTCTCTTTGAGCGCCTGCGTTAGGTGCCCGGCGCTCCCTTCGAGCCTGTCGGCGAAGAGATCGGCCATTGCGACCAGCTTCAGCGGACCCACCCCCGACGCGAAGGCGTCGCCGACCGCACCGGTCCCCCGGCCGCCGCATCCGACGAGCGCCAGCTGGATGGTGTCGTCGTCGGCAACGTGCACATAGGGCAGCGCCGCGCCCGCGAGAGCCGTGGAGGCGGCGGCGACGCTGGCTCCCTGGATGAGTTGACGGCGTGTGAGGCGGAGGGACGGATCCTGGTCCATGGTTCGATAGCCTTTCGTGCGCGAAGCGCTGGGCAACGGTCTGACCCAGTCTTCGGCGTCCGATCCCGTCTCTCCTGCGGAGCGGGGCGCTTCGACCCTCGGTGTGGAGGGCATAATGAACCATATCTTGCAGCCCATCGGGAGGTGCGCCCCGTGCCGCATGCCATCGCCGCCGAAGCGGTTCTCGGACTGTTCGTTCTCGTCGTCCTGTCGGTCGCGTTGGGCAACATCGCCTGGTCCCGCAGAACGATCTCCATTCGCCGCGAACTCGAGAGCCGTCCGCGGCCCGATCGGCCCGCATCCGCGAACAGCAACGAGATGGATAGGATGCCAGAGCCGGTCCAGCGCTATCTCAGGCGCGTGATACCGGACGGCGGGGCCAGGATCGCAGCCGTCACCGTCGCCCATCGTGGGGAGTTCAATATGAGCCAGACGGGTGAACGGTGGAGGCCGTTCACGTCGACCCAGCGCATCGTACTCGCACCTCCGGGCTTCGATTGGGACGCGCGTATTCGCCTCGGCGCGCTGTTCTCCGTGCGCGTTCGCGACGCCTATGTGCGCGGCCGGGGGATCCTGAGGGCCTCGGCGTTCGGCGTTGTGCCGGTGATGCGCGTGGATGGGGATCCGGGCATCAACGACGGCGAGCTCATGCGGCTGCTCGCGGAGAGCGCGTGGTACCCCACGTTTCTGCTGCCGGGCCAGGGCGTCGAATGGCGCGAGGACGGTCCCGGCGCCGCCCGGGCTACGCTGAGGGACGGTTCAGCAAGCGCTGAGGTCGTCGTTACGTTCGGCCCGGACGATCTCATGGAAAGCGTCCGGTGCGAGTCCCGGGTCAGGATTGCCGGCGGGCAGCGAATCGGGACTCCGTGGGTCGGCCTCTGGAGCGGTTACGCCCATCGAGACGGCTTTCTGGTGCCCACCGAAGGAGAGGCGGTGTGGATGCTTCCGAGCGGGCCGCTTCCGTACTGGCGCGGTACGATCACCGAGATCCGCTATGAGTGGGCCTGATCCGGGCTGGCGCCGTCTGGTATCCTCCTACCGTGCTCCCCTACATCGGTAACCGTCTGTTGTTGGCGATCCCCACCCTGCTGGGCGTCTCGGTGGTCGCGTTTTTCCTCGGGTTCCTTGCGCCGGGGAGCCCCATCGACCTGCTCATGGGCCAGCACGGCGATCCGTCCGTGCGGCGGCGTCTCGAGCACGAGTACGGTCTCGATCTGCCGCCTCTGGAGCAGTACCGTCGGTTCGTCGTCCACGCCGTCAGGGGTGACCTCGGGAAGTCCTTTGCCAATCGGGATCGGCCGGTATCGCAGATGATCGGCGAGCAGTTTCCCACAACGGCGCTGCTGGCGACGCTGTCGATTATCACGGCTGTCGGTTTCGGGATTCCGGCCGGGGTGATCGCGGCGCTGCACCGCAACCGGCTCATCGATCGCGTCGTTATGGGCGGGGTGCTCCTCCTCGTTTCGACGCCTCCGTTTGTCCTCGCGCCTCTGTTGATGCTGGCCCTTGCGCTCAAGCTGGGCTGGCTGCCCGACTCGGGCTGGGAGGGCCCCGCCTACTGGGTCCTGCCGGCGCTTGTGCTGGCCGCGCGCCCTGCGGCCCTCATGGCGCGGCTCATGCGTTCCTCGATGCTCGACGTCCTCGGGCAGGACTACATTCGAACCGCGATGGCGAAGGGCCTCTCCCGGGGGCAGGTAATCCGACGACACGCCCTGAAGAACGCCTTCCTGCCCGTTCTGACGGCGATCGGGAGCAGTTTCGGTTATCTCCTGACCGGCTCGTTTGTGGTCGAAACGATCTTCGGCATCCCCGGCATCGGCTACGAATCGGTCCATTCGATCCTGGCTCGGGACTATCCTGTGATCCAGGGCGTCGCCCTCCTCGTCGCGGCGTTGTTCGTCGTCGTGAACCTGGTGGTCGACGTGCTCTACGCGTTGGTCGATCCCCGCATTCGGTACGGGGGCGCACGATGACGGCGAGCGATCCGAGGTCCGGCCAGGGAGGGCGCATGCTCGATCGGCTCCGCAAGAGTCCCGTCGCATGGCTCAGCGCACTGGTCATCGTCAGTATGGCCGCGGGCGCGCTGTTTGCGCCGTGGTTGGCGGGCCATCCCTACGACGCGGTTAGCCGGGACCATGTCCTGGCGGGCCCGATGCCCGGCCATCTCCTGGGCACGGATCACCAGGGTCAGGACCTCTGGGCGCGTCTCCTCTACGGCGCGAGGGTGTCCCTGTCGATCGGGATCATCGTGGAGGTGATCATGGCCTGCATCGGCATCACGCTGGGGCTGCTCGCCGGCTACCGAGGGGGTTGGTGGGACATCGGGCTCATGCGGATCACCGACGCTATGTTCGCGTTTCCCGATATTCTGTTCGCGATCATGCTCGTCGGCATCCTTCGGCCGGCGTCGGCTTTCGCGAGCTTTCTCACCGTCTTCGTCGCCCTTGCGCTGGTGAACTGGCCGGGGATGGCCCGGCTCGTGCGGGGGCAGACGCTCGCCCTCAGGGAAAAGGAGTACGTGGAGGCTGCGCGGGCTGTCGGCGTTCCCTCCGGTCGGATCATCCTCCGGCATCTGCTGCCCAACATGGCGAGCCCGATCCTCGTAGCCGCCACTGTGGACATCGCCAACGTCGTTCTGGCCGAGGCGACCCTGAGCTTCCTCGGGATCGGCATCCAACCGCCCTATCCCAGCTGGGGCCGGATGATCGCCGATGCGCTGCCCTACCTTCGGTCGGCGCCGGCTTTGCTGTTCTATCCGTCTGCGGCGCTGGCCGCTCTGGTGCTCGCCTTCAACTTCCTGGGCGACGCGGTCCGGGACAGCCTGGACCCGAGGCTCAGGAGCTAGCGACGGGCTCCGGCGTACATGGTCGTATAGAGCGTCTCATCGAGCCGGCTCACCGCAACGCCCTTGCGGCTGCTCGAGGAGTGGATGAAATAGCCGTCGCCGATATAGATGCCGGTGTGGGTGATTCGGCCCGATTTGTTCTGGAAATACAGCCGATCGCAGGCCTGCAGCTGGGCGACGGGCACGGGCATCCCACGGGTGTATTGTTCGCGAGCGGTGCGCGGAAGCTCGATGCCCACGGTTCGGAAGCACCGCTGCACAAAGGCCGAGCAGTCCATCCCCGATGGCGATGTCCCGCCCCACCGATAGGGCACACCAAGGAAGCTATAGGCGGTCTGGAGAATCGTGCGCTGACCGCCGGAGAGCAGGGGATTATCGAGGTTGGGGGTCGCCTTCCGCGGCGCGCCGCCCATGCCGACGATTTCGTACTCGAGCATCTTGACCGTGTGGGCGGGGATCCAGCCGACGGAGCGGTCGGTCATCAAGGCTCCATACCAGCCGGAGCTCGAACCGCATATCGCAAGGTACGTGCCGGCTTCGACTCGGGCGATCATTCGACTGCGGGTATTGGCTGCGGCATAGAGGGGGGCAGCCGCCGATGTTACTCCAAGCCGGCCCACGACGTTCTGGGCCGTTCGCGTCGACGCGCGAGCGACTGCGTGGCGGCTGGGTAGGCTTTGCTGTCGACGGGTCCGCTCCGGAGCGCCGCGATCCGCCTGAGACGACGCGTACTCCTGCGACGTAGGAACCTCAAGGACGAGCGTTTCGTCCGCGACCGCAATGCAGGAGAGCAGACCAGCCACCAATGCTGTGCAGCCTGCTCCCGCAGCTGTTCGAACGATACGATGGATCAATGCGCTTCCCCCGGCTGGCAATCGTGTACGTATACAGGTATCCAATACTCTTGAGACGAAACAGGATCGTAATGGTATCACGACGACTCGCGCAACACCTCCTGCCCGTGGAGGCTATTCTACCAGACATTGAATCCCGGACACCCCGGATTCCGACGGCGACAACGTCACCGGCCTCAGGCCTGCACGGGTCGGACCTCTGATGCCGACCCCAAGGACCGCTGCCCTTCGCGAGAAGCTGGCTGATCTCCCGAGCCGTTCCGGCTGCTACCTCTTCAAGGACGGGGCCGGGTCGGTCCTCTACGTAGGCAAGGCGGTGAACCTCCGGAGCCGGGTTCGGTCCTACTTTCAAAAGAGCGGCAGTCTGTCGCCGAAAGTGCGGCGTCTGGCGTCGGAGGTTCGGGATCTGGAGACGATTCTGACCGGCGGCGAGCTCGAAGCGCTGGTGCTCGAATGCAATCTGATCAAGCGGTACCGACCCCGATACAACGTCCGGCTGCGGGATGACAAGCACTATCCGTACCTCTGTATCACCACGGGCGAACCCTATCCGCGCCTCGTGATGACCCGCCGCATCAAGGCCGATGGGAACCGCTATTTCGGCCCGTACACGAGCAACCGCGCCGTCTTCGCCATGATGGATCTGATCAAGCGGATCTTCCCCATCGTCACGTGCGGCAAACGCTTCGACGGCCGAGCGGTACGCAAGCCGTGTCTCTACTATCATATGGGCCGGTGCCTGGCGCCCTGCGCAGGCGATAGCCCGGACATGCGCGAGGAGTACGCAAGGGCCGTTCAGGGGGCGATCGCCCTCCTGACGGGCAAGCAGGAGGGCGTCGTCAAGGACCTGAGGCGCGCGATGGAGGCGGCTGCGGAGGATCTCCGGTTCGAGCGGGCCGCGAAACTGCGCGACCAGATCCTGGCTGTGGAGCAGGTGATGGAGCGTCAGAAAGTCATCAGTTCACGCATGGTCGATCAGGACGTGGTCGCCTTCGTCGCCGAGGATGCGGGCGCGGCCGTTCAAATGTTCTATATCCGGGGCGGCAAGCTCGTGGGCCAGAACTATTTCATGCTGGACGGCGCGGACGGCGATTCGGAGCCCGCGGAGGCGGTGCAGGAGTTCGTGAAGCAGTACTACCAGACCGCGACCGACGTGCCGCAGGAGGTGCTGCTGCCGTGCGACATCGACGAAGCGCAGATCGTCGAATCGTGGCTCCGCAATCGGCGAGGGGGCAAGGTCGAGATCACCGTCCCGGTTCGAGGGGATAAGCGCAAGCTCGTGGAGATGGCTCAGGAGAACGCAGCTCATGCGTTGAACCAGATGCGGGCCGAGATACGGGCGCGGCTGAGCCAGACCGAAGTCGCGCTTCAGGAACTCGCCGATAGCCTCCGTCTGCCCGAACCGCCCCGGCGGATCGAATGCTACGACATTTCGAACTTCCAGTCCGAAGCGTTTGTCGGCTCCATGGTCGTCTGCGAGAAGGGTGAAATGAGGAAGCAGGAGTACCGGCGTTTCCGCATCCGCATGCACCTCGACCGACCCGATGACCCGCGCATGATGGGGGAGGTCCTGAGCCGCCGCTTGAGCGCGGGGCTGGAGGGAGATCCGAAGTTCTCCGCTATGCCCGACCTGATCATCGTGGACGGCGGCAAGGGGCAGGTCGATTCGGCGGCGGCCGTCATGGAGGAGCTCGGAGTCGCAGCGCCCCTGTGCGGCCTCGCCAAACGGTTCGAGCTCCTCATCCTCCCGGACGAACCGGCGCCCGTCGTCCTGCCCCGCGGTTCGCAGGCCCTGTTTCTGGTCCAGCGGATCCGGGACGAGGCGCATCGGTTCGCCAATGCCTACCGCATGGTCCTCCAGGGCAGGAAACTCACAAGGAGCTCTCTGCTCGATGTGCCTGGGATCGGGCCTGCCCGTTCCAAAGCGCTGATGCGCCGATTCGGCAGCATGGCGCGTCTTCGGGACGCAGCCGTCGACGATATCGCCGCCACCGAGGGGATGAGCAGGCCTGCCGCCGAGGCTCTGCTCGCCTATCTGCAATCGGCCGATGAAACGCCCGAGTCGCCGCCCGCCTGAGGCCGGCGGTCGCCGTCTCTCCGATACGATCCGTCCTACTCGGTGTTTCAGGGGTGGGGGCCGGATTCGCTCGAAACGGGTCCGCGGTCGAGGTCGTATCTCCTAACGTGAAACGTATCGATTGGGAGGGGTGCACGTGAACATCCAGCGCTTTAGCGCACAGATCGAGCGCCGAGGGCGCTCGGGCCGTATCCGATTGCCGTTCGACCCGGATGAAGTCTGGGGCGAGCGATCGCGGCATTCTGTCGCCGGTACGATTGCCGAGAGGCCGTGGCGCGGCAAAACAGATAGCGACGCCGCCGGATCATGGATCGCGCTCGGCCCGGTGTACTTACGCGATAACGAGATCACGACCGGTGAGGATGTCGTTGTCGAGCTGTGGCCGGAAGGGCCGCAGCTGGATAATATGGCGGAGGATATCGTCGCCGCGCTTACATCCGATCTCGATGCCCGGAGCAAGTTCGAAGGGCTAACGACCTACTGTCGCAAGAACTACCTGCGATGGATCGACGAGGCCCGTCAGCCCGACACACGCGCCAGGAGGATCAACGAGATGCTTCGAATGCTCAAGGATGGGGAGACGAAGTAGGGCGGCTCCGGCTCCATCCGCGCGAGCGGTTGAAGACGAGCGCCGATGGCGCAGGGTGCGCCTAAGCCGTCCCACGGCTTGTCTGGCCGACCCTTCGGTTCGGGCGGTCCTCAGGAGTCGCGGGTGAGGGCGGCCATGCCGAACTGCGCCGCGGCACACCAAACAGCCAGGGTCCGTATCTCGGCGATGAGCGCGTCCTCGCTCCCATCCGCCCGCATGAGGTCGATGACGCCGGCAAGGCCGCCGCGCCTCGTCTGGACCGGGCGTTCGGCAGCGTGTTCGTTCAGGTGTTCCCTGAGCCGACGCGTCTCAGCGGGGGTCAGAAGTCCGATCAGGCCGACATCCGATTGGAACCACGGCTCGATGTTCGTTCTGCCGAGGGCCAGCTCGGTGAGGAGTTCCGACGCGGCCTCGCCGGAATCGGTGGTCTGAAGCCGCTTGACGAGATCGACCAGCGCTCTTCGGCACATCACCGGCGTACCCACGGCGCATACCTCGGCCAGGACGCAGTTCGCGATATCGGCTCCAGAGGCCTCTTCCGGAAGCTGGGCGATGACTGCCTGAGCCTCCGCGTCCTCGAGTGTGCGGTAGGAACCGATCCCATCGCCCGATGCGAGGGCGGGACGGAGCCGCAAATAACGGGACCAATCGAAGCCCACGAAGACAACGGCATCCATCCCGTCAATCGCCCTCCATATCGTCGAACAGGGTACCTCCGGGATGCCATGTGTGCAGATCCATCCGAACACGCCCCTCACCATCAAACGCAACGCCTTCGGATAGAAGCCGTATCTTCTGTAGTTCCGCGAGACGGGGGCTCCGTCGGGCGATCACCAGCTCACCATCCCGGGCCATCACTCGGTGCCATGGCGCGTCTGCGTCCGCGGTTGCCATGATGCGGCCCACGGTGAGCGGCGTAACGCGAACGCCGTCGACGAGGTCAGCGACCTGACCGTAGGACAGTACCTTGCCCGGCGGTATCCGGCCTACCACCGCAAAGACAGCATCGCGGACGTTCACGGGAATCGGACGGCGCTCCCGGTCCTGGCGGCGCGATAGCAGCCATCCATGAGCTGCGTCAGGTTCCATCCGTCGTCGATCGTGATGGTCATGGGCGTGCCGTCCTTGATAGCCCCGATCCACTGATCCATCGGCGTGGGCAGGGCAGGCGGCAGGTTGGAGGGAGCAATCGCGCCGCGAATGCCCGCCGCCTCCAGGCGCTGGCTCTCGAGCCAGATGTTGGGGCCGGGTCCCAGCCCGATGCTGAGGAAACCCTCGGTTCCGTATAGCTCGAGGGGATTGGGCCCCGAACGATGCACCCATGAGACGTCGAGGATGCCGAGCGCTTTGTTCTTGAACTCGACGACAGCGACCATGTTGTCGTCGATATCGTACGCGCCGCTGACGTTGTTCATCCGAGCCACGACCGACTCCGGCTCCCCGAGGAACCAGCGCATGATATCGACTCGATGACAGCCAAGATCGAAAAAGGCGCCGCCGCCCGCCGCGTCGACGTCGCCGAACCACGCGTTGCCCCCGTGCCCTTCGCCCGAGCCGAACCACCGATCCAGAGCGGCCATATGGGCGATCCTGGCCCGCATCTCCGTGATGGTCCCCAACAGTCCTTGATCGAGGATCTGCCGGGCGAACAGGATCTCGGGGCGCGTTCTGGATGGGAGCGAGATCATGAAGCGGATGCCGGCCTCGTTCACCGCGTCCCGGACCGCGCTCGCGTCGGCCGTTGAGATCGTCAGGGCCTTTTCGGTAAAGATATGCTTGCCCGCGCGCGCCGACTTGATCAGCGTCTCGGTATGGAGGTTGGTCGCAGCGTTGACGACCACCGCATCGACCGCCCTGTTCGCGAGCACGGCGTCGAGGGATTCTTCGAACGGCAGGCCTCGCCGATCCGCTTCGGCGCGCCCGCGGCCCGGATCCTCGTCCCAGACGACGACGGCTTCGGCGTCGGAGCGCTGCGCGACCGCTTCGGCGTATCCGGCGGCGTGGACGTGGGCGAACGACAGCAGGGCGATTCGTAACTTGCTGGACATCCTTACCTCCTTGATCGACCATCGACCGCAAGCTCTGCTCGGAGGCCCTCGTCGATCAGCATATGCACGATTTGTTCGAAAGGGGCCGCCGCGTTTCCTGCCGGTCCGGGGCGGAACCTCTACGACATCTCTCCCGCAACGGGGCTGTCGATCAGACCCAGATACTGCTCGAGCCGCCGCTCCAGAAACTGCGCCTGCTCCCGGCTGTCGAGGCCGGATACCAGGCCGATGGAGCGCCCGCTCAGCAGCAGAGCATGCACCGAATAGGTGGTCGTGCGCCCGTGCTTGCCCGAACGGATATGTTTCTTCACGAAGACTTGCTGCAGATCGTAGATCGAGATGGGCATGGGCGCTCGCCAGCGTATCGGGTTGTGGACGACGGTCAGGCGGCCGCTGCGGACGGATATCGTTGTCGTATTGAACGCGTTCGCAAGGCCGGAATACGCGAGGGCGATTCCGATGATCACATGGACGATCGGGAACAGGAATGCGATCAGCGGCGCGTGGCCGCTGAAGGCCGCCAGGTACCATACGAAGAGGAAGCCGTCCCACACGAAGGCGAAGGCAAGCAGCCCGATGCCCGCGAGGCGATTCCATCGACGCACGATCCGCAGTTCGTCCGCCGACTGCTGGACCGTGATCCCGGCCGGAAACGAAGGCGAGTCGACGACGTCCCGGCCCGTCATGACTGGCTAACGCGCGTCAGCCGGCGGAACCGGCCTGTACCGATTGTCCTCGTCTACCATGATGATCCGGGGCTCGACCGGTTCGTCGGCAAGGGCGAATGCCGCGATGATCAACCGGTCGCCAACCTCGACTCGGTGGGCGGCCGCGCCGTTGACGCATATGGTGCCGCTCAGGCGTTCGGCCTCGATCACGTACGTCTCGAACCGTTGCCCGTTCTCGACATCCCAGACGTGCACCCGTTCGCCCGGCATCAGATCGGCCCGCTCGATGAGGTCCGCATCGATGGCGATGCTGCCGACGTAGTCGACTTCGGCCTCGGTCACCCGCGCCCAGTGGATCTTGCTGCGGAGAAGGGATCGAAGGATCATAGGTTATGGCCTCGTTTACAGGCGTCGCAGATGCTGGTTCAGCGTGATGCCCAGCAGCACATTGTCGATCAGGCGCAGAGCGCCGATGCGCACCGCCGCAAGGAGCACGGCCTCATCGTCGATATGATTCAACCGGACCATGGTTCGGGGATCGGCGACTTCGATGTACTCGATCGCCGATAAGCCCGCCCGGACCAGGACATCCCGGACCGCCTCGCGGAGCGTGTCGGCGTTCCGTTCGCCCGCCGCATAGAGCCGCTCACCCTCCTTCAGGGCGGCGCTGAGGGCGACGGCCCGCGGCCGCTCTTCGGGCGACAGATACACGTTGCGAGAGGACAACGCGAGCCCGTCCGGCTCGCGCACGGTCGCCACCGGCACGACCGTGATCGGCATGCACAGATCGGCCACCATCCTCTGAATCGCGATCAGCTGCTGGTAGTCCTTCTGGCCGAAATAGGCGCGCCTCGGCTGGACGATATTGAACAGCTTCGCGCAGATGGTCGTGACACCGCACAGATGCCCCGGTCGTGCGGCGCCTTCGAGGATGTCCTCGAGGGCGGGCACGTGCACACGGGTTGGTGAATCCGCGGGGCCGTCACCGTCGGCGGAAGGGAACATCTCCCCGACGGCAGGGACGAACAGCGCGTCGACACCCTCCTCCTGGCAGATGCGGGAGTCCTGAGCGAGGTCCCTCGGATACCGGTCGAAGTCCTCACCCGGACCGAACTGAATGGGATTCACGAAGATCGAAACGACGGTCCGGTCGCATTCGGTTACGGCCCGGCGGATCAGGGCTATGTGCCCGTCGTGGAGAGCCCCCATCGTCGGCACGAAGCCGATGACCAGTTGTTCCTCCCGCAGCGCATTAAGGTGGGTGCGAAGTTCAGGGATTTGCTGAAACGATCTCAATCAACATACCTCGAGGGTCGTGGGTTGCGTTGGTGGAGGGTCAGGGAAATCTGCCTGTCCGGACGTCCTCAGCATAGCTTCGGATGGCGTTGCGGATGGTTTCGCCCACTTCCGCATAGCGCCGCGCATGCCGCAGGTGACGGTCGGGAAACAGACCGAGGACATCGTGCAGCACCTGGACCTGGCCGCTGCAGCCCGGCCCCGACCCGATACCGATGGTCGGAATGCTCAGAGACTCCGTGATCTCCCGGGACAGGCGCTGCTCGACGAGCTCGATGACGATGCTGAACGCGCCGGCGTCCTGGACAGCGACGGCGTCGGCCATGAGCCTCTCGGCGGCTTCATCCTCTTTGCCCTGCAGGCGGTAGCCCCCGAGCGCGTGAATCGACTGGGGTGTGAGTCCGATATGGCCCATCACCGGACAGCCCGCGTCGGTAAGCCGGCGGATCGTGGGCGCCATCGCCTGACCCCCTTCGACCTTAACCGCATCGCAGCCTGTCTCCTGCATCACGCGTCCGGCGTTGCGCAGGGCCTCTTCGTGGCTGATCTGGCACGTCATATAGGGCATGTCGACGACGATGAAGGCGCCGGGCGCGCCGCGTCGAACGGCGGCGCCGTGGCGGATCATGTCCTCAAGGGTTACCGGAAGGGTCGTCTCGAATCCGAGCATCGTGTTGCCAAGGGAATCCCCGACGAGCAGCATGTCGATGCCGCAGCCGTCGAGCAGCTGCGCGGATGCGAAATCGTAGCACGTCACCATCGATAGGAACGCGCCCTGTCGATAGTGCGTCTGGATGTCCCGCAGCGTCCTGCGTGCCGGAGTCCGGGCCTCTGTCTCCACGGCGCCATTGTACCCGCGCGAGAAAAGCGACTGCAGGGCGGCGGCCATCATCACGATCGTCGGACCCGCGACGATCCATCAATCGCTCAACCGCCCGGGGCTCCGGGCGGCAGGTGCATCGAGATGGGATACCGAACAGTTAGGCTATGATGCGCGATCGACCGCCTGCGCGATGTCGCGGTGTTCTGTCTCAAGAAGGAAGGAACGATGATCCTCTGGACCTGCGGCCTGGCCGCTCTGACCTCAGGCCTATCGCCTGCAGCTCCGTCTGCCATCGAGCCGCATAAGACGCCGGTGGTGATCCAGGACTTCCAGCCCGCGGCCCCAATCTGCCGCGCCCAGCGGCCAGCGGCCCTCACCGCCTTGCTCCGCAATGACGGGGATCGCGCCGCTTCGGTTACGGTGTCCCTCAGCGTTCCTGCGGGGGTTCGGCTGATCAAGGATCGGGCCGAGCGGCGTCTGCGCCTTGCGGACCACGAGGAGCGATCCGTCTCCTGGACGGTCCGGGCGGATGCGCCGGGCGAGTATCGGTTCGGATGCAGAGCCGGTTCGGCGGCCGTCGAGGTGACCGTGTTGTTTCTGGAGCCCCAACCCATCCGAAAGCTCGAATACGTGCCCGAACCGAAGCCGATCGAGACGGACATGCTCGTCGGCGCGCACAACTGCCCGCTCTGGGAGGCGGACAAGCCCTACATGTGGGCCAACGTCCTGAAGCATCCGGAGCGGACTCCCGCCCTCGGCTTCTACGCTCAGGAGAACCCGGAGGTCGCCGACTGGGAGACCAAATGGGCTGTGGAGCACGGCGTCAACTTCTTCATCTACTGCTGGTACCGGGATGGGCAGGGAGGTCCCGTGCGGCAGCGATTCGGCAGCGCCATTCACGATGCGCTCTTTCGTTCCCGCTACTCCTCGCAGATGAAGTTCACGATCATGTGGGAGAACCAGGCCCGGGGTGTTGCGGGCGTCTCCGATGAGAAGGATCTCATGGAGAATCTCCTCCCGTTCTGGATGGAGAACTATTTCAAGAACCCGGGCTATCTGAAGGTGGATCGCAAGCCGGTCCTCTTCATCTATCGTCCGGAGTACCTAGTCGACGATCTCGGAGGCGTCGCCAACGTTCGACGCGCGTTCGATCGGATGCGCGAGGCCGTGCGCCAGGCGGGGTTCGACGGCCTCTGGCTGCTCGGCGAGTACCGGGGGCTGGATCGACAGCACAGGCAGCTGATGCGGGACATCGGCCTCGATTACTCGTTCGCCTATGTCTGGCCCGTGCCGGGCAGCCCGCCGCCGGAGAAAGCCATCGAGATCCAGATGAGCCATATCCGCCGTACTCAGGAGCTCGGGATCCTGCCGCAGGTCATCACGGTCTCACAGGCCTGGAGCGGATGGAACGACGAGGGCAGCATCTGGAAGCTTCCTCCGGACAGTTTCGAAACGCTGCTGCGGAGCGCGAAGGCCTTCGCCCAATCGCTGCCGCCCGACGAGCTCGGGAGCCGGATGCTCCTGCTCGATAACTGGAACGAATGGGGCGAGGGGCACTATATCGCACCCTATCGGGAGTACGGCTTCGGCTATCTCGATGCGGTTCGCCGGGTCTTTTCAACGGCGCCCGATCGGCATGAGGACCTCATACCCGAGGACGTCGGGCTCGGGCCCTACGACGCGCCGTTCCGGACCCACGTCCGTAAGGAGCGCGAACTGCGGAGGCTCGGCTCGAAAAAGGTCACTCGACCCGGGGCCGATATGTCGGGACTCGTCGGTTGGTGGACGTTTGATGAGCCGGACGACGCGCCCGTTGCGTTCGATTACTCCGGCCACCGATTGGGCGGCGTCCGGATCGGCGCGAAGCGGACCGTCGGGCTGGCAGGACGGGCGCTGGTGTGCGACGGGGGCTGCGTGGCGGTGCCGAACAGCCCGGCCCTCTCGGTGTCCGACGGGTTGACGCTCGAGTGCTGGGTGACCGCCAAGACAAGGGGGCAGAGGAACAACTGGATCATCAACCGGGTGTTGGCCGGCGGGATCAACACCGGCTATCGCCTCGGGCTGATCGACGATAGGCCCTGCTTCAATGTGCCGTTGACCGATTGGAGCCATCACCTGACCGCACCGGAGCCCCTGCCGCTGGGCCGTTGGGTCCATCTCGTTGGAACGTTCGACGGAACGGTGATGCGGCTCTACGTCGACGGCCGAGAAGCCGCGTCGATGGAGCGAAAGGGCCCGATCGCGCCCAACGGCTTCCGCCTTCATCTCGGCTCCTATGAGGAGGGTCATCAAGCCCACTTTGTCGGTCTGCTCGATGAGGTGCGGCTCTACGATCGGGCGCTGGCCCCCGCCGAAATCGCCCGTCGCTGCCGGGCCCTCGCTCCGCCGGAGCGATAAGGATGGGACCCTTGTCAGAAAGGAACGAATATCGACGATGATTGTCTGGATCTGTACGGATATGGAAGGATTGGCGGGCATCTCGACCTGGAACCAGTGCTACGCCGCCGAGGATGACCACCCGGACTATCTCTATGGCCGCAGGCAGCTCACCGAAGACGCCAACGCGGCGATCGCGGGCTGTTTCGACGCGGGCGCCACCGAGGTTCGCATCCTCGACGGGCACGGCAGGAACCAGAATCGGGGCTTCATGCTCGACCTGCTGGATCCGCGCGCCGCACGGGTCTGGTTCCGATCCCTCGATCCCGTACGCTGGGAAGGCCTGGACGAGTCGGTTGCGGCCGTGGCGATGATCGGCCAGCACGCCCGGGTGAACACGATCCGCGGGTTTCTCGATCACACTCAGGCAGCGAAGGTCATCTGTTCCTACCGGTTGAACGGCGCGGAACAGGGCGAGTTGGGCCAGATGGCCCTCTATGCGGGCGTCTACGGCGTACCGCTGGTCTTCCTGTCGGGCGACGAAGCGGCGTGTGCGGAGGCGCGGGGCCTCTTTCCCCATGTGCGTGCGGTTCCGACGAAGCGGGGTCTGGGCTGGGAGGCGTGCGAGCTCTACGATACGACGGCGGTTCGGGCGTCGATTCGGGCCGAGATCGCGCGGGCGCTCGGAGCGTTGAGCTCCGCCCGACCGTGGACGCCGAACCCTCCCATCACCGTCCGCGCCGAATGGTCCTGGGCCGGAGCGGCGGAGGGCGTCGCACAGGCTCCGGGCGTGCGGCGAATCTCGGCCAGAACCGTCGCGTGGGATATCGACGATCCGCGCGATGTGTTCACCTGGCCCTCCTCCCGCTGGAGCCCGAAACCTCGGGAATAGCCCGGGGCGTCGTTGTCCGTCGCGAGTGAGGCGTCCTGCGGGGCGGTGCCGCGGAGACCCGACGGCTGGTGTACAATGCTGCGTGGCCCGACGGGAATGCCCGCACAGACATCGAACCATCGCCGGGTCGAGGAGGCGTTACGATGCGCTGGTCTGCTCCACGCTTGTTCGCCGTTCCGGGGTCCGGCTCGTCCAATCCGTTCCTTGTGGGACCGGACGGTCCGCCGGATATCCGTTCTCGCCGCCCCTTCTTTTTGCTCCCGATCCTCGGGGCGCGCGGAACCGCTGCGCGCGCTTCCGTCCTGCGGAGAATCGTGACCTATATCGATGCGCAGACCGGGCCGATCACTGATGTGATCGTCCTCAGCCACGGCTGGCACCGGAACTTCTTCAGCGCGATGGCCGCGTACGATCGGATCGTCGCGCGCCTGGCCAATCTGATCGGGCGGGGCGCGATCCAGCCCCCGGCCGCTTTCAATCCTCTCTTTATCGCGGTGCACTGGCATTCGGACCCGGGCGAGAATCTCTGGATCGATAGGGACGGCCGCAGGAGCAAGCGGGAGTTCCTCAAGAACGTGCGCGAGGTGTTCCGTCCGATCGATGCGGCTGCGACGGAGAACGAGATGGAGCGGGATTTCGAGCTGATGTTCGAGCTCCTGTCGTCTCTCTCCGCGCCCGACATCGAGGCGACAGGGCCGGAGGTCGACGACCTCGCGCGATACCTTGCGGAGACACTCGATAGCCGGTACGATCTCCGCGCGGCGGCCGGTTCGGAGCTGGATCGGAAGGTCGCCGTACTGTGGACTTGCTACACCTATGCCGCGCCCCGAAAGATCGTCCATCCGCAATCGGAGGCTCCGGGCGGCTTTCTGGGTGCGTTCGGAGGGCTCCGCAAGCTCGTCGGCTTTCTGATGTCGGTCGTGCCGCTGCTGACCCTCGTCGGCCTGATCGTGAACCTGCCCGTACCCCGCTACTCGGTTCGGGATGTGCAGTTCGTCCTCGGCCCCGACGGCGCTGACCGTCCGCAGACCCTTGTGCGTCGGGGCACCGTTCGGGACGTCGCGGGCCAGTGTTGGCGCGTTATCGGCACGACTGCCATGTCGGTGCCGGTGTTGGAGGACCTTCCAGCCGGACTGCCGATGATCCCCGCTCGCGCGTGGGTCCACCTCGGGGCGGCCGCAGGACTCGGCCTGATATCGTTCATCCTGCTGGCGGCGGTGGGCCTGTGGCGGAGCGTGTTCGCCCTCAACAAGCCCGCCGCAGGGATACCCTGGCTGGCGATGATCCCGTGGTTCTATCTACAGGTTCTCTTCTCGATGCCCTTGCTGGCCATCAGCCTGATCGGCCTCGTCCTATCCGGCTTCGGGCTGGGGCGGCTGGTTCAGATGGTGCGGCTGGTGTCCGACGAACGGACGGGGCTGCGGGATCGACCCGAATCCCGGACGCCTGCCCTCAACGTTGGATGGCTCCTTGCGTCGATCGCCCGCGTGCCGATCTTGCTCCTGCGACGGGCCGTGGCTCTGGACAGCAGGGCCACCGGCGTGGCCGATGTGATCGAGAGTCAGCTTGCCTACTACGATATGCAGCGACGGGGCGTTCGCACGGGGGTCGATCTCGGCGAGGCGATCGCAGAGCTCGTTCGCGAGCGGCCGATCCTCGGCGAAGCGAAGCTGCATTTCGCGGGCCATAGCTTCGGGGCGCTCGTCGTCAGCAATGCCGCGCGGAGCCTGGCCTTCAACACCAGCTATTCCGGCTCCATCCGGACGGTGTCGCTCCTCAACGGCGCGATCGCGTCGGGTTGGTACGATCGGGAGGCCACCCTGCGCGCCCGGATCACGGGCGCCGTCTCGGCCCTCTATACCCGGTACGACACGGCCAACGGGTTCTGGTACCCTCTGGCGAGCGTCGGGCGGCTGGCTGCGGGCAGCGTGGGGCTGAGCGGCGACCTGGAGGCGGAACACCACGTGATGCCGCCGATGCTCATCAGCCCTCCGCTGTTGAATCCGATCGCCGGGCGGGGTTCCGGCTGCCGATTTCTCAACGTGGATGCGAGTCGGATCATGTACGCGGGGCCGCCGGCCCTCGGAGGCGCCCACGGGCATATCGATCGGGACGATGTCCTCCTGACTCTCTGGGCGACGATCCAGGCGTAACGGGGAGATCGGGCTGGAACCCGATGGGAGCGCGCGGAATAGATCCGCCGGAGGTGCGACCGCGCGGTCGTTCAGCCTTTCCGAACCGAACCCTCGACGAAGCGGCTAACGTCCTCCTTCAGGCGCGCCAGCGATTCGCCGTGGACGTACATCATATGGCCGGCTTCGTAGTACCCCGTCGTGATGTTGCCCCGCAGCTCCGGATCGAGGCCCATGTGGCTCAGGGTGTACTCCGTCGCGAAGTAGGGGGTGGCCAGGTCGAAATAACCGCTCGCGACGAAGACCCGCATATGGGGGTTCTTGGAAAAGGCGGAGCGAAGCGCGTCAGCGGTGTCCGGATAGCCGTCGCCGGCTGAGCCCCAGTCCCAGGGGCTCTTGATGCCCGTTCCGAGGATCTGATAGACATCATCCGTCCGGTACTCGAGCTCGCGTCGTACGTAGTCGTTGAACGCCGACGTGTAGGGGGGCATGATGACGGCGATGGAGGGATCATAGTCCGGGGCCTCGGTAACCGCGATGGCGTCGATGCCCATGAACCGACTGTCCAGACGGCCGACGGTCCGCTTCTGGCGTCGCAGCAGCTCCTTGCAGAAGCGATGGATCTGCACACGCAGGTCGGTCTCATCGATGTACTGTTCGGAGAGCCCGGTGTAGCGCGCGAGGCGCTGGATCACGTCGCGGCGTTCCGCTTCGCCAAGGGCATCGCCCTTAGCGAGGGCGGTGGCGTAGCCCTCCGCGGCCCAGGCTTCCACCTCGCGCAGGGTCGCCTTCAGGTCCTTCTGCAGGTCGGGCGCCAGGCAGCCGTGGTACCACGCGGTGGCCGTGTACGTTGGCAGAAAGAGGATATAGGGGAGGTCGTTGCCCTTGGCGAAGCGGGCGGTCTGAAAGTTGAGGATCGAGGAGACGAGAACGATGCCGTTGAGCGCGATCCCTCGATTGATCAGGTGACCCGCGAGGCCGGCCGCACGGGTGGTGCCGTAGCTTTCGCCGACGATGAAGATGGGCGAGGACCAGCGCTGGAACCGGGTCAGGAACAGCCGGATGAACTCGGCGATCGACTCGATATCGCCGTTAATGCCCCAGTACTTCTTACCCACCTCCGGCGTCTTGGGGCGGCTGTAGCCGGTCCCGACAGGGTCGATGAAGACCAGATCGGTTTCGTCCAGCCATGTATGCTCATTGGGAATAACGGCGTACGGCGGCGGGGGCATGCCGCCATCCATGGTGGCGACCCGCTTGGGCCCGAGCGCTCCGAGATGGAGCCACACGGAGGCCGAGCCGGGACCGCCGTTGAAGGAGAACATGATCGGCCGAGGGGCGCCGTCCGGCGCGGCTTCCCGCATGTAGGCCATATAGAAGATGCCAGCCTCGGCGTCGCCGTTGTCGTTCTTCATGGGCATCATGCCGACATGGGCGCTGTACTCGAGCGTTCGCCCAGGGAGATCGAGCGTATGCCGGGTCACGACCGGCGGCGTATCGAACGTCGAGGCTGGCAGAGAGCCCCGGATCTTGCGCCGGGGTTTACGGGTCGGGGTATCGGACATCTGGGTCTCCTATGGTCCCGTGCCGCAGCCGGTCCGTGGCGTGATGGGCCGATCGGTTCCGGCTGCGGTCGTTGGGCTTGGTCCTGAATATCAGAGCGGCCGGTTCCCGCCCAGCAGCATCTGCAGGAGGTTGGTCGATGGCGCCGCGGGCTGGCCGACGGTCTGCTGCGCGGTGAGCGCCCGGTTCACCCGCATCAGCGATTCGTCGATATGGATCCTCGTATACGAATCGCGTGCGCCCTTCTGCTTCGCGCTGAGCAGCCGCTGCTTGAGGGCTCTGAGGCTCTGCCAGGCGAGCATCCGCGCATCCTCCGGCGTCCCCGCAGCGGGCTGAACAACCATCTGACCAAGCAGATCCAGATGAGTCCGCTGAAGCTGGCGCCGCAGGGAGTCGATGGGGCCGGGCTGGCCGAGTTCCAGCCATATCTGCCCGCGCAACGTATCGAACAAGCCGGACAGCGTGAAGGAATCGGCGCTCTGAGCCGTCTTGAACTCGTTGTTCAGGATACGTTTCATGACCGCGGGGCTCAGCAGGCGGCGGAGCGCAGCGCCCTGGATCGATGCGAACGTATCCCGGATCGGGTAGTCCGCCGAGCTCTCCGACAGGATGGACGCGAGCAGGTCGGGGAAGGGCTCGGTCGTGAGCTTACCGTAATAGGATGTCGGCAGTCGGAAGGCGTTCGGCGCGAAGATGTAGGTGTTGATCAGGCGGAGGGCGTCCCGCTGTCGGGCTGCGGGTACCGGCTCCAGCACGGGCTTCTCGCCGGGATCGCCGCGGAAGTTGCGCCGTGCGGTCAGGCCGCCGATGTAGCGGGAGGATACGGCTGCGGCGCGCGCGTAGAGGCCGACGAGCATCTGCATCTGCTGGGTGAACGTCCAGTAGCTCTCACCCTGCTTCGGCGCCCGCTTGTCGAGGTTGAGCAGCAGATAGCGCATCACGCGCAGATTCTGGGTCCAGTAGGCCAGCGGATCGGACGTTAAGTCGAAGCGAGTAACGGCGGGATCGAACCCATCGGCGATCTCATCGCTCTGATAGGCGAGGCCTGTATCGTTGCATTTTGAGGCGATCTTCTTGAGCGCGGCGAGCTCGCCCTGCGGCGTTGCGGCGCCGGAGGGCTCGTAGCCGTACTGCACCGCCCAGATGTCGTAGCGTCCGACGGTACCGGACCAGAACGGCGCTCCGCTCCGCTTCAGGGCCATGATGTTGAAGGGTGTGTAGTCCATCACCGAGGCCGTGACGCCTTCACGTTCGACGAACTCCCGCTTCTGGAGCTGATCGGCAGAGAACGCCGCGCTGGCGATGAAGTTATGCCGCAGGCCGACGATGTGCCCCATTTCGTGGGTGACGATGCTCCGGAGGAACGCCCGGGCGAACTCCAGTTCGTTGAGGGCGGGCGATTCGCCCCGCGCCATCGATACGGCGAGATGGCCGAACCATGCCTCCGACATCGCCATGGAGGCGTAGCTGCAGGCTCTGGGATCGTGGCCGTCGGCCGAATCGTCGAAATAGGCCGCCGGGTTCACGATACGGCGTTTCTCAAGTCTCGTATACCGGACGATGTTCGCATCGACGGTGATGTTGGCGTTCAGGATCTGTCCGGTGAGCGGGTTGATGCGGAAGAGCGCTACGGCGTAGCCATCTTCCGGCGAGGTCACCCAGCGGATGGTGTTGTAGCGCATGTCGGCATGGTCCCAGTCGGCGTCATCGGGCATCTGCTTGACGACGATGGCATCCTTGAAGCCTGCCTTGAGAAACGCCTTGTTCCAGTCGAGGATGCCATGCCGCACCGCGTCCCGGTACTCGAGCGGGATCGCGTTGTCCAGCCAGAACACGATCGGGTTCTTCGGGGTCGAGACGGCGGCCTTCGGGTCCGATTTCTCGAGATGCCAGCGGTAGATGAACCGCACCTTGTTGTCGTCCGCGCTGTCCCTGGAGAAGTCCTGATATTCGGTGTGGAAGTAGCCGACCCGCGGATCGGCCAGGCGGGGCTTGTATCCCGTGTCCTTGAGCTCAAAGAGCGTGTACGAGACCTTGAGCGGGATGCTGCGCGGATCCGCGAGGGGGCTCTGCGCCTCAGCGAGGACCGCAGCTGCGCTGCGGGCGCTGCCGCTTCTAGTGAAATGGTACGCGGATCGGACGACGAGGTTCTCCGGGAACACCTGGACGGTCTCAACGTAGGTTTTGTCCCGGTCCATACTGTAGGAGGCTCCGCCTCCGGAGGTCAAACCCGCGATCCCCGAACCGCCCGAAAAGGCGCTGCTGATCTCGGCGATGTCGCTGCGGAACAGGTCGCTTACGTTGATGAGGATGCCGTTGCGATCCGGCTGTTCGGCCTCGATTTTGAAGGCTTCGAGGTAGGCGTCCGCGAAGGAGCGCCGTACGGCACGAGCGACAGGCGTGCCCTCATCGGCTCGAAACTTGTAGTTCGGCGTCACGAGAAAGATCCGACCGTCCTTGCGCTCGAACTTGAAGACCAGATCGTTGATGGGCGATCCCGCCGCCAGTCGGTCCGGGGTGCCCGTCACGGCGGTCACCTCCATCATGAACAGACGGCCGAGCTGATCCTTGTTCAGCTCCAGATAGATGGTATCTCGCCCCGATTCCTGCTTGCGGTAGATCGTGAAGATGCCGGGCAGCTTCTCGAAGTCCTTGACCGTCTCGTCGATGGTCTTCTCTTTCTTCGGCTTCGGTGTGTCGGCGCCCGTCGACGCGGGTACCGACTCGCCGAGGGGATTTCCCTCGATCCGCTGATCCTGCATCTTGCCGTTGGCCAGAGCCGACGCAGGGCCGTCGCCGAACGGGACGTTCTCCACCTCGGTCTCCGACTTGACCGTGTCGCCGGTCGATACCTCGATCCACGCCGTTAGCGACGCCCCAAGGGCCGGTGACCCGGCGCTCTCCTTATAGATCATCCGGATCTTCGCGGTGTCGACCCCCTGCACCTTCTCCAGGGCCAGCAGCTCGAAATCGGCATGGGCGGCCCGGGTACCGAGATCCGTATCCTCTTTGTAGGTGTGGGACCATTTGTTGCCGACACCGACCGGCTTGTCGGGCAGGACCGGGGTGGTAGCGGCGTAGAGCCGGACGGAGAGATTGGACGGATCGGGTTCGGCTGTATCCCGCTTATAGGCGACGAGCGTGCGGTTCGGACGGACCGTGATGGTGGTGACCTCGTCGCGGCTCTCGTCGGGGACCTTGGTTCCGTTGACGCTCATCTCATAGGATTCCGTCCGGGTCTCGACGGTGATGTTCCCTTCGCTCGATACGGCGGTAACGTTAACCTTCTCGGTCTGCGTGATCTCCATCGTAAGCTTCTGACCGGCCGCTTCCAGCGTCAGGGCGCCTTCGCCTTTGTAGCGCATGGTCTGACCGACCTTGGCGCGAAGCGCCAGTGTTACCGTGGACTGACCGAGCGCCGGTAGGACGGCAACGCCGAACGACAACATCGTTGCGAGTGTGCGAAATGGACGCACGTTGGTTCTCCTCTATGGGCGCCGATCCGTCGGCCGGCTGGGGAGCCGCTGGACTGAAGCGCTGATCGCCCGGCCCTGCCGCAGGAGCCTCTGTGGTCGCCGCAGAAGCGGGGCGCATGGACGGTTATACCCGTTCATTGCCGGAACCTCCCAGATTGCGTACAACGACGCGATCCTGCGGGTGCGGGGCTGGTCGATTGCCGGTACGATGGTCGATGGAAACCAGAGAGGAGCGGGAAACGATGGGGATATCAGGGGACGATCCGTTGGATAGGTGCGTTGCGCGAGTCGGCGTTGCCGCGATGGGCTGCCTGTTCGAGGCCATCGTCTGGGGCGATGATGCAGACTGGTGCGCCGGCGTTGCGCGCGAGGCTCTCGGTGTCGTTGAGGATCTCGATCAGCAGCTGAGCCACTACAAGAGTACGAGCGACATCACCCGCCTCAACGCCTGGGCCTCGCACAGCCCGGTTCGCGTGGAGCCCGGTCTGTTCGGCCTTCTGAGCCAGTGTGCGGAATGGACGAGGATCACGGGCGGAGCGTTCGACGTAGCCGTCGGAGCGCTTCTCGACTGCTGGGGGTTCCATACGGGCGCGGGCCGGGTCGCCGGGGCGGAGGAGATCTCCGAGGCGATGAGCCGGTCGGGTATGGCGCATGTGGCTCTGGAGCCCGAGACGGATCTGGTACACTTTTTGCGGCCCGGAATCCGGCTGAATCTCGGCGCGGTCGGGAAGGGCTATGCTCTCGATTGCGCTGCTGAGCTCCTGCGCCGTTACGGCGTGACCCGGGCGCTCCTCCACGGCGGGTTGAGCGCGATCCTCGCGGTTGGGACGGCGCCGGATCCGGACGTTCGACGGCTCACGGTGCGCAACCCTGTCGGAGGGCAGTTCCTGGCGACGGTCGAGATCGCCGATAACGCGCTGGCCACATCCGGCGCCTATCATCAGTTCGTGGAGGCAGAAGGCGTGCGCTACGGTCATATCATCGATCCCCGAACCGGATGGCCTTCCGACACCGTGATCACGGTATCGGTGGTCGCTCGGTCGGCAGCCGCAGCCGATGCTCTCTCGACGGCCCTGTTTATCCTCGGACCCGAAGCGGGTTGTGATCTTCAGCGGGACGGCCACATCGACGGGTTCACGATGCTTTCTCGGGGTGATGGCGGAGACCTCATCGTGACCTCGGCGGGTCTGCCGTGATTCTCCGCCTGATCCGGCGGCGGTTCTATCGCAGCCGGGTCTGGGCGTTTCTGGCTGTTGCGGGGCCAGGGCTCGTCGCAGCGAATGCGGATAACGACGCCTCCGGGATCCTGGGCTATTCGCTGGCCGGAGCGCGGTATGAGTACCGTCTCCTCTGGGCGCTGGCGGTATGCGTGATCGCTCTGGCCGTGTGCCAGGAGATGGGCGCTCGGATGGGAACCGTCACCGGCAAGGGCCTCGCCGATCTTATCCGCGAGGAGTTCGGGGTCCGAATCACGCTCGTGGCCATGCTGGCCCTCCTCGTCGCGAACGCCTGCACAACCGTCGCTAACTTCGCCGGTATCCTCGCGGCTGTGCGGATCTTCGCCGGACCGGACATCCGCTTCGTGGTATTGCCCGGGGTGGCCGCGGTGGTGTGGCTCCTCGTATCGAAGGGGACCTATCGGGGCGTCGAACGGGTCCTCCTCGCGGCCGCCTCGGTCTATCTGCTCTATGTGGTCAGCGCATGGCTGGCGCACCCTCCGTGGGCGACGGTGCTCCGCGAGACAGTGGCGCCGAGCCTGCGCGGGCTTCCGAACGTGCACGATTACGTGTTCGTCCTGATCAACCTGATCGGTACGACGATCACCCCATGGGGACAGTTCTACATCCAGTCGTCCGTGCGGGATAAGGGGATCAAAGCGGAGGAGTACGGCTACACCCGCATCGAGGTCTACGGCGGGGCTCTCTTCACCATCGCCATCGCCTACTTCATCGTGGTGTGCTGCGGCTCAACCCTCTACGCCGCCGGGGTCCATGAGATCGAGGACGCCGGCAAAGCCGCGCTCGCGCTCAAGCCGCTGGCCGGGACTCTGGCGACCGTTCTCTTCGCCATCGGGCTCTTCAACTCGGGCTGCTTCGGAGTCGTGGCCGTACCCCTCTCGACGGCTTACGCCCTGACGGAGTCCCTGGGCTGGGAGTCCGGCCTCGGTCGGCGGATCCGTGAGGCGCCGCTCTTCATCGGAGTCTATTCGCTTCTCGTCATCGGCGGGGCTGCGACCGTGATGCTCTTTCCCAATCACCTGACCATGCTGATGATCATGGCGAATATCGTCGGCGGCATGCTGCTGCCGATCATCCTCGTGCTCATGCTTCGCCTTGTCAATAACAAACGTCTCATGGGGGATTACACGAACGGTCCTATCATGAACTGGGTGGCGGTTGGGACGACCGCTCTGTTGATCGCTCTGTCCCTTGCGCTCGTCGTGGGGTTTTTCTGGACGGGATGATTCCGGCAGGAGTAGGTACGCGCCGTGGATGAATCGGCGCCTCGGGCCTGCGGATCGTCGCCAACGGCGCGTCTTCGCATTCTGGTGCGGGGCAGGGTGCAGGGCGTATGGTACCGGGCAAGCGCTCGCGAGGCCGCGCGAGGGCTGGGGCTGACGGGCGCCGTACGAAACCTCTTCTCCGGCGAGGTCGAGATCATCGCGGAAGGCCCGAGGAACCGGCTGGAGGCTCTGGCAGTATGGGCGCGTCGGGGGCCGGACGGAGCCCGGGTAGACGGCATCGAGAAGGAATGGTCGACTCCGACCGGCGCCTTCGCCGAGTTCACCATCGTTCGCTGATCGGGCCGCGCATTCGAAACGGGGGGTATGGGCTGTGGAGATCTCGCCTCTTTTTGCGCTGTTGAACCGGAGCGCCGCCAATCCCTTCCTCGATCGCGTCTTCCCGGCGCTAACCAGCGCCCATCAGCATGTCTGGTTCCTCGTCGTCCTCGGCGTCGTCGCCCTTGCTGCGCTGGCGTGGGGCGGGCGGCGGGGGCGGCTCTGGGTGATCGCCGCGCTCGTCGCCGTGGGGTTGAGCGACGTCACGTGCAGCCGGGTTCTGAAGAAGATCATCAAGGTGGAACGGCCCTGCCGAAGCGTGCTCAACGGCCGCTACGATCGGCCCGAGGCCGCGCCGAGGGTGGTGAACATCGAGCGGTGTCCCGGCTCGCCCTCCTTCCCGTCCAACCATTCGGCCAATATGATGGCGCTCGGGGCCGTGTGCTGGTGGTTCACGAAGGGCCGCAAGCGATGGGCTTGGGCGCTCCTGCCGCTGGTGATCGGGTACACAAGGGTGTACCTGGGGTACCACTATCCGACGGATGTCCTGGCAGGCTGGTTGGTGGGGGCCGTTATCGCGTGGGCGACTCTCCGGTGCCTGCCCCGTGACCCGGGCCTTCCGTCCACTCGCCAAAACGACGGAACCTCGCATAGCGCCGGCTGAGAAGCTCGTCGACTGGCAAGCGGGAGAGTTCCTTCAGGGCCTTGTGGATGGCTCGCTTGACGGTCGCCGCCGCGGCGTGGTGATCCCGATGCGCCCCGCCGAGCGGCTCGGGCAGCACTCCATCGACGATTCCCAGCCGCCTGGCGTCCTCGGCAGTGAGCTTCAGAGCGCTCGCTGCATCCGGGGCTTTCGCGGGGTCCCGCCACAGGATGGCCGCAGCCCCTTCCGGCGGGATGACCGAGTAGACGGAGTGTTCGAGCATCAGCGCTCGATCCCCGACGGCCTGGCCGATGGCGCCGCCGGAGCCCCCTTCGCCGATGATCACCACCACCACGGGCGTTTCGAGAGCGGAGAACTCCGCCATATTCCTCGCGATGGCCTCGCTCACTCCGTACTCTTCGGCGCGCAGATCGGCGCTGGCCGCTGCGGTGTCGATGAATGAGATCAGCGGTCGGCGGAACCGTGACGCCATCTGCGCCAACCGGAGGCTTTTGCGGAATCCTTCGGCGTGGGCGCTCCCGAAGTTCCGGCGCTGGCGCTCCCTGAGGTCCCTGCCCTTTTGCTGTCCGATGACCATGACCGGTTCCCCGTCCAGAAAGGCCGGCCCGCCGATGACCGCTTCGTCGTTAGCCGCCCGACGGTCGCCCGCCAGCTCCATGAAGTCGTCGAAGACGAGTCGGATGTAGTCGAGGGAGTACGGGCGGTGTTTGTGCCGCGAGAGCAGGGTCTGTTCCCACGGCGTCAGGTTGGCGAATACCTGCTCGATGACCCTGCGCAGCTCGGCCTCCAGACGCGCCACTTCGGCATCAAGATCGATGCCCTGCGCCCGGGCCTCCTCCCGTTTCTCGGGCTTGCGAAGCTCGTCGAGGAGCGCTTCGAGCTCGAGGATCGGCTTTTCGAACTCCAGGCCGTTAGCTGCCATCGTCCGTCTTATCCGAGAAGAAACGGAGCAAGTAGGCGAGGGCGCCCCGCATATCGCGCCGGGGGACAATCCGATCGACCATCCCGTGTTCGAGCTGAAACTCGCTCGTCTGGAAGTTAGCCGGAAGGTGCCCGCCCAGATCCTGGCGGCCCACCCGCCGTCCCGCGAAGCCCACGACCGCTCCCGGCTCCGCGAGGGTGACGTCGGCTAGCGAGGCGTAACTGGCGAAGACGCCTCCGGTGGTGGGATTGGTCAGTACGCTGATGTATGGGACCCGCGCCCGGGCAAGCCGCTGGACGGCGGCGCTGGTCTTGGCCATCTGCATCAGCGCTATGAGGCCTTCCTGCATCCGCGCACCTCCCGAGGCGCTGAAGACGACTGCGGGCAGCCGTTCGTCTGCGGCGCGCTCGAAGGTTCGGGTGATCTTTTCGCCGTAGACCGACCCCATCGATCCGCCCATGAAGCCGAAGTCCGACACGGCGATCATCACCTGCATACCCTCGATGGACGCCCGGCCTGTGACCAGCGCTTCGTCCAGCCCGGTCTTCTCTCGGGCGAGGCGGATCTTGTCGGCGTAATCGGGAAACTGGAGCGGGTCGGAGGGCTGGAGCTCCCGATCCATCTCGACGAAGCTATCCTCGTCCACGGTAGCTTCGAGGCGGTCCTGAGCTCCCAGACGTCGGTGATAGCCGCACTTGGGACATACCTGCAGAGTCCGCTCAAGCGCTTTGGCGAAGATGATCTCATCGCAGGCTTCGCACTTCAGGGCGAGTCCGTCGGGTACGCTGTCCATAGCGCGTGCGCGACCGCGCCGTCCGAACCAGCCTCCGGCGCTCATCGGATCCGCCGGGCGCGGGCTGGACCGGGGCGAACGCATCGCCCGGACCATGCCGGGACTTCCAGGAGGAGAGCATCAGGCGACATGTCGGTCCATGACTTGCGTAAAGAAATCGATACCATTGACGATCGTATCGTTGAGCTCCTCAATCGGCGTGCAGCCGTAGCCTCGGAAATCGGGCGCCATAAGGCGAATACGCGAACGCACTATTTTACCCCTGAACGGGAGCGGGCGATTCTCCAGCGTCTCTCCGCGTTGGGGAAGGGGCCGTTGCCGCCGGAAGCCCTTCGGGCCGTCTATCGCGAGATCATCTCGGCATGTCGCGCCCTCGAGAAGCCGCTCTCCATCGCCTTTCTCGGCCCTCCGGGCACGTTCTCCCATCAGGCGGCCATCACCCGGTTCGGCACCTCTTCGGCGATCGAGCCGTGCGAAGCGATTCCCGATATCTTCGCCAGGGTGGAGCGAGGGTCGTGCGACTATGGCGTCGTCCCCGTCGAGAACTCCCTCGCGGGTGTGATTCCCGAGACGCTGGACACGTTCCTGCAGAGCAACGTCCGGGTCGTATCCGAGCTATTTGTGCCAGTGGTCCACAATCTCGCCACGAACTGCGCCAGTCTCGAAGAGATTCGGACGCTCTACTCCCATCCTCAGCCACTGGCGCAGTGCAAGCAATGGCTTCGGGCTCACCTTCCCGGCGTCGAAGTTATCGAGTCCGGCAGCACGGTACGGGCTGCGGAGGCGGCTGCAGGGGACGCGGGCTCCGCAGCGCTCTGCCCGGCGCTGGCCGCCGAACTGACGGGCATCCCGATCCTCGTAGAACATACCGAGGACAATCCATCGAACCGTACCCGGTTCCTCGTGCTCGGCTATAACGAGCCGGATCCGACCGGTCGCGATAAAACGTCGCTGATGTTCTCGGTGCACCACCGTGCGGGAGCGCTGTTCCGGGCGATGGCGGCGTTTGAGAAGTATGACGTCAATCTGACGATGATCGAAAGCCGACCGGCCAAGGTGGCCGTCTGGGAATACGTCTTCTATGTGGATGTGCAGGGGCACGTCCGGGACGACTGCGTCGCCCGCGCTCTGAAACAGCTGAAGGAGCAGACGTTGTTTCTGACCGTGCTCGGCTCCTATCCGGCCGCCGAATAGGAACGGCGCCTAGCGGCCCGGCGCTCCGACGCCTGGAAGACCGGCTCCGCCCGAAGCGAAGTCTATTTTCCAGATACCGTTCACCATCCGGAGCGGAATATCGGTCGTGTCCGTCTTGCTGGCTGCGCCGATGGTGGTGGTTGCCGTGACCTTCACCTTTGCCGTGTCGCCCGTGATCGTCGTCCCTTCGATCTTGACGGACCCGATCTTCAGATTGCTCCCCATGAGGCTCATCATCTGCTGGAATGTCTCTTTGGTGAGCTGCTGGCTAACCTGGGCCGGAAGCTCCATCTGGTCATAGACCTCGTTCCACTTATGCGCATTGACGGATTCCATAAACAAGGTCACCGCAGCGGCAGGCCTCGACTGCTGCCAGTACCAGTAACCGCCGGCGCCTCCCGCAAGGACGATCACAAGGAGGATGACAAGGATCAGCCCGACGCTGGATGTGCCGCCGCCCCCGCCGTCCTCGCCATCCATGGCGGATTGCTTCTGCGGCGGCAGGCTCGACCGCCGAGGGCCGCCGGCGGTCGGGATGGGCCTGGGCGGTGGACCGCCCGGTTTCGTATCGCCGAGGAGCGGCCCGCCAGCTCGGACCGGACCGCTGACCGGCACTTCGATGATATCGCCGGCCAGGGTTCGCCGAAGCTCCACACCCCCTGATGCCCGGGGCGCTCCGCCGCCGATCTGCTTGGCCAGGACGTCCTCCGGTGCGTCGGGCCTATCGACACCCGGTATGCCGGGCAGGTTCTGGGCATCGACGTCCTGAGCTGCGGGACTGGCGCTCAGGACCGGGGCCTGCAAGCCGGTCGGCCCGGAGGCTTTCGAGGTGGCCGGATCGAGCTCGGCTCCGCAGATCTGACACGAAGTCCGTCCATCCGGTACGCTCGAGGCGCACTTAGCGCATTGCTGCATGGGGCTGTCCTTTCAACATCTGGCTGTCGAGCGATCGGAGGACGGAGATCAATAGCGTGCCGTTTTGGCCGCTTCGACCGAGGTGATATGGCTCTGTTCCAGAGCAACGCGCCATCCTTGCTGTTCTCTTACGAGGACGTAGTCGTCCGTATAGGGGTCGCTCGCGGCTTGATACAGTTCCTGGCCCGCCTTGCGGACATTGAGCGTAACCGGGACCTCGGCTTTATCTCCACTCTCTTTGATCTCGCCGATCTCCCACCCGGCCACCCTGCCGGTGAGCTTCTGCGCGGGCGGCCATTTATCCTCGTACTGGGAAGGGGTGCCGAAGTAAGTCTTCGACGCCGACGACAGCATGGCGAACTGCTCCTTGACGTTGCCCGACTTGACGAGGCCAAGGTAGCGCGCCATGGCGACCTTGGGCGATTTGCTGTAGACGACGAAGTACCATCGTCCGCCCCAGATGAGCGCGGCTGCGATCACCACGTACACGACGATCTCAGAAGCTCGCTCGCCGAGGCTGCGGCCTTCTCGGATCCGTTGTCGTCCCACAATACGCCCCATGGGCCTCTGGCTCCTCACGCCGATTCGCTGCGGACGCGTAACGCGTCCGTGTTCTATGACATCATAGCATCCGGAGCCGCTTCAGGTTACAACCTCTGAAGCGGCAAGGGCTCGGTTCGCAGAACGGTTGCGGGGCGAACGGCAGGAACCCTGTGTGCGGTGTGGAATAGACCATACGCAGCATCCGCGCTGACGACGCGGTTGCCGGGCTTGACGTGCGGATCGTGGTTGCGTGGCCGTGTGGCGCGAGGACCCCGGTCAACAAGAAATGGAGGACTTATGCAATGTACGTCGGTATTCTGACCGCTCCCTTCGGCAACGAGCCTCTGGAGCATGTTGCCGCCTTCGCAGGCGAATACCGTTTCGGCGGGCTCGAGATCATCGCCGGCCCGGGCAGCAAGCACATCGACCTGACCAACTTCACCGCCGCCGACGCCGCACGGGTCAGGGAGTTGCTCGACGATCGCGCCCTGCAGATCAGCTCTCTCGCCGCATACACCAACAATACGGATTCGGATCCCGCGAAGCGGGCGGCCGCGAACGATACTGTTCGGAAAGCCATCGACGCCGCGAAGCTCCTCGATGTGGACGTCGTCTGTACCCTAGCGGGCATGCCGGTGCCCGGCAAGAGCAAGATGCAGACGATCGAGGAGGACTGCGTCGAAGTCTTCACGCCGCTGGCGGAGTACGCCGCGGCAAACGGCGTCCGGATCGCACTGGAGAACTGGTACGCCACCAACATCCAGCATCTCGGGCACTGGCAGCGGCTCTTCGAAGTCGTGCCCAACCCGAGCTTCGGCCTGAACTTCGACCCCTCGCACCTCGCCTGGCAGGACATCGACTATATCCACGCAGTCGAGGCGTTTGCGTCCCGCATCTTCCACAGCCACGCCAAGGACACCGAGGTCAATGCGGCGCGCCGGTCCTGGGTCGGCAATCAGCATGACGCCGGCTGGTGGCGCTATGTCATCCCCGGGCTGGGGATCATCCGCTGGGGCGAGTACATCAGCGCCCTCCGCCATAACGGCTTCAACGGCGTCCTCTCCATCGAGCACGAGGATGGGGCCGTCGGGCGCGAGGAGGGCTTCCTCGTCGGCAAAATGTACCTCGAGCAGTTCTTCGTGCCGGGACTGGGTTAGCGTCAGAGCGGATCAACGCGAACCGCGCGAACCGGCGGAACGAGTACGGGGCGCCCCATGCGGGCGCCCCGTCGTTCCGTCGTTCTTACACCCAGCCGCCCTGTCGGCCCGCTGGAGCGCAGGCGTCGACTCGGACCGAAGGCCGATCGGCCTCGTTATCGGCTCTGAGTCTGGTTCATCCGGGCGGACTCATATCCGTAATCATGTTCGGGATGCAGAAACCCGCCGCAGCCAAGCAACGACGAGGTTGCTATGGCGACGAGGCAGAGCAGGAAGGCATTGCGCAGAGTCCGACGTGTGGTTGATCTCATCGTTCGTTATCCCTTTCCGCTCTCTAGAACCGTAGTCCGGCGCTGAGCGCAACTCCGTGCTCACCGACCGTCGAACCCCTGATGAGTCGTCCTTCCAGCAGGAGATTGTTGTTGACATTCCAGCCCACACCAACTTCAAAGGCCAAGCTGGTCGAGCTCGTTCCGGTCTCATAATGACCCAGAACGGCTCCAACGGCGAGGGCGAGGTATGTCGGCGAGGAGAGGTTGACCCGGTACTCCACCATCGGGCTGGCGAGCTGGATCGAGTTGTCGTCCTCCATCTTGTACATGGAATAGCGGAAGCGGCCCAGAATCATCTCGTGATCGTTCTGTGAGAGCGTATACGCAAGAGAAGCAGTGACGCCGACATCCTCCGACGGTACTCCGGCGACGTAGTTGCTCGTCGGAATGAACGCGCCGAGAGTAAGGGACCATGGCTTGCTGCTTGCATCATCGTACTGCGCTGCGCTTGGAACCCGAAGGGCAAGGAGCATTCCAGCCGCGAGGCAGATCGTTCCCCATCTCATGGGGCATCCTCCTGTGGGGCGCGCATGAATGCCGGCGCCACCGACGTCTTAGTTTGACGTTATGTCACCGGTTCCTGCAAGGCCTGGACCGAAGATTCCCAAACTTTTTTCGCGGTCCGGTATCCTGAATCGATCACCGATCGTCCTCGTACCATCCGAACGATCCTGGGAGAACCGCATGCCCCTGTCATTTCAGAGCCCTTATCTGGCCGCTGGCTTTACATGGCGCCGCGGCAACCTGCACACCCACACCACGCAGAGCGACGGCACACTCAGCCCGGCGGATACCGCCGCAGCGTACGGACGGCTCGGCTACACATTCCTTTGCATCTCGGATCATGACACGCTGACGTGGCCAGTGGAGGCTCCTCAAGGCCTGATCATGATTCCCGGCGTCGAGGTGGGAGGCGGACCGCATATCCTCGCCGTCGGCGTCGAGACGGTCCCGTCCCACAGACGATCGCGCCAGCAAGCGCTCGACGAGATCGCCCAGTTGGGCGGGATCGGGATCCTGAATCACCCGAACTGGGAGGCGGATTACAACCACTTTCCGCAGAAGGAGATGGAGAGCCTGACCGGCTACGCGGGGATCGAGATCTACAACGGCGTGGTCGAATATCTCCCAGGGGAGGCGTTGGCCATGGATCGCTGGGATCAGCTGCTTTCGTCGGGCATCCGCGCCTGGGGCTTCGCCCATGACGATACCCACCATGAACGGCTGATCGGCCACGGCTGGCTGATGGCGCAGCTCACGGAGGAGAGCCGCGACGGGGTGATGGACGCGCTGCGCAACGGCCGGTTCTACGCCAGCACGGGCGTTGACATCGTCCGCGTGAGCGTGGAGGGTGGAACCATCGTCGTGGACACCTCGAACGGGGAGCACATCCGTTACATCGGCCCGCATGGGCGGCTCCTGCACAAGTCGGACGGGTCATCGGCCGTCTATCGACCACGCGACGGGGCGGTGGGCTATGCGCGGATCGATTGTTACGGGCGGGGGGCGGCGCGGGCCTGGACGCAGCCGATCTTCTTCGCTCCGGAGGGATGACGCAGAGATGGCCTCAGCACCGGACGGGAACGCATCGGCGCCAGCGGTCGCAGCCAGGGTCCTGGAGCTCCTCAGGGAGCGATATCCGGACGCCCGCTGCGCCCTGGACCATCAAGACGCCTGGCAGCTCCTCTGCGCCACGATCCTGAGCGCGCAGTGCACGGACGTTCGGGTAAACGAAGTGACGCCCCGTCTCTTCGCACGCTTCCCCGATGCCGCAGCGCTGGCAGCCGCCGATCCGGCGGAGGTTGAGGCGATCGTCCACCCGACGGGCTTCTTCCGGTAAAAGACGAAGAGCCTAATCGCCATGAGCCGGGACGTCGTCGATCGGTTCGGCGGGATAGTGCCCAACACCATGGAGGAGCTGCTGACGCTGCGCGGGGTCGCCAGGAAGACGGCGAACGTCATCCTCGGCGCCGCGTTCGGGCGTAATGACGGCGTGGTCGTCGATACCCATGTGCTTCGAATCGCCCGGCGGCTCGGGTGGACGGAGCATACCGACCCGGTGAAGGTCGAACGGGATCTAATGGCGCTGTTTCCGCGGGCGCAGTGGACGATCCTGGGCCATACGATCGTGCTCCACGGCCGGGACCTCTGCGAGGCCCGTCGTCCCCGATGCGACGAATGCCCGGTCGCCCACCTCTGCCCGGCTGCCCGCCGATCGACTCCGCCGCCTGGCTGAGCGCGGCCCCGGCTATCGGAGCATTCTAAGCTCCACGCTCTTGAACTCGACCGGGTGGCTCTCCGCCTGCAGCGCGATGTAGCCTTCCTCAAGGAGGAGCTTGTTCGCACGGACCAATCGCGCGGCGTCGGCGTCGGTCGGGTCCAGCTGCGGCTGTTCGTATTCGAGCACGTCCTCGCCGTTGATCCGATGCACGATCCTGCCCCCGCCATGGACCTCGATTTCGGCGGTCACCCACTGGTCCCCGTGGTAGGTCTTCGATCGGGAGTTGCTGCAGTGCTGGGTGATCAGCTTGCCGTCCATGACGATGTTCGTGCCGGGCGTGCAGACGTTCGCCGTCGGGCGTTCGCCCCGCCCGTCACCACCGAGCAGTTGGGCCTCAATCGAAACGGGGAAGTCCTGATCCACCCGCATGGTGGCGGGCGGCTGGCAATGCAGCATGATGCCGCTGTTCCGGAACGCCCAGCCCGGCCCTCCTGGGCATTGCTCGCCGACGAACCGGTAGACCGTGCGAATGGCGTACCGGGAGAGCTTTCGCCTGTAATACAAGTGGCCGAACGCGCCGTCGAACTGATTGTACGCGCTGTACGACACCTTCAGGACCCCGTTCTCCACCCGGAACGTCCTCTTCGGGTCCTGGCCGAGCGGTAGCCCTTTGATCTTGGGCGTCCAGCCGGTCAGGTCCTTGCCGTTGAACAGCGGGGTCCACGTCGTTCGGCGTTGCGCGGGTTGGGCGGCGATCCCTATCGCCAGCAGGATTGCGCCGGCCAGTGGGACGATCGGTCTCATCGTTCGGATCCTTTCATGGGGGTGATCCCGTCCTTCCGCGTTCGACGCGACATCATGGAGCGGCAGGGCTGAATCGTAATCCGCGGAGCGGTTGCCCGTCCTTGCTCAGAAAGCGGATCTGGAAGCCCCACATGCCGGCTCTGTTATGCACCTTGACGAAGAGGCGGTTCACCCCTTGCCGCAGCGTGATTTCCCGTCGTTCCGCGTCTCTCTTGAGACCTCCGGCGTACACGCGCCGTACGATCTCCTCGCCGTTGAGGCGAACGATCATGTCGTCGTCGCTCCCGCAGGCCAGCAGCGCCTTTTGCTCGGCGGGGCTGATGACCTCGCAGGTGGCGTAGGCCATCGCCTCCCGTGTCGCGGAGGCCATCGCCGCGATCTCGCCGAGGCCGATGACGCCGCCGATCGTCCGCCGCACGATCCAGCCGATCGACAGCTTGTCGGACGGGTATTCGGCGTCAAGACGGATCTCCCGATCCGGCGGATACTGCGCGTCGAGGCCCGCCGCGCCCGTGGGGCCAAAAGGCAGGATCACGTGCCACGCCGGCGGAATGCCCGGGATGCTCGAGGCCCGGCTCCAGAATCCCATCGGGAACGTTCGAGCCGCAGCCATATCCGGCGGCTCGGGCGGCAGCAGCAGCCCGCCTTTCGCGCGGATCTCCGCGTTCGTGTCCTGAATCACCCGCTGGAGCGCCGGCCGCGTCTCCCAGCCGGGGAGGATCGGCACGCCTCCAAGATAGGCGATGAGCCCGCACGCCCCCTCACGGACGAAGTCCTCCATCTGTTTGCGCAGCTGCTCGGGGGTGGGCAGCCCCTTGCCCAGGTTCTCCGGGCGTTCAAACGCCGCATCGAAGGTCTGATAGACTCCCACGAACGGGATCCCTGGCACGATGCGTCGGGCCTCTGCCATCATCCACGGGACCTGATGACTGGTGAGCAGCGGATCGTAGTTGCCGCTGGCGAAGACCGGGTACCAGTAGACAAGCATCAGGTCGCAGACGCCGGGTCTGAAGTTGCACAGGGAGCCGGCGCTCCCGTATCCGGCCGCGACGACCCGCCCCGGATCGAGTCGTTTCGCGATCCGATAGAGCGCCGTCAGCGCGGAGAGAGCGTCGCCCGGGCTATCGTCCAGCACGTAATAGCCCCAGAGATTCGGCGAACTGCGAACCCGCCCGATCTCGGCCGCCGCCTGATCAGGCCAGAAGAGAATCGTGCCGCCCCGGTGCGCGGCGGGTTTGGTTCCGGCTGACCCTCGATGGCACCGAAGCAGCGTGTTTTCGGTGGAATCCTCGTAGACGATGACCTCGTCATCGAGCTGGATCGTGCCCTGCTTGGGGAATGCGCCGGCGCCCTCGGTGTAGAGGGGGATGGTGGTCTGACTCGGGGTCACGCGCGCCGCCAGCCGGGGCTTGCCGTAGATGTGCTGGGTCAGATGGTACAGCACGCGAACGTTGTGCTCCGCGCAGGCACTCCCGAGCGGTTTGGCCGGGTCGAGATGCTCGTCGCCGCCGAGGACGAGGTTCATGCCCATGGCGGCCATCCGGGCGATGCCGTTGACGTCGTCGACGTTGTACGAACCGAGCAGCGGCCTTCCATCGACCCGATGCTGCACCGGCAGCTTCATCAGCCGACTCGCCCCGGAATCCGAGCGGCTGATCCCGAGCGACGCCCAGAGCAGCGCCGCGACCATCCCCGCACCTCCGATTATCCGACGCATCCCGTCACCTCCACGCCATCGTCGCTCACCGTGCCTTGCGGGCAGGCGCCCGTTCGATCCACCTTATGGTTAGCCAATCGGCGCCGATATTGTCAAGCGCAAGCCGCCGCGCGCCGCCCTTCGGCAGGCGCTGGACACCGTCGGCTGAGACTGTCGAAGCCGCCGCCGCCGCCGCAAGATCCCCTGCCCGGCTGCGATCTCGCCGTCGCAGGCAGGAGTTCGAGGTCCGAACGGCGAACCGTGGTAACGACAACCTGTCGGGAGGTAAGGAATGATTGGACGGACGGCCCTGATCGTGGCGGGCTGCCTGATGGCGCTGGCCGGGGCGCGCGCTGAGACATACACATACGTCGACCTGATTCGCAAGCTGACGGACCTTGAGAGCCTGGCGCTTGCGCCGAAGCCCGGCGTCAAGAACGCCCAGTGGTCCAGCTACGACCGTGCGAGCTACATTAGCCAGTCCGGCGAGTACGTCGGCTGGGACGCCAATGGCGACGGCCACGGCATCATCCGTCGGGAGAATGGCAAGCAGGTCTTCGCCGAAATCGACGGTCCGGGCGTTATCTGGCGCATCTGGTCGGCGGCGCCGCAGGATGGCCGCGTCCGCATTTATCTCGACGGGGCAACAGACGCGGCGGTGGATCTCCGGTTCAGCCAGTACTTCGATGGATCGCAGGCGCCGTTCACCTATCCCGCGCTCGTCCACGACGCGGCCAGCGGCAAGAACCTCTATGTGCCGATCCCGTTCAAGAAATCGTGCAAGATCGTCTCGGAGGACAAGTGGGGGGCTTACTACCACTTCACATACACCACCTATCCGGCCGACACAGTCCTGCCGACGTTCACCCGTCTCCTCAGCCCGGCGGAATACGCGGCCCTCGATCAGGCCAATGATGTCCTGACCCACCGGCTCGGGACGGATCCGGCCGGCGTTCGGCCCGGACAGAAAACCGCTCGACGTTCGTTCTCCGTCCGTTCTCATCAAACTTATACGCTCGCTCGCCTGACCGGAGCGCGCGCCATCTCCGGCCTCAAGATCAAGGTGGAGGGCCTGAAGAACCGGGAGGATGAGATCCCGGCCCTAAGGGAGCTGGCGCTGAAGATCACGTTCGATGGTGAGATGACGGTCTGGGCGCCGCTCGGCGACTTCTTCGGGTCGCAGCCGGGCATCAACCTGTACAGATCCCTGCCGCTAGGGATGACCGAAGATGGGTTCTATTGTTTCTGGTTCATGCCCTTTGCCAGCGAGGCGGTGGTCGAGGTGGTCAATGACGGCCCTGCCGCTCGCCGACTTCGGGCGGAAGTGACCCATGCGCCGCTAAGCCGACCGGCGTCCGAGTACGCTCGCTTTCACGCCAAATGGCATCGGGACGCCTTCAATCCGACACAGCCGGGTCGGGGCATTGAGTGGACGATGCTGACCACCGAGGGAGCGGGCCGGTACGTCGGCGTCAACCTGCACGTCTGGAACCCAAAAGGCGGTTGGTGGGGCGAGGGCGACGAGATGTTCTACGTCGACGGCGAGACGTTCCCCTCCACCTTCGGCACCGGCTCCGAGGACTACTTCGGTTACGCGTGGTGCAATCCGGCGCTGTTCTTCAACGCCTATCACAATCAGCCGTTCAACAGCGGCAATAACAAGGGCCATGCATCGGTCAACCGATGGCACATCGCCGATAACGTGCCGTTCCTGAAGTCCTTTACCGGAACCATCGAGAAGTACTATCCCAACGACCGCCCCACACTCTACGCCGCAACGGCCTACTGGTACCTCGTTTCCGGCGGGCGCGATCCGTACACGCCCCAGCCGCTCAGCGAGCGACTCGGCTACTTCGATCTCAAGCTGCCCGAGCCATTCGCCGTCAAGGGCGCCCTCGAGGGAGAGACCATCAAGGTCCTCGGCGCCTCCGGAGGAGGAACCGCATCGCAGGATATGGGCGGGTTCGAGGGCGAGTGGAGCAAGGGTGCGCATCTCTGGTGGACCGGGGCCAAACCCGGCGACACGCTCACCCTCGCCATACCCGTTCAGAAGGCCGGGCGCTACGGCATCAAGGCGCAGCTGACCAGGGCGATCGACTACGGCATCGTCCAGATCTCGCTCGATGGTCAGAAGCTCGGCGGGCCGATCGACCTCTACAACAACGGCGTCGTACCGACCGGCGAGCTGGACCTCGGGGTTCTCGATCTGTCGGCAGGGGAACGGCGTCTGACCGTGGAGATCGTCGGAGCCAATCCTGCGGCGGTCAAGTCCTATATGTTCGGCCTCGACTACGTGAAGCTCGAACCCCATTGAGCGGCTCTCGTTCGATGGCGCCGGCATCTGGAGGGTAAGCGCGACCATGCGTCCTGAATGTCGGATCTTCGACGTCCATCCCCTCGTCGCCCGGGCTGATACTCCGGTCGAGATCACCGTCACCCCGCTGTTCGACCACGTCGCGGTGACCGATGGCGTGGAGTATGAGGTCACCTACTATCCCACGGAGGAGTTCTCTCTGCAGAGCGGCTGGCCGGAGGCGAACAAGCCGGCCGTCGTGCGCGATGGGCGCAGCCTCCGATTTCGTCAGTACCTCGAGGGGGAGCAGGAGCACGTGTTCCTCCTCGAGGCGGTTCAGGGCGATCAGCGCCGCCGTCTGGGAGAGTTTCGCGTCTATTCCGTCGGTCCCGACCTGGCGGGCAGGTTCCCTTACAAGGGCGATCTGCACATGCACTCGTCTCGATCCGACGGAAGAGAAGCGCCCGCCTACGTGGCGGCCTCCTGCCGATCGATCGGGCTCGACTTCATGGCCCTCACCGATCACCGTCAGTATGAGCCCTCGCTCGAGGCGATCGCCGCGTTCGACGGCGTACGGTGCGACCTGCGCATGTACCCCGGCGAGGAGGTCCATCCGCCCGGCAACCCGGTGCATATGGTCAACTTCGGCGGTCGGCGCAGCGTCAATGCGCTGTTCGCCGACGAGGAGGCCTATCGAGCTGAGGTTGCGGCGTTGGAGGAGCGGCTTCGACAGGCTCAGCCGCCGGGTATGGCTCAGCCGGCGGGTATGGCTCAGCCGGCGGGTATGGCTCAGCCGGCGGGTAGGGACCAGTCGTCGGGTGAGCAGGCTCTGCCGCCGGGCGTGGACCCCTATCAATACGCCTCGACCGTCTGGACCCTCGCGAAAATCCGGGAGTTCGGCGGCCTGGGCATCTTCTGCCATCCCTACTGGTTCACCGGCCACCGCTATGCGCCGGCCGGGGCCCTCACCTCCCACATCTTCGCAACCCAGCCCTACGACGCGTATGAGCTCATCGGCGGCTACCATCTCCATGAGATCGACTCCAATACGCTGCAGGTGGCCCGGTACCACGAAGAGAGGGCGCGAGGCCGATCCGTGCCGATCGTCGGCGTGAGCGACGCGCACGGGTGCGAGCGGGGTGAGCTCTTCGGCTGGTACTACACCATCGTGTTCTCGGGCCGCCTCGAGTTCGACGACCTGACGACGAGCATCCGGAAGCTATGGTCGGTCGCGGTCGAGGCGCTCCCCGGTCAGATCGCCCGCGCCTACGGGCCGTTCCGGCTGGTGAAGTACGCTCTCTTCTTGATGCGGGAGGTCTTTCCCGCCCATGATGAGCTCTGCGTCGAGGAGGGGCGCCTGATGCGGCTCCACGCGGGAGGCGACCCCGACGCGGCGGCACGATTGGAGGCGCTCGGCGGCCGCACCGACGCTCTTTATGCGAAGCTGTTCCAGATTTGAGCCGGGGCGGCTTCGACAAGCTCAGCCACCGGGGCTTCGACAGGCTCAGCCACCGGAGCTTCGACAAGCTCAGCCGCCGGGGCTTCGACAAGCTCAGCCGCCGGGTGGGGCTGGCTGAGGGCGACGCCTTCCGGGAGGTCTGATGAGCGCAATATCGGTTCGATGGCCGTTCCTGTCCTGGCCCATTCTCCTCCTGCCGGCGCTCTCCCTCTCCATCGGCTGGGGCATACGAGGCAACTTCGGCCACGAGCACGGGGCCATGATCCCGGGTGCGCTCGCGGCCATGGCGGTCGTGCTGGCCATCGATCGTCCGGACTGGCATCGGCGCGTAGCCTTCTTCGGCATGTTCGGGGCCATTGGCTGGAGCTTCGGCGGTTCGATGTCCTACGGTCACGTGATCGCCTATACGCATTCGGGCGACCCGCCGAACATCCTCTACGGCTTCGCCGCTCTCTGGCTGATCGGCTTTCTCTGGGGTGCGCTGGGAGGCGCGGGGACGGCTCTGCCCGCCTATCTCAGCCGTGAGCGGCTGACGGAGTTCCTTCCGCCGCTTCTCTGGTTTTTCGCCGTCCTGGCCATCCATGACCTCACCTACGATAGCCTCAACGCCTGGCTCGCGGCCCGAGGCCTCGGCGTCTCGTATGGCGACCCGGCAATGCGCCATGAGGAAGCCCTATACTGGTTCGATACCGACTGGACGACCGCCCTCATTGCGGTCGTCGTCCCGCTCGTCTACCGCCTCGTACGCAGGCGATCCGACGAAGCGACGGGCCTGATGCTGCATCTGGCAATAGGATGGTGGATCGGCTTTCTTCTCTTCCCGGTCCTGCTGGATTGGCGGATGACACCGCCCCGGGGCGATAACTGGGCGGGTTGCCTCGGCATGGCCGTCGGGGCGGCGGTCTTCTTTCAGCGGCGAGGGCTCCCGGGCATTACGCACGCGATGCTGGTCAGCGGCTTCGTGGGCGGCATCGGATTCGCGCTGGCCACGGCGATCAAGCTCCTGTGGATCAGGACCGGCTGGACTGCCAACTGGCACAGCGTCATGGAGCAGACCTACGGCCTGATCAACGGCTTCGGTATCGGCCTTGCCATGGCGTTTGCCGCTCGCCATGCACCCGAGGTTACCGATCAGCCGCCTTTGCGACGCTGGGCCGACTGGTTCGCCCCAGCGTTTGTCGCGCTGTTCGTGACCTACATCAACGCCCGGAAGAACCCCGAGGAATGGATCAAGGCGGAGGCCATCGCGCCTGCCCTCTACTGGTTCTCGACGATCACATGGTTCAATATCGGTTCGGCTGCCATTGCCGCGACGTTCCTGTGGATCATGGTGCGCCATCTGAAGCGCCCGGTCCCGCTGATCCCGTCCAGCTGGGCGGGCAAAGGGCAGGCGCTCTTTCTCGGCACGCTGGCCGCCTCGGTCGCGATGAACTTCGAGCGCGCCATCGTTGCGTTCGCCGAGCAGCGGCTGATCACGGAAGGGGTTATCCTCATCAACGCGTGTTGGACCACGGTTCTCGTAGTACTCTGGACCGGCGCCCACGCGGTCGATCCTCCGGCTGTCGCGGAGCCGAACTGGAAGCCGCCGTTGGGGCGCCGCTGTCTGCTGGGCGGGGTCGCCGGCGTCCTGTGCTGTCTGTTTGCTCTGGCGACGACCCTGCTGGCCTTCGGCGCCCGTCCTGCTGAGGGCGGCACGCCGAGGTATCGGTTCGGCGGGCCCACGTCCCAGGCCTCCACGCCGGCGCCCGGTCAGGCCCATCCATAGCGAGCCTTGGGACGGCCCCGGGCCCTGTCGGGTACCATCCGCTGTCATGGAGATGCACAGTCGACGCACCCGCTTCAGCCTTGATGGCCGCTGGTCGCTCGTTCTCGCCGAACCCGATCGAGACGACGCGCAAACCGTCCGGACGATCGCGGACGTTCGGAACCTCGATCTGCCCGTGTACGAGGCCTCGGTCCCGGGCAATCTGGAGCTGGATCTTCAGGCGAACGGCATCATCCCGGAGCCGTTCCACGGTCGGAACATCGCCGATAACGTCCGCTTTGAACGCTGTCGAGCGATCTATTTCCGGCAGTTTCGTCCGCCGGAGGGGCTGGGTCCCGTTGTGATCCTCGAAGCTCAGGGCCTCGATTGCTACGCGACCGTGATGGTCAACGGCGTAGTCCTCGGCTCCGCCGACAACATGCTCATCGAGCGCCGGTTCCCGATCGACCCTTCGCTCCTTGCGGAGGAATCCGAGATCGTCGTCCTGTTCGATCCGCCCCTTCGCCCGGCCTCGGAAGCCGCCTACCCTCGGCTGGTTCAGGCGATGGGCTCCAACTACGAATCCCTGTACACGCGCAAAGCGCCCCACATGTACGGATGGGACATCATGCCCCGGGCGCTTTCGGCGGGCATCTGGCGCTCGATGGACCTGCTCGGCCTGCCGGAGGAGCGGATCGAGCAGACCTATCTCGAGACGCTGGAGCTCGCGTCGGCCGGCGGCCGGGCTTCGCAGCGGCTGCACTTTGCCGTTGAGCTGACGGGACACCCCCACGACGGCTACGAGCTAGAGGTCGAAGGCAGGTGCGGCGAGGCCGGCTTCGCCCATCGCACCCGCATCCTGTACGGCGCGGGCGCCTTGCGCTTCGACGTTGCCGATCCGCTCCTGTGGTGGCCTCGTGGGCGCGGCCCTCAGAACCTGTACGATTGCCGCGTCCGCCTGTACCGTCACGGCGAGCTGATGGACGCCGTTGCCTTCACGCATGGAATCCGGACGATACGCCTCGAACGGACCGAGCTGACCGATGATGCAGGCGGCGGCGCGTTTCTGTTTCAGGTCAACGGGACGCCGCTGTTCGTCCTCGGGACCAATTGGGTGCCGCTCGACGCGTACCATAGCAGGGACCGGGCGCGAGTCGATCGGGCGATGGAGCTTGCCGTCGAGATCGGCTGCAATATGATCCGATGCTGGGGCGGCAACGTCTATGAAAGCGACCGTTTCTATGATCGGTGCGACCGTGCCGGGATCCTCGTCTGGCAGGATTTCGCCATGGCCTGCGGCATCTATCCCCAGGATGAGGCGTTCCAGGAGGTGATCCGCCGGGAAGCCGTAGCGGTCGTCCGACGTCTCCGAAGCCACGCCTGTCTGGCGCTCTGGGCGGGGGACAATGAGTGCGACGCCTCGCACCTCTGGGGGGCGTCGGGAGTCGATCCCAATACGAACGTCCTGACACGCCGGGTCCTGCCCGAGGTCCTCAGGAACGAGGATCCCGGGCGGCCCTATCTGCCGAGCTCCCCGTATATCGGGCCGGAAGCCATGGAGCACGGTACGCGCTGGCTCGTCGAGGATCACCTCTGGGGGCCGAGGGATTACTACAAAGGGGAGTACTACACGAGCGCACTCTGCAAGTTCGCCAGCGAGATCGGCTATCACGGCTGTCCGGAGCCGGCCACGCTCCGGGAGTTCCTATCGGAGGATAAGGTCTGGCCCTATGCCGACAACGAGGAATGGCGGCTGCATGCCACCTCGCCCGTGCCGGGCGTCGACCTGTACGACTACCGCGTGGAGCTCATGGCGAATCAGGTGCGCGTTCTGTTCGGGCGGATCCCGGAGGGCCTGGAGGAGTTCGCCTATGCGTCGCAGGCGAGCCAGGCCGAGGCGATGAAGTTCTTCATCGAGATGTTCCGGTCGCAGAAATGGCGGCGCACCGGCATCATCTGGTGGAACCTGCTGGATGGCTGGCCGCAGTTCTCCGATGCGGTGGTCGACTACTACTTCCGCCGCAAACGGGCCTTCCGCGCCATTCAGCGCGCCCAGTCCCCGCTCCTTATGGCGTTCCGGGAGCCGGAGCAGGGGATGCAGGAGCTGGTCCTCTGCAGCGACATCCCGAGGGCTATCCAGCTGGAGTTCTCGGTACGGGACATGGATACCGGAGAGGTTCTGACGGTTGGCGAGGCGTCGGTCGATGCGGATTCCGTCGCGACCGTCCATCGTCTACCGTACCGTTCGGACCAGCGCCGACTTCTGCTCATCGAGTGGTCGGGGGGCGGGCTCACCGGCTGGAGCCACTATCTGTCGGGGCAGCCGCCCTTCGATCTCCGTTGGTATCGCGCGCACATGGACGAACTGGACCGACGCGCCTGACGGCGTGCCGGCGGGCGTTCATGGATCGGACGGTTCCTCAGCGCCGACGGTGAGCGCACACTCGGCCCTGAGCGGCTGGTTCGCTTCCATGGCCGCAAGGGGCCCGTCCGCGAGCGCGAGGAACAGATGGGCGTCCGTTGTTGCGCCGCCGATTGCGAAGAGGTTGCGCATACCCGGCCCCGGAGTGGCGGTTAGCCGACCGTTGCGGGTCTGGAGCTCGAGCGGCTCCGATAGGGCGCCCTGGCCCAACCGCCCCTGAGACGCCTCATCCACCGCGCCGTTGTTCGCGCCCCTGCTCCAGCCGGTGAGCCTGCCGATCGGCAGGCGGAGGGCGAAGAACGATTGCCCCGGCGTCCGATCGGTCGGCGAGGTCAGCGTCATCGTGATCAGGATCGAGTTCGAGGCGTCCATGCTGTACGCGAGCTCGTATCGGAGAAGGGGGCCGGCGATCGCGCAAGTCTGCACCCCGTTCCACGACCGACTCCGAAGGACGCCCGCAAACCGTACCGTCACCCGGTCTCGTGATCGAATGAACGAGAGCCGGGGGTTGGTCTCCCCGTCCACCGAGCCGAACTGGTTGTCGGGGAAGAATCCCTGGTCCGCGTAGGCATCCCCGCCCGTGCGGATCAACGGCACGGCGGCCTTCCCGTCGATGCGGGCGAGCTCCGCGATGATCCCTCCGTGTCTCCGAGCGAGCGTGAGGCGCAAGCGATCGTTGGTTAGCCGCACGAACCACGGATCGACGGCAACCCGAACCGGCCCGCCGGCAATGGATCGGGGGATAACGCCGTCCATAAGGCCGAGCTCACGGGCATTGCGGGCCCGTCGGAGCGTCGGCAGGACCTCCTCGGCATCGCCCTTCGGCGAGCTCAGGGGGATGCTCCGATCGGCCGATCCGGTCGCATAATCCTGTACGATGTCGCTGAGAACGCCTTCGCTGGTCCGGACAGTCCACCGTCGGCCCGTCGCCCGAACCGGCCGAATCGGCTTCGGGCGGACACCGCGGGGATTGAGCAGCAGAACGAACGGCCGATAGGCGGGCACGACGACGTCGACGGCGCCATCCCGGACGGCCACTGCCTGGCCCGACAGGCCGTTGAAGCCCGAAGGGTACGCTCTGGCGATGTCGGCAGGCCATCGGAGTCGGGTATTGATATCGGCGCCCGTGAGATTCACCCCGATGACCGCGGCTCCTTCCGCCCCTTCCCGCAGGCAGGTCCAGATCCGAGCGTCCGAACTGCGAACGGCGTCGTACCGCGCCCCGCCCTTCCAGAATCGCGGTTCGCGGTCGCGGAGATGGAGCCAGGCGGCCAGGTCGGCGCTGAAGCCGATCTCCTGATCCTGCTGCAGCAGGGGAACGCCGTGGAGGAACACGCAGATCGCTGTCAGCGCCTGGGCTGGGCCTGCGCCGAAGTATTCGGTGGAGGCAACGGTATCGTGCAGTTCGAGGAACCGTACGATGCCCTGGGCGCGCCGGGGATAGCAGAGGCGCTCCCATTCGAGCCAGGCTTGCAGATCGGCGATCCAGCCGGAGAGGTCCGGCCGCAGGGTCATGTCCCGCATGGCCAGATAAAGCGGATAGTCGAAGATCATGTCGGCGTTGCGGAAGACGAGCGGCTTGCCCCCTTCGGGCAGGAGGAGGGAGCGGGGGTTGACGGCGCGGAACGCCTCCCGAACCACTTTATTGAGCTGCAGTCCGCCCTCTGCCATGGCGCGGTTGGGGCGGGCCGCCGCCCAGTTCGGAGTCTGCCCCCACCCGATGCAATCCAGTCGCGCCCCGTCGAAGCCGAACTGCCGGACCCACGCGTCGCACACCTGACGGATCCGAGCCTGCCATGCGGGCGCGCTCGTGTCCGCGGCTAGGACGGCGCCGCCCCATACCCGGGTCGGTTGGCCGTTACGATCCCTGGCCCAGACATCCGGCGGCAGTTTCGCCGCCTCCTCGGAGTCCGGGTGGATGCCGTAGACGACAAGGTCCATGAGAACGCGCATCCCCAGCGCGTGGGCGCCGTCCACGAAGCCTTTGAGCTGCTCGGGCGTGCCGTTCTCGGGCGCGATCCTGTCGAACGCCGGCAGGGTATAGACCCATGGCGGGGGCCAGCTTACGGGCAGCAGCCAGAAGGCGTTGATCCCGAGCCGCTTGTAGTACGGGAGGAGTCTGGTCAGTCGGTCGTACCGGTAGCCCCGATCGCCGACTCCCCAGATCTCCAAACGCCCCCAGGGGTGCACCTCATACAGAACGGTTCGGCCGATGTCGGTCGGCGTATCTCCGGGCGGGCCATTGTCCAGATGGTCCGACAGGTTCGCCACGCCGCGCCGGAGTGCGCTTTCCGGCCCTGGAATCGCGCGCAGAACCTGCTCACCGATCTCCATGCTGTCGCCCGGTTCGAGGCGGGCGAGGGCGTGGAAGCGATGTTCCAGCACGAGGCCATTCCCGAGGCGTTCGACGGAGACCCGCGCTTCGTCGCCTCGAAACGCATAGCCTGCTACGACGGAGATCCGGGCCGTCGGTGAATGGAGCATCGCGAGGGCGTAGTCGCCCCGGGTCCAGCCGGACTCCGTGGCGCGCTCGCCGTCGGTCATGGCGGCGAGGCGGATCTTGCGAATCGGGAAGTTGCCCGGGAGCAGCGCCCAGTCGTTCGTCGATGGCGAGAGACGCAGAATCGGAGTTCGGAGGGTCACACCGGTAACGACCGCCGTCGCGGCGCCCTCCCATTGCGCATGGATCCGGCGGCGGACGGCAGCTCCGTTGCGGGTCATGACGTCGTCGATCATCCAGTCGCCGGACCGATAGGAAAGAACCGTGCGGGCGCCCTGCCTGACGACGCGCACCTCCGTACGGGCGGCGGTTGTGCGCTGCCCGGCCTGCTCACCTTCGATTGAGAGATCCTCGCTCGGCCCCGCGGACAGCTCAACGCTGCCGTACTTCAACCCGGTCCAGCGGCCCGAGGTTGGGTCGGCGATGGGAACGAGCTCAGCCGCCATCGCCGATGTCGTCGCAAGCGATACCAGGACGAGGAGCGCCCCGAGGATGTAGATCGTTCTGGCTCCCATGCCGGCGCTCCCGATCCGTTGGCCTCATCGGCCGTACGGCGGCTATTTCTTGTACGGTCCCCACCGGCGAAGGAGGAACGATTCGTAGATCAGCGCACGATCCTTCGACTTGATGTCGCCGCCCAGTCCGTGCCCGCCGGTCGGATCGAGCACCAGCTCGACCTGCGGCCCTTTGCCGGCTTGAAGGAGCTCACGGTAGACCTTGATCGTGTCCTGCGCCAGAACGTTCGTGTCCTCCATGCCGTGCAGCAGCATCAGGTCCCCTTTGAGGTTCTTGGCAAGCTTGGTGAGCGAGAACTTGTCCAGATCGTCCGGCTTGCCCACGGTCGCCGGGCCGATCACGCCGCCCGCGTACCAGTTGTTGTAGTTCTGCCATTCGGTCGGCCCGGCCCCTGCGATACCCAGCGTAAAGACATCGGGCGCGGTATAGAGGCACATCTGGGTTTGGAAGCCGCCGAAGGACCAGCCGTTGACGCCCACCCGCTTCGGGTCGACCCCATATTGCTCGCTGACATACTTCACGCAATCGCTGAGGTCCTCGACCTGGGCGACGCCCGGGTGTTCCCAGTTCGCATTGCCAAAGAGGCCCCCATACCCCGAAGAGCCGCGGGGGTCCACCGTGACGCAGATATAGCCGTACTTGTAGGCCAGGTACATGGGCAGAAGGTAGGAATCGCCGCCGAACGCGCCGTCGACGACGGAGTGGCCCGTGCCGAGGGGACCGCCGTAGGTGTAGATCAGCAGGGGTCGCTTGTCGTCCTTCTTCAGGCCGGCGGGTTTGTGGATGAAGGCGTAAACCGTATGGCCGTGCCGGTTCTTGAAGCTGAAGAGCTCGGCAACGATCTTGTGCACCTTCTCGAACGTGCCCGGATGGGAGGAGGTGATGGCGACTTCGTCCTTCTTGCCGAGCGCAGGCAGGAGGAAGAGCTCCCGCAGGACCTTCCAGGATCCGAAGGTAACCGCAACCCGCTTGCCGTCATGGCTCAGAACGCCGTCGCCGTAGTCGCCGTCCCGATTGGTCAGCCGCGTCATCGAGCCATCGGTCAGGTCCACACGGTACAGGTTCATCCGAGCCGGGTGCTCCTTGCTGCTCCGGACCAGCTCCCAGGCGCCGTCCTCGGACAGCTTCAACGGGTAGACCTCGAAATCGCCCCTCGTCAGCTGCGTGGCGCCCTCCGTCAGCGGGTTCAGCGAACAAAGATGCCGATAGCCGCTCTGTTCCAGGAGGAGGAGGATCCGCGATCCATCCCGGGTGTAGAAGGGGTTGGTCATCCCCGGGGTCGTGTGCTCGCCATTGTGCGTCGTCTTGTAGATCGTGGCGACTTTTTTCTCGGCCGTATCCGCGACACAGACTTCCAGCTCCCGCTTCGTGCGCTTCCATGTGGCGAAGACGACGTTCTTCGAATCGGGCGACCAGGGTTCCTGGTGGACGACGAACTGCCCCATCTCGTTGCCGGCGGGCCACTTCCAGATCTCCCACGGCTTGCCGTCGTTGAGCAGCGTCGCCTTCGGATCGTCGTTGAGGTCGATGATGAACGCCCGCTGTTCCGAGTTGAACGGGTCATCGGCGACGTTCCTCGAGGTCGTCCGGGCTTCGGCGAACCGCCCGCGGTAGGTGAGGTAGCTGACGTCCCGGTCCTTGCCGGAAGGTTTATAACCGGTGATCAGGACCTTCGACTCGTCGGGCGCGAGCCAGTAACCGCTGAACCGGAGACCGTCGGGGAGCGCTGGATTGAGCTGAACGACGGTCGGATCGCCAAAGGACATCCGATAGACGCCGTCACCCCGCTGGAAGAGAAAGCCTTTATCGTCGCGAGTGTACTTCAGGCCCGATTCACCATCGGTCGTGCGTGTCAGCCGGACGGGAGCATCCTTCCCGATAACGAAGCGATAGATATCCCCTTTATAGGTGAACAGGAGCTCGTCCGATTTATGGGCCCACTCGAACTCGCCGATGCCGCCGTACTCCTTTCGGGGCTCTTTGCGCTCCTTCTCCTTCTTGTCGTCCTCCTCTTCGAGCTTCTTCCGCTCTTCGTCGGACAGCTTTTTACGGCGTTCGTCCTCTTCCCTGTCTTTTTTGTAGCGCTCGATGATATCTTTGAGATCGCGGTCGAAGGGGAGCAGGAACTCGGGTGAGGTGACGCGGATCGCCTTCCTGTCCCGTGTATCGTAGAGCCACAGGTCCCAGCCCTTGTCGTCGTAGGCGTTCCAGAGATAGGCCACGTACCGATCGTTGTGCGACCACGCCATCCCGCGAGCCTGTTTGCCGAAGAAGCTCTTCTTCGGATATAGATCCTCGAGCTTGAGCTCCGCTGTCTTCTTGCCGCCGTCGGCCTCCTCGGCGGCGTGACCGCTCACGCCGCACAGCGCGAGTATGCAAAGGGGTGCGATCCATCCAAAACGGATGCGGGTCCTGAAGGTGAGCATGACGACCTCCTGACGGGTACGTTGCGGTATGCAGCGGCCAATCCGACGGCTAATGGTATACCGCACGAACCCCGCTTCCGCTAAGATCGACCGACAGGGAGGACCTCCGGCCTGCAGCGGCGAACAGTGCGACAGGGGCAACCCGGACGGGAGGTTTCTCCATGAGGACGTACAGGGCCGTGATCGTGGGGGCGGGCGGCATGGGCCGCGCCTGGGGCCGTAACCTCGTCGAATACGACCGAACGGAGATCGCCGGCTGGGTGGATCTCCGTCCTGAGGCGGCTGCTGATGCCGCTCGGGAACTCGGCCTCATGGATATCCATACAGGTTCGGATCTGACCGGCGCCATCCGCCGGTGCGCTCCCGATTTCGTCGTCGATGTGACCGTGCCCGAGGCCCATCGAGATGTGACTCTGACGGCGCTGGGCCTCGGCCTGCCGGTGATCGGCGAGAAGCCCATGGCCCACTCGATGGAGGCGGCCCGAGAGATGGTTGCTGCGTCGGAGCGTTCGGGCAAGCTCTATATGGTCAGCCAGAGTCGTCGGTACGACCCCCGCCTGCAGGCGTTTCGTTCCCTCATCGACGAGGCAACCGGGCCGCCCGGCATCCTGAACTCCGATTTCTACATCGGCGCCCACTTCGGCGGCTTCCGAGACGAGATGGACAGCCCTCTCGTCCTCGATATGGCGATCCACACCTTCGACGCCGCGCGATATCTCACCGGCGCCGATCCGGTCGCGGTCTATTGCGAAGAGTCCAATCCGAGCTGGTCGTGGTATCGGGGCGACGCCTCCGCCGTGGCGATCTTCGAGATGAGCGGAGGCCTGCGCTACACGTATCGCGGTTGCTGGTGCGCCGAAGGTCGGCGCACCTCCTGGGACAGCGAGTGGAGAGCCGTCGGGCCTCGCGGCAGCGCCGTATGGGATGGGCATCACGCGCCCGTCGCCGAGAAGGTCGTCGCAGTTGGCGGTTTCCATTCGGATGTTGAGGAGGTCACGGCGGCCGTAGACGCGGGAGCGCCGATGGGCATCTCGGGTTCAATCCGCGACTTTATCGACGCCCTGGAGACGGGCCGGACACCGATGGGCGAATGTCACGACAACATCAAGAGCCTGGCGATGGTGTTCGGGGCGATCGAATCGGCCCGCTCCGGAAGCCGGGTCGCGCTGGGGAGGGCGGCCGCAACGCCCTGATCCCGCGAAGTCACGAAAGGAAAGGGACATGCCGGAGATCAAGAAGGACCTCGAGGAGGCCTTTGCAGGGGAGAGCCAGGCCAATCGCAAGTACATTGCGTTCGCCAAACAGGCCGATAAGGACGGTTTCACCAACATCGCGCGTCTCTTCCGCCTGACTGCGGAAGCCGAAGCGATCCATGCCCAGGGACATCTGGCCGCGATGGCCGGGATCGGAACCACGGCGGATAATCTAAGAGCCGCCATCGCCGGCGAGACCTATGAGTACGCCGAGATGTACCCGCCGATGCACGAGCGCGCGCAGGAAGCGGGGCACAGGGCGGCCCGGATGTTCGGCTATGCGGTCGAGGCCGAAGCCGTCCATGCGCGGCTCTATGCGCTCGCGCTGGAGGCCGTGGAGAACGGCAAGGATCTCGTCGGCGTCGAGTTCTTCCTGTGTCCGATCTGCGGCTACATCGAAATGGGCTCCGCGCCGCCGGAGGCATGCCCGATCTGCCGCACAAAGGGCGAGAAGTTCATCACGATGTAGCATTCGGCCGATCACAGGCGGGAGGATTCTGCCGCGGGCGTCGCGAACCTTCTGGCGATATGGGAAGCCAGACCGGGGGTATGCGGCTCTTCTTCGCGGTGGATCTTCCCGAGGACCTGAAGGCTGAGGTCGGCAAGCTGCAGACGTCGCTTAGCCGGAGGATGGCGGATCCGACTATCCGATGGGTTCGTCCTGCCCTGTTCCATTACACGCTGAAGTTCCTGGGCGACCTGAATCAGGCTCGGGCGCAGGCCGCGATCGAGGCTGTAGAACCGGTTTGCGAAGCCGCGGCCCCCTTTACGCTCCGGCTTGCCGGTCTCGGCGCGTTCCCGAGCCCGTCCAGGCCGAGCGTCGTTTGGATCGGGGCGTCTGAGGGCGCGGATGACTTCACGTCTCTGGCGCAGACGATCGACCGAGCCCTTGCGCGTGTGCGTTTTCGGATGGAATCCCGGCCGCCGACCGCGCATCTGACGCTGGCCCGGATCAAGACCTACGCGGCGGAGGTATCGGTTTCGGCCGGGCTTCAGAGGATCGAGATCGGCGAGATCGGGGCCTTTCGGGTGGAGCGCATCGTGCTGATGCGGAGCGTCCTCAGCCCGGCCGGACCCGACTACACAGCGGTTGAGGCGTTCGCACTGCGCGGGACCGCCGCCGAGCAGCGGCCGGGCGGCGATATAATGGATGGGCAGTAGCGCCTACTATCCCCGAGGAGGCAGGGTAAGGAATGGATAAGCAGAAGGCGCTGGAGATGGCGCTGAGCACCATCGAAAAGCAGTTCGGGAAAGGCGCCATCATGCGCCTCGGCGACACGACGAAGCTCAGCATCGAAGCGATTCCCACCGGCAGCATTGCGCTCGATATGGCGCTGGGCGTCGGGGGCGTGCCCAGAGGCCGAATCGTCGAGATCTTCGGAACGGAATCCTCCGGCAAGACGACGCTGGCTCTCTCCGTGATCGCACAGGCCCAGAAGCTCGGGGGCACGTGCGCCTTCGTCGATGCCGAACATGCCCTTGATCCCGATTATTCGTCGACCCTTGGCGTGAATATCGATGATCTCCTCGTCTCCCAGCCGGGCACCGGAGAAGAGGCGCTCGAGATCATGGACTCGCTGATCCGCTCCAGCGCGATCGATGTTGTCGTGCTCGACTCCGTAGCGGCTCTCGTGCCGAAGGCGGAGGTGGAGGGCGAAATGGGCGATGCGCACGTCGGGGCGCAGGCACGATTGATGTCGCAGGCCCTGCGCAAAATCGCCGGCAACCTGAGTCGGGCGAGCTGCTGCGCGATTTTCATCAACCAGATCCGCGAGAAGATCGGCGTCATGTTCGGCAACCCCGAGACGACACCGGGCGGTCGCGCGCTCAAGTATTGGTCCAGCGTACGGCTGGATGTACGGCGCATCGAGATGGTCAAGTCCGGAACGGAAGCCGTCGGCGCGCGCACACGGGTCAAGATCGTCAAGAACAAGGTCGCGCCCCCCTTCCGTGTGGCTGAGTTCGATATCCTCTTCGGGCAGGGGATCTCGCGCGCCGGGAATATCCTGGATCTCGCCGTCGAGATGGACATCATCCATCGCAGCGGCTCCCACTTCTCGTACGGGGATACGCGGCTGGGGCAGGGACGCGAGAACGTCCGGGCCTATCTCGAACAGAATCCCGAAGTCCTTGATGAGATCGAGGCGCGCATCCGGGCGTCCGATCGCTTTCCCGAGCCCCGAGGGGCGGGCAGTTTCGGCGATCGTTCGGGTGAGGGGGATTCTGCGTAACATCGGGTTGGATGCGTGTTTGCGGTTACCGGCGCCACGATCGATGAGGAGGGCACCATGGCGGATCTGACCATACCATTGGACGACTGTGCCGATCGGGTCCTCGGCGGCTGGTTGGGGAAGAACGTCGGCGGTACCCTCGGCGCGCCCTTCGAAGGGAAGGTCGATCCGCCGGGCGTCACCTTCTATGATCCGGCGCCCGTCCAGCCCGCGGCCAGTGACGACCTGGATCTGGAGCTCGTCTGGCTTCATGCCCTGGAGGAGCACGGCCCCGAACTGACCAGCGGCGACCTTGCAGGCGAGTGGATGGACCATGTGCGCTACTCGTGGGATGAATACGCTTATGCGACCGTCAACCTCCGCAGGGGCGCGCGACCTCCGCTTTCGGGCTCCCATGGCAACTGGTTCGCATCCAGTGTGGGCGCCGCAGGCCGGGCCGGAATATGGGCCATGGCGGCGCCAGGCTGCCCGGATCATGCAGCGGAACTGGCCTATCATGACGCCGTCCTGGACCATGCGGGCGAAGGTGTCTGGGCTGCCATGTTCCTTGCCGCGCTCGAGAGCGCCGCGTTCTTCGTCCGTGACATCGCGACCCTGCTCGACATCGGTCTGGCCCGGGTTCCGGACGGCTCGCGCGTTTGCGGCGCCATCCGCGCGGCCCGGGAGGCCCACGGAGCCGCGAAGACCGCTATGCAAGCAAGATCCGCCGTGCTCGACGCCGTTGGATGTCCGAACCCCACCGACGCCCCGCAGAACCTCGGCTTCATCGCGCTCGGCCTCCTCTACGGCGAGGGCGATTTCGCCAATACGCTCTGCGCGACGGTCAACTGCGGCTACGATACGGACACGACCGGGGCGACGGTCGGCGCCATCATGGGCATACGGGGGGGCGCGAAGGGCCTGCCGGAGCGTTGGCTGGCGCCGATCGGTCGAAGGATCGTCGTCGGTTGGGGGGTCGAAGGGCTGTCGGTTCCGGCGACCGTCGACGAGCTGACCGAGCGAACCATGGCCGTAACGGCCCGGATGATCGAGGCCCGTCGGCTGCCGGTACGCATGGCGGACCTTCGAGACCCGGCTGCGCCGATGCCGACGGAGGCTCCCCAACCCGGGGAGACCGCTTCGGAAGGGACGCCGGCGCCGAAGGCCGATTCGGACCCTCCTGCAACGTCGAACATACCCTCAACGACCATGGAGGACTGCAACTGGCTCGATGCGGCCCGAACCTCGCCTCTCTTCGGCCTGAACCCGTCGGTCTCCGTCGATCGGAGGAACGGGGTTGAGGCCTCCTTTGATTGCGCCGCCCGGGGTCCGGCCATCGTCGCCGGCGTTGCGAGCAGTTTCGTGGTCACCCTGACCAACCTCCGCTCAACTCCGATCGACGGACATGTCGAGGTAACCGCGCCCAGGGGCTGGATCGTGGCGGTCCCGGGGGCGCAGGGGCCGACGTTGCGCCTGGATCCCGGCCGCGCCGCGCGGCTGGGGTTCGCCATCAAAGCGCCCGAGGCTGTCGAATCGGCGGAGATCAATCCCATCGCACTCACGCTGACACCGGAGGTTGGCGAGCCGGTTCGCTTCGCGGTTCCGATCTATCTGTCGGCCTGCTGGTGGTTCATCGGGCCGTTGAAGAACGACTTCGGCGGCGGCTTCGAGAAGGGCTACACGGTCGAGGATACGCTGGACCTGACCGAGCGCCATCTCGGGCGGGGCGATGGCCTGGTTGGATGGCGCAGGATGCGGTTTGGGCGCTCAGTTATGGAGATCGAGGAACTCTTCACCGGCCTCCCCGGCGTCGCCTACGGTCAGACGATCCTTCGTCGGAACGAACCCCTGGAGGCGCGGCTCATCGTGCACACCAACGATGGCGTTCGGGTGTGGCTCAACGACCGGTTGGTCTATCAAGTCCATGATCACCGGCCGTTTCGACCCACGCTCACCGACGGGCCTGGCGCGAAGGTCCAGCTGAGGGCGGGGGAGAACCGGCTCCGGATCAAGGTCGTGCGCTGCGATCAGCCGGCGAAGCTCGCGATCTCGTGGTTGGATGCCGCGGGCGTACCGATCCTCGACGCTGGGAATCAACGCTACTGAACAGGACCGTTCATGATCGGGAACGCGCGGAAAGGAGAATCGAATGCTGATGCCGGCCCTGCTGCTGGCCTGCGCTGCGATGGCATCTCCGGGTGAGTACCCGCCGGTCGAGAAGCTGCCCGCGATCTCCGAGCTCCCGGACCCCTTCCTGTCCTCGCGCGGATCCCGAATCGAGTCGAGACGCGAATGGCCGACCCAGCGGAAGCGGCTCCTCGATACGCTCCTCCACTATCAGTACGGCTCGCTGCCCCCGAAGGGCGATCGGGTATCGGGGCGGACGATCAGCCGACGCGACCTCCCCGACGGACTCGGGAACGTGCGCGACGTTCGGCTGCGGATGGGGCCGAAGGGCTCGGTCGAAGTTCGGATGCTGCTGGCCATTCCGTCGGGCGCCGGGCCGTTCCCCGTGATCCTCGACGGTGATCTCGGCTGGGGCCGGCTGGGCGATGCGCACATCAGCCTCGTGCTCCGGCGGGGCTATATCCTTGCGGCGTTCAACCGCGAGGAAGTGGGCGCGGACGGACCCGAGCGTACGGGCGTGTACCGTGCCTGGCCGGAGTACGATGGGGGCCGACTGTCCGCCTGGGCCTGGGGGTTCCATCGTTCGGTCGATTATCTGCTGACGGTACCCGAGGTCGACGGCAATCGCATTGCCGTGACGGGCCATTCGAGGGGAGGGAAGTGCGCGCTTCTGGCCGGCGCGACCGATGAACGAGTCGCCGTCACCGCTCCCAACAACTCGGGATGCGGCGGGGCGGGATGCTATCGGTTCCACGATGACCGGTCCGAGACCCTTGAGGCCATCGTGCGTCAGTTCCCCTACTGGTTCCATGCCCGGTTCGCCGATTTCGCGGGCCGCGCGGATCGACTGCCGTTCGATCAGCACACTCTGAAGGCCTGCGTCGCTCCCCGAAGCCTTGTGAGCACGGAGGCTCTGGGCGATCTGTGGGCCAACCCCAGGGGCAGCCAGATCACCTATCAGGCCGCCGCTGAGGTCTATGCATGGCTCGGCGCCCGCGATAGGATCGGCATCCGATACCGTCCGGGTCCGCACGAACACAATCTGTCCGATTTTACGGCGCTCCTCGACTTCTGTGACGAGCAGTTTACCGGTCGGCCGTCGGCCGACGGCCCTGCGGCCCTTCCGTTCCCAGACGCGCCGCGGGTCTGGAACTGGAGCGCGCCGAAGTGACTCCGAGAGGCTTCGCAACACGTGCCGCCTGTTCCCGCATACTGTGCGATGGGGCCGAGTGATGGGATGCCTCTTCAACCTCATCACGGGATTGATCGTCCGAGTGCTGTTCGGTCGCATGCTCCGAATCCGCCCGCGGATCACCGGCAAGAACGGACGCCTGACCGCATCGACCATGCCGCACCTCGCCTTGTTCACGTTGTGCCTGAAGCTTCGATCGGTCACCATCGACACGAAACTTCGGATGATCCAGATACACACCCGCCTCTTCTGGGTCGTATCGTTCCGCAGGTTCGTCCATTTCGATGCCGTGGAGTGCGTCCGATACACCTGGGTCGATCTCAATCCGTTTCAATACCTTGCCTCAGGTGGTTATCAGGAGCTGGATCTCTATACCATCAGCGTGGTTACCTCTCGCGGCGCGGAGCTAACGCTGTGTCGTTTTCTCGGGCCGGGCGATGCGGTCAACGAGACGATGCTGCCGGACTGGTGGTTCTGGGAGAACATCGCCTTTACCGCCCTGTCGCGCGGAGACCAGGAGACCGAGTCATCAGCCTACGCCGCCACGGTCGCGGCGGTTATCGGAGCGCCGCTCACCAACGAATAGCGGGCGCCCGTTCGACGGAGGTAAACCATGCGCAGCATTATGTTGACAGCCGTTGTGAGTCTGTTCTGCTCGTGCATCCCGTGCGATGCCCAGACTCCCCCTCGTGACCTGTTCTCCGATACGTGGGTCGCCGCCGACGGGCTCGGCAGGACGATGCCGACGTTCGAGGCCGTCGGCCCTGTCAAGAAGGATCATCGAAGGGTCGTCGGCATCTTCTACATCGCGTGGCATGCCGATTCGCTCCACGACGGCTTTTCCCGGCCCTTCAACGCCGATGTCAGCCGTGTCCTGTCGCAGGACCCCTCGGCCCGACTGGACGGCAGCAATCCGCTCTGGAAGGACGGGTCCTATCACTGGGCGGAGCCTGAGTTCGGCTACTTCCTCAGTAAGGATGAATGGGTCATCCGCCGAGATATGTCGATGCTGGCCGATGCGGGCGTCGATGTCCTCGTGATGGACGTCACGAACGCGGTCCGGTACTACGACGAATGGTCCGTGATCTTCCCGGTGATGCAGAAGATGAAGGCCGAAGGGACCAGAGTGCCTCAGTTCTGTTTCTGGGCGTTCAACGGTCCGGTGATCAGCGTCGTGCAGGACCTCTACGAGAAGATCTACAAGCAGGGGCAGTACCGGGACCTGTGGTTCCACTGGGACGGCAAGCCCCTCCTTCTGTGCAACGCCACCCCGACGGCCGATGCCACAGGGCAGCAGCACCCGAACAGCAACCCGAACTACGACCCGAAAGCCGCGACCGATCCGAACCATCCGCACTACGGCGACCCGGACTATGCCGATGAGTTCTACAAGGACTACACCCGGGAGGTGAAGAGCTTCTTCACGCTGCGGACCATGTGGTGGGGCTACTGGCAGTGGGCGGGCAAGCGGTTCGTCGGTACCGAGGACAACTGGAGCTTCGGCTACGACCTCGGCCACGAACCGGTCCAGAAGATGAACCCGATGGACCTCGTCTCGACCCACAAGGGCCAGCGGGAGGAGGCGGCGGTGACGCCGGCCCAGCACCCCTCCAGCCTCGTCGGCAAGTCGTGGACCCGGGAGAAAGGGGAGCCCGAGCTGGACGAGTACGACCGGCCGAAGCCGACCTATGTGCCCTGGCTGGGGAAGACCGTAGCCCGACCCGAAGGCTACGGGATCTACTTTCAGGATCGATGGGACGAAGCGCACAATGCGAATCCGCAGTTCCTGTATATCAACGACTGGAACGAATGGACGGCGGGCAAGTATCCCCCGGCCCCGGGCACGACGTTCCCCTTCATGCGGCGCGACAGCAACTATTTCTTCGTCGACCAGTACAACATGGAGTTCAATCGCTGCGTTCAGCCGATGAAAGGCGGATATACCGATAACTACTATATGCAGATGGCCCAGAACATCCGGCGGTACAAGGGCGTGCGTCCTATTCCGGTGAACCGAGGTCCGAACCCCATTCGCGTTGACGGCTCCTTTTCGGATTGGGCCGGCGTGATGGTTGAGTATCGGGACACCCTCGGCGACACCTTCCATCGCGATTACAAAGGCTACGGAGGCCTGTACTATAAAGATACAAGCGGCCGCAACGACATACTGAACTGCAAGGTTGCGGTCGACCCCTCCAGAGTCGCTTTTTACGTTGAGACCCGCGCACCGATCACCCCGCATACGGGCAGACACTGGATGCTGCTCCTCATCGACGCCGACCGGAATCCGAACACCGGATGGTTTGGTTACGACTTCCTTATCAACCGTACCGTGCGAAACGCCCGCATGACCACGCTGATGCGCTATGTCGGGATATGGCCGGACGGGCGTTGGAAGCCCGTGGCGGACATCCCCATGCGCTATGCCGGTCGTGAACTCGAACTAGCGATCCCCCGTCAGCTCCTCGGGCTGACCGGCGACGCCCTCACCTTCGACTTCAAATGGGCCGACAACCCCGCAGAGCTGAAGGATCCCATTTCCCTCTGCACGCACGGAGACACAGCCCCGAACCGGCGATTCAACTACCGGCTGATCTGGAGGAAGTAAGCGCACCTCGCCACCCACCCCGGGGCCGTATCGTGACACGCCCGGATGAGGGATGGGACAGGGAGTTCTTCATCAGCTTCACGATCAGTGGGACTGCAGCGCCTTCAGCATCGCGGCCACCCGCTCATCAACGTCGCACATAAGGACCTGCCCGTCGTCCGCGTCATGTACATCGAGTATAGTCGCCACGTTAGGCGGACTGACGTGCTACGGTGATGCGAACTGATCGGCAATGTTCGTAAGCCCTTCCACTACAATGCCTTGAGCCAGATGCGGGCGGAGGATCAGCGCCAGCTGCGCCATTGACGAACCGCACGGTCCATGACGGCGCGGGCTTCGGCGCTCCGCGTGCTCAGGATGTAGACGGCCGCGAGCAGCGCCGATCCGACGACGAGAGCGATGAGGCCTGCCCAGATCTGGCCGATGGCGCCGAGGATGAGCTCGCCCGCGAAGGCGAGGGCGAAGAGACTGCCGCAGGCCGCGAAGGCTCTGATCCGTCGCGCAATGCCCCACAGGACGGCTCCAACGCACTGGACGATGAGGAGGATGGCGTGAAGGGGAGTGCCGCCCGATTGGAAGTGGAGGTGGAACGCCACGAAGGTCGGAGTCAGCGACAGCAGAAGCCCGAGCCACCAGAGGATGGGAGCGTCGATATTCCGCCGCCGATCGGCCAGATGGCCGAGAACCAGGAGATAGCCCGAGACGGGGAGCAGGTAGAGGTCCAGCACATCGGCGCTGATCGAGAAGCGGTTGTATAGGAAGAGACCGTAGCCGAGCAGGAAGGCCAGAGCCGCGCTATGGGCCCAGACGGCCCCTCGGCCTGTCGCCCAGATGGAGGCCCAGACAGCTCCGGCCAGTGTGATGGCCAGCAGGCTCTGCTCGCCGGCGCCCGGCTCGGCCACGACGGCCAGCGCGACGAGGAGCCCTACGCCTGCGCCGATCCCGGCGGATGTATCGGCCCCGTAGGCGACTGCGGCCCCCCGCTCCGACCGGGCAAGGATGCGCGCTCCCAGGACAACGGCGCCGCAGGAGAGGGCGAATCGGACAGTCCACGTATGTCCCGGAACGCCCATGAGTAGGAGCGTCGCTCCGGACGCCCACAGCGTGTGGCCAGCCGCGAGCGCTCCCCACCGTCGGCCCGGCAGCCACGCAGCCCGGATGCCGAACGCAAGCGTGAACGCCCAGATCCCGGCGATGGCCGCCTGATCGTCAATGCGGACCTCATCGTAGGCTGCGATGACTGCTACGGCCTGATAGACGATGGCCACGAACAGGGCAGCCCGGCGGAGCGAGGCGCCGCCTCGATGGCGGCCCGGCGTGTCGGCAGCGAGGCCTACCGCGAAGACGCCAGCCAGCCACGGCAGCTGAGCAAGGCACCACCATGAATCGTTGGCGTGCATAGCCCGGATCGTCGTGCCGAGCCAGGCCGCGGATCCGGCGAAGACGGCAGCCCAGCCCATGCCGGGAACCCCCTGCCATGTCGCCCATCCGTAGGAGGCCGCCGCAACGGCCGATGCGCCGATGAGCCGCCACTCCTGAGCATCCGACAGGCCATCTGAGGGGAGCACGAGCCACATGGCTGCAAGGAGCGCGGCCGACCCCCAGACTGTGGTCCGATCGGGCCTGCCTGAGGCATGGCATCCCAGGGCATAGACCGCAGCAGCTACGCCGAACACGTCTGCGAGGAGAAGCTGATGTTCTGCATGCCGACCTCCATGGAGGAGCAGCGCCCACGCCAGCGCGAATCCGGTCCCTCCAACCAGCCTGAGGGGCAGCCGCCAGAGGCTCGATAGAGAAGGCGGTCGCTCCTCGATACGGAGCCAGGCCGCCGCAAGCGACGCAGCCCAGGCGAAGGCGAGCAGGGCGATCCCCGAGGCCACGTCGGCGGGCACAGCTCCCGTCTCGCGGGCAAGGAACGCCGCGAGCATGGCCCCGCCCACGAGGCACAGGCCTCCGGCAACCTGGGCCGCTCCACCCAGATCATCGTGGATTCGGGCCATGCGGGCTGCGCACGCTCCGCTCAGCGCACAGAGCGCCGTCAGGCCCGCCCACAGCTCCCATCGGGGCCCGGCGTGTTCGTACCCGTGTGCGGCGCTCGCCAGACCCAGGGCCATGGGAGCCAGCGTCGAGACGGCGAGCGGGATGCCCATTGCCGGAGCCATCGGTGTCTGTTGAGGGCGGCGCTCGAAGATCCCCGCAACCGCCGCCGCCGCCGCCCACACCCGGAACGCAGACGCACACGCTGCCATCACCACCGCGGTCATCGCCATGCTCAGGCAGAACCGGTAGTCAGGCGCCGCGCCACTCGCGGCGAGGAGCCGATCGGACGGCAACCAGACCGCGAAGCCACCCGCCGCTGCCGCGGCATATAGGCCTGCCGGGAGCTCCATGCCAACCGCCGCAGCGCCGTAAGCCGCCGAACAGGCCAGTGCCGAAGCGGAAACAAGAAGCCAGCCTGCGTCGTCCAGCGGGCGTCCTGCCGCTGCCGCATCGGCGGCCCGGGCAAGGATCAACAGACCTGCTCCGACGAAGGCCGAGAAGGCCATCCGGCCGTACGCGACCGCCAGGGGGGATCGCCCAACCTGTGTGCCGACCAGACGCCCCTCATGTTGGCCGAGCGCCGCGGCAATCGCTCCGAGCAGAGTCGTCAGCGCGATTCCCTCGGGGCTAGTCGGCGACCGATGCCCGGCGCCGAGGAGCAGACCCGCGGTCAGCGCCAGAGCTCCGGAGCCTGCATAGGCCAGCGAAGCATCGCCAACCGCACGCGCCGCCGCGACGTAGCAGACGGCGACAAGCCCGACGATCGCGGGCGCCGGTGCGGCGGTCCAGTCCCCGTCGACGGCAGGGTAGATGGCCAGCGCGGCCACGGCCGCGAAGCTGAGGTGCGCCCACAGTATCGCACGGGCAGTCGCCGCGAGAGCTTCCGCGCCAGTACCATTCCGACGCTGTCGCTCCACGCCTGCCGCAAGGCACCCACCTCCCAGCAGGGCATAGGTCGCAGGGTAGAGCCACGGCGCCGCATCGGCTCCGCCGCTCGACACGATGGCGCGGGGCAGCAACAGGGCGAGGAGAGCCGTCGCACCGAAGGCCGCATGTTCGAGAAAGCCGTCGCCGCTGCGCCGCCTCGCCCATCCCGCCAGCGCCAACGACACACCCATCCCGACGACGATCGCCCACTCCGGCGTGAGCGCGAAGCCAAGCCACCGTCGGTTAGCCGAGGTCACAGCGAAGGTCGCGAGGGTGATCCCGACGATGGCGCAGGCGCGTGGCCCGATCTTGCCGCGGACCTCGGCCCTCATACCGGTCCGCAGGAGCAGCCACGATAGAACCGAGGGAACAGCCGGCATAAGCGTCTGCGCCAGCCGACTGACCCACTCCCAGCCGAGGACCTGACGCATGCCGCCGATGATGAAGGCCCCTGCCAGGATGGCCAGCAGGATCAGCCAGTTCTCCTCGAAGATCGCCGCAAGGCCGCGGCTGGGGCCACCCTCACGCTCTTGAGTCACAGGCTGATCGGGTTCGGGCAGGCCTGGAGCGCCGCCGGACACGACCGCATCCGGCCCCCTCACTGGTTCGGGAACCGCCAGTCCGGAGTCCCGGAGCTCCGCCTCGAGGCGCCGGCGGAGCATCCCGGCGCTGCTCGGGGAGATCAGGCCGCGCCTGCGCCACTCAGGAATGCAGCCGAGCGCCCATCGGATATGCTCAGGCGCAGGGTCGGCGTCGGCCTGCCCCTCGGGTGCGCCGCATGCCGTGCATAACCGGACGTCGTCGGGTAGCTCCTTGCCGCACTGCACGCACTGTCTGGCCATAGCAGTCCTCCGGAATGAGACCTATGCCGAGCGGGCCCAGCGCCCGCCCTACGCGGGTTCGCGCCGGGGCGATCGAACTATCCGGTCAACTGGGCGGGAACCTCCTCGCCAGCCAGGACGGCGATCTCAAGGCGGTATGTCCATGTTTCGCCTGGCCCGAGGTTCTGGAGCAGTCAGGCTTCACGCCCAATCTACTCTATCGTACTCCGTTATGCCCCGATCCGAGCTCGATGCCGGGCGCCATAGCGAACGGATTCGTCCAGAAAGGCCTCGATGTTTGCGAACGGCGTTCCCGAGACGATCCCGTTGCCCGCCGCGATGCCCATGCCGCCGTCCTGCTATGAACCCTCCACGCGTACGATCACCGGCTCATCGAATACCAGATCACACGCTCTTGCTTTGCGTTGATGAACGTCCTGCAGACAAGGCTTGCGGCGCCACCGCTCGGCGCTGGCATTATCCTTCTTGAGATGGTCCAGCTCTATATCGATGCCGCCGACAGCTCGATGGAAGATGAAGGGTTGTCGGCCGTGCTTCACGTAGCCCCGTTCTTCGCGCAGCTGCTGTATCGTACGGTAGCCCGCCTCGCCGAATCTTCGGTGGTCCAGCGCGAGGTCTACATCGGCGCTGCCCACGTGCGGATCCGCCGCCTCAGAATAAACGAGGATCGGAGCCCATCCCCCGATCACGACGATGTAGTCATGATCTTCTCCAAGAAGACGTATGAGCTCGCGCATCACCGAGCAGGCTGCTTCGACGCCTTCCCGTGCATAGTCCCTCCGTGGGCTTACCAGTCAGGCCCGATCACGCTCTCGATGATCAGGAGGGGCGCCCATGATCCCGCCTGGCGTCACGTCCGCCTGCCATGGCACGTTGTGCCGTCAAACATGACCTGACGAGGCCGGACAGATCGAAGACAGCCGGAAGTCTGGCGAGCGGAGTCGAGCGTATTATCAGGGTGCGCGAGACCAGTCGCATGTCCTATTCTTGGTCCGGCTAGCACGGCGATCAGGCGGTGCGACCTCGGGTTGTCCGGACCGCCCCCGGATGCCATCGGCGTCGATATCATGGATTGGCTCGATGATGGCAATGGGCTGAATAGGAACACACCATGTCTCCGACCCGCAGAGGCCCTCGTAAGAAGTCCTCGGACTCAGCGTGCGGTCCTCGGGATACTGCGACCACCAATGGTCGAGAAGATCCCAGACTCGTTCCATCGTGGATCCGCCGATCGTGCGATGTACTGTAACAGGGCGTCACGGAACCCCGTCGGGGCATGATCCCCGCGGGCAATCATCTCAGGGTTGAACAGACGGTTCATGCGCATCGTCTCCCACGGGCGTCGGTCCTGCTAAGTCCTTCATAGATCACTGGAACGCGCACACTTGACAAAGCCGCGAGACCGCCCTATACTTAGTTCTAGATGATTAACCGTTTCATCAACGAGGTCAAGGGACAGGCCCGATGAGCGCCACGATACGGGACGTCGCGAGGAAGGCGGGCAAGTCGATCGCGGCTGCCTCGGCGGTCCTGAACGGCCGCACGGGCGGCACCATCCGGGTAGGCGATGAAACCCGCCGCAAGATCGAGGAGGCGGCTCGTTCGCTCGGCTACACGCCGCATCCGCACGCGCGGAGTCTCGCAACTCGCAAGTCGGGCGTACTTGGCCTTGTGTTCCCCTATGTCGAGGCGTTCACCGACCAGAACCCCTTCTGCAGTCGGATCATGGCGGGTGTCTTCGACGAAGCCGTCCATCGGATGCAGAACGTTATGCTCTTTACCGCCGTCGCAGGGGACAGCGGAACGAGTCCTGAGCGCAGCATCGTTTCGCCGCGGGTTGATGGGCTCATCGTCGTGCTGCCTCGCCCCGGAAGCTCGGTACTCGAACAATGCCGACGAAGGGGCATGCCGTGTGTTGCCGTGGTGCACAGCCCTACGGATGACACGACTGTGACGGTCAATGCCGACGACTACCGCGGAGGCCGGCTTGCCGCCGAACACTTGATCGAACTCGGCCATCGCCGGATCGCCCATCTCGGCGGCAGCCGCCAGGTGGCCTCTGCCGCGCCTCGTTGGGAGGGTTTTGCCGATGCGTTGCGCGATGCCGGGATCGGGCCGACGGAAGAGGCTTTGATTCCTGCGGGCTTCGACTGGGTCGATGGCGTTGCAGCCCTCGAAAATATCATGGCCAGGCCCCCCAACCAGCGTCCAACCGCCGTATTCGCCGCCAACGACCTCTGCGCCGTCGGCGTTCTGAGGCAGATGAAGAAACTGGGGCTAAGGGCCCCCGACGATCTCGCCGTTGTCGGATACGACGATACATGGCTCGCCGCCACCAGCGAGCCGCCGCTCACGAGCGTTCGAATGCCTATCTACGAGATGGGCGTGATGGCGAGCGCCGTGCTGGTTTCCTTGATCCAGGGGCATGACGTGTCGAGCCGCCAGGCCGTCCTGCCCGTCTCCCTCTCGGTACGAGCCAGCACCGTTGGGACCGTCGGCGGCACAGAGGCCGGATCTTCAGGGCAAACGGAGCCCGAAAGGAGATAGGAGCATGCTCACTCGTAAGCAAGGGTTCACTCTCATTGAACTGCTCGTCGTGATCGCGATCATTGCCATTCTGGCGGCGATCCTGTTCCCTGTCTTTGCGACTGCACGCGACAAAGCGCGGCAAACTAGCTGCCTCAGCAATATGAAACAGACGGCGCTGGCAGTGCTCATGTACACGCAGGACTACGATGAGACGTTCGCCAAAGCCGAGTTTGTCGATCAGAACAACTGGGGCGCGTGGCCTGGCAATCACTACCTCTGGTCCAGTGTGTTGTGCGTCCAGCCGTACATGAAGAACGTTGATATCTTTCGCTGCCCCAGCGATACCCCGGGCGTCGATGCGAGTATCGCCTCGGCCCTCGGTGCGTCCAGGCGGCCCGCGCTCCAGTCGTTGATGGTCAATGCGTTCAACCGCGACGCCTCGGGGACCAACGTCGCCTTCGGTGTCACTGCGCCCAGGGGCCTGTTGACGATCGGCTCCACCTATGGAGGGGTGGAGAGCGCCACCGCGCTGGCCGAGGTGAACAAACCTGCCGACACCTGCATGCTGGTTGAGGGCCTCTGGGACGTCAACAACTGGTGGTGCGGCGGCGGACAGTACGCCAATACCGAGGTGGATTGGTGCTGGGGGACCGCCTCCATGGTTTCGGCCGACTGGCTTGTCACGAGCATCGTCCTTCTGCCCGAGGAGGGCTATAACGCTCGTCTGACACGCGCATGGCGGAAGCACTCCGGCGGCTCGAATGTCGCCTTCGCCGATGGACATGCCAAGTCGCTGAGACCCGCCGACATGCTGAATCCGCAGCGCTGGCTGGTCAACGCGCCATAGGACGGACCGGATCATCATGCGAGGTATACGCATTGCAGGCATCGCCGTTGCGATGACGGCGCTTCTGCTGCCGGGGCTGGTCGGCTGCAAGAGCCAGAAGGATGGTCTGACCTCGAAACAACGAGAGTCGGGGGATAGACTGGACAAGATCGCGAAGCGTACGAACGGGGAATGGAACAAGCTGACCGATGAGGAGCGCACGTTTCTCATCAAGGACCTTTCCTACGGCAACGAGCAATCGGCGCGTATGCTGCTGCTCGCTGCCGCGGGGAAGATCGGCGGCAGGCCCGGCGGACCGCCTCGACGATGACGAAGAACGGAGGCAAAGCTGGAGGCCGCACCGGAGTCGCGCTCACGGCGGCAGCCTGTGCGGCAGTCGGCGCCTTCGCATCGGTCACGCCTCGCACCTATCGGGTTGAGAACTCCGGCGGTCGGTGGGCGTACGTTGCCCCCGACGGCCGGAGGTTCTTCTCGCTTGGCGTCTGCTGCGTCACGCGCGGGGCGGATGCAGCCGCCTATTCCGAAAACAACCCGGAATATGCCGCTCATCTGCACTATCGGTCGCCGGAGGCTTGGGCGACCGACACCCGGGACAGGCTCATACAATGGGGCTTTACCACGGTTGGCGGGTGGAGCGACTATGAATACCTCCTTCGCCTGCCCGGGGCCTTGCCGATAACGCCTGTGCTCCACGCGGGCTCGACGGCCGGCATCCCATGGCTCGATATGTGGGATCCGGCGGTGTTGGCGCGCGTGGACGAAACCGCCAGATCGGCCATCAACGCGGTTCGCAACTCGCCGCTCGTCCTCGGATACTACGCCGACAACGAGCTGGGTTGGTGGACCGCCGTCCTCGTCAAGATGACCCTCGAGATGCCTTCGGAGAGCCGCCAGAGGCGAAAGATCGTAGCGATGATCAAGCGGACCTACGGCGGGTCATGGGATCGTCTTCTGCGCGACTTCGATCCTGAGGGAGCCTCGTCCTTTGCGGAGTTCGAACGGCGCGGCATCCTCTATCTCCGCCCGGGCGGCGACGGCGCCCGCGTCCAGCGCCGCATCCTCGGGTTCCTGGCCGATCGTTACTACCAAATCACCAGCGCGGCGATTCGCAAGTACGATACGGACCGTCTGCTTCTCGGCGATCGGTACCAGTCGTTCTACATGCCCGAAGTGGCCCGCGCTTCCCGGCGCTATCTCGACGTCGTCTCAACCAACCTCAACCCGCACTGGATCGACGGCAGCCTGTCGCCGTACTACACCCGCACGCTGCATTCGCTGACGGGCAAGCCGGTGCAGGTCGGCGAGTTCTATATGTGCTCGTCCGACAACCGCAGCGGCAACCGCAACTCCAGCGCCGGATTTCCGGTAGTCCCTTCGCAGCGAGAGCGCGCGGCGGGCTTCCGAACCACCATCGCCCAGCTCGCCGCGGAGCCGTACATCGTCGGCGCCGACTGGTTTCAGTACTTCGACGAGCCGACGAAAGGCAGACCCGACGGCGAGGACTACAACATGGGCCTCGTAGATATCCATAATGAGCCCTACGCGGAGCTGACCAAAGCGGCGGCAACCCTGAATCTCCAGGATATCCGCGAGCGATCGAAGCTTCCGGAACGGGCCGGACACATCCTCGATGTCCCGCGAGCGCCTTCGGAGCCCCTTGCGCGGTTTGAGGGACTCCATGCGATTGTTGGTTGGGATCGCGTGGCGGGCCTGATCCCAGCTGCCACGCGCCATCCGGTGGCGGATCTCTATGCGTGCTGGGATGAGTCGAATCTGTACCTCGGGATGCACGCCATGGGCTTCCTCGAAACACAGGCATATCGGGACGGCGTCGTACCCGAATGCGATCGGTCCCTCTGGACCATCAAGTTCGGTAAGCCCCAGCGGACGGTGCGCGTCCGCTTCGGCAGCGGTCGAGCCGCGGCCTGCGACGATTCGTCGGTCCGCGCGCTGGCGGCTTCCGGCACGGAGAGCGACGTCCGTACCGTGGTGGTCGCGGTTGTACCGGCTGAAGCGCTGGGCGTTCCGCGTCTGAGCTCCGGAACGGCCATCATTCTCGATGTCCGTCTCGATACGGCTGGACGATGCGACCACGTGCGCTGGAAGACGCGCCTGCGCATGCGATAATCGGTTCCACTGTCGTTCGAAGAGCGCCCGATCTACTCTATCGTACTCCGTTATGCCCCGATCCGAGCGCGATGCCGGGCGCCATAGCGAACGGATTCGTCCAGAAAGGCCTCGATGTTCGCGAACGGCGTTCCCGAGACGATCCCGTTGCCCGCCGCGATGCACATGCCGCCGTCCGGCCTGTCGAAGGTGTCGATCAGGTGGCGCACTTCGGCGCGTACGTCCTCGGGCGTTCCCTCCTGCAGGATATGCTGCACATCGAAGCCCGCAAGGAACGTGATGCGCCCCCCGAAGCGACTCGCGATGGTCGCTTCCTCCATGGTGTGCTTCTGTACGGGATGGAAGACGCTCACGCCGCTATCGATCAGATCATCCATCAGATCGGTATTGTTGCCGCAGCTATGGAGCCAGAAGTGCATGGACGCCTCCCGACAGGCGGCTCCCACGCGATCGTAGTAGGGCTTCAGGAACTCGGCAAACTGCGGGCGTCGCATCATGCTCTGCGTCTGGTGCCCCAGGTCATCGCTGGTCCAGAAGCCGTCCGGCCCGAGCTCTCGCGCCGCACGTCGGATCAGCGCTTCGTACTGGGTGCATAGGGCGTCGTGCAGCCGGTGGATCTCGTCCGGGTGGAGGTAGTAGTCCATCATCAGATTCTCCATCCCGCGCAGTCCCCATGGCCGTTCAAAGAAGAGCCCCCACCAGCCGAACAGGACGTAACGGCCCTGTGCCCGGAGCGCCTGCACCGGCGGTTTGAGAGGGTCCAGCAAGCCCGGACGTTCCGGATCGGGCAGGAGGGCGATGAGGTCGTCGAGGTGGCGCCAATCCGGCAGGAGAACGCTGGAATCATGGCCTCGCTTCACGGTTGCGTCGTCGACGACCCATGGCAGCGTCATCGCCCCGAAATCCATCGGGGCGATCATCAACACGGGCGCGTCGTTGGGAAACCGCTCCAGCTCCCGCAGCCGCTCACCGTACTGCTCCCAGAGGCCCTCGCCCCACCAATGGGCCATCACGAGCGGTACGCGGCACGGATGCCGATGTTCGATCGCTTTCGCTACCTCTTCGCGCGATAATGGCTCATACGGATCATCCATGCCTGCCTCCTGATAACGGACCGCCGTCAGGCCGTGCTGAGTTGGTCCGACGCGACCCTGCCGCCTCCCGGGATCCCCGTTGGTCGGATCCCGGGTATGACGGCGCGACCTCTCTCAGGCCCCAGCCCGTCCGAGTCGCTAAGGTTAATCGGTCCAGGCTTTGGAGGCGCTGATGCCGACTGCAGGGGCGCTGAACCGGTAGGATCCGCTTCCGACATCGAACACCGCATAGCCCCGGGCCATGCCCACGTATCGAACCTCCTGCGCCCGAACCGCCGGACCTGCGCCTTCCCGGACGACCCCGGGGCCGGAGGCGGGCACATAGACCAGCGCGCGCGTGTTGGCCGGGATGGTTACCGCGATCTCCAGTCGATCGGCCTGCCTGCGCCAGCGGGACACGATCGGGCCGCGAATGGAATCGTACCGGCCCTGAACGTAGGTGAGATCCGAGCCTGCGGTTGGCCGGATCCGTATCCGGCGGAATGACGGCTCCTCCGCGGCGATGCCCGCGGCATCGCTGAACATCCATTTGCCGCAGGCGCCGAAGGCGTAGTGGTTGAACGAGTTCATGCCGGGGTCCTGGAAGCCCTTGTCGTGCCGCCAGCCGTCCCAACGCTCCCAGATGGTGGTGGCGCCCTGGGTGACGGAATAGAGCCACGAAGGGTAGGTGGTGTTGGTCAGCAGGCGCCATGCGAGATCGGAGCGGCCGAAGCGGGAGAGGACCGGAAGCAGATGGTCGACTCCGACGAAGCCGACGGTCAGGTGGTTGCCATGCGCGTCGAGGTTCTCGATGAGTCGGGCGAACGCGGCCCCTCGCAGCTCGTTCGGGAGCAGATCGAACTCCAGCGCGAGGAGGTAGGCGGTCTGCGATCCGCCTCGGATGGACCCGGGCTTGTCGGGGCCTCCCGCCTTCGTCACAAAGTCCCGGGTGAACGCCCGGGCGATCTGATCTCGGAGCTGTTGGTAACGGATCGCGTCGACCTTCTTGCCAAGGACGGTCGCTGCCCGGGAGAGGAGATCCGCCGAGCGAGCGTAGAACGCCGTGGAGATCACCTCCTTCGGCGTGTTATCCTGCACGTTGAGCCAATCGCCGTAGCCCTCGGCAGGCCGGATGCCGTCCTTGCTGTGCTGGCGCAGATACTCGACCCAGCGTTTCATGCCGTCGTAATGGTCGCGCAGCATCCGAACATCCCCATACTGCTCGTAGAGCGTCCACGGACAGATCACGCCCGCATCGCCCCACGCAGGCGAGACGCCGCCGAACTTCGGCGATACATCCGGATAGGCTCCGTCGGCACGCTGTGAGTCGTTGAACGTGCGCATCCAGGCCGTGAAGAACGACGCGGTATCCATGCAGTACGCCCCGGTTCCGACGAAGACCTCGGCGTCACCGCTCCATCCCATCCGCTCGTCGCGCTGCGGACAGTCGGTCGGTACCTCGAGATAGTTCCCCTTCTGGCCCCACACGATGTTGTGGTAGAGCTGATTGAGCAGAGGGTTCGACGAGGTCCAGGCGCCGGTGATTCCGCAGTCCGAACCCAGGACGATCCCCCTGACGGCGTCCTTGCCCGGGCGGCCCGGATAGCCGGTTACCTCGACATATCGGAATCCGTGGAAGGTGAACTTCGGCTCCCAGATCTCGACGCCGCCCCCTCGGAGCGTGTACCGATCGGTGCACTTCGCGCCTCGGAGGTTCGCGGTATAGATGGACCCATCCGGATTGAGCATCTCAGCGAATCGGAGGGTGACCGTCGTGCCAGCGGCGCCCTGCACTCGGAGCCTGACCCAACCGACCATGTTCTGCCCGAGGTCGTAGACGTAGACGCCCGGCTTCGGCTCTGCGATCGTGCGGGGCCGCAGTTCATCGGTACGCCGCACGGGAGCCCCGGGATGCGCCTGCAGAACCGCCTGCCTGACCTCGGACGGGGTCGTATCGGCGCCGTACTCCGCCTTCAGGATGGCCAGCGGGTCCCGCCCGTTGCCGAGCGTCAGCGTCTGCCCTTCGTTGACCCGTTTCTCGGCCATCCGCAGCCCCTGTCGATAGCGCACGCGGAGGGCTTTGACGACCCCGTACCGGGGATCCCCGAACAGGTCGTTGCTCGCCCGGATCGTCAGCCTGTTATCGCGGACCCTGGCCGCTACCGTGTCGGTCACATCCTTCCAGACCGCTGCGGTCTGGCCCGCGAAGTCCAGGACCACCGGTTTCCACGCTCGGTCGTCGTAACCGGCGCGGGTCCATCCGGTCGGCGCAAGCCGCGCATCGTAGGTCTCGCCGTTATAGATGTCCGACGTCCGAACGGGGCTACGGTCGGTCGTCTTCCACGATGCATCGGTGGCGATGATCTCCCGGTGGCCCGAGGCGTATTCGATCATGAGCTGGGCCTTCAACGCCAGCCGACCGCGACCGCTGTGGTGGAGACCATACCAGCCGTCCCCGAGGATCGCGCCGATCGCGTTGGGCCGGCCGTTCCGCAGGAGGCCGGTCACGTCGTACGCCTGGTAGTAGAGGCGTTTATGGTACTCGGTCCAGCCCGGGGTGAAGAAATCCTGACCGACCCGTTGTCCGTTCAGGTAGAGTTCGTACAGCCCCGCCGCCGTGGCGTACACGACGGCCCGACGGACCTTCCCGGCGACTCGGAACTCCCGTCTCAGGAGCGGCGCCGGCAAGTACGTCGGGTCATCGGCCATTGAGCGATCGACCTCACATCCGATCCATTTCGCCTTCCAATCGGATCGCTTGAGCAATCCCATGGACCAGCGGGCCGGAGCGCTCCAGGCCGACGCGCGGCTCTGGCCATCCCACACCATGACCTGCCACCAGCACTCCATGGTCGAGGTCAGAGGCTTGCCGCGGTATTCAATGTGCAGGCTTTCGTCCGAGGCAACCCTGCCCGTGTCCCATAGATCCGCCTTGCCGCTGAGAAGGGCGGCGCGGGATCGGGCTGCGACGACGCGGTAGGCGGTCTGCCGAGCGCCCCTGCGATTCGATGTGACGATCCAGGACAGCCGCGGTCGCGTGGTGTCGACCGCAAGCGGCGCCGGGTGGTATTCGCAGCGGAGGCGTTCGGGGCGCAGATCTCCGGCGCCGATCGCGACGGCCGGGAGCAGATGCAGAAGAACCGCAGCGGCGGCCCATCGTAGACGCATAACCATGACTCCTTACGGGTGAACACGGCGCGATGCCGCGCTAAAACGATACGAGAAGATGCCAGATATACATATGCGCCAGCGAGTCGATATCCTCCCAGACGCGCTGGACGATCCCTTCATCGCCGGGTATCGGCCCGAGTTCCGATCGCTTCGTCGCCCATGGGATGCAGACGCCCGCGTCCGGACCATGCGGCGATGGCAGCGATGCGGGCCGGGGGGCGGCAGGGCGGGAGGGGCCGACGGAAGAATGGCCCTGTGAATAGACTCCGTACTCCCGGACGAAATCGGTCATCACGCGGAGGTTGTCGCCATTCGTGTCGTTCTGCATGATCGCGGACGCGTCGACGATGTAGCCTCCGTCCCGCGCCACCTCGTCGATGATCTTCCTGCAGACCGCACGGACCTCGTCGGCGGACCCGTAGCTCAACAGGACGTTCGGGACGCCTCCGCTCAGGCAGAACCGATCGCCGAGCACGGCATGGGCGTGGAACAGATCCCCCCGGTCGACGTGGTATACGATACTCCCCTCGGGCAGATCTCGAAAACGCTCCAGGTGGTGGGTCCAGTCCCCTTCGGCGTAGAAGAGCGTTTGCTGGCCGTCGCGCCAGAGCTCCTCGATGATGGGCCGGAGGGTGGGCCAGTAGTGGGTTTCGAACTGGTCGGGCGAAACGAACGGCACGCAGCCGCGATGCATCCACAGGCCTATCGGTACCTGGCGAGCGGGATCCGCGGAGGTTCGCGCGGTATGCAGCAGGTGGGGCGCGAGCGCCTCACATGCGGCGAGGACTTTCTCCGGCTGCTCCATCATATCCATGGTGAGACCGACATAACCTCGAAGCTTGTCGCCAAGGATATCGAATGGGGCCTTCAAGATGCCGGCGATGGCCGAGACGGCGCCGCATTCCTCCCGCAGGAGCCGGTTCTGCGTCCCGAATGCGTTGAAGTACTGGAGCATGGCCATCCCGCCCTTGAGGAAGGAGAGGTTGTTCCGGTACGTGCTCGGTGCGCCCATCGGGACCACATCGGCGGCAATGCGCGGCAGCCACGTCTCCATGAGAAAGCCCGTCGGATCGGCGATGAGCGCATCGTACTCATCAGCCCTCATGAACGCGCGGTCTTCCTCCGGTTCGCGATACTGGAACCCGGTGTCGGGCGGGACGTCGACTCCCGGCACGCCGTAGTATACGAGGCCGATCGCCTGGGTCAATCCCGTCCAAACGTAGACCATGTTGCTCACGACGGCATCCCAATCGAAGTCGGTCGCGCAGCGTCGGACGGCCTCGAAGCCAAGCTCGTAATCGTGGGTGATCTGCTGAGCCGTATAGCCGGCGTGCTTTGCCGTGAACTCGGCGACGAACGGCCGAATCGGAACCCGATCCGGCATCCCATTGGCCAGCGCCGTCGTATAGCGCGCCAACCGCTCCTGATACCGCCTCTCCGTCTCCATCGCCGTCGTGGCCTCCTTCCTCGCGCCGAGGTCTACGCTGGCACACTTCGCCATCGGGGGGCCGAGTCCTGCCGGCAGGCTTCCGTGAGCCTGCAGACCGGCATGTCGCGCCATCCGCCGGCCTCCCGTCGTGTACAATGGCGAGTACGGGAATGGGGATGCCACGGCTCGCGCTATCCGATATCGTCCGACGCTTCGGGGACCGCACGGTCCTCGACGGAGTCTGCCTTACCGCCGAGGCCGGCGAGACCGTCGCGATCCTCGGCCCCTCGGGCAGCGGCAAGAGCACGCTGCTCTGCATCGTCGGGACGATCGATCGGCCGACCTCCGGTCGGGCGCTGATCGACGGCGTCGACGTTTGCTCCCTGAGCGGCCCGGATCTCTGGCGATTGCGGAACCGATCCATCGGGTTCGTCTTTCAGGAGCATTTTCTGCTGCCCCAGCTCACCGCGCGGGAAAACGTCCTCCTGCCGACGGAGGGGGAACCCATCGCGCAGGCGCGCGCTGAGGAGCTGCTGGAGCGGCTCGGCATCGCCCATCGGGCCGACGCCTATCCGTGGGAGATGTCGGGGGGCGAACGGCAGCGGGCCGCCCTGGCGCGCGCTGTGATCAACCGCCCGACCGTGCTGCTGTGCGATGAGCCGACCGGCGACCTCGATGCGGAGACCGGCGCGCACGTCATGGATCTTCTTATGGACCTCATCCATTCGACTGGAGCCGACTCGTCGGCCCCGGTGGCGCTGATGGCGACGCATAACCTCGCGCACGCAGCCCGTTTCGCGCGCCGTTTCGAGCTGGTCCGCGGCGTGCTGCAGCAGGTTCCTTGAGCCCGCGCGATGCGCGAATCGCTCTGATATGAACGGCCTTCGGCTGGGAGTACGGAGCATCCGGTTCTGGCCGTGGAGCGCTGTCGGATCGGCTGCGTCGGTGGCCATCGCATCGGCGGTGATCACGGGAGCCCTCACCGCCGGAGGATCCATCACTGCGACCATCCGACGGACGCTGCTGGGCCGCCTTGGCTCGACCGACCTCGCCCTGACCTCGGTGCGGCCCATGCGAGGATCGCTGGCGGAGGCGTTGGCAGGAGAACCGTCGGTCCGTCTTGCGGTTCCGATCCTGATGTTCGACGCATCGGTGCGCCACCCGGATACAGGGGCTGTGGCCCCGAGGGTGCGGCTTCTCGGCGTGCCGCCCCGGTTCTTCCGGCTCTTTCCCGACCAGAGTCCGGGCAGGATCCAGGCCCGGGAGGCGGTGATCAGCGCGCCCCTCGCGCGGGAGACGGGGATCGGAGCGGGCGGTGACTTGTTGGTCAGCATCGGCATGCCTGACGACGTTCGGATGACGTCGCTATTCGCGCGCCGCGACCCCGATCGCCTCACACGCACGTTTCGGCTGGGCTGCCAGTCGGTGGCAGACCCGGATGGTCCGGGAGGGTTTTCGCTGGATCTCGAGCCCGCGCCCCGACGAACCGTCCTCATGGACTACGATTGGCTCGCAGATCGGATGGGCCTTGCCGGTCGGGCCCACGCGATCCTGCTGGACACGGGCGGCGCGGCTCCCATCGGAGCGCTGACCAGGCGGCTTCGCGCCCAACTCCGGCCCGAGGACCTCGGGCTGAAGCTCGGCGCCAGCGGCAGCGCGCTGCGGATCACGAGTCTCGGCGTAACGCTCTTGAGGGATCAGGTCCAGGGCATTCGGGACGCCATGGCGCCTCTCCGTCGGGCCTGCGAAACCGCGTCCATCCAGCTGGCGACTCGGATCGCGACGCCGTCGGGCAGGGCAGCGCATTACGTAACCGTTGCCGATGCGCCGGGCCTTACAATCCCCGATGATCGGATCGTGCTGTCCCAGTGGCTTGCCGAGACGCTCAAGAGCGGGCGCGATGATCTGGTGAGCGTGAGCTGGTTGGAGCCTTCCGACATCGGCTCGTATCCCGAGCGGACCGTCGCCCTCCGCTCGTCGGGCGTCCTGCCCACGCCGGTGGCGGCTCACGCGGGTTGGATTGTGCCTGAGTTCGCCGGCATCACCGATGCCCGACGAATCTCTGAATGGGATCCTCCGTTCCCGGTCGATCTCAGGAAGATCACGCCGCGGGATGAGCTCTACTGGGAGCGGTATCGGGCGGCGCCCCAGGCGTTCGTCTCGGAGCGCGTCCTCCGGAGGATGTGGAGCGCGGATGGACTCGGAGGCGACTGGGTGACCGCGATCCGGGTGGCTCCGAGCAGTGCGCCGGAGGGTGGTCCCGATCAGGAACTGAAGCGCCTCGAGAGGGCTCTGCTCGACTCCCGGGCGCTGAGACGCTACGGTCCGGCGCTCCGATCGATCCGAACGGAGGCGCTGCAGGCTGCCGGCGGCTCGACTGATTTTCGGGGTCTGATGGTGGGCCTGAGCCTCTTCCTGGTGGCTTCTGCCCTCGGCCTCGCCGCGTTGATGATGCGGTTGACGGCGGAGCGGCGGGCCTTTCAGATCGGCCTGCTCCTCGCTATCGGTCGGAGCCCGCGACAGGCCTGTGCGGGCGCCGCGATGGAAGGGGCGCTCAGCGCAGTGGCTGGCGCACTCCTCGGCGCGCCGGCCGGCATACCGATCGCTGCCGCCCTGGTCTATGGCCTCAATCATGGCTGGAGCGGCGCCGTGGCCGGACAGGCGATCCGCCTTTCGCTGACCCTGGAGAGCGTCGCCGCGGGATTCGCCTCCGCTGCCCTGCTAGGCGCTGGGGTTGCGTGGCTGATCGGGCGTGGTATGGCGGATCGGTCCCCCGCAATGCTCCTGGGCGGCTGGAGGGCGCTGCAGGCGGAACGGTTTCGAAGCCGCGAGCCGATGGACCGCCTCCGGTCGGGGTTCGCCGGATCGTCATGGCTCGCCGCCCTGGCCGCAGTGACGGGGATCGGCCTGCTGGGCCTGGGCGTGACCGGCCATATGGCCCCGGCCACGGCCTATCTGAGCGCGGGGGCGCTGATGCTGATCTCCGGACTATTGGGCCTCCATACAGCCCTGGCGCTGGCGCTGCAGCCGCGGCCCGGCCGCACCGCGCGGGGCGGACGCTGGTCCATGGTGTGGAGGATCGCATGGAGGAATGCCGCCCTCGGCCGTCGGCACAGCGTGTTGATCGCCGGCCTGATAGCCGCCGCGTCCTTCCTTCTTGTCACCGTGGCGGCCAACGTCCGAACATCGGACAGCCTCGACACTCGAAACCGGCATTCGGGCTCAGGGGGCTTCGATCTGATCGTCCGATCGGCCGTGCCCGTTCCCATATCCATGGATCGTCCCGAGGGGCGTCGCAGGCTGGGATTCGGAGAGGCGGATGAGCGGCTCTTTCGCGGGGTGGAGATCGTGCCCTTCTGGGTGAGCGGCGGAACCGATACGAGCTGTCTGAACCTCGCCCGGCCCACGGCGCCACGGATCATGGGCGTGACCCGTGCCATGGCCCAACGGGGCGGTTTCACCATCGAGACGGCTGGTAACGCGGGCGCCGATCCGTGGCAGCTGTTGTTTCGATCGGGCTCGGGGTCCATACCGGTCTTCGGTGATGCCGACAGCGTCCGATGGATCCTCCATTCGGGCCTCGGGCGCATCGTCGATCGGCGCGCGCCCTCGGGCCTGTATCGGCTCCGATTCGCCGGTCTGCTCCGCTCCTCGGTATTCGCCGACGCGCTGCTCGTCGCTGAGGATCGTTTCCATACGATGTTCCCCGAGGTTACGGCTCCGAGCCTGTTCATGATCCGTACGCCAGATGGGCGCTTCGAGGAACTTGCCCGGGCGATGCGGCGGAACCTCGGCCCGCTGGGCGTCGAGGTCCGACCGACGCGGGAAGCTCTTGCCGAGCTGATGAGCGTGCAGAACACCTATCTCGCGGCCTTCCTCGTCCTCGGCGGCCTCGGCATCATCCTCGGCGCGGCGGGGCTCGGGGCGGTCCTGCTCCGCACGGCCTCGGAGCGGCGGTCCGAGTTTGCGCTCCTCGCGGCCATCGGCAAACCTCCGGGGATGGCGGCACGGATTCTCATCAGGGAAAGCGGCGTGCTGCTGCTGTACGGACTGGCTCTTGGAGTCGCCGCGGCGCTGCTCGCATCCTATCCGAGCCTTGCGTCCGGCGGCGCTGCGGTGAACTGGCGCGCGGTCGGGATGGCGCTGGGCGGCGTGGCCTCTGTCGGGCTCCTATCCACGATCGGGGCGGCCCGCCTCGCCGCTCGAGGCCGTCCGCTCGAAGCGCTCAGGACGGAGTAGGACGGCCGATCAGTAGGTCATCTGCTCCCGATAGACCTCGAACGCATAGACGAAATCGGCATAGGCGACGTTGGTCGAGACGGAGTGATCGGAGGCGAACGCGAAACGGGCTCCCCGGTCCTTCATCCCCTGAATGAAGTCGGTAACGCCGCGACGGATGGTGTCCCGGTCGCCGCTTTCGAGGATCCGCTCATCGAGGCCGCCGACGAAGGCGAGGCGGTCGCCGTACTTCTCGACGAAGTCGAAGATCCGATTGCCGGCCTTGACTTCCATGGGGTTCAGGGCATCGAAGCCCGCCTCAACGATCAGGGGCAGAGCCGGCGCCTGGTAGCCGCATGAGTGGAGGATCACCGGCAGATCGTAGGCGTGGAAGAAGTCGATCATCTCCGCGAAGTAGGGAAAGATGAGTTCGCCGAGCGCTTTCGGGCTGCAGAAGAGACGGCCCCGGTATCCGAGATCCTCAAAGAGCCATACCGCATCGGGCTTGCCCACCTCCTCGATCAGGATCCGATAGGCGGATTTGTAGAGATCGGTATAGACGCGGCAGTAATCATGGATCCAGTCGGGGTCCTCCACGAGCGCCGTGTACATCGTGTAGTCGCCGAGCGCCCCGCGCATGTTCTCCCAGACGAACTGATGGCCGTAGACGCACCACCGTCCCTTCGAGCGCCAGTAATCGAGGTTGCGACGGGTGGCATCGAGGTCCCCGAGGCGCTGGCGATCGAACTCCCCGACGAGCAGGGGCCTGTACTTTTCGTCCCAGACCTTCCGGCTCGTCATGTCGAAGTGCAGATGCTCGGGCGTGCCCGAATGCTTCTTCCACCATCGGAGGAGGCCGCCGCTCCCGTTGCGTACGACCTTCCACTCCTCCGTTTCCTCCACAGTCTCGCTGCAGCCGGCTATGGGATGCCAGTCGAACCATCCGCCGCAACTTGCCAGATCGAAGCCGAAATGCTCGGTGATGTCGATGGGCTCGCCGTTCTCGTCCGCGGGAAGCCCCTCGTTGAGCCATTTTCTGAGCGTGTCGCTCCAGGGAGAATCGTTGCATGGGATCCGCTCGGGATAGCGTTTCCGCATGATGGCATCGAAGGCGTCGCGTCCTGACTGCATTGCCATTCTCCTCTCCGTGCGCCGGATAACCGACGCGGCTCCCGGGGTCCGGGCTTGAGAAGGGTATTCGGAAGGACGTACTGCCGATCCTTCCGGGTCGGCAGTACGTCGAGGCGTATAGGTCGAGCGAACGGTCTAGCGAACGAGCGGATCGGCGACGCCGTTCCAGTAGCCGTTGTCGATGTTCCCGTCCCTGTCGTAATCGTCCATGGCCGAGAGTTTCATCGCCTTGGAATGACCGTCGCAGAAGGTAACACCGACGAGGCCGATGTGCCGTTCCGCCGGGACGGACCGGCAGCGCCATACCCCGGGGCCAGGAGCGCCGGAGCCGCATTGACCCTTGCTCGCTTCGCCGTAGCCCTGGGTGTCACCGGACGGGCGGCTGCCGCGCGCCGAGGGAAGCGGAGGATCGATCGCGTACGCTCCGGCGACGCTGGTGTTGTCATCGCGGCGGACGCCGGCGGTGTCGGCGATCACAAAGGTCTCGGATGGTGCGGTGACGGCGGCCTCGGAGACGGTAAAGGGGAAGCGGCTGTTGCCGAGGTACTGATAGTTGTATCCGTAGCCGCCGTAGAAGTGGTTGGGATTATGCGCCCATGGCCGCATGGCGGCGCTCATACCGGGCGAGGCGGCGAGCGACGGACAGGCGAAGATATCCTCATTCCGGACGTAGGGATAGATCTTGTCCGGCCATCTCGTTTTCGGTATGACGATACCGTAGGACGAGAAGATGGGGAGGGCCTCGTAATCCTGGATATACATGGCGACTGCCAGGCCCATCTGACGCGCGTTGGACACGCACGATATCTGTCGAGCCTTCTCCCGAGCCTGTGCGAAGACAGGGAACAGGATCGCCGCAAGGATTGCGATGATCGCAATCACCACGAGCAGTTCAATGAGTGTAAAGCCGGTCCGACGATTCTTCAATGGATGCCTCCGTAGCTTGGTGGTAGGACGGCTGCGAAGAGCGAAGGCGTGGTAGAATCGCAATGGTGAGTGTGGCCACGCCACATTCCGCTCGGCGCCCCGGGGGTCTGGCCGCCCTCGGGGCGTTGTTGATCGCCGCCTGATGTGCTGTCGTATTGCGGGATGGCGTCTGCCTAGCGCTGTTCCCGCGCGTTGCCTCCTGCGCATTCGGGGCATCGCGCCTGCACCTCGATCCTCGCCGAGGTGGCTCGAAAGCCCGTATGCGACGCGACTTCGTCAAGGAGAGCCTGGACGATGGGTGAATGCAGCTCCGTTACCCGGCCGCATTCGGTACAGCCGATATGGACGTGGTCCTGATGGCCGCGCATTTCGTAGTAATGGCCTCGTCCGTCGAGATGCAGCAGATCGAGCTCATCGATCAAGCCATGCTCTTTCAGCATCGCGAGCGTCCGGTAGACCGTGGCTCGATCCAGGTTCGGATCCCGTTTCCTCCCTTCACGCAGCAGGTCCTCGGCCCGAACGTGGTTGCCCGATACAGCCAGCGCATCGAGTACGACCCGGCGTTGCCGGGTGAGCCGTACGTTTCGTTCCTTGAGCGCGTTGAGCAGATGCGGTGCCGATGCCACGTTCGTTGCCTGCGTTGATGTTCTCTCAGATGCGACATTGTCGCAAATAGTATGTACTCAGTGTACCACTTCTTCCCATGAATCCTTAGCCTCGATGCATGTTGGCGTAAGAATCCAGAAGATTCCCTCAAACGCCTGTAGAATCGGGCCATCCTATCGTTCCGTTACCGTCGGCGTGCCCGGACACAGCCGCGAGCGAACGCCTACCTGGCCTGCCATTGTCGGATCGCGGCTTCCAGACTCTCCAGCAGATGTCGGACGGTATCAGCATACAGCTTGTTCGCAGCGCGAGCGGATTCGGGCGCCAGCCTGGCCGATCCGCCGGTTGCCTCGAGCCGTTCGCGGAGACCCGCCGCCGCAGCGCACTCTTTCGCGAGGCGGAGATGCGCCGCCCACGGATACGAATCGTCCTTGAGAGCGGCAATGGATCGCTCCAGAGCCTCGATCCTCTCGGCCTCCTCCTTGAGCGCCGTTGGGCCGGGCGATTCCAGCGGCGGAGCCGGATCGGGCCGGGCATGGAGGAACTCCGGTTCCGGCGCCGCACCGCCGAGCCCGATCACCACCCGGACGGTATCGCCGATGGAGTCATAGGGCAGGCGAACCTCGGCGGATGTATGCCGGCGCCACCGCCTGCCGTCGACCCAGACACGGGTAATGCGGCCGCTGCCCACGGTCGCCAGCCATATCCGCTTGCGTCCGAGCCGAATCGGGAAGCGCTGTTCGAGCTGCAGGATAGTCGGGGGGATTCTGGGCCTCAGGGTAAGGCCATCCGCGTTGTACTCGTATTGGAAGAGGCCCCGGAGCATGGCCGCCGGCGGGCCGAAGGCGTCGTAGGTGAGGTTCACCGGCTGGCCGGGCTGATAGACGTTATTGCCGAACTCCGTGAGCGGATTATCCATCCGAAACCGTTCGGCGAAGGTCAGCAGTTTCTCCATCGACCGCCGCGCATCGTCCCAGAGCCCGGTCCGGAAGTAGGCGACGATCATCCGCGCCTCACAGGTCGACCAGTGGCCGCCGTTGACCCAGGCGCCGTAGGCCCAGAGCCCTTCGGGTTTCTCATACATATCGTCGTAGGATGGGTAGTTCGGCAGGATGAAGTCGTGCGGGCGGAGGCCACCGACCGACGTCAGCTTCGCCATGATCCTGGTCGCGAGCTCGTCGTCCGCCACCCGGAAGCAGACGGCATCGTGGTTGGGCGACGCTTCGATGTAGCCGTGCTTCTCGGCTCCCAGCACACCGTGCCGAACGCCGTCCGGGTCCAGTGAGCGGATGAAGTAGCCGTCCGACTCGAGGAAGGAGTCCAGGCCCCTGCGGGTCGCGGCGCGCCGCTTAGCGAAGGAGGCGGCCTGATCCCGCCGACCCATCAACCGTTCCAGCTCGATGAGCCGATCCAGAGCGGCGATGGTGGTGACGGACAGGCCGGTCAGATAGGCCATGCCGTAGGTCCCGTCGGGCTTACGATAGCCCGCATAGCTGGGCGCCAGAAGGTTGCCCGCCGGGCCCGCCAGGTACAGGTTGTTCGAACGCTCCCTTCGGGTGTCGAGGAAGTGCGCAGTACGTTCCAGCTTCGGCAGGTAGGCGGCGATGGCATCGCGATCCCGGCCGATCAGCAGAAGCTCCGCCTGCATGAGCAGGCCCGCTGCGGCGAACTCCATGCCCCAATCGTGGATATCGACCTGACCGTCGCCCTGTTTGGCCACATAGAAACCGGGGGCCGCGGCGTCACATAGCGCTCCGTCGGGCGGCACCCATTGCCACCGCGCATGGGGCCGCACGCTTGTCCCATCGCCCATTTGATCGAACCACAGGGCCTGGGAGTTCGCCAGGAAGGCGGTCATCGGTTCCGTGAGCAGTGGGAGCGCGGAGAATGTCGTGCCGTAGCTGTTCTGGATCCACCACGTCCCCCATGTCGGTCCTTCGACGAAGCCGTTCCACCGAGGTTCGTGGAGCATCGGGAGGTTCGGCAGTTCGGGATCCGGCGCGAACATTCGACGCGCGGTATCCAGAAGCTTCAAGTACGCCACATCCCCCTTGCCCCGGATGAACCGGCCCTTATAGGCCCTTGCGCCCCGCAGAGGGTTCTCCGTTCGCTCCCGCCACATCCGTTCCAGAGCCTCCACCCGTTTCGTTCCCTCCCCCAGAGTCGGCGCGATCCAACCCCCTTCATCGTGTTCGTTCCATGCATAGACGAGGAGGGTTTGGGCAGGACAGACATCCCGATGCGCTTCGACCCAATCGGCGCCGTCCCGAACGTGGGCAGCCAGCTCGTCGGGGGTTGGCGGCTGAAAATAGCGGTTCATCCCTTCGCCCGGCTTCTGCCAGGGTTCCCACGGATGAGGGCGCTCGATCCTGGGCCGCCGGTCCCATCCGGCCATGGCGGTCGGCACGAGTCGGGCGCCTCGGGATCGGGCGCCGCTCCAGAAGGTGCGGGCCGCCTCCGTGAGCGCCGAGTAGGGGCTTTCGTTGCCGCCGTCGCCCGTGATTGCGTAGCAGCCGATCGCGTCGAAGCCGAGTGCGTCCGCAAGGTCCTTCGCACGTCCGACATCGAAGTCCATCAGGACAAGGTAGGGCGAAGCGCCGACCGCCTCCCGCACTCTGGCGCGAAACCCCTCCCAGAGCTTGCGGCCATTCTCCCTGCCGCCCCAGGCTTCGAGGTGCTTCTCGTCGACGAACCCGACGAAGAAGAGGGGGCGTCCTCCTGCGACACGGCAGTAGTTTGGCCGCCGCATGAGATCGACGAAGCGGCGCGTGCGTTCGACGAACTCGTCGGCGCTGCCGGACCTGCCCGCTTCGAGGATGTTGCAGAAGCGGACATCCGCGCTCCGTTTGCTCGCGAGATGGAACTTGAGGGCATCGGAGAGGTGGTCGGCAGGATCGTACGAGACGTAGGCCCAGTAATCGATCCCGGCCCGTTTGGCCAGGGCGATCTCCCGATCGACGATTGCCTGGGTATAGGGGCCGATCCGCAGCCGTCCGTCGGCTCCTGGCTTCGAAAAGACCGGTGCGCGGCCCCGGTACCGTTCAGGCGTCAGGCACTCCTCCAGCACCCGGCCCACCGCGCCCTGCTCGCCTCCGTACCAGCCGTCCCAGCGAATGGCGCCGACGAGCGGGCGCTCGGCCGCTGGCGTCGCCGCGGGAAGCAGCGCGATCAACGCCAGCAGCAGCAAGCTCCACACCCATCGACGAGCGTGGGGACCCGCCTCCGGAGCCCGGTATCGGAGGGCGATGGAACCATCCCCGGTCATCGGATCATCCTGCGCACGGGGCCCCGCAGCCGAAGGGATCAGGCTTCGTCGTAGCGCTTCAGCGGCCGGTACCAGATGCTCCGGAACCGGACGAGATCGCCGTGATCCTGCAGCTCCAGCGGGCCAACTGGTGGATGGGCCTTGTATTCCCCGACCACGCGATGGTTCGTCGCACCGATCGGCTGCGTATGGTTGTGGAGGACCACGCCGTTGAGAAGCACCGTCACGCAGGCTGGCTGGACCAGCGTATCGCCGTCGAATCGGGGCGCTTCCCACACGATGTCGTAACCCTGCCACTCCCCGGGCCTTCGGCAGGCGTTGACCAGGGGCGGGAACTGGCCGTAGATGGCGCCCGTCGTACCGTCGGCATACGTCGGGTTCTCGTAGCAGTCGAGCACCTGGATCTCATAGAGGCCCATCAGGAAGACGCCGCTGTTGCCCCGTCCCTGGCTCTCGCTCCTTACGACCTCAGGGGAGGCGAACTCCAGATGCAGCTGGCAGTCGCCGAAGTGGTCTCTGGTCCGGATATTGCCGGATCCCGGCGCGACCTGCATATAGCCGTTCTCGACGGTCCATCCGGCCGGGCCGCCGTTGACCGATTCCCAGGCATCCAGGTTTGAGCCATCGAAGAGGATCACCGCGTCCGATGGGGCCGCACCGGGCGCCGACGGGGGCGCGATGACGCGGGGTTGGGGGCGGGTTCCGTCGTGAACCCGATAGGGCGAACCGGGCAGAAACGGGGTGTCGTCGTACCCGATGTTGGCGGGGGGCATGGTGGGCATCTCCTTTGAAACGTACTTCGGTGTCGTTCGCCGTTGGTCGGCTGAAGTCCTCCAGTGCAGGTCGCGGGGCGGAGCCGAGGGGGAACCGATCCGATGATGTCGTTCAGTAATCGCGCCATTCCCGCGCGCGGCGGATGTAGTCTGCCGACAGCTGAATCTGCGTCTCGGTCGGCTCGCCGAACAGGAATCGCGCCACGGCATCCGGCCGCAATGGGAGGTCGGGGCGATCCAGCAGCACCCCTCGGACATAGGTCACGTTCATCCGATCCAGGGCCTCGACCTCGTCGCAGGCCGGTTTGGCCTTCTGACCAAAGATATCTTCGATGAACCGTGCGGACACGTTGATGCGAAAACACCGCCCAATATTCAGTGTATAGGTCAGCTTATACACGGCCTCGGTCGGGATATGGAAGCCCTGCTGCGCAGCATGGACTAGAATGCTGTCCGACATCTGCTGGATGGTCATGCCGTCCTCGGATTGCGCCAGCTCGCGCCAGAGGCCTGTGACCAGGGTCCGTCGCACCGCCCAGTCGACGAGGGTGACGCGCTTCCGATCCAGAACGGAGCGGTAGCGGTTGGTCAGTTGCGCCGTGGTCTCCTCGGCGGAGGGTTCGGGCATGTCGGACGAGAGAGACGCCGCCGACAGGACGACGGTCGTTCCCTGGCTGATGACTCGGATCAAACCGCGGCTGGCCACGCTGTTGGCAAAGTCGACAAAGCGGGGAAATCCGAGGTCCTGATGCTTGAAGGACGGATCGGTCTGGCGCATACCCTCATTGACCCGTGAGGCCAGCGCCGGTTCGCCTGACTCCTCGAAGTTCCGAACCACTTCGTGGCATAGAGCCGCGGCTTTCTCCAGCGGGTTTTCCCCCTCCGTAGAGGAGAAAGAGACCGTCGATCCGTGGGTCTCGACACGGATCAGGCCCTGTTCCGCGACATGGTTCGCGAAATCGATGAACTTGGCGAAGCCAAGATCCTGGTACTGGAAGCTCGGCAGCTTGCTGCGCATCATATCGAGGACGCGCGAGGCAATCGCCTGCTCATTGGCGGCCTCCATATTGCGGATGGTCTCAATGAAAAGGGCTACGATCTTATCGACCGGGTCGCGACGCCCCGACGGGCCGGGCGGCGTGACCGGGGCCGTGCTGGGGGCAGAAGCCTCTGGTCGGGCAATATCATCGTAATACCAGTAATCGTCGCACACGGTTTTCAAGCTGGCGCTGATGCTCCCAAGAAGGCCGACGCCGATCACCCGTGCGTTGTAGCGTCGGAGGCGCTGGACCAGCGGCACGTAATCGCGATCACCGGACCCGATCACAATGACCGCCGGCGGCGACGGCTGCAAGCACATCTCCAGTGCGTCGAGGGAGAGGAGCATATCGGCGGTGTTCTTCCCCTTCTGATCGGTCGGCAGCTGTGCCAGTTCGAAAACGCTGCGCCGGAGATCGTTGTGAACCGGCTCCATATAGCCTTTGGCGAAATCGCCATAGGCCCGGGCTACGATGACGCGACCCTCGCTCCGGGCACGGTCGAGGATCGGGCCGACCCGGAAGGTTACGCCCTGTTGGCCGGCATGGATAAACAGGTTCTCGACGTCGAGGAAAACCGCGATCGTGGGCTTGTCTTGAAACGAAGTCATGGCTATTGGGCTCCTTGGTGGGATGATTAGGGGGATTCCGTCCGCATGAGACGGAACTATTACGACGATGCAGAGCGCACGTGGGTTTCATTCTGTACCATCGTCAAACGATAACTCGTCATCGGACGCAAGAAAGGGGAAACGCGTCATGCACTCGACGCACAGCGACCTCACGACCGCCTTCGGAGCGGACCGATGACCGGCGTTCTTGCCGCGCTGGCGGTAGCCGTTGCCATCCTCGCCACGGTCGACGGCGCCGAAGCGGCCGATGTGTTTGCGCCCGACGCCGCGTCCCTGGAGCGCGTCGAGGCGATGCTGCCGGCAACGCCGGGGCGGCTCGGACCAACGATCGATGACCGACGAGCATGGTCGGCGCTGGCCCGCCGCAAGCAGGGGCGTGACCTCGTCGCCCGCGCCGTGGCGGTCCTCAACGAACCGTTGCCTGAGATCACCGATGACCTGTACCTGGATTACTCACGCACGGGCAACCGTCGGCGCGGTGAGGCGGCGCTCAGCGCCAGACGCTCCCGCATCCCCGCTCTCGTGCTGGGCGAATGCGTCGAAGGCTCCGGACGATTCCTGCCGGCGCTGGAAGAGACGCTCCGATCCGTCTGCGCCGAGAAGTCGTGGGTCCTGCCCGCCCACGACGCCAACCTGGAGAACTTCCGCGGCAAACTCGTCACCATCGACCTCGCCTCCTCGGCCCTCGGCTGGACGCTGGCCACCACGGAGTATCTGCTCGGATCTCGGCTCTCCCCGGATACCCGGAGGGTGGTCCGCGACGCGCTCCAGACGCGGATCTTCGAACCGTATCGACGGATGTGCGCCGGGGAACAACCGCAGTGGTGGCTCCTCGCCAGGATGAACTGGAACTCCGTCTGCCTCGCCGGCGTGACAGGAGCGGCCCTGACCGGCCTCACCGATCGTCGCGAGCGCGCATGGTACGTCCTCGCGGCCGAACACTATTCGATGAACGCGCTCAAAGGGTTCACGGAGGACGGCTACTGCGACGAAGGTGTCAGCTACTGGAACTACGGATTCGGGCACTACGCCGTTCTGGCCGAAACGGTGCGACGCGTCACCAACGGCGGCGTCGACCTGATGGCGCGCAGGGAAGCCATCATGCCCTCCGCCTACGGCTTTCGGATCGAGATCGTGCCCGGCATCTGCCCGGCGTTCGCCGACTGCCCCGTGAACGCGGCTCCGTCGCCCGGCCTCATGGCCTATCTGAACCGTCGATTTCGCGGCCCGACGAACGAGCGGGAGCGGCGACCGATCGCGGGCGGTCTGTGCGATCAGGTCATGGCGCTCTTTCCGGACGATGCGCGCGCGAAGCTCAGCCGCGTCGACTGGCCCGATCCGGACCCGCTGCGCACGTGGTTCCCCGCCCATTCCGTCTTGATCGGACGTCCGGCGAAGGGCAGCCGAAATCGGCTGAGCGTGGCCCTTCAGGGCGGGCACAACGCCCAGAACCACAATCACAACGACGTCGGGGTCTTCATGGTCGTCGTCGGGCGCACGGCCGTTCTGCCGGACATCGGCGCCGAGGTCTACACCCGTCGAACGTTCAGCGCGAGACGATACGACAGCCGTGCCCTCAACTCGTGGGGGCATGCGGTGCCGGTAATCGACGGACAGCTGCAGCGCACGGGCAGGCAGGCGGAGGCGAAGGTCCTGAAACGGGAGTTCACGCCCGAGCGGGACGCCATCGTGATGGATATCCGATCGGCCTATGCGGTGCAGGGAATCGAAACCCTCGAACGTTCGTTCACCTACGACCGCACGGGAACGGGCAGCTTCACGGTCGAAGACCGGTTCGCATGGGATCGGCCGCGTACCTATGAGACCGCCCTGCTGACCTTCGGGACCTGGGATCGGATCGACGCGAATACCATTCGTATCGCGGACGGACCGGAGGCCGTCCATGTCCGTGTCACGGCGCCCGAGGGCGCCCGGCTCGAGGTCCGCGCGGAGCCTGTGGAGGAGGATCTGAGCGCCCGTCGCCCGGCCACCCGGATCGGATTGAGGCTGGCCGATCCGCTCAAGGCGGGTTCGTTCCGGCTGTTTATCGAGCCGGAATCGAAACCGGGCCCGGCAGCCCTGCGGCGATTGCCGGAGATCGTAGCCCATCGCGGCGCATCGGCGGAGGCGCCGGAGAACACCCTGGCGGCCTTCCGAACCGCCTTCGAACAGGGGATCCGAACCGTCGAGCTCGATGTCTGGCTGACCTCGGAAGGTATCCCGGTCGTATCCCACGACGGCTCGACCGAGCGGACATCCGGCGAGAAGCTAACGATCCAGGCGACGCCGTTCGCTCAGCTGCAGCAGCTCGACGTGGGCCGTTGGAAGGCCGCCAGATGGCAGGGGGAGCGGATGCCGACCCTCGCAGAAGCCCTGGCACTTCTCCATGACGACCGCCGCTGCTTTATCGAGGTCAAATCGGGCCCCGAGGCGGTGGATCCGGTGGCGCGGGTGATCGAGGCGAGCGGTGTGCCGCTGACCCGACTCACGGTGATCAGCTTCAACGAAGACGTGGTCGGCGCGATGAAGCGGCGACTGCCCGCCGTGAAGACGCAGTACCTTGCGGCGTTTCGGAAGGACGATCACGGCGCCTGGACGCCGGAATGGGACGATCTGGTCGCAAAGGCCCGTTCGATTCAGGCTGACGCGATCAATGTTCATTACGGCGGTCCGATCACGGCCGAGTCCGTTCGGCGCGCCCGAGCCGCAGGCCTCGGCGTCTTCGTATGGACGGTGGACGATCTGGCGACCGCGCAACGGGTGGCCGCGGCCGGCGTCGACGGGATCACCTCGAATCGACCGGCCTATCTGCGTGCGGCGTTGGGGCGGACGCGCGCCGCAGCGCCGAAAACCGGAAAGGGAGAAGGGTAGATCGATGATCCAACTGGGATTTGTCAGCGCCATCCTGCCGGAGTTGACTCTCGAGGAGACCCTGCAGTTTGCGTCGGAGGCGGGATATGATTGTGTCGAGGTCATGTGCTGGCCGCCGGGGAAGGCCGACCGGCGGTATGCAGGCGTAACCCATCTGGATGTCACCGATGTCTCCCATGATCTCAGCATCCGTCTGGAGCTGGCCTGTCTGGATGCGAGCGTATCGATCAGCGGTCTTGGCTATTATCCGAACCCGCTGTCTCCCGATCCGGACGAGGCTTCCATCGCGCAGGCCCATCTCATGCGGCTTCTTGAAGCGGCGGCGATCTCCGAGGTCCGGATCGTCAATACCTTTATCGGCCGGAACCCGACGCTATCCATCGAGGAGAACTGGCCCAGGATGCTGGAGGTGTGGCGGCCCATCGTCGCTCGTGCCGAGGAACTCGGAGTCCGGATCGGCATCGAGAACTGCCCGATGCTCTTTACCCGCGATGAATGGCCCGGCGGCAAGAACCTCGCCATCAGCCCGGTGGTGTGGCGCAGGCTCTTCGCCGATCTCGACTCCCGGGCCATCGGGCTCAACCTCGACCCGTCCCACTTCGTCTGGCAGCAGATGGACTACGTGGCCGCGATACGGGAGTTCCATGACCGGATCGTCCACGTCCACGCCAAGGATGCGAGGATCGATCGTCATAAGCTAGCCGAGGTGGGCGTTCTGGCGGAGCCGCTCCAGTACCACACCCCCAAGCTCCCGGGTCTGGGCGATGTCGATTGGGGGGCGTTTTTCTCCGCGCTCTCGGATACGGGCTATACCGGTGCGGTCTGCGTCGAAGTCGAGGATCGGGCCTTCGAGGGCTCGATGCGTGATCGGAAGACGGCCTTGCGGCAGTCGGCCCAGTACCTCCGCCAGTACATCGGCACGCACGATCTGGTGTAGGCGATGGATGCCCCGGGATGGACCCTGCCGGACCTCGCGAGGATGATCGACCATTCGCTCCTGCAGCCGACGCTCACGGACGAGGCGCTGGAGCGAGGACTGCGGGTCGCGCTGGACTACGGTGTGGCGAGCGTTTGCGTCAAGCCCTACTATCTGGCCCGATGCGCCGAGGCCTTGCTGGGCTCAAATATCGCGCCCGGCACGACCGTCGGCTTCCCGCAGGGCGGACATGCGACCTCGGTCAAGGTTGCCGAGGCGACGGAGGCGCTGGCCGAGGGCGGCACGGAGCTGGATATGGTGATCAATATCGGCAAGGCTCTCAGCGGCGACTGGGGCTATGTGCGGCGGGACATCGAGGCGGTCGTCGAAGCCGTCCACGCCGGTGGCGGCCTGATCAAGGTCATTTTCGAGAACTGTTATCTGAGTGATGCGGACAGAATACGGCTATGCGAGATCTGCGGTGAGGTCGGCGCCGATTTCGTCAAGACCTCCACCGGCTATGGGACGGGTGGGGCGACGCTGGAGGATCTCCGGCTGATGCGTCGGCACGCTCCGCCCCATGTCCGCGTGAAGGCGGCCGGAGGGGTCCGCACCCTCGACGCCCTGCTCGAAGTCCGATCGGCCGGAGCGGACCGGTGCGGGGCGACGGCTACGGCAACCATCCTCGATGAGGCGCGACGCAGGCTCGCTGCCTGAACGGACCGATGGCGGAACGACAGCTCACCCGGGGCTCCCTTCCCAAGGACCTGGATAACAACATCAACTTCTCGCCGGACGGTCGAAGGGTCGTGTTCGACTGCCGGGACGAGGGCGGCATCAACACCAATACCCGCCTGGGCTGTGTTGACATCGAGACCGGAGCCGTCTCGATCCTCTATGCCCAGAAGCCTCCGGCGCTGGGCGTCGGGGCCGTGAGCTTTCTCAATGAGGGGTCGATCATCGCCATCCATGCCCTCACCAACGGCCTCCTGTACGATTTCACCGTACGAGGCGGCATGATCATCGCGGCGGACGGTTCCGGCGCCCACCGGTGGCTCGATAGCCGCAATGTGACGCCGCCCTTTACGCCCGGCGCTCTGCGGGGCGGCACGCACAAGCATGAGCCGGACGCGTCGGGCGTCTGGGTCGGCTTTACCTACAACGACCATCTGATGAAGGGCCTCGGCGCGGACCTGCGGCAGGTCGGGGTCTCTTTGCGAGGCAGGACGGTCGCTGTGCCGGATCGCCCGGACGGCGCCAACTTCCAGGGTGAGAGCTTCACGGTCCTCCTGACCAACTGCGTCGCGGATCCGCGCCCGGGTTCCGACGAGTACCGCCGCGCCGAAGGCGATTGCTGGGTTGGCCGTCACGGTTACCGAAAGGGGACCGGACGGCAGCGCGCCAGGGCGTTTCGAGGTTCCGTCGCGGTCGCGGGTGAGCCGGCGGTCCTCGGCGACGTCTTCATCGTCGACGTACCGGAGGATCTCACCGTTCCGGGAGATCTTGGACCGCTGGAAGGGACAATGCGGACCTTCCCGGCTCCGCCGAAGGGGGCGCTGGTCCGGCGTATCACCCGTACGGCTGTGCATTCGGACCCCCGTCTGCGGGGCGTCTCGGGCCATCTGCGGGCGGATGGCGCCGGAGAGTGGATATCGTTCATCGGCAAAACGCTACGGAGAGGCGAGGTGACGGCTCAGGTCTTCGTCGTCTCGCCTGTGACCGGTGAGGTCCGTCAGGTCTCGGACATCGAGGAGGGCGTCATCGGCGATCCCCGGTACAGCCCCGACGGCGCCTATGTCGCCGCCTGTGCTGGCGACGGGTCCGTCATGGCCTTCGATACGACAGAGGGGCGCTGGGGCCAATCGCGTCGTCTGACCCGACGCAATCGGGCGCCAGCCCGCAATATCGTCATCTCCCCTGACAGCTCGGTGATCGTCTACAATCGCCGGATGGACGGCGTAGAACAGGTGTTTCGATGCGACGCCCGTTAAGATCGCAGGATCCCCTGCGAGCCCACCCGTACCGCCGTATCCTGATGATGATATATGCGGCGGTGGCGCTGAGCCTCGCCGCCGGACCCGGATGGACGGACGACCCGTCGGGCGAACGAACCCTCTGGGCGTGGACCGCCACCCAGGGTATGGAGGCGTGGGCGGCCAACGGCGATATCGCGGACATCACAGAGCAGGGAGGGACGGTGCGGTTTCGAACGACCGGCGGCGACCCCATCCTGAACCTCCGAAGCCGTTTCGCTGTTCCCGCCACGCCGTGGCAGGCGCTCGAGCTTCGTCTGAAATCGGATCGGAGCGGGTTCTTCGAGATCTTCTGGACCGATACCGACGAGGGCGAGTATGACGGTTTCTCTCAGGCCCGCTCGCTCCGGATCGGCGTCTCGGGCGACGGGGCGCTCCGCACCTACCGCGCTTTCCCCTTCTGGCAGAACGTCGGCCGCATCATCAAGCTCCGGGTCGACCCGTTCGGCGGCGCGAAGTTCGAGCTGGAGTCGATCCGCATCGTGGAGACGCCGCCGCCCGAGGCTGCGACGATGACGGCCGGCGTCCTCCAGATCCCCGTGCGCACGTTGAGCCTGCAGGGCGTCGATGGGGTCCCGGTCCCCTCTGGCATCCGACTCCGTCAACGAACGCCCGACGGTTATGGGCTCGCGGCGGTATCGACGGTCGATGCCTTCTCGATGCCCTACGTGACCGTGAAGCTCACCTCGACGCGCGTGACGCGGGCGTCGCTGGTCTTCCTGACCGATCGCCGAAACGGTCTTCTGGAGATGCCCTTCGCGGTGCAGGCCGACGGTCAGCCTCATCTCTACAACCTCGATGCGCTCTCCTATCCGGATTGGGACGGCCGCATCCTGGCCATGGGCATCCGCCCCGGCTCGAAGGAGGGAGGCGAGATCGTGCTCCAGGGCCTCTCGGTTGGCGCCGCTCCCCAGGGGCCGCCCGACGTTCGAATCACCTCCTTCGACGCGGCCGAAGCGCTGCCTCGCGTCGGAGGAACCGTCCGATTGATCGCGCGCATCACCAATGTCGGGGGAACGAAGGCGTCGAACCTGGCGGTTGCCTTCACGGTCAACCCGAAGTCGGGAGCCCGGATCCTCCGATCGGAGCCGAAGCGTCCGAGCTCGCTCATGTTCGGTCAGGAGGAGGATATCGTGTGCACGGCCTCCTTCGCCCGAGCAGGGACCTACGGCGTCACGACCCGGGTGGTTCTCCCCGGCGGTCGGACGGTGAGCAGAACCTGCCGCCTGACGATCACCCCCCGCCCCTCTGTGGCGAGGACCGGCTATCCCCCGCCTCCCGTCCCGGCACGGGGCAAGATTGACGTCGGCGTCTACTACTATCCTGGCTGGCGGACGGCCGGGCAATGGGCGCCAATCGCGCGATTCCCCGAGCGGAGACCTGTCCTGGGTTGGTACCGAGAGGGCGATCCGTCGGTGGCCGATTGGCATATCAAGTGGGCGGTCGAGCATGGGATCACGTTCTTCGCATACGATTGGTACTGGTCCGACGGCGGTCGGTCGTTGGAACACGCCCTGCACGACGGCTTCCTCAAATCGCGATATCGAAAGGAGCTGAAGTTCTGCCTTCTATGGGCGAACCATAATCCGCCGAACACATCGTCGAAAGCCGACTTACAGGCCGTCTGCCGCTACTGGATCGAGCAGTACTTCCATCAGCCGGAGTACTACACCATCGACGGCAAACCCGTGGTGATCATCTTCTCTACCCACCGCTTTCGCTCGGATATGGGCTCGCAAGCCGTCCGGGAGGCGTTCGACGACATGCGGGCGGAGTGCCGAAAGGCCGGTCTGCCCGGTCTGTACTTGATCGCCTGCGTCGGAGGCGACGCTACGGAGCCAGCGACCGCTGCAGCGGAGGGCTATGACGCCGTGACGGCCTACAACTGGCCCGGCCTCGGCCTCAAAGGCGGCGAACGGGAGGCTCCCTTCGCGGACCTGCTCACGCCGTATGCGAAGGAGTGGCAGCGCACCATCGACTCCGGCCCCCTGCCGCTGATGACACCGATCCTGGCTGGCTGGGACAGCAGGCCATGGCACGGCGACACGGCGCTGGTCCGATCGGGCCGTACACCGGCCAACTTCCGGAAGCACCTGGAGGACGCCCGGCAGTTCATCGAAACCCATCCCGACCGGACCCTGCCGGTCGCCCTCATCGAGGCGTGGAACGAGCTGGGAGAAGGCTCCTATATTGAACCGCATCGGGAGTACGGCTTCGGGTGGCTCGACGCGATTCGTTCCGTGTTTGTCGGGAACAGCCCCCACGTCGATTTGACGCCGGCGGACGTCGGGCACCGGCCGCCGCAAGTCGATGTCCAGGCCGTTACGACGGGACGCTGGGACCTGTCGCGGGATGGCGCAGGTTGGGATTCGGGCATGAACCTCGCCGGATTTCGCGTCGTCGAAGGGGGGCTGCAGGCGCGCAGCACGGGCCATGATCCGGCCTTCTTCAGCCCGCCGATGCAGTTTTCGGCGGCCGGGGCTCGGAGGATCCGCCTCAGGATGAAGCTGACCGCCACGGACGGATCTCGTCGAGACGACATCGCGCAGGTCTTCTGGACCACACCGACCAGCGCCGCGTCCGAAGCCGCAAGCGTTCGCTTTCCGGTCCATATTGATGGGGAATGGCACGACTATGCGGTGGATGTAGGCGACCATGTCCGGTGGCGGGGCCTCATCTCGGGCCTCCGATTCGACCCGTGCAATCGGTCCGGAATCGTCGTCGTGCTGGCCAGGATGGCTCTGGAACCGTAGCGACCAGAGAGCGAGGCGCAGCGGCGAGCCGGAACCGACCGATTATCGGCTTTCGGCTTTGAACGCGATCGATTCGGTGAACGGCGGCAGGGCGACGGTCCACCGACGCTGAGCCGCATCGATCTCCCGCTGGCCGCATGGCCGTCCGGTCTTCGTATCCACAAAGGTTACGGTCCAGCGGCTCGCTCGCCCGGGCAGCAGGACCGTGACCGCCGCGCCGGTCACCGTTCGCTCGGGCCAATCCGGCGGCTCGCTGCGGATATCGCGGAACCAGCCGACTACGGTGTCCGGTCCGGCCAGCGCTGCCCCTTTGATGTCCGCTGAGGTTCGGCATGGCGCGGGACGAAGGTTGGTATAGGACAGGTCCTTCGTGATTCGGAGGATCGGGCGCGCCGCATCCCGGTATCGTTTGGCCACGTCACCCCGTTCGTTCTTATCGTAGCCGTCCTCCCACCAGAGCATGCGCCCGCTGACCGCGCCCGAGACCGCGGCGGCCCAGAAGGCGTGTCGGATGGCAACGTCCGCGCGGGGCGCTTCCGTGAGCGTCTTCGGCGGCGGGCGCCAATCGAGTCCGCACTCGCCCAACAGCACAGGCTTGCGATACCGGGCCAGCCGCTGGCGGGTGACGTCGATGATCAGGTCCGCGAGGCGCCCGAAGTAGGGCTGGTCGAGCGCATACGGATGGGCCTGGACGATGTCGACCGCCTTGCTCCCGAAGAGCTCCGGCCAGTCGCGAATCGTGGACAGGGATACGGTCACGGGGCGGCGGAGCCGATCGTGCCGGCGGATTACGGCAGCGGCCGCTTCGATGAACTGGGCGGCGGCCGCCGGCGTCGAGCCTGTGACGAGGTCGAGCTCGGATATGGGCTCCCACGCCAGGATGTTCCGTCTGCCCTGCCAGCGCCGGACGAGCGCTTCAAGCCACGTCAGCCATACGCGACGGCACTGGGTGTCCGCCAGAAGCGCTGCGGGCGAAGCGGCTGGACCCCCCAACCGGACGTTATACGGGTTGTCGTTCCAGACATACCAGAGCTCGCCGCCGCTGCCGTCGTTCCATTGGGCCCAGATGGTGAACACCGGGAGAACCGCGATCCCGTGCCGTTCTGCCGCGTCGAACACCCTCTCCCATTGCTCCGCCCAGGACTCGTCGATCTGGCCGGGTCCGCCCCGATAGGGGATGCCGTGCATCAGATGGAGCCTCGCGAGCGACTCACCCGCCGCCTCCATCTCCCGAAAGCGTTCCTCGAACGCTTCGACGGTTCGCTCCGTGGGGTTGCGACCCATCACAAAGCCGGGTCGACCCCGCACTCGAATCCATCGGTCCCCCGCTCGCATCGTTGGCGCGCGGGAGGCGCCGGGTTCCCTGATCGAGCCGACGGTTCGTACGCCATACGCAGGAGCCAGTACGAGCGTCACGGCCAACAGGGCGACGCGGCGGTGGTGTTTCGGGTTCAGAAGGCGCATGGGGTCGTCGGACGCGTGTGGTTCGAGTATAGCACGGCTGCGGCGCGGGATCCGCCCGGCCTCGAACCCGAGCCCGTCCTGGCGGAAATCTGCGGAAGATCGCTGGTCCGGAGGCAGGCCGCGGTTGACTCAGGGATGGTACTGCGCTATACTCACGCTCCGTCATACCCACGAACCCGGGAGTAGAGAGTGCGAATACGCGACAAAGAGATACGACGCGCCCGTAAACGAAAAGAGGAACGGATCAAGGCTCGGTTCAAGAGCGCCAGCTCCGCAGGGGCTTCGAAGCCTGCAGCCAAACCGAAGCCGCGTCGCAGAACGACCGCTGCCTAGGCTCGGCCTT
>JAANMX010000022.1_pt1 | contig 153918 bp, 139 predicted proteins | sample 7279681 | NCBI WGS metagenome assembly JAANMX01 (sample SAMN14094542, study PRJNA606508) | bioreactor metagenome | isolation source: A lab-scale SPAN reactor treating ammonium-rich wastewater day 351 | place: Ireland: Galway | collected 2018-01-01 | reverse complement strand
CTCTTTGCTCGGGTTGGATAGCGCCATAGAAATATCCTCCTTTCGTGAAGGAAATAGCTAATTCTAAATATTCCTATGGTCATTTGATACGAACTTACGCTGAGGTTTTGGTTTCGTCGAACTCATCCCCCCCTCACTCCCCTTTCTCTTGGGAAGAGAAGGGGGATGGGGGGGGTGCCTGCTCGCGGGTAGTTCAGTATAGCCAAACCCGTGCGATGGTTCTGTTGCGTTAAAAGGTAATCATAGCTAAGCATCATGTTTCTTTCTGCTGGTTGCTGCTGTGCCTGCCAGAACAATTTCTGGTTTCCCTTACCTTGCTCCTCCATCTGCTATTTCTATTTTGTCTCATGATGCCATCCGGGACGGAACGTGCAGAGCTGCCATTCTTTGTCCCGGAATTAAGGTACATCTTGACTCTTTCCAGTCTTTTCAGTATCTGCTTCAAGCATACGGATTGAGGTTTCTTCTTCGCAAAATCATTGAGGTGATGACATGAAGACTCTCACATCCTTCTTTCTCCTCGCCGTCTCCTTGCTCCTTCCGGGCAAGCTGTTCTCCCAATCCGGCAGTGGCACAGAAATCTGGTTTCAGCACGATGACTACGTTGATATAGATGGCGACACTATACCGGAGTTCGTTCCCGATATGCTCACCCGATGGGAACACCCAGATCAATGGACGCGGGCTTTGAGTAACACGGAGTCATACTCAATTCACGAAAATCTATTCAAAAGGGATGGTGCGCGCCAGGGCATGGGAGCGAAGTTCTTAAGACTGCTGCGCGACTATTTCGGTAATCTTGATACTCTGAGCCTTTACCGGGCTTACCTGCGCCTCATTCTGCCTGCGCTGCATGTCCAAGGAATCAAGTTACATTTGCACACGGTTGGGTCGAAAGGCGATTTTGTGCCCTGGGATATGTACGGCACCTCCAACGGCACGGACACGATCAGATACCCGAGAGACACCAGTGGTCTTCGCCTGGTACTCAATACGTTGCAGCTCATCAATAGCGTGTGCGATTCGTTGTTCACCGATGGGTATCGGGTGACGCAGGTAAAACTCCAGAGTGTCCTTTCCGGTATCTGGCAGCGCGGCCTGCAGAACAATGTGTACTGCGCTCTGGAGTACATGAAAGCCGTACAGGAACGTTATCCGACGATGGAGTTCTATCTGGGCGATGCGCTGCTGCAACGACGTGATTTCAACAGAACGAAGAACTGGAGAGACGCCTATACGGCCCTGCGCACGACCATGCTCAACGATCCGCGAGGATATACCCACCTCAACCTCCGGGGACTCCGGATCGAGTTCGACAAACGATGGGCGGATTCTCTACAATTCGAAAACGCGCAGGGATGGCGCGAACTTGCTGATTCAGGTGCGTTTAACCTTGTCAAGAGTTTTGGTTGGAAGGCCGGTCTGGAGCACAACAATCCCTTTGCTGATGACGAGTGGGAATATGAAGCAATCGTGCTCAGAACAGCGCAGAAGTCACGGGAGCTGAACCTGAACTGGGATTTCGCGGTATTGCACAGCGATGAAGCCGGTGGAGAAGGTCACGGATATCCCTACGCGGTCATTCCAGAGAATCGAGCACCGAACGAACCACCCACGTTCTCATCGGTGTTGAACAAATTGTATGATTTTTACCATCTCACCACTAACGTCAAAGGCGACTTCAGCACACCTGAAAAGTTCGAGCTTTACCAGAACTACCCCAACCCGTTCAATCCGAGCACGAGAATCGGGTTCAAAGTTCAGGGTTCAGGGTTTGTGTCGCTCAAGGTGTACGATCTGTTAGGACGCGAAGTCGCAACGCTGGTGAATGAGAACCTGCAAGCCGGAAGTTATGAGGTGACGTTTGATGCGAGCGGCTTGGCGAGCGGAACGTACTTTTACCGGCTCCAGGCGGGTGAGTTCACAAAAACAAAGCGGCTCATGGTATTGCGATAACAAAGGGAAACACAACTACCATCTCATTGGAGGATTTATGAGAATCACTACTCTCTTGGTGGCTCTGTTCTTGGCCGCCAACGCAACGGCGCTCGCCCAATCGGGTTGGTTTGTGCAATCAAGCAATGTGCCTTCGCCCAATGATCTCTTTTCCGTCTTCTTCACCGACTCAAATATCGGAACTGCGGTTGGTGGATGGGATTTTCTTCCATCATCCGTCGCACGACAGATGGTGGAAGGAACTGGTCTAGTCAGAAAGTTAACACATATTGGCTCTTGAGTGTATTCTTCACTGACAACAACACGGGGACAGTTGTCGGGTGTTGTGGTTTGATCTTTAGGACTACCAATGGCGGCGCAAGTTGGTCGCAACAGCACGGCGGGACCGATGTAACGTAACGGACATTTTCTTCACCGATGCTCAAACAGGAATAGCCGTGGGTGGGGGGAGAATCTTCCGTACGACGAACGGCGGCGCAGATTGGTCAACACAGTTCACCAATACATCAAGCTCTCTCTATGCTGTCTCGTTTGCCGATAGGAGAAGTGGAATGGTTGTCAGATCGGCCGGCATCATATTGCGTACCACTGACGGCAGCGTCAGTTGGGAATCGCAATCGAGCGGAACCACGGTACGTCTCAGAGACATATCCGTCGCTAACGCCAATACAGCAACCGCTGTGGGAGATTCCGGCACAATTCTGCGCACCACTGACGCAGGCACAAGTTGGTGCTGCAATCCAGCGGTACCACAAACAATCTTTTCAGCGTCTGCTTCACCGATGTCAATAGGGGTCAGCAGTTGGATCAGCCGGTACCATTCTTCGCACAACGAATGGCGGCGTGAGTTGGGAAATGCAGTCCAGTGGAACAACAAATGATCTGTACGGCGTCTCGTTTACTGATGCCTTTACCGGCACTGCTGTCGGAGCCAATGGGACAATTCTCCGCACAACGACGGGAGGTGTGGTAGGGGTCGGTGAGGATGACCGAGGTGTAATCCCCGGGGAGTTTTCATTAAGTCAGAATTACCCGAACCCGTTCAATCCCATGACTACAATTACGTTCTCTGTAGGGACGGATAGTTATACGTCCCTACGAGTCTACGATCATCGCGGCCGTGAAGTCGCAACGCTCGTCAATGAGGTAAAACAGCCCGGCCAACACTCGGTGACGTGGGATGCGCGAGGGATGGCAACTGGCGTCTATTTGTGCAGCCTGCAAAGCGGCAATCTGGTGCAGACGAGGAAACTTCTTCTCCTCCGTTAGCTTGTCATTCTTTGCTTCGATAAGGAAAGTCCCAAGTGCAGCACGGCTTGGGACTTTTGCTTGCACTTCCCCAGCATTCTTCCGAAATTGGCGACGTGTCCCCCCAAAGTCAACATCAATGACGTTTCGATTATTCATCGTAGTTACTTTTTTCCCGCTTGTTTTTGCTCAGGCACAGGAGCATTCATTGCGTTTCGAGCACTTCGGCACCTCTCACGGACTGTCGCAGAACAGCGCGCTGTGCATGCTTCAGGACAAACAAGGATTTCTCTGGATCGGAACGCAGCATGGCCTGAACAGATTCGATGGACATTCCTTCGTTACCTATCACCACGATCCGCTTGATTCGACATCGATTTCGGATAACTACGTAGTCGGGCTCGCTGAGGACACGCAACAACGTTTGTGGGTCAGTTTGCTTACCGGCGCTGTTGATGTTTTCGATAAACGATCGGGAAGATTCGAGCACATGCGGATTGATGCACAGCGACTTACAACACCGGGAATTCCGCCTTCCGCGAATCTGTTCCACAGCAAATCCGGCGGGATGTGGATGGGCTTTCAAACAGGCAAGCTCCTTTACCTGCCTCCCGAACTGATGCACTTGCCGCCCCCAACACTCCTTGACTCTGCATCAACGCGAGTAATTCAGGTGCCGGATGCCGTACAGAGTCTCTTTGAGGATTCCAGGGGAAACATCTGGACCGGCGGACGCACAAGCATCAATCTGCTCACGCGAGATCAGGACGATACGCAAACTCTGCCGACACTGCTCAGGTCATGGCGAACCGGGGCAACTGTATATACTCTGCATGAGGTCTCAACTCAGCCGGGCCTCCTGTGGGTGGGCACAGAAGATGGGCTGCGCCTCTTCAATGTGACTGCAGAGGCTTTTACCGCCTGGGAGTCACGTATAGTACCGAACCAATTTCTCCGCCGGGAACCAATATGGAGTATGGTCGAGGTATCGCCGGGCATCCTTTGGATCGGAACAACAAAACAAGGCCTGTTCGAATTGGATGTGATCCGTCGGCGCATCACACATCATCCGCATAATCCGGCAAATCCTTCTGGTGTAGGAGGAAACTGGATTACTTCGATACTTGCGGATCGGTCGGGTGTTGCATGGCTTGGTTTGCTTACGGGAGGATTAAGCAAGACTCTTCGCGATTCGTACCCTTTTCATTTCATAGGATATGATCCCAATAATACCGACGGCCTTCGCGATCCCGATGTCACCGCAATTCTTGAAGATCGCAGCCGGATGCTTTGGGTGGGAACAAGAAAGGGAGGACTTCATCGTTCACGTGAAGCAGCGGGAACGCAGCCGTTTCGGTTCCGGCAATATCCCACAAACCCCCGCGATGTTCGCAGACTCCCCGATCCGTATGTGAAAGCAATACACGAGGATCGGCGGGGTTCACTCTGGGTCGGACTTTGGGCAATGCCGGGAGGTTTGTTTCGTGCGGATGCACAGCGCGAATTCTTTACACGATTCTCGTACGATTCGCTGAACTCGAACAGCCTTGCCTCGAATCTCGTGAGAGTAATTCGTGATGACAGGGATGGTTATCTCTGGGTTGGCATGACGGGCGGGCTTTCAAGAATTCATCTCGATTCTCTGAATTCCAACACGTTCTACAACTATCCTTCTAAGGAACAATATGCCAACAGCCTGACACAGGATGACGTTTTCTCGCTTTTGATAAGTGAGAAAGAGAAGGAAAAAGAAGTCTGGCTTGGAACATACACAGGCGGCGTGAACCGGCTTGACTCAAAAACAGGAACGTTTACGCATTACACATACGACCCTTCCGCGACACACTACATCTGCAGCAATCGGATAACAACCGTGTACGAAGATCGTCGAGGGAACATCTGGGCCGGGACTTTGAGCGGACTCGCATTGTTGGATAGACAGAGTGACGGCTCGGCAAGGTTTGAATGTTTTGGTGAAGAAGATGGGTTACTCCACAACCACGCACTGGCCATCCTCGAAGATGATCTCGGCAGAATATGGCTCAGTACGCTGGGCGGGCTTTCCCGCTTCGATCCGTCAACGCGGACATTTACGAACTTCCACAGCGGGGCACACCTTCCGATCGCGGAATTCAATGTTAACTCGGCCTCGCACGGGGGAAACGGCAGGATGTATTTCGGCGGCGTGAACGGGTTCATCCACTTTCACCCTGACAGCATTCGAGTCAACACAATACCACCGTCAGTTGCGATAACATCGGTCAAGGTCTTTGAGAAGGAACTGTCGCTCGACACCTCAATTGTCGCCAAGAAGGAACTGCGCCTCCCGTACGACGAGGACTTCCTCTCGTTTGAGTTCGTCGCATTAGACTTCAGGGAGCAGAGTCGCAACAAATACGCCTACAAGATGGAGGGCATCAACGAGGATTGGATCCACATCGGCAGCCGGCGGTACGTCAGTTTCAGCAACCTTGAACCGCAGGAGTACACATTTCGAGTAAAGGCATCGAACAACGATGGCGTGTGGAATGAAGAGGGAACGATGCTTCGAATCATCATTGAGCCGCCGTTTTGGATGACGCCGTGGTTCAGAGTGGCATCCGGAGCCATTCTGCTTCTGGTGCTGACGTTGACAATCCGCCAAATCTCCACCCGAAAGCTGAAACGCCAATTGCACGAAATGGAAGTCCGTGAAAAAGTACGTGAGGAACGTGAGCGGATTTCCACAGAGTTGCACGATCACATCGGGGCTAACCTGACTAATCTTGCAACAGGTCTTGAGGTCAGTCAACGATATGCCGAGCGTGACAATGAGGACAAACTCAAGGACAATTTGAGTTATCTGGAAAAGCACACCCGCTCAACAATCGAAGCGCTGCGTGAAACCATCTGGTCATTGAACCTTGAGTCCGGCAACGCAGGCTTGTTGATGCAGAGAATTGAAGACTACCTTGAGGAGTGTCGACGCGTTCACACGGAGACAATGCTTTCGCATTCTTTCCCTGGTGACGGGAAATACCCGCTTAGTCCGGCTGAGGCGTTGAATCTCTATCGCATCTGCCAGGAAGCTGTGAACAATGCGCTCAAGCATGCGAGGGCCACAAAGATTGTGGTTGCAGTGAACACGGAGACAGATTTCCTCATACTGCACATTTCGGATGACGGTATTGGATTTGACGCTTTTGAAGAAACTGCCGGCCGTAGTTACGGCCTGGCCGGAATACGCCGCCGCGCGGGCCGCATCGGTGCCGAGATCTGCATTCGCTCAGCTCAGGGCGGCGGTACAGTAGTTGAAGTGAAGATGAAAGGTGAATTGCAGGATGAAAGACGTGATAACTGATTCTGCATTGTATGTATGGCGTTCACCTCATCAGGGTATTGTGATATTCGGAAAACTTCTTCACCTTCACAATATATGAACATCAACATCGCCATCGCCGAAGACGATCCGTTTACGAGAAATCAGTACGTCCAGCGGTTTTCGTTCTTCAACCACATCAACATCGTCGCGATTGCGGAGAATGGTCGAGAGTTGCTTGAGAAGATTGCCGCTCTTTCATCCGACAAACGTCCGACCATTGTGTTAATGGACATTGAGATGCCCGTTCTTTCAGGAATTGAAGCAACATCGCAACTCAAAGATCGCTTTCCCGAAGTGGAAGTGATGATGCTGACTGTGTTCCAGGACGATGAAAAGATCTTCCAGTCTGTTCAGGCGGGCGCGTCGGGTTATCTTCTCAAAGACTGCTCAACGGACGACCTTGTACAAGCAATTGAAGAGCTGCATCAAGGCGGCGTACCTCTCGCTAAATCCATAGCCCGTAAGGTGTTACAGTTCATGCGGGATTCCCAGACACAACGAAAATCGTCAACTTCGGCGGAGGCCTTTCAATTGACGAACAGGGAAATCGAAGTTCTTGAATTGATTGTTCGGGATGAAAAAGAATACGCCATCGCCCAAGCCCTCTTCATCAGTCCGGCGACGGTTCATACACACGTCAAAAACATTTACCGCAAACTGCAAGTCCATTCACGTGGTGGCGTCGTTAAAGCGGCGCTCGACCATGGCCTCGTTGGTGACAATCCTCCTTCCCGAAAATCACGTACAAAGAAATAGCGCTTCTCAACTTCTCCCCTCAACAAATCTATCAATCCGGGATATACCCTTAACAGGTGATTGAAAGGTCGCTTCCGCTGTCGTAGCTTTGTCAATAGTATTCCTGTCAGCTTGCTGCATCTACACACACTCAAAGGAAGGATGAATCATGAACATTGTTGCCGCTGCATTCGCAATCGTGGTACTGCTCTCTGCTTCAGGATTGCACGCCCAACCATTTTGGGAACGCATTCCGGGGCCGAACGGTACGTTCAGCGTAGTCTCACTTGCAGAAGACGCTACTGGCGGAAAACTATACGCAGGTACGCCGAGCGGTGGCGGCATTTACCTCTCAACGAACCAAGGGGCGAACTGGACCCCGAAAACAACCGGCCTTCCTGTTAACACCCAAGTGAATGATGTTATTGCGTTGCAGAATGGTACAGTGCTCGCCATTTCCGGGGCCATCTACAGATCAACCAACAGCGGGAATACATGGGAGCCGATTGCGGGAGGTCCGCCCAACATGTCCAACCTGCATCTCACCGCCTCCGGAACACTCTTCGCAGGATCTGAATTGGGCGCAGGAGGGGAAGGGATTTACCGCTCCACAAATGGCGGGGATACTTGGGTTCAAACGCGAACAGGCCTACCGACGTACGTCATCGGCCCGATCACATACGTGCGAAGCGTATCAAGTGTAACTTCCGACGGCTCAGGAAATCTCTACGCATCTGTCAATTCGGGTAATGCGAACACCGAGGTGGGCGTGTACAAATCGGTGAACAACGGTGATTCGTGGACCAGAATGAGCAACGGCCTACTCGCCAATACCAATGTGAAGCCCGTAATGGTGGCAGGCGGAACTATCTATGTTGGTGTGCGCAACAGGGTGTACAAGAGTACAGACGGTGCGGCAAGCTGGTCGGAAACAGACTCCATCCCCATCGCATCGTCGCTGCTGATTCGACATCTTACCCGGAATTCTTCCGGCGATATTTTCGCATCGACCACCGGCGGAACGTTTCGCGCTGGTGCCGGCGGAACGGGATGGACTTCAATCTCAAATCCCTATGGCTCTGCACAAGATTTCATGATAACCAGCGACGAAGCGTATTACAGCGCCGGACTCGATGCGCTCGGCGCCGATGGTGGAATCCGGAAAACGACCAACGGCGGTACATCATGGTTCGACGCCACCGAAGGTATCAACAACGCATGGACGAACTCATTCACAGTAACTCCTGCAGGAGGAATCTTCAACGGCGTCGGCAGAGGGAGAATAGATTATTCGCATAACAATGGCGCTACCTTTTCGCGGGTGACCGTGCCGTTTACAGGTTCAGCGACGCTGGCGACCATCACCGCGCTGAACGGTAATGCGACGGGCGTTATCGTGGCCGGCGCCTCCGAAGGTCTGTTTACGTCAACCGACAACGGTGCAACCTGGACGAAGACATCAACTTCAGCAAACCCCAGGGCTTTTGCTCGAGAGCAGGGGGGCTCCTTCCTTGCGGGAAGCGCCGGGGGCGTCTGGCGATCAACGAATAACGGACAAAGCTGGACATCGCTGGGAGGAGGCGGCAATGTTTATTCACTGTTTGTCACCGGCGCAGGTACAATCCTCGCGGGCACCTTTAATGCCGGTATCAATCGCTCAACTGATGGAGGATCGAACTGGAGTAACTCCGGCACCGCCCTCTTCGGCACCGTCACGATTGGCAGGTTGGTGCAACTGGCCAATGGCAACATTTACGTCCACACACTGGGCGGAATATTCAGATCAACGAATGACGGCGATACGTGGGCGGCTGTCACGGGCACTCCGGTGGGTGTCCAGTACAGAACGCTCGCAGGCGCAGGCAACGTGTTGCTACTCGGCACGCCGTCCGGGCTTTACAAAACAACCAACGAAGGCGGAAACTGGACAACCCACAGTGAGGGCTTGTTAAACACGATTCTCGACCATCTTGCCTTTGCCCCCGACGGCAGGTTGTACGGAGCCGGCGGTGCGGGAATCTATCGTACTGTAAATCCGATAGTAACGAGTGTCCAACCAATCTCCAACAACCTTCCCGGAGAGTTCAGGCTTGAGCAGAACTATCCGAACCCATTCAACCCGACGACAAGAATCAAATTCTATCTCCCATTGTCTGTAGGGACGGCACATGTAACGTCCCTGCGAGTGTACGACCTGTTGGGTCGCGAAGTCGCAACGCTGGTGAATGAGGCGAAAGCGCAGGGCGCCTACGAGGTAACCTGGAACGCTGAAGGAATGGCAAGTGGCGTATACTTCTATCGGCTCACGTTGGGTTCTTTCGCAGAAACAAGAAAACTCGTCCTTCTTCAATAGGATTGTGTTTTCAGTGCAACCTCGGGCCGGCACGAGAGCCGGCCTTTTTGTTTCGCCGCAATACCCACCTACTTGCCGATTCGCTCTGCATTCTCTATCTTTCCTCACGCTTCACTACGCTATCCCTTGTTGCTTTACACTTGGCGCATGCGACGCATCATCGTATTTCTGTTTCACTGGTTCTTGCTACACCCCCCCTTGGTTCTCTGTGAACTGACGAATGACCGCCTCGTCTTCCGCCATTTCAACGTTGAAGATGGTCTCTCGCAAGGTTCCATTAACAGCATCCTGCAAGACCGGAAGGGATTTATCTGGATCGGCACACACGACGGGCTGAACCGGTTTGACGGAACGGAGTTCATGGTTTTCAGGAACAGGCCCGATGATCCGCATTCGCTTGCCAGCAGTTGGATTCTCTCGATGATAGAAGATGGCGCCCGCAACGTGTGGGTAAGGACAATAAAAGGGTCCCAGCAATTTGACCGCGCCGCGGAGAGTTTCGGCAAGATTGCCCAACTGCCCGCTCAATGGATTATCCCCTACGGTGAAGCCGATTCTGCAACATTCTGGGTCGCTTGGAAACCGCTCCAGGTGTTCGATGCCCGAAGGGACGAGGTTCGCGATGTTGTCGTTCGACGCGCAGACGGAACAATCATCGACCTTCCGTTGCAGCAGATCGCGAAGGATGGGGATGGATATCTCTGGGGAGCCGGAGTATCCGGCGTCATCAGGATCGATCTAAGAAGTAAGATAGTCGAAAGTGAATTTGCCATCGGCATGAAAACTCTCCACGCACTCGTGCCGAGCAGATTCCGCAAAGGGGATGTGTGGCTTGGAACCGCTACGGAGCTGTTATGCTTGAGAAAGGGAAAATTGGAGTCAATCGGCAAGTTCACTCTTACATCCCTTGTTGAAGATTCGCAGGGATACCTCTGGATCGGAACACAAGAGGGTCTTGCCCGGATGGATTTGCGCGATCCTGCAAACAGGACTGTCACGTGGTCACGTCACGACCCGTCAGTGTCCACGAGCCTCAGTCACAATGTTGTCACACACGTGGTCGAAGATGCCGCAGGCTCCATCTGGGTGGGTACGTACAACGGTCTGAACCTCTACGAAAGGCATTCGGCGCACTTCACCATCTACAACAGCACGTCCGGCAACCCGAAAAGTCTTGGCGACAATTTCGTCATACCTATTACCGAGGACAAAGCGGGGAATGTCTGGTTCGGCACATTTGGCGCCGGCCTCTCGGTGCTGGAAACAAGCGGGACGTTCAAACATTTCCGCCACGTTCCCGCCGATGCGAACAGTATCCGCGGTGACAATGTTCGTTCGCTTCTCCGGGCAAGCGACGGCAGAATCTGGATCGGGAGTTCCGGCGGACTCAATGTGTATGATCCGGTTAGCGAAAGAATGTCCGCGATTCCGACAAACGATCGTCAATCCACCCAGCAGTCTTGGATTGAAGTCTTGTGTCAAACGCCGGACGGCTCAGTCTGGGCATTGAGCGGCAGCAATCTGCTTCAGTTCGACGGAGTAAGTCCACTCCGCGGCTTGATACACACGATCAGTCTTTCGACAACAGCAGAGTACGTCTCTCTCCATTCAGATACCATGGGAAATCTCTGGATCGCCTCACTCGGCGAAGGGTTGATTCGGTTCGACAGACAGACCGGTGAGATTCATCGCTACAAACACAATCCAGCTGACCCCGGGAGTCTGAGCAACGACTACATCTGGACAGTCTTTCAGGAACAGGACGCCGGCACCATGTGGATAGGGACGAGCAACGGACTCAACAAACTTGACACGGGAACGGGAACGTTCACACGATATTTGGAACAAGAGGGATTTCCGAACGCGTGGGTGTACGGCATCCTGCGGGACGATCTGAAACGGCTCTGGCTCAGCACCAATCGCGGCCTCGTGGTCTTTGACGACAGCCGTCCCGAGGGGAGCAAGTTCAGAAGCTACACTCATGCCGACGGCCTCGCCGGAAACGAGTTCAACCGCAGGTCGTATTGCAAGCTGGCCACGGGCGAGTTCCTTTTCGGAGGCCCGAATGGGGTGACGCGATTTCACCCCGGGAAAGTGACCGACAATCCGGCCGAGCTTCCCCTTGTCCTGACCGCATTTTACAAGGTGGGTGAACGGGTGAGATTTGATCGCGATGTTGCCGACATCTCGTCAATTGAACTGAACCACGATGAAAATGTATTCACGTTCGAGTATGCCGCGTTACATTACGGAAATGCCGACCGTATCCAGTACGCCTACATGATGGAAGGAATAGATAAAAACTGGATACCCGCGGGCGGCAGGCGGACGGTGAACTATGCCTATCTTCCTTCGGGCCGGTATGTCTTCCGGGTCAAAGCTTCGCATTCCGGCGGAACGTGGAGCAAGAATGAGCTTGCTGTGAAGGTAACGATTCATCCTCCGTTCTGGGCGACATGGTGGTTCATTACATTGGTTATGCTGGCAGGAGGAGGAATTGTCGCCGCAGTTGTCCGGACACGAGTGCGACGATTGCTCGAAATCGAACGGCTTCGTTCACGTATTGCGCGCGACCTGCACGATGAAATCGGCAGCAATCTCAGCAGCATCGCAATGGCAAGCGATTTGCTAAAGCGGCAGCGCGGACTCGGCGACAAGGAACAAAAGAAACTTACCGAAATCTCTTCCGTTGCACTGAATACCGTCAAGGACATGAAGGACATTGTCTGGCTGATCAAGCCCGGCAATGATTCCATCGATGATCTGTTCCTTCGGATGAAGGATACGGCGGCAGCGTTGCTGGAGGGATGCCGCTACAGCCTCAGCTTTCCGAATGAATCTGTCGGCAGAAAAGTGGATTTGGAATGGCGGCAGCATGTGTACCTCATCTTCAAGGAAGCGCTGACCAACATCGCCAAACATGCCCATGCCGGCAGCGTGTCGATTGCCGTTGCAGTTGACGACAACAACCTGGCAATCACGATTGAGGATGACGGCAAAGGATTCAATCCTTCATCCGCAACCAATGGCAGCGGGCTGAAGAACATACGGGAGCGGGCGGATATTCTTAAGGCGCAATTCACGGTCGAGGCAACTCCCTCCGGCGGGACGAGAATCACGCTCAATACACGAATAACGTAAATGCGTAATTGCCGGAGCCGCCTCCGATGCCTATGTTGACATCATGATGACCGATTCCGAAACCACACGACTTAGTGTATGGGTTGTGGAGGACAATGCTTCGTACCGCGAGAACATCTCCGAACTTGTCCGCCAGACACCCGCGTTGCACTGTGAGCATGCTTTTTCCTCGTGCGAAGCCGCGCTGGAGGAGTTGCATCGGTCCGCATTTCCCGACATTATCCTGATGGATATTGGCTTGCCGGGGATGAGCGGCATAGAGGGGGTGCAGAAGGTTAAGGCGATTTCCCCCGAGACGCGTGTCGTTATGCTGACCGTGTTTGATGAAAACGATATGATCTTTAGGGCTATTTGTGCAGGCGCTTCCGGCTACCTGCTCAAAAGCGAATCGACAGACAGGATTGTTTCCTCCCTCCAGGAAGTCCTCAGCGGCGGCGCTCCGATGAATGCACAGATAGCGCGCAAAGTCGTGGACATGTTCTCGCGTCTTGCCGCTCCCAAAGGAGACTACGGACTCACCTCGCGTGAGCGGGAAATTCTGCAATCTCTTGTGGATGGACTTTCAAAGAAAGTTATTGCCGACAAACTCTTCCTCAGCTTTCACACCATTGATATGCACATGCGGGGGATTTACACGAAACTGCAAGTGCATTCCCGCAGCGGCGCCGTTGCAAAAGCCCTCAAGGAAAACCTGCTGTAGAAAACCTCTCGTAAAAGAAAACCACAAAAAGACACTCAAAGAAAATAGGTCTGATTCCTCCTTGCTGTCCTGCAGTCTTGGTGGTGGATTTTCACTTTCTCGCAAATACACGCATTTGCGTAATTGTGACCGCGAGTGTCCCGCAGTAGATTTAGACGCAACGTCCCCTTGTTTCATTCTATGGAATGTCATTATGAGCATCAAGACAGCAAGGCTTCCTCTGTGCTTGGTTTTCCTGGTCGGTCTCTCGCCTTCCTTCCTGATCGGTCAAGTGCGCTACCGCGTAATAGACCTTGGAGTCCTACCGGGTACCTCCTACTCTGCGGCAAGATCCATCAATGAGGTGGGACAAATAACAGGCAACTCCGGTACACGCATGTTTCTTTGGGATGGATCAATGATAGATTTGGGTACTTTTGGCGCCATAACTGCAATGGGGCTTGGCATTAATGACTTAGGACAAATTGTTGGGTCGAAGACATCAACCGGAAGCGAAAGAGCAATTCTTTGGGACAATGGGGTGGTGACGGATCTCGGTAATCTCACCGGTTGCACGAACGCCAAGGCGACTGCGATAAACAATGTCGGGCAAGCTGTCGGCCAATCAAGTAATTGTGCTCATCCCGAAGCTTTCCGCTGGGATGAGGTCAACGGGATGATCGGCTTGGGGCTTGGTTCACCAGGAATCGCATCAATCGCATACGGAATCAATAATAGCGGCAGCATAGTCGGAGGCTTTAACAAACCATCCGGAAATGGTGCATTTATATGGACCAACGGAACGATGACTGATATAGGAGCGTTGGCGAATAGCACCACTCTTGCGGTTGGTATCAATGACTCCGGTGTGGTGGTTGGATCGTCCCAAGTTCAGACTCGGTTCCATCCTTTCTTGTGGCAATCAGGAGTGATGATTGATTTGGGTCGCCTGTCCCCCAACTCGAGTGCCTATGCTCAAAGTATAAATAACAAGGGTCAGGTTGTAGGGTACGACAACTCAGTGACCGGAAACCATGCGTTACTGTGGGGAAACGGCACCGTCATTGATCTCAACACGGTCGTTGATTCTTCTTGGGCGTGGTCACTTCAAAACGCCACGGATATCAATGACAACGGTCAGATTGTGGGTTTTGGTCTTCACAACGGTCAAAGTCGTGCGTTTCTCCTGGACCCGGTGAAGATTAGAATCACGACTCCGCTCGCAGGCGAGCGCTGGATCGCCGGTGGACAAGATACAATCCGTTGGGAAGGCAGGGCGCTGGGTACCTTTGTTGCTGTGGATTACAGCACGGATAGCGGGCAAACGTACACAAACATCGTCCCTGCCGCTCTTTTGGATTCTCTTATATGGTCAATCCCAACAAACATCCTCACCACTCGCGCAAAGGTACGCGTGCGCACCGTTGCGACCCCGCTGCACACAGCGATCAGTGATACGTTCAAGATCAAGGGAGATGTACTCACCAGGATAGATCCCAAGGGGCATTATGAGGCATTCTCACCCCGCAAACATGGCTGGAGTTACCTCAACGGCACGTTGTGGCCGGCAACATGGTGGAGCCAGTTTCAGTATGCGACGGGACTTGATCCAAATACAGGCGCTCCATACCCCGTTTCCTTTCAAGCCGTGGCCCCATCAATCTTCGTCGATTGGCCCCTCTGGGTGGACGTGTTTTCGACAAACGCGTGCTATTGGTCGACCGCTTTCCCGGGGAGCTACAACGCAACCGCGCAAACGAAGTGGGCAACCAGTCGAGGTGTTCACAATGGATCCTGCGAGGGGTTCGCTATTTCAAGCTTCCTTGCTTTCAGCTATCCGAACCAATTCTTCACCCGCCATAACATTCCGAATGTTGACAGCCTCTTCAAGCTTGCCCTCAATGATACGATCCGGAAGACCATCAACAGGTATTATACCTATCAGTATGGAAAACCGTCGCTGGACAATGATGTGCCCGGGCAAGCAAAGGACCCACGGACAACCTTGCGGGAAATCAGGAACATGTTTCGTGGCGATAGTGTGGACATTCGACCGGTCTACGTCTACAATCTCGGCCCATCAGGAGGGGCTCACACCATGGCTCCGATAAGTGTCACCGTTGATGGTACAGGCCCATCCAGATATCGTGTCAATCTCTACGACAGCAACAACCCGGGGGTCGCTACGCCATACATATTAGTTGATTCGCTCAATAACAGATGGGTTGACTCCACAGGTCTCCGCTGGGGGCCGAGTCCCACGCACTTCTACCTCGGGATACCCGTTTCAAATCATCTTGCAACACCGGCAATGGGAAGGCCACCATCCGGATATTCACCGAGGGGATTGAACAATTGGGAGTTCTACAATAACTCCGACGCCGAAGTGGTTTACACGTCTTCTACAGGCAATCGGATCGGTTTTGCAGACAGTGGTTTGATTGATGAGATGCAGGATGGTGTCGCCATATTCAACAGAAATGGCAGACCTTCCAAGCCGATTGGGTACTACATTCCCAACGACACCTACTCGGTAACGCTCGCAAGAGTCAGAGATTCGTCGGGAGGAGCGCATGTGACTGTCTTTAAGGATGATGTTGTGTATGCATACGAAAGGGCGAATGACGACTCTATGCTGACGGACAGACTGCAGTTTGGCAGTGGGTTCTCTGTTGCGTCGCCGGACACTGCACAAAAACAAATCTCCCTGAACGTCATTGCACGCCTTGACAGCAGTGAGCGCATCTTCTTCGTCCGCAACACACAACTGCGGCAGAACGATTCCCTGTTTACAAGAGAAATCAGCCAAAGCAATCTCGTTCTGAAAAACTACGGAACCGCTAAGACGTATCACCTCGAAATCAACGAGCGATCAGCGCAGGAGCAGGAGATTTTCGTGCATCCATTGATTGCTCTCCCTGCCAACTCCACACACACCATCGTGCCGAACTGGATTGACCTCGACGGATCTCCAATAGAAATTCTCGTCGATCTCGGCAACAACGGCACGATTGACGACACGCTCATCGTCAATAACACCGTCGATGTGGACGACCGTGGAGACTTGGGCGTTCCGCGGGAATACCATCTCGCTCAGAACTACCCGAACCCCTTCAACCCGAACACGCGCATCGAGTACACGCTTCCGCAGGCGGGTCATGTAAACCTCTCGGTGTACAACGTTCTCGGCCAGCACGTCGCAACGCTGGTGGATGAAGAGCGATCTGCCGGACGATACTCCGTAGAATGGAACGGTACATCTGCAAACGGCGGCATACTTGGCAGTGGCGTGTATTTCTACACGATGATTGCCCGGCCGTCGGCTGGCGGAGAGACATTCAGGAGGACAGGGAAAATGCTGCTTCTCAAATAAGGACATTTGCTGAGTTTAATTTGAAAGCTGTTCAACTCAGTTCGATAAAGAATGGAGGTTTCATGCGAAGAGTTTTGCTGGTTTGCACAGTGCTATGTCCGTCCCTCTTGATGGCTCAATGGACTCCTTTGGGAGGTCCCGAAGGAGGCGACATCGTTGCGATTGTCAATGCAGGAAGCTACCTCGCATGCAGTGCGACAGATGGCGATATCTTCACGTCGTCGAATAACGGTGTCCAATGGGTCGCAAGGGGGAAAGTACCCGCCACCGGTGTCGTGGTTCAAATGGCTGCGGGACAGGGAGCATTGCTTGCAACGACATTCAGCGGAGGGACAACAGCCGGGCTTTATCGCTCAACGGATGAAGGCGCGACGTGGACGCAAGCATTCTTTGCAGGCTACTGCAGGGTCTCCGCAAACGGCATGCAGGTGTTTGCGCCTGCCGATAACGCGTTGTTCTACTCCTCGAATAGTGGAGCCACTTGGAACGATGTTAGGGGCAACCTTCCTCTCCCAGCACGCGTTGCAATTGTTCATGGCGGCGCGATGTTTGCAGGGCTTATCGACAGCGCCGTCTATCGCTCGACGGACAACGGAATCAGCTGGGCGCGTGCATGGACGGAACCCTTGCCCTCAAGCGTTCAGATACTGAAAAGCGACGGCACAACATTGTACGCCGCATACGAGAGGACGGGCGCAGCGCGGGTGGCTCGATCCACCGACAATGGCACGAGTTGGACGTCGTCACAGGTCACCGGTATGCCGAGAGGAATTGTCGATCTCCTCGTGACGCCCGCTGCACTTTATGTGCCGGGAGTGTTTCAAGTCGGAACGGCACCGTGGACGGCAGGCGTGTACGTGTCGACAAATAACGGAAGCTCCTGGACGTTGCGCAACGACGGACTTATTCCACGATGGACAAAGTCGATTGCCGCTGCAGGCAGCGACGTTGTTGTGGGAACCTGGGGGGGCGGGGTGTTCCGTTCATCAAACAGCGGCACGGCGTGGAGCCGCTCTTCAGGCGGACTCGTTAAGACTTGGGTCAACAATCTGACGTTTGTTTCGGGCGGAGCCGAGTGGTACGCCGGGCTGCTTGGTGGTGGATTCTTCGCCTCAAGCGACAGCGGATTCACCTGGTCGCCACGCAATTCAGGATTTGAGAACGTCTATTCGACCGCCAGTGTGCTTCAATTCGCCATCAGGGGATCGTCGTGGTTTGCCGGTACGGAGGACGACGGCTTGTACAAATCTACGAACAACGGTGCCAGTTGGTCACGCACGTTTCTGGGTGTACGTGTCGCATGCACGGGCATTGCAACCCGGGGAACGACCGACGTCTTTATGACTCAAGAGGTTACAGATGGTGTGTACCGATCCACTGACGACGGGGAATCCTGGGATCAAATCATGGGTGGGTTCACGACATTTGCCGCAACATGTGTTGCCATTGGCGGGGCTGGGACGGTCTTCGTCGGCGGCTCGGCGGGTAATGTGTTACGAACGACAAACAACGGAACAAACTGGTTTTCATCTCCGCTTGGTGGGGGCGCCGTTGCTCGCCACCTGCGATTCGTTGGAAACACGATGTTTGCTGGAACGACAAACGGAGTTTATCGTTCGACCAACTTCGGCGTTGCGTGGTCGCCGTCCAATACCGGAATGGTTGGAGTGGAGGTCGATTTCATCGCGATACAGGATACTGCAACCTTGTTTGCTTCGTCAAGAGATTCGGGCATGTATATCTCCACAAACAACGGAACAACATGGCGCGCTTCAAAACAGGGACTCCCGACTCTTCGCCTGCGAGGCGTCCGCTCGACCGGAAAATATTTGTACGTCGCGACCGTTGGGTACGGTATGTGGCGCAGGCCTGTGAATGAGGTATTGACGAGCACGGAAGAAGCGGAACATCCGGGACTGCCCGCGGACTTCAGGCTGGAGCAGAACTATCCCAACCCGTTCAATCCGGCCACGACAATCAAATTCTATCTTCCATCGTCAGTAGGGACAGCCTATGTAACGTCCCTACGAGTGTACGACCTCCTGGGCCGCGAAGTTGCTATGCTCTTGAATGAGCCGAAAGCACCGGGCAACCACGAGGTAACGTGGAACGCTGAAGGAATGGCAAGTGGCGTATACTTTTGCAAGTTGCGGGCAGGTGGTGTTGTTCAGACGCGCAAGATGCTTCTGGCGAGGTAACGAGTTTCCTGCAAAAGGCCGGATGATGTATCCGGCCTTCGTTCACAGGCTCACGCGAATCACATGCGCCTTGCCGACTGTTGTCTGCGTCTCGCCTTCGTCGCATCGCCACCAGTAGATAACTGCTTCGTCGTCCGTTCCCGTCTGCAGCAGCTCTTCATATGAAAGCGATTTCGTTTCTCCGGGCTTGAGGGCATTCTGCTCCGTGCACATCGGGACAAGTTTCACATACTGCATCACGCGGGCAGGATAGATGACGTAGTAAAAAGTTTCGTTCGATGTGTTGGAGATGTGTACCTGATGGTTCCCGGTTTTCACGATGACGGTGTCGCTTTGGCCGCAGGCGGAGATGAGCAGGCCAAAAATGAACGGAATGGCAAGTTTGAATATCATATATCCTCTTTCGGAATTGCTTAGTCGACATCGGTTTCCACTGTTGTCGCCCCCGGATCCATCCCACCCTCCCAATAAAACGTCTCACGCTTCCGTTGCTTGCCGCCAACCTCGTTCATCGTTGCTGCATCGTACAATCGTCCGTTCAGCATCACGTACTTGATGAACTCGCTGTTGCGGATGTTCTCCAGCGGATTCTTGTCCATCACAATCAGGTCGGCGAGTTTGCCCGGTTCGAGCGAGCCGATATCAGCGTCGAGTCCGAGATACTCTGCTCCGGACAATGTTGCTGAGCGAATCGCCTCCATCGGCGTCATGCCGCCTTGCACGAACATCCAGAGTTCCCAGTGCGGACCGAGTCCCTGCAACTGTCCGTGCGCGCCAAGTCCGACTTTCGTGCCTGCATCGAGAAGTCTCTTCGTCGCTTTGGCATTCTCAATGTGCCCCCAATCTTCTTCTTCAACTTTCATTCTGCGGCGTGAGCGTGCATCAACGAGCGCACGAGGGACGTAAGTCAGAAGTCGTTCATTCTCCCATACCTTTGTGTTGGAGTACCAATAATTTTCTCCCATCAATCCGCCGTAAGTGACGATGAGAGTCGGTGTGTAGAAGGTCTGACTTTTCGAGAAGAGCGTGATGACATCCTTGTAAAGGGGGGAGACGGGCAACGAATGTTCGATGCCCGTGTGCCCGTCAAGAATCATTGTCATGTTCCAGAAGAATGTGGAGCCGCCCTCGGGCACAACCATCATCTCCAACTCCCTTCCTGCCTGAATGATCTGCTGACGCTGATCGCGGCGTGGCTGGTTATAACTCTTCACACTAAAAGCACCGACGGCTTTCAATCTTCGCAGATGAGATTTTGCATCTTCAAGATTGTTGACGATGGCTTTGTAGCTCCCTTCCGCGCCGTAGAGAATTGTTCCCGTTGAATACATTCTCGGCCCGACGACAGTTCCGGCTTTGACAAGTTCCGAAGCGGCAAAGAACTCTTCAGTGTCGGTGGAGGGATCATGTTCCGTGGTAACGCCGAATGCGGCGCTGACATAGAATGCCCAGTTCTGCTGCGGTGTAATGCCGATGCTTCCCACCGGGCCGTGTGCATGAACGTCAATAATTCCCGGTATGATGAATTTGCCGGAGACGTCGACGGTTCGTGTGCCTGAAGGAATTGTCACGCTGTTCGCCGCGCCGATTGCTTTGATGCGGTTCCGCTCAACGAGAATTGTTGCGTTCTGCAGGACTTCATCACCTTTCATTGTGATAATGGTTGCGCCGGTGAGTGCAACGCTTCCCGCGGGTTTGTCGAAGTTCGCCTTGAAGCCGATGTGCATGCCGACTGTATCCGGCTTTTCCTGAATACTGTCCGGCGCGCCTTCGACAAATGTGAATGTGTTGGCAAGCGAGCGCGAATAAAGTTCGGGGCCGAGTGACCAGTAGACAGTTCTGCTGTCGGGCGACCAATGCAAGTACATTCCTGCATCACGCGTGACGCGCTTGACGGGGAAGTCGCTTGTGCTCGGGCCAATCTGAACCGCTTGCCCTGTCAACGGCAGCGTTGCGATGTAGGAATTGTAGCGCTCGGTGAACGCAACCCAGTTCTCGTCCGGTGAGGGAACGATCTGCTGTGCATTATCGGATGTAAGATGAACCCGCCGGTCGCCGCCGCTCAGGTTCACGCTGATGAGTGCAGTCTTCTCCCCCTCATTTGATGTCAAGAAGATACGGTCACCCTTCTTGTTGAACATCGGGCTTGAGCCTTCCTCCGTGATGAGTGTTGCGGCTCCTCCTTCAGCAGGAATCCAGTAGATGCCGGGGTCTTTGATAAACGTACGTCCCCTCAGCCAATCGCCGCCATTTTTCACAAAGACGATTCGTTTCCCATCCCGCGAGAACGAAGGCTCGGTGTACGTTCCCTTCATTGTTGTAAGCTTCACGCCGGCTCCGCCGCTTGACTTCACTTTGTACACTGCGCCTTTATCCTTGTCGAGCCACGTTGTGTACACAATCCATTTTCCGTCGGGCGACCAGGATGGATAGAATTCGAAATGATTGTCTGTCGTGAGACGCGTCGGTTCTCCGTTCGGAAGTTGCTTGATGTAAAGATATCCGAGCGCTTGAAACACAGCCGCCTTTCCGTCCGGCGAAGTCTGCACCCATCGCAACATCTTTACATCGAATTTATCGGGTGCAACTTGTTGCTTGAAGCGCAGCGCGTCGGTGATTGTTTGTCTGACTTTTGCATTGAAGGGAATTTGCGTCGCCTCTTTTGAAGCAACATTCACCTTCCAGATTTTTCCTTTTGCCGAGATGACGATGTGTTTGTTGTCCGGCGTCCAGGAAAAATTCGGATAGACACCGAAAATTGCCCACGCTTCTTGCTGGTCACGTGAAAGCTGATCCCACACCGGCCATTCTTCTCCCGTTTCAATGTTGCGGATGTAAAGAACGGAGTTCAGGCGGACGCGGCGTACGAACGCAAGATACTTTCCGTCGCGTGATGGTTCGGGGCGAACGGAACCGCCATTGCCGCCGACAAACCGTGTCGTTTTTCCCGTCTCGCGGTCAAGCCGGTTGATAACGTAGATAACGCCATACGGGTCGCGGTTGTAATCGAACGCGTTGCCCGGACTGACATCTTCATCATAGTACACATACCGTCCATCGGGCGAGATGGCGGGGTCGCTGGCGTTCTGCTGCCAGTTACGCCGCTTCGTAAGTTGCACGCCGTCGCCGCCGCTGGTGTGGTACATCCACATTTCGCCCGCGCCGAGCGAGCGTGTGTTGCGGTAATGTTTGCGGGCAATCAGATACTTGCCGTCCGGCGTCCAGACTGCGCCGTTTGTTTGCCGGTCTTTTTCCTTTGTGACAGAACGGCGGTTCGTGCCGTCAGCATTCATCACCCAAATATTATCGCAGCCCTCGCGGTCGCTGGTGAAGGAAATCATCTTTCCGTCAGGCGAGAATCTCGGCAGTACTTCATACGGCGTTCCGCCGCTGAGCAGCGTCGCTTCGCCGCCATCAATCGGCATGATGTAGATGTCGCCGAGAAGGTCAAACACAATCTTCTTCCCGTCCGGACTCACATCAACGGAAATCCACGTTCCCTCATCTGTTTCAAACTCGATGTCTTTCGATGGTCCGTGAGATGCGGCAACGTCCCATTTTTCGGGCTTCTTCTCCGCAGGAACTGCGACTGTGTCCTTCTTCTCTTGCGCGAAACAGAGGGCAGTCATCAACATGAATGCGATAAGGTGAAACATCGGCGAGGCTATCACTGGGTACTCCTTGATTGTTGTCTTGTGGGAAGATGTATGATAATAGTCATGAAAAACCGAGGAGGCAAGAGGATTTGTTGGTTCGCTGTTTCATGCCCGTCACGCATTTTGAGAACGCTATTTCATAGATTATACCGCGCCTGACAATATCAACCCTTTTGAAAGCCTAAGCATGTCATCTTTCAAGAAGTCGCTTGTTCTCTTCTCCGTTTCGATTGTCGTATCCCTTGTCCTTGCCGAGCTAATCGTCCGGTTGTTCGTTCCTCAAGAGACGAAGCGCCTTGCCGTTTACGATACGGAACTCGGCTGGCGCGGCAAGCCGGGCGGAAGCGGCGTGTACATTCGGAAAGAAGACAGTATCAACGTTCCGTTTCAATACAACGCAATGGGCTTTCGGGATGATGAAGTTCGTCCGCGCAACAGTGTTGCAAAACGGATTCTGTTTCTCGGCGATTCTTTTGTGGAGAATCTTGAGGTATCATATGAGAAGATGTTTGTTCCTCTCGTCCGAAAGAGAATTGCCGATGCAACTGCTTCACGCGTTGATCTTGTTGCGCTTTCATCGCAAGGATACTCGACGGCGCAAGAACTGCTGGCTTACCGGAAATACCGCGAGGAGTTGAGGCCCGATTACGTAGTATTGTTTTTCTATACAGGAAACGACTTCGAAGACAATCTTCGTCCTGACTTCGCCTATCTTGATAGCAACGGCACGCTCGTTTTTCCGGAAAACACAACGTCATGGATGAAGCAGCAACTGTTGTCCTTCAAGCGATGGCTGTATGAATCGTCGTATTTGGTTTTCTATGTCAAGAATGCCATTGAATCATACGCGGCGGTGAATCTGGGCGATGAGTCAAAACACACCGCCGTCGGGTCGGAGGGGTATAGGAATGAGATCACCCGCACGCTGATTCTTGAGATGAGACGGTCGGTGGAAGAACACGGCGGGAAGTTTGCGCTGGTGATTTTCACAAACAAGTATGAGTTGCGTGAGAACCGGCTTGACAACACAGCATTCATCAAACAGGTGTGCGATGAAGCAGGCATACACTGGACTGATGCGACCGCCCTTTTTAGCGATGAGCATTTCTTCAGAATTGATGAACATTTCAGCGAAGCGGGACATGAAGTTGTCGCCGAAAGGGTGTATGACTTTCTTGTTCGTACTTTCCCGTTGGGAATTGATGCGGCGAGCAGCCGCTAAGGAAAATGCCTGTAGAGAACTTCTCCCGCCGCCCTGCAAACGAATTTTGGTGAATGACGAATAACCTGGCTGAGAATCTTGTCCAGCATCGGAGAGCGGTCTGTTGGCAGGTGGTCGGCAACTGTTGTGTAGATGAGTTCTTCCTCGATCGCCCCCCAATTCTTCTTGAATCGTCGCAGCCCGCAATTGCTTTTGTCCGTTCGTCCGAAGTCAAGAGCCGTACATCCGTCCGCGACGCCGCGTTTGATTCCTTCCCAGAGAAATGCATGCGACGGGCATGACGCTTTGTGCGCAGTATCTGATGCGCTGTATTTGAATGCAATCGTGTTGTTGAACTTCAAGAATACGCCGCCCGCAACGGGCGTGTCGTTCTTGTACGCAACGAGACAATATCCGAGTCCCGGCTGCAAGAGCTGATTCCATAGTCCGACGAACAACGACTTCGGTTGCACCGGAACACCAAGCCTGCGACGCGTCTTCCAATGCAATGCGTAAAAGCTCTCGAAGTCGTTAAAGGTTTTGCATTCCTTCACGACGATACCTGATTTTTCCGCAATTCGGATTGAGCGTTGGGTTGTTCGTTTTTCGAACCTGTTGAATAACTCGTCTGCGGGGCTATTCATCGGGAGGATATGTTGGACAAATTCACCCTTGCGAAAAACCTTCTCTGGTGTGTCCACATTGGCGTGTATTTCGATTCTGTGAGTATTGCTTCCCGATCGTTGCTTCAGAAATTTGATGAGTCGGGGTAACGCACACGGATCATTTTCGGGAAGCAGCGGCGGACAACTGTCTGAGAACGGAAGAGAAATCCAACGTTTTCCCGTAAATGAGCTGTGCACATCCGCCATCGGGATTCCCGCCGCAATCTCTCCGTCGTGAGTCAGACACACGGCGAACATCGGATAGCCGTACGTATCACGAATGAGTCTCATCCATGCAGGATGGTGGAACATACGGGCATCGGGATGCCGATGCACAAATGACATCCATTCAGTGGAGGAGGTGGGATCCAGAATTTGAAGTTGATATTTCACGAATGTGTGTGTCGTTGCCCGGAGCAGCCTCTCGGGCAGGGGTTTTGAGATGCCATTGGTTGAGATGTTTGTAGTTGTGCAACAAAAATACACAAAATTCTTTTCCAAACGGTGACAAGCAACAATGGAGTATGTCCGTTCATTCGGGTATTTGTGCTTGCTGTGCAATCATGTCTTGCCACGCAAGTTTGCAAGGTTTGCCGCCATGCTGATTGCCGTTTGTGCTGATTTGCTTTGTTTGCTTTGTTTGCTTTTCACTCTTCAGTTTCTTACTCTCTATGTGAATTAACAAGCACTTGCGGCGATTTTCCATCGTTCCTGAATGACAAAAGCTCAATACCTCTCCTGGTTCGACGAAGTTGTTCGTCCCACCGAACCGACATTCCTTCGTGTTCCGGCAGAGAAGCTCGATTTCCAACTAACGGCCAAGTCGTTTTCAGTCGGCCAGTTATTGGCTCATATTCCGCTTTCGCTATTATTTCTGGCGAAGGTGATTCGGAGGGACGAGTTGCCCTACAAGTCGATGAGGGAAATCCTAGTACACAACAGGCGTCAGAACATTCTCGGGGTTGATGCCGCCGTATCAACATTGCGTGAGGCAATCGGGGGATTCAAGGGGGCTGTTGATTCTCTCAGTGAGGAACAGTTTCAAAGCGACATGCTTGATACACCACAATTGGGCCGTGTGCACTACTGGCGCTATTGTGCTTTTGCACTGGAACATCACATTCACCATTTCATGGAACTCCACCTTTCGTTGAAGGTACTCGGGGTTGATGTGAATACAAAAACGTTATACGCGGGTTGAGGAACGAGGGGAATATGGCAGCAACAATCCTTCTGATTGATGACGATCTTGCATACCTTGAATTGACGACGATGATGCTGAAGCTTGAGGGTCATCGGATTCTGACGGCGACCGACGGTCGTGCGGGGTGGGCGTTGATTGAAAAAGAGAAGCCGGATGTTGTGTTGTTAGATTGGAATCTGCCGGAAGTCAGCGGCATCAATCTTCTCAAACTCCTTAACGAAAAGGAGCAGCAGTTCCGCCCGTACGTTATCATGATCACAGCCCGCAGTCAGATGCAATACCGCGTGGAGGGAATGGAAGCCGGCGCGGATGACTATCTCGTCAAGCCCTTTGACCGTAAAGAGCTGCTCGCCCGGTTGAACGTCGGGCTGCGCACAATCAACCTGCAAAAGACTGTTGCAGAGCAGGCACGACAGAAAACCGTGATCGAAATGGCGGTTGCCGTGGCACATGAAATTGCCAATCCGCTTGCGACGGCGTTCCTGCTTCAACAGCGCTTGGCCAAAAATCCGACTGTGCGGGAAAACCAGCCCGTCAAGGAAGATCTCGAACTGATCGGCAAACAACTGCAGCGCATTGAATCGCTTGTCCGCAAAGCACAATCAATTGAGACAGTTGTTTCCGTACCCTATGCTCGTGACCTGACAATGATCGATCTTCATCACAGTAAGGGTCAGGAGGAAAAGCCGCAGTCCTGAGGCGACACATTCAGTAATCCTGCGTAGTACGTTGATTTTAGGGGGCTCCACGCCCCCTTTTTCGTTTTTCGGTTGCCAACCAAAAGCTGTTACCTGATTTCGTTTAATATAATAGGAGGGTGTGTTACGGCCCCCCGTAAAACAAGCAATAGCGCCGCCTCCAACAGAACCATTGTCAATGGGCTGAAAAATGGCCGACGGGAAGCGTGTGCCCGGCTTGCGGATGCGTTTCAGAACAGACTTCTCTATGAGGCTGTGAACGTTTTCGGTCTGAATGCACAAGATTCCGAGGAGTTGGTCAGCGATGTGTTGGTTTCTGTTGTAACTAAAATCCACTCATTCGAATTCAAGAGGCATGATTCCGATTTCAGCGGGTGGGTGATCCGGATTTTCCGGAACAGAGTGAGGGATTATGTGCGGCAGCGTGCGGCAGCGGAGGAGAGTTTCGTTGAGTTTATTGATGACCCGCTCACGAAGGAGGATGCGTATTCGCCACAGGAGAGGGAATTGGCCAACTACATCCTCCACCAATATGAGCAGGCAAACAGGGAAGCCGATGAGGTTGGCGGCGGGCCTGTTTCCGCGAAGCTTGTCGCGATAGCTGATGTGCTCGACCGACTGGAATCATGGGAGCGGGTTTTGCTTCGGTGCAGGGCACTTGATGTTGCATACGAAGAAATTGCCGGATATACGAGAAAACCCGTGTCACATTTGAAAGTCTACCACGGCAGGGTAAAGAAGAAATTTATCAAACTCCTTGCGGAGTACTATCCCGAATTGGAACATCATGAAGAACGACAAGAACGACAAGATTGACCGTCTTATTCAGTTGGCGTGGCTTGAGGGCTGGATAACGACTCGCGGAGCATACGAGAAAGCCGTTGTCAACCGCAACGTCACGTCAACCGCGTCTCCGGGGGCTCGTGCGGCCCTCATCAGCCGGCTTGAGAGGGCACTTGCAGCAACACCGAAACCTGTTTCGCTTACTATCGGAACAATGCTGCAGAGCTTGCGAGCAGAACAGTCGCTCAAATCCGCTGAAATCTTTAGTCGAATCGGGTTATCCCTGAATGTCTATCGATTGATGGAGCATGACGCAATCTCGCCGCTCAAGATTCCTGTTGATGCTTGGACACGGTTGATGAGACTCTTTGACCTGTCGGTTGATGAGTTGGAACGAATAATCCGGAGGACTCATCAGCTTGTCTTCTTTCGTCCATCTGTGAAGCAGGTTCTGGCGCGGTATAAATTCGGTAAGCGCAAAACCAGAAAGTCCCAATCGCTCGAAGAGGGTTTCAGCGAAATGTTCGCCAAGGCAAACCTTGAAATTCCGCCGGAGGAAAATGAGAAGCTGAGCAACCTGCTGGCGGCAATCAGAGAGCAAGATAAAGAATCTCGTAAGTAACTGTAATTTAACACCTTCCGGCACATGTCCCCTCCTTCATTATCCGGAACGAGCGCCGACGCAGCACAGGCGTTGCTTTCAACGTTCGCCCCCGATCCACATCCTCCGATTGATGTCGAGCGACTTGCGACCTTGCTCGGATTTCAGATTGTCGAGATTCAGTCGGCAGGGGATGAACTTTCCGGTCTCGTCAGTCCGAGGCATAAGATTATCGGTGTGAATGCCAACCATCATCCCCGCCGACAGCGCTTCACTCTTGCTCACGAACTCGGGCATATAATCCTCAACCATCCTCCCGAAGGCCGTTGCTCGGCTCGCGAGATAGCGTTGTTCAACCGCGAGGCAGATGCATTCGCGTCGGAGCTTCTTGTTCCAACCCAACTCCTCAGGCAACTTGCCGGTACTCGAACCTACTCACCGTCAGTTCTTTCACGTCTCTTTGATGTGAGCGAAGAGGCGATGATTCTCAGACTCAAGATATTCGTGGGGCGTCGGAGTTAGCGAAATATTCGAAATCGGGGCTGTTTTGGGGGATTGTTACCTGTTTTCGTTTATATGTAGTAGAGGGCCGAAAGCCAATCTCAAACAAAACAACAACAACAACTGCTTGGAGGTAGGTCATGACAAACACAAACGCAATCTACTCGACGATGGTCAAGTCCGGAAAGACGACCTACTTCATCGACCTGAAGGAGGCGAAGAACGGCAACAAGTACTTGTCGATTTCCGAGACCCGCATGGACGGAGAAGAGAAGAAGCGCAACACCGTTCGCGTGTTCGGCGAAACGATGGAGCAGTTCCGCAAGGCCATCGAAGAAGCGTCGGCGGCGGCAGTCCAAGCGTAGGGATTTCCAGAATCAGGAAGGGCGATCCGGTGGGGGATTGCCCTTAGGTTTGACTGCCGCGTAGAGGAATAGTATATTGCATCAAGAAATGCAATTGCCCACGGAGGTTTCGATGAGTACGGATGAACTAAAGACCTTGTTGCACGAAAGCATTGATACGATTGATGATGTTGAGTTCCTCGAAACACTGCGCGAGATAATTGAGTCAAGAAACACTGCTTGGAGCGAGGGTCAACTTCCACGATGGCAACAAGAAAGGCTCGACGAAAGCCTGAAGCAAATCGAAAAGGGGGAATTTCGAACCCACGAGGAAGTATTCAAGTCGATTGATGAATGGCTCGGCAAGTAATCTGGTCCAAGGCAGCTGAGGAGGATTTCCGCGGGTCAGCAGGATTGCCCTCTTGCTTTCGATGTTTCCCAAAATTGGCCGCAAAAGTGAAACCTCGGAAACCCGCCGTGTTATCTGGGAACACTACTCGATTTACTACAAGCTTGTTCGGGAGAGGGTCGTGATTATCCACGTCTGGGATAGCCGCCGAAATCCTACCGATATGCAAATGCCCTGATCCCTGACCCTTTCTTGCTCCTTTCGGCATCTTATCGGCAGAATCTTAATATCCACGAAAGGAGCAAGAACACAGAATGGAACATCTTACCAAAGAAACCTTCATCAAAAAAGTCTTTGACTACGAGAACAACAAGGAATGGAAATTCTCGGGCGAACTTCCGGCAATTATCGACTTCTACGCCGATTGGTGCGGACCATGCAAAATGGTAGCTCCCGTGCTTGAGGGTCTTTCGAAGGAATATGCCGGTAAGGTCAACATCTACAAAGTTGACACGGAAAGAGAACAGGAACTGGCATCGGTGTTTGGCATTAGAAGCATTCCTTCAATTCTGTTCATCCCGAAAGAAGGAAAGCCGCAAATGGCAATGGGCGCATTGCCGAAAGAGGCGTTCGTTGAGGCAATCAACACGGTTCTGATGGCTCCTGCAATGTCGGAGAATTGAACGGGAGCAGAACTTCCCGTATATTGACCGGGCACAGAATCTAACAGAGGGAGCAATATGAACGAGAATATGATTCAGCAGCGCGTAATCAGCACGGCTGAGGCTGAGGAATTACAGCGCGCTTTCCTTGTGAAAGTGTACGGCTGGATGATGGCGGGATTGCTGATTACAGGCGCCGCCAGCATGTTGACGTTGAACACGCCCGGCTTGCTTGAAATGCTGTATTCAAGCCAGTGGGTTGTGCTGGCGTTATTTCTGGTACAAATCGGGCTTGTGGGCTGGCTTTCCATACGGCTTGAAAAGATGACTGCCGCAACGGCAACCACTATCTTCATAGGCTACGCCGCCCTCACGGGCCTGACCCTTTCCATCATATTCCTCATGTACACCACGGAGTCGCTTGCCAGCACGTTCATTGTGACGGCGGGGATGTTCGGTGTTATGAGCGCTTACGGCTACTTCACGAAACGCGACCTCAGTGGTCTCGGCAGCTTCCTGATGATGGGGTTGATCGGGATGATTCTCGCGTCGGTTGTCAATATTTTTCTCGGCAATTCGACCATCTACTGGATTACGACATACATCGGGATTCTGATTTTCGTCGGATTGACTGCCTATGACACGCAGAAGATCAAAGCAATGGGACTCTCCGCTACGATGGGCTCGGAGGCCGAGCAAAAGGGGGCGATTATGGGGGCGTTGAAGTTATACCTCGATTTCATCAACCTGTTTCTGCTGCTGCTCAGAGTGTTGGGCAAACGAAGATAAGATCACGTTGTGCATACCCAAAATATTCTCAAAGCCGGCCAACTTGCGGTCGGCTTTGTCTTTTGTTGGAGAGATGAATGATTGAAACCTTGCTGGTTGTCTCGACGGTTCTGCTAATTCTCGTCCTCGTTCTGGTTCTCGTCGTATTGCTGAGAAAGCCGAAGGATGATGCATTTGTCGAGCTTGAAAAGGAACTTGCCCTGCTTCAGGAAAACGCTGAGAGGCTTGAACGTTCATTGCGGGAGGAATTCGCCCTCAGCCGCAACGAAACGACTGGAAATCTCTCACAACAACGGCAGGAACTGACAACAACTCTCTCATCCGTTTCCGAAGGCGTGCGAAGTGAATTGGACAAAATTCGGGAAACTGTCGAAGGGCGTCTGGAACAGATGCGCGCAACAGTCGACGACAAGTTGCACAAAACTCTTGAGCAGCGACTGGGTGAGTCTTTCAGACAAGTAAGCGAGCGGTTGGAGCTTGTTCATAAGGGACTGGGAGAGATGCAGACCCTTGCCTCTGGCGTTGGTGATTTACGCAAGGTGTTGACGAACGTGAAGACGCGTGGCATGTGGGGCGAGATTCAACTTGGGAATCTGCTGGAGCAAATCCTCTCACCCGAACAATATGCGAAGAACGTCGCGACGAAGCTCGGTAGTAATGACCGTGTTGAGTTTGCCGTGAAATTACCCGGAAGGGAGAAGGAAGATGAGCCTGTCTGGCTGCCCCTCGATGCAAAATTCCCTCAGGAGGATTACCAGCGACTTGTAGATGCGGCGGAGCAGGCCAACGCAGAACTCGTTGATGAAGCCGGCAAAATGCTTGAAGCCCGAATCAAGAAAGAGGCAAAAACCATCAAAGAAAAATACCTCGCTCCGCCACATACAACGGATTTCGCAATCCTCTTTCTTCCCACCGAAGGTCTCTATGCTGAAGTAACACGGAGGGTTGGGTTACTGGAAACGTTGCAGCGTGAATACAGAATCACAGTTATGGGGCCGACAACTGTTGCTGCATTTCTCAACAGCTTGCAGATGGGGTTCCGGACGCTGGCGATTGAGCGGCGTTCAAGCGAAGTATGGTCGTTGCTTGGCGCCGTGAAGACGGAGTTCTCACGCTTCGGGGAGATTCTTGAGAAAACTCAGAAGAAGTTGCAGGAAGCAAGCAATACTATTGATGTTGCTTCGCGCCAATCACGCGCAATCGAGCGGAAGCTCAAGGATGTGCAACAACTGCCCCCCTCGGATTCCGCCGCGTTGCTTCCGGAAATCAGCCCCCCGGATGAACCGGAGAGTTGACGCTTGAGTCACTTTTCTCTATCTTCTCTTAAGTTCTTTCAATCTTTAATGGAGGATTTGTGAAACGGACAATTCTTGTTCTCGTGCTTTCATTCTCGACTCTGTTGCTTGCCGGTTGCGGTGGCTCAGGGAAAACCGTCACGCGTGTTGAGCCCGACAAGGCTATTGACCTGAGCGGCGACTGGAATGACACCGACTCGCGTCTTGTGGCGGAAGAAATGATAAAAGATGCACTGAACCGGCCGTGGCTCTCCAACTTCCAGACCGCAAAGCAGAAGGAACCGAATGTCATTGTCGGCACGGTGAAAAACCGCACGAGCGAACATATTGCAACAACGGCATTCATCAAGAACCTCGAGCGGGAACTGTTGAACTCCGGCAGAGTGAGTTTTGTTGCGAACAAAGAAGAGCGCCAGGAAATTCGCGACGAACGCTCCGACCAACAGGAGTTTTCGACTGCCGAATCGATGAAGAGATTCCAGCAGGAGACAGGCGCCGACTTCATGTTGCGCGGGGATATCACAAGCATCATCGACAAGGAGGGCGGCGAATCAGTGAAGTTCTACCAAGTGAATCTCGAACTCGTGAATATCGAAACCAATCAAAAGGTGTGGATCGGCGAGAAGAAGATCAAAAAGCTTGTCTCCCAGAGCGGAAGCAAATTCTGACCCGCCTCATGAGAGTTTGCTTGAGAGTACGATTGTACCGACAACAAGCGCTGTGGCTGGTCACGGCGCTTTCTTTTTTTCTGGCCGGATGTGCCGGAACTGAAGCGCTTCGCCGTGAAGTTGATGCCAATATAGCCCGCGGCAACTACAAGCAGGCCGCTGAACTCATCCGCAAAAACGATAAACTCTACGGCGAGAAGAATGAGGTTTTATACAACCTCGATCTCGGCCTGTTGTATCACTATCTCGGTGAGCCGGATTCAAGCAACACCTATTTCTTTCGTGCGGAGCGAAAGATTGACGAACTCTTCACGAAGAGCATCTCCCAGCAAGCGCTATCGTTCATCATAAACGATAATATCATCCCGTATGACGGGGAAGATTTTGAGAAGGTGATGGTGAACGTCTTTCTTGCTCTCAATTTTGCACAGAAGGGAGATTTTGACGGGGCACTTGTGGAAGCCCGCAAGGTCGACATCAAACTGCGTGAGTATGCCCGGCAGTATGATGACAAGAATACGTATCGAGAAGACGCATTCATCCGCTACATTACCGGGGCGCTGTACGAATCATCAGGCGAAGTGAACGATGCCTTCATAGCCTACCGGAACGCTTACAGAACGTACGAACGGTACCGGCAGCAATACGGTGTAAATGCCTCCGGTTTTCTGCTTGATGATATTGTACGAACCGCTACGCTGATGGATTTTACGGAAGAACGGGAAGAGTTCGAGCAACTCGGCGGCAAGCCTTACGATCGGACGATGAGATTTGAAGAGGGGACTATTCTCGTCATTACCTACGTGGGACACGCGCCGAAGAAAGAACAAATTCGGCCCTCTGTTTCCATTCCCGATACAGCGGGAATTCTTCACACATTTCAAATTGCATTGCCGAAGTTTGTTCCCCGGTATTTCGGCGGAAGAGAGTACAGCATTGAAGCAGTGTCGGCGACAGATTCACTCTCTGCTGTGCCGGAGGTTGCACAGGACATAACGGCGATTGCAAGCAAAGCGCTTGACGAACGTCTCGCAATGATTTATCTGAAAAGCGGCGGCAGAGCCGTGCTGAAGTTCTTGGCAGCGGAGAAAGCGAAATCGGAGTTGAAGAAGAACGAAAGCAAGCTCGCGAACATCTTCGGCAGCATTGCCATTGACCTGTTGATCGGCGCCACAGAACAGGCGGATACGCGTTCGTGGCAGACTCTTCCGGCGCAAATTCATCTTGCCCGCATACAAACAAAACCCGGAGCATATACACTCCGGGTCAAATCAAGCGACGGACTTTTTGCGGTTCGGGGACTTTCGGTAAATGTCCGGGCCGGACGGACATCGTTCGTTATTGTGGATGATGTCCGTTAGTTGATGGCGAAACCGTGCGCCTCTTTCTGCTGCTCGACACGCTTCTGCAGGCTGCCGATGAAGTAGAGGAAGCCCGGCATCGGCATCGCCTTATCAAGCTTGAAGTCGATCGAGGGATTCTCGACTTCGACGATATCGCGCAACTCGCGGTAGCCCGAATTCCATGCAAAGAGGATATTCTTCAGCCGCTCGTTCGCACGGATGCTCTTGTACAAATTGATGCCGTTCATTTTCGGCATGCTTATGTCCGAGATAATCAGGTCAACGGATTCCCTGTCAAGCACATCAAGTGCCGCTTCACCATCCGTGGCAATAACGATATCGTACGAATGCAGGCGCAACACTTCGGCCATGAGATTGATGTAAACGGGGTCGTTATCAACGAGCAGAATCTTCACTTCACTATTTCCTTTTTATGTGCCGGGGTAGTTGTATTCTGCAAAAAGTGATGCAAGATCAATACCACTTGGGATTCGGCTCAAGATCCCTCAGCGGGGCACATCTCGGGGGTGGAATCTGCTCAGAGCATGTAATTTCTTCAAAATGGTAATGAAGGTTCTACTGATTGATTTTCCCTCAAATTCGGTTATCTTTCAAGCATTATCTCACACATCCCTAACTCTTTTCGACCCGGACCGGCAATGAATACCACAGCTTCTCTCGATGATGTTTATCGTGTGATGTACAACGACCATCACGACCCGTTCCAAGTGCTGGGTCCGCATAGTATGCAACTTGACGGGAAACCGTGTCTCGTTATTCGGGCTTTTATTCCGGATGCCGAGAATGTTGCGGTTGTTGTGCCGGTTCGCAAGAGGGCCGCCGCCGGAAAGAAGGGCAAACCATCTCCAACAAAAATCACTCTTCCTCAGGAAAAAGAATACCCGATGGAGAAAATCCACCCGAACGGTTTTTTCGAGGTGGTGATTGAGAACCAGAAAGACGTTTTTCAATACCAGTTACGCAAAACCACTCTATCGGGGAGTATTGAGACGTTTCACGATTCCTACTCATTCATGCCCACCCTCACGGACTTCGACATCTATCTCTTCAATGCCGGCGATAATCATAAGATCTACGAGAAGTTGGGCGCTCACTACGCCGAGGTGAACGGAGTCGGCGGTGTTCAGTTTGCAGTGTGGGCTCCGGCCGCCCGAAGCGTCAGCGTCATTGGTGATTTCAACCGGTGGGATCGCCGCTTTCACGCGATGCGTGTGTTGGGCTCTTCGGGGATATGGGAGATTTTCATTCCGGGGCTTCCTGAAGGCTCGCTGTACAAATTTCACGTCAAGACCCAGCAGGGATTTGTTCTCGACAAAACTGATCCTTACGGAACCGAAATGGAACTCCGCCCCCGAACTGCAGCAAAGGTGAACTTCTTGCAGGGATATGAATGGCATGATCAAGAGTGGATGGAGAGGCGTGCCAAGGAGGATAAATTCTCCAAGCCGATGTCAATCTATGAAGTTCATCTTGCCTCGTGGAAACTCGGCGAAAACAGAGATTGGCTTTCATATCATGAACTTGCCGAACAGCTTGTAGAGTATGTGAAAAAATGCGGCTACACGCACATTGAACTCATGCCTGTTAGTGAGTATCCGTATGATGGGTCGTGGGGCTATCAGGTTACGGGATACTATGCGCCCACGAGCCGCTTCGGAACGCCACAGGAATTCATGTATTTTGTCGATTATTGTCATCAGAACGGCATAGGCGTTTTGCTCGACTGGGTTCCGGCGCATTTTCCGAAAGATATTCATGCGCTCGCCTTGTTCGACGGGACGCACGTGTACGAACACGCCGACCCGCGCAAGGGCGAACACATGGATTGGGGAACGTACATCTTCAATTACGGCCGCAGCGAAGTGAAGAACTTCCTTACCGGCAACGCGTTGTTCTGGCTCGAAAAATATCACATTGACGGGCTGCGGATTGATGCCGTCGCTTCGATGTTGTATCTCGACTATTCCCGCAAGGAAGGGGAGTGGATTCCCAATCAGTACGGCGGCAGGGAAAACATCGAGGCGATTGAATTTCTCAAACATCTCAACGGTGTCGTTCACCACTATCATCCCGGGGTGCTTACAATTGCCGAGGAATCGACGTCGTTTCCGGGCGTTACGCATCCGCTCGACCAGCACGGCCTCGGTTTCGACCTGAAATGGAATATGGGCTGGATGCACGACATGCTCGAGTATTTCTCGAAGGATCCGATATATCGTTCCCATCATCACGACAAACTCACGTTTGCCGCATGGTATGCGTGGAGCGAGCGGTTTCTTCTTCCTCTCTCACATGACGAAGTTGTGCATGGCAAGCGTTCGATTCTCGACAAAATGCCGGGCGATGTGTGGCAGAAATTTGCCAATGTGCGCCTGCTCTACTCGCTGATGTATGCCTTTCCGGGCAAGAAACTCCTTTTTATGGGGGGAGAATTTGCCCAATGGACGGAGTGGAATTTCGAGAGAGAGTTGGATTGGGCGCTGCACGATTTCGAATACCATCAAGGCATATTCCGGCTTGTGCAGGATTTGAACTCGATTTACAAACAACAGGCTGCTTTGTATGAGGAAGATTTTGCCCATACCGGCTTTGAGTGGATTGATTTTTCGGATAGGGCGAACAGCATCATTTCGTTCGAACGCAAATCAAAAGAAGCCCGCGAAACATTGATAGCGGCGTTCAACTTCACTCCCGTGCCGCGCAACGGATTCCGTGTCGGAGTCAGGCACGAGGGAGCATACCGTGAACTTCTCAATACCGATGCTTCCGTTTACGGAGGCAGCAACGTAGGAAATTCCGGAGAGGTCCTTTCCGACCCGATGCCGTGGAACGGCCGCGATCATTCCGTGCTTCTCAACCTACCGCCTTTAGGGGCACTGTACCTCAAGAAGAAGTAATTAAGAACGAAATTCCTTGTTTTTTGGTGAGAATTAGTGGATTTCCCTACCCCCTCGAAAAAATCGGACAAATCGGAACTTCATCCGAGAATCGGTTGTTGGAAACGTGCTCACATAACGACAACTCAGGATTACATGAAGAAAGTAGCAATAATCGGTTCAGGTTTCGGAGGGTTAGCTGAGGCAATCCGTCTGCAAAGCCGCGGCTTCGACGTAACGATTTTCGAGAAACGCGAGAAAGTCGGAGGGCGGGCATACCAGCTTGTGAAGAACGGCTACACATTCGATATGGGGCCGTCGTTGGTTACGGCGCCGTTCATCATCGAGCGGGTGTTTGAAGCGGCAGGCAAGCGACTGGAGGATTACATCGAACTTCAGTCGCTCGATCCGTTCTATCGCATCTATTTCCACGATAAGTCCTGCATGGACTATTCGGGCGATGCTGAAAAAATGAAAAAGGAAATGGCCAAGTTCAATCCTGCCGATGCCGCCAACTACGACAAGTTCTTCGAGGATGTCAGACCAATTTATGATGCAGTAATAACCGATGGGCTGGGTTCAACGCCATTTCTCACATGGAAATCGTTTCTCAGCTTTGTCCCGCGCGCGCTATCGCTCGGAGGGCTGACTCCCGTATATGCGTTTGCCTCAAAGTACTTCAAGGACGAGCGGAACAGATTTGCGTTTTCGTTTCATCCGTTGTTTATCGGCGGTTCGCCGTTTCGTGCGCCGAGTATTTACATCATGATTCCGTACCTGGAAAAAGCCGCGGGCGTGTGGTATGCAAAAGGCGGAATGTACAGTCTCGTCAAAGCGTTCGAACAAGTCTTTCTCGAAATAGGGGGAAGTGTTCACACCAATGCTGAAGTCAGCGAAATAGTTGTCGAGCATGGCAGGGCGAAAGGCGTTGTTGCTAACGGCGAATTTCACGCTGCTGATGCCGTTATTTCCAACGGCGATGTTGCTTTCACATACAAGAATCTCATTAAACCGCAACATCGAAAGAAATGGACGGACTCATCTGTTGACAAATTGCATATCACGATGAGCTGCTTCCTGCTTTACATCGGCACGAAAAAGCAGTATCCGCAATTGAAGCATCACACACTTATTCTGAGCCGGCGTTACAAGGAATTAGTCAGGGATATTTTTGAGAGAAAGATTCTTGCGGATGATTTCTCGATTTACCTTCATGTTCCGAGTCGTTCGGACGCATCAATGGCGCCGCACGGTTGCGAAAGCATGTACTTGCTGGTTCCCGTGCCGCATCTCGGCAGCGGGATTGATTGGCACACGCAAGCCGGTCCGTTCAAAGAACGCATCCTGAATTTCCTCGAGAGTGAATTCGGGATGACTGACCTTCGGGCAAACATCGAGGTACTGGAGATGTTTACGCCGCTTGACTTCGAATCACAATTGAATTCGCATTTGGGAAATGCATTTGCCATTGAGCCGCGCCTGTCGCAGAGCGCGCTGTTCCGTCCGCATAATCGCAGCGAAGACATCGAGCGGTTGTATTTTGTCGGGGCCGGAACGCATCCGGGTGGCGGCGTACCCGGAGTATTACTCTCTGCCGAGGCGACTGAAAAGTGCGTAGTAGAAGATTTGGGTGAGTTTGTTGCCCGACGGGAAGCAGCGCATATCCGGGAACTTGAACCGGCGTAAGAACCGAAATCTCACGAATCAGAAACTCGCACAATGAATGCGAAAAGACGTTTACAGGGGACAATCGAACTATGAAAAAAACAATTCTTTCAACAGCGGATGTTGCCCGTCTGTTCAACGTCACGGAAACAACCGTGAAACGGTGGGCAAACGAAGGCACGCTCAAATGCATGAAAACACCCGGCGGGCATCGAAAATTCGAAATGAAACATGTTGTGGAATTTGCCCAGTCGCTGAACTTCGAGCCGGTTGGAACATTGAGTCTGACGAATGAAGATACGCTTGCAGAGAGAATTCAGGTTGGCGTTCTTTCGCGTGACTTCACTATTCTGAAAAACGCTTTCGTTGAAAAGGCACTCGCACCCGGCAAGAAGGATCTATTTTCGTACTTCTCATACCTTTATCAGCATCGTATTCAATTGTGGGAGTTATTCGATCTGGTTATCGGTCCGGGAATGACGGAAATCGGTGACCGATGGGCCAGGGGCGAACTTGATGTGAATGCTGAACACCGTGCGTCGTACGAAACGCTTGAAGCGCTGGCAAAACTGCAAACGCAAATCAGCGCAAAACAGCGGAAGAACGGCTTTCGCGTAATCTGTGCATGCCCCGGTGAAGAGCAGCACGAAATCGGCCTGCGATGCTCGTCATACGTTTTTGAATCGGAGGGATGGCTGACACACTATTTTGGCGCCCGGACTCCTTATGAATCCATTCTCAACGGCGTGCGGACGCTCAAGCCGACTGCCGTGTGCCTTTCAATTACCACGGAGTCAGATGACAAGAAGGAAATCGAACAGTTGCACGGCATGTTGAAAGACCTGCATGATCTTCAGCCCAACATTCTGATCGGGGGGAGAGCGGTTCACAGTAACGGTCACGCGCTGCTTGAGTATGCCTCATTGTATCACAGTTCTTTTGAATTGATGACGGCTATTCAAAAGCTCGAAATGAAAATCGAGCCCCGGTCGAACTAACATACACACTTCTGTCCAACAAACGAATGATGATTGGTTTTCTTGACATTCAGGAGCTTCACGAAAACTACCGGCAGTGCCGGTTGTACACGCGGCACTATGCGAAGACATTCTATTTTGCGTCGCACGTTCTGCCTCGTGAGAAACGCCTTGCAGCGTATGCAGTGTATTCGTTCTGTCGCTACGCCGATGAGATTGCCGATCACGGTTCTGCTGTCGGAGATCGTGTGCAGGCAAAACGTCGGCTGGCAGACCTGCAGAACCAACTCCGGTATCTCTACACGAACTCGCCGCTGATGGACAAGAAGCTGCTTGCATTCCGCGATACCGTGTTTCGTTACGGAATTCCAGAGAACTATTTCAAGGATTTGCTTCGCGGCGTGGAGATGGATTTGGAGAAGAAACGGTTCGCCGATTTTGCCGAACTCAACGACTACTGTTACTGCGTAGCGTCAGTTGTGGGATTGATCATGACGAAAATCTTTGGTGCGTCAGATGAAACTGCGCTACAGCATGCCGCCGATCTTGGAACGGCCATGCAGCTTACCAATATTCTACGGGATGTTGGAGAAGATTACCGGCGTGGAAGGATTTACCTTCCCCAGGATGAGATGGCGAACTTCGGATACTCGGAACGTGATTTGAGAGACGGCAACGTTACTCAGAACTTCAAGCGACTGATGGAATTTCAGATTGACCGGGCCCGACGATACTATGAATCTGCTGAACAGGGCATCCCAATGCTCACGAATGACGGCTCTCGCTTCTGCGTCCGGCTTATGAGCAGGACGTATGCAAGGATTTTAGACAGAATTGAGAAGAACTCGTTCAACGTCTTCACCGTTCGGGCTCATGTCCCGTTCGTACAAAAACTCGGCATAGCTCTGTTTGCTGCGGCAGGCTTCTCAAGAAATCGTAGATCAGCGGGCCGAAGGAGCCTTGAACCATTCAGTCCGATACCGGCGGAGCAAATGTGAATGCAGCGATGAGAATCCACGAGCAACACACCGAATCTGAAAGATACGAATTCCTCAAATCGATCATTCGTGAGAGGATCTCCTCTGCACTCACACGAGTGAAACCGCGAACATTGCAGCGGATAATGAAGGAATCCGTTTATGGCGGCAAGATGATTCGGCCAATCGTCACAATGCTATCCTGTTCGGCAGTCGGGGGAAAGGAAAGCGATGCAATTGATGCAGCGACGGCCATCGAACTACTCCATACGTCATCCCTCATCCATGATGATATTATGGATGATTCGCCGTTGCGGAGAGGCCTGCCCACTATTCATACAACCCATGGCATTCCAATGGCGATTCTTGCCGGCGATACGTTTATCGCTCTCGCATTTCAATCATTGCAGAGTATCGGAGGAGTGAACAAGGAACGAATCCATCACGCATTCACCGACTCGTTTCGCCATGTTTGTGAGGGACAGGGATACGATCTGTGCTTGTCGCTCGACAATTGTGCAGAAGATGATGCCCACTCACTGATGGTGGAGAAGAAGACAGCAAAGCTTATGCAGTCGGCAACCGAGATCGGGGCATTGATCGGAACCTCCAATCAAGAGCATATTCAAGCCCTTTCATACTACGGATATACTCTTGGAATGGCCTTTCAGGCACAGGATGATTTGCTCGATGCAATAGGTGACGAAGAGCTGATGGGCAAGCCCGTTCTGGTAGATGTAAAGAACGGGAGAAGCACGTATGTGACTTCGGATGCAGTCACAGTTGCAACTTCAGACAATCGTGCAGATGCAATTCATGCGACCAAGTGCCTGGTTCAGAACTACACGCGTGAGGCATGTTGGTCGCTTGACCGGCTTCCGCAGTGTGAAGCAAATGAAATGCTTCGGATGCTTGCAGAATCACTGATGAAGCGGGAGGCATAGGGAAGTGCCCGGAAGGAAACGATACAATCGGATAGTTGTCTGGATGCGTCGGGCGATGCGTGTCCGCGACAATATTGCCCTCTATGCGGCGATTCAGGACGCCAACGAAGTAGTGCCTGTATTGTGTTTGAACACGGAGAAGCGCTACGAATTTGATACACCCCGCAGACGTTACGTACGGTCAGCAATCGCATCGCTGGACTCTGAGCTTCGGTCAAGAGGTTCACAATTGTTTGTTTTGTCCGGTGATATTGTGGACGAACTTCCCCGCTTTGCGAAAGAAGTAGGTGCCGAAGTTGTGTTTGGGGTTGATGTGTACGATCCCGTTTCTCTCAATCGTGATCAGCAGCTTCGCCGAGGTCTCTTTCGGGCGGGGGTCGAGCTTCTCCTGCTGAAAGACCGGGTCATCTTTGAGAAGCAGGAAATCCTCAATCAATCAAGACAGCCGTTCAAAGTCTTCACCCCATACAAAAAAGCATGGCTCGAATTCAGCGATTCAATTCCTCCTCTTCTTCCGGATATCAGGAGTGTAAGCTCGCCTGCTGATGCCGATGGCCGATTCTCACTGAGCAGGCAGAAATCGTTTGCCAACGCGGATCGGGATACGGAAGCAGTTGGCCTACGGCAACTCAAACAGTTTGTTAAGCGGAAGGTACTTTCCTACAAGGAGCAAAGGGATTTTCCCGCGCTTGAAGCAACTTCAAAACTGTCGGCCGCTCTCTCGCTCGGAGTTATTTCCATCCGGCAGGTATATTGGGCTGCAATCGAACAGAAAAGAAATGCCGACAAGCGTGGCAGGGAAAACATCGACACATTCATCAGCGAGTTGATCTGGCGGGAGTTCTATTATCAAATTCTTGCAAATTATCCGCATGCTGCTGAGCGTTCGTTCAGGGATGAATTTAACAAGTTGGATTGGAGTGAGAATAAAAAGTATTTCACAGCATGGTGTGAAGGTCGGACGGGGTATCCGATTGTTGATGCGGGAATGCGGCAACTCGTTCAGGAAGGGTGGATGCACAATCGAGTTCGCATGATCGTAGCCTCGTTTTTGACAAAGGATCTTCACATAAGCTGGCAATGGGGTGAGAAGTTCTTCCTCGAACATCTCTGTGACGCTGATATTGCTTCGAATAACGGCGGCTGGCAATGGGCGGCGGGAACAGGAACGGACGCTTCTCCGTGGTTCCGCATCTTCAATCCGGTTTCGCAGGGAAAGCGATTTGACCCGAACGGCGACTACGTCCGGAAATATGTTCCGGAACTGAAGAATGTTCCCCCGGAGTTCATTCACTCGCCTTGGATGATGGACGCGAAGTCTGCACGTGGTATCGGTTTCGGCAAAGAATACCCGGCGCCGATTATAGATCATGCGGTGGAACGGGATGTCGCAATTGAAATGTACAAGAAAGCAGCGTCACGCAAGTAATCTACCACAACATCTGATTCTGTCGACAGCATGATTCGGTTCACTCTCATTGTGTTAAGCTCATTCATTGTGATGGAGTTTGTTTCCTACCTTGCGCACAGGTTTGTGTATCACGGGTTTGGCTGGATTTTTCACAAGAGCCATCACGAACCGCGCCACGGCATGTTTGAATGGAATGACATCTTCCCGATGATCTTTGCCTCCATCACAATAAGTCTGATGATGTTCGGCCTTTCAGATCCGAGCCGCAGCGATATTGTTGCAATGAGCATTGGCATCACGTCATACGGGCTTGTGTACTTCTTCATTCACGATCTGTATGTTCATCGTCGGGCAAAATGGATGCGGCTGCGAATTCCTTTTCTCCTCAAACTCAAACAGGCGCATGCAATTCATCACCGGTATGGTGGTGAGCCCTACGGGTTGCTGATGTTCTTCAATGCTGAGAGGGTTCGCCGCGAGCATGTGGCAGAGGATGAGGTCGTGTGAAGAATGTCGTCATCATAGGTGCAGGTCTCGGTGGGCTGGCAACAGCAATCCGGTTGGCCCACTACGGCTACAGAGTTACGATTGTCGAGAAGAATGAGCGGGTTGGCGGCAAAATGAACATCGTCCGGCACAACGGCTATACGTTTGACACCGGACCATCCTTGCTGACAATGCCGTTCATCATCAGGGAGTTGTTCGCTTCAGTCGGCGAAGCAATGGAAGATCACATCACGCTGGTTCCTGTTGATCCGATTTGCCGGTACTGGTTTTCCGACGGAGCAACGTTGGATGCGTCGGGCAATCTCAAGAACACAGAAGAAGAAATAGCCCGGCTGAGCGCAGCAGATGTTGAAGGATTTCGAAAGTTCATTGCGCACGGTGAGAGAATCTACAACGCTTCCGCGGAATCATTTCTCTTTCAGCCGTTCGGTTCGCTTGATATAAAAGGCATTCTCGGCAATCTCAAGCTGTTGCCGGCTGTAACAAAGTTGGATGCGTTCAGAACACTGAACGATGCCGTCGAAACATTCTTTGCCGATCCGCGATTGCAGCAACTCTTCAACCGGTTTGCGACGTACAATGGCTCGTCGCCGTACCTTGCTCCGGCAACGCTTGCAATCATTCCGTACATCGAGTTTGCCTTCGGCGGCTGGTATGTGGAAGGCGGCATGTACAAGCTGGCAGAGGCGCTCGAAGGATTGGCAACGAAAAAAGGGGTCCGGATTCAGACCGGGGTTGAAGTCAAGAAAATCGTTGTAGAACGAAAGAAGGCAAAGGGAATTCTGCCGCAATCGGGCGAGTTGATACCTGCCGACATTGTAATAAGCAATGCCGACGCTTTGTACACGCACAAAGAATTACTGACCGGAAGTCGCTGGAAATTCGACAGCACAGAACCATCGCTCAGCGGGTTTGTGATGCTGTTAGGCGTTAAGAAGTCGTTCACCCGGCTCAAGCATCACAATGTATTTTTCTCAGCCGACTACAAAGACGAATTTGATGTGATGTTCAATGACCTCAAGCCCTCTCCCAACCCGACCATTTATGTCTGTCAGACATCACAGAGTGACAGTTCGCACGCCCCAGTGGGATGCTCGAACCTATTTGTACTGGTGAATGCTCCTTCGCTTCGTTGCGCCGGAACAGACGGTTCGCCGGAGTATCTGTCTGATTGGGAGAAGGGAAAGCATGAATATCGCAATCTGATTATTCGAAAACTGTCGACTCTCGGCCTCGGTGATATTGAGAAACATATCGAGTACGAGGAGATCATCACACCGCTGGATTTTGAGAGACGCTACAATGCGTTTCGCGGTTCAATTTATGGCACATCATCAAATAGCAGAATGGCAGCCTTCCTTCGTCCTCCCAACAAATCTGCGGAAGTGGAAAACCTGTATTTTGCAGGCGGGAGTTCACATCCGGGAGGTGGAATTCCGCTTGTGTTGCTCTCCGGTAAAATTGTGGCGGACATGATTCAACAACAGGTTGGCCAGCCATGACAATCAGCGTGACACAATTGGTGAAAGCCCCGCATGAGTCAGTGAGGGAATTTTATGCTGATGTCAAGAATTTGAAAAAGATTTCCCCGCCGTTCCCGCGTCTTCGTATTGAGGCCAAGGATACGCGTGTTGTTCAAGGAAGAGAGTTTCGGATTATGCTCGACTTCCTGCTGTTCCGATTTCGTTGGAACTCCGTAATTGAACAGGTTGTGCCGGGCGAGTATTTTGTTGATACGTTCCGTGGAAGCGTGTTCCTGTTCTGGAAACATACGCACAAATATGAGTCTGAAGGTACGGGCACCCGCCTGACCGACGTTGTCGAGTGCCGGCCTGTATGGTGGTTTGCACCATTTGCGTTGCCGGCCGTGCGGTTGTTGTTTCTGTATCGCAAGCGGGCGATTGCCGAGGTATTCGGATGATTGAAGCAAAAAAGAATGCTGCGTTCAGAGCGATATTCAGTTGGTACAATACCCGGCTTCTCCGGAAGCATTTCTTCAAGGTTCATCTCGGAGGGCTGGAAAACGTCCGGCAACTTGATCGAACCCGGCCGATCATCTTCATCGGCAACCACAGTTGTTGGTGGGATGGATTGATAGAGTATCATCTTGCAACAGAAGTGCTGGATGCTGACATTTATTTGATGATGGAAGAACGACAGATGGTCCGCTACAAATTCTTCCGGTGGTTGGGGGCGTTTTCCGTCCGGCGTGAGTCTGCCCGGGCGGCTGTTCAATCAATGCAATACGCAGCATCATTGTTCGATGCGCCGAACCGCTTTCTCTGGATTTACCCGCAAGGGGAGATGAAGCCGAATGATGTTCGTCCGTTGGATTTCTTTCCCGGAGCTGCTCGTATCGTTCAAATGATGGGACGTACAGTTCAGGTTGTTCCGTTTGCCCATCGCTACGAGTTTCTGATGGAACAGCGTCCCGAAGCATTCACCTTTTTTGGAAAACCCATGTTCGTCGATCATACGCAGGATGTTAGGGAAACGACTGAACAATTCGAGCATGCCGTGACCGGGTTGCTGGATACGTTGCGCTGCAACATTGTGAACTCAGACATGAGTAGTTTCAAGACTATCCTGAAAGGAAGCACATCTACAAACAACAAATATGATGCTGTAAGAACGAAATGACATTGACCGACTATCACATACTCATCTTGTGCTTGCTTCTCTGCATGGGCGCTGTTGCAGTTCTCAATATCTTCACATTCGGGAGGATTCGACCATCGCAAAAACCACAAAGCAGCCGGATGGTTTCAGTCTTGATTCCTGCCCGAAACGAAGCGCAGAACATCGGGGTTTGTCTCTCCGGCCTTGCCGGTCAGGACTATCCCAAATACGAGATCATTGTGCTTGATGATAATTCAGACGATGGAACAGCGTCAATAGTTGAACAGTGGGAACGATCGGATTCTCGCGTCAGGCTTGTTCGCGGCGTTCCGTTACCGCCGGGTTGGGTGGGAAAGTGTTTTGCGTGTCATCAGCTTGCGCAGCAAGCTCAGGGCGAGCTGCTGTTGTTCACGGACGCCGATACGGAACATTCACGGTTCAGCATATCGGCAGCGGTTGCGGCAATGGAACGGTCACAGGCGGATTTGCTGACGGTTATTCCTTTTCTCAAGCTGAAAACATTCTGGGAAAAGACGATCATGCCGATGCTGCACTTCACGACCTTTTGCTTCCTGCCGTTTCCTCTCGTCAGTGCATCCCGGAATCCGAAATTTGCGATGGCGAACGGACAGTTCATGCTGTTCAAGCGAAGCGTGTACGATGCAATCGGGGGACACGAAGCAGTGAAGGATGCGCTTGTAGAAGATGTGTGGCTTTCACGACTCGTGAAGAAACGCGGCTATCAACTCCGGATTATGGATGGGGTCAGGATTGTTTCATCGCGCATGTATCGTTCTTTCAATCAGATTTGGCAGGGATTCTCAAAGAATTTCTTCCCCGGATTCAAATACTCTCTTGGAACCATTTCTGCTGTCATTTTCTTCAACGTCGTGACATCAATTGCTCCGTTCGGATTTCTTGCTATGTCATTGTTTGCATCCGAAACTTTTGAGTGGACCCCGATTGTTGCCAGTCAGGTTAGTATCATCCTGGCGATTCGGCTGTTGATGGCTCACCGGTTCAAGATGAATCTGCCGGCAACACTTCTGCATCCGTTAGGGATGGCAGTAGTTGCGGGAATAGCGGTGAACTCGGCGCGATGGGCATTGTGGAGTGGCGGCTTGCGATGGAAAGGGAGAACGTATGATTTCCGGAGCGAGAACGCAGTATAGTACTCGGAGGAATTCTTCATTTCATTAAGCGTAAAGGAGTAGCGTGGGATTACTGGTTTTCTTGTTTCTCGTAAACAGCAGTTTATTTGTCGTGGATGTGACGACAACAACTTCCTACACCGTTGACCTTTCCCGCGAAGCGTTGCGAGGCTATGTGGATGACATCGGGTTGTTTGCCCGCCACATGCCGGGCGTGGTTTCGGTGAAACCGGTAGGTGAAAATACATTCCTGTATCAAACGGAAAAGCAGATTCCTCTAGCGGGGAAGATGAGCACGGATTTTTTGATTGCGAAGTCCGTCGTCGGGGATTCGGTGACACTCTACCGATCGGTTAGTATCAACGACCCGAACTACATGTCGTGTGCCGTCACCATCAAACCGGTGACAGAAAACTCCACACAGATTCATATCCGGCTGAGGCTACGGCTGAGCAGAAACGCCGGCTCGGAAATTCACTGGTTGGCTCCTGTTCTCGGCGAGGCGTTCATTGAATCACGAATGCGCGCTGATATGGAAAGTATGTTGGCAACGTTCGTCGCAAGTTCCAACAGTGAACTGTACAGCACTCTTCTGAATCAGACATCACAAAACAGATGAGTGTATTTCCTCATCGCCGTCTTTCCGACTTCTCGTCGGGTTTCGCACGAACATGGGAAGAACGGCTCTTCATGGGGGCGTTTCTCATCACCGTCTTTCTCTCGGTATGCGGATTTGCATTCGTTGCCGGAGGACTTTTGCCGGATGAGTTTGCGTGGACAGCTTCTGTTATTATCATCCTTCACGGAATAGTTACGTTCATATCCGAAATGCGGGCACGTACCTTCGTCCACAATGTCTTGCTGTTTTTTGTGTTAGCGGGCGGAACATTTGTAATCGAGTACGCGGGAGTGACAACGGGATATCCGTTCGGTGCATACGCTTACACAACGACTCTCGCTCCGCTGCTGTTCGGCGTCCCCGTTGCGATCGGGTTTGCCTGGTACACAACCATCATGAATACACGCAGAATCGCTGAATGGATTCACGGAACAGTTCCTCTGCTGCAAATTGCCTTCACCGCCGCGTTGCTGACGCTTGCGCTTGATATTGCGCTCGAACCGATGGCATCGGCCATCAACCTCTACTGGCTGTGGAACGACGGCGGGGTTCCGGTACAGAATTACATGAGCTGGTTCCTGATTGGATTTGTTGGTGTGGCCTGTATTCTGGCAAAGGGTGAGCGTGTCCCTGCCGTCCGAAGTCTTCCAATGCAGAAAGTCGCGTTGACGCTGTATGCGCTGCAGTTAATGCTTTTTGTAATCACTGATTTGGTGCACGGATTTGCGCCGGCAGTTGTGTTTACTCTTCTTTTTGTAGCCGTGGCAATCATTTCCGGTTACCGGCATCGTTGGCATCCGAGACACAAGAGAGCGGAGGAAGAATGAAGTGGGAGTATCTGACAGTATTATGTGCAACGATATTCGTCCCGTTGATTCTCAGTCGGGACAAAAATCTCAAATTGTACAAACACAAGCTTGTGTTATTCAAAGTGATTCTCGGGGTTTCTATTCCGTTTTGGATTTGGGATGTAGCGGCGACGGCTCGCGGGCATTGGTCGTTCAATCGAGCGTTCACCCTTGGCGTTGATGTTCTGGGCCTTCCGTTGGAAGAATGGCTGTTTTTCATGGTTGTGGCGTTCGTTTCCGTGTTTGTTTGGGAATCGACAAAGTATTTTGTGAGGAAGACGTGAAGGAATACACGCTTCTCGCCATCGGTTCGGGTCTGATTATTATCGTGCTTGATGTATTCATTCTCAGAACCAGAATCCTTGCGACCAAGATCTTCTGGATTTTCCTTTGCGTCATGTACGGATTCAAAACAGTGGTGAACGGATATTTGACCTGGAGGCCGATTGTTGTGTACGGCGAACAATTCAACGTTGGCATACGTCTGTTCACGATTCCGATTGAAGACTACGTGTACGGCTTCAGTCTGATTACCCTGTCTGTCATGTTGTGGGAGTACTTGAAGAATGCCAAACACCGGAGTTTGAGCAAGAAGATGAGCGAATATACATGAAAATCCACACGCTGCAGCGGGTTCAGACTCTCGACTACCCGATCGATGAAGTATTTGAATTCTTCCGGTCGCCGGAAAATCTTTCACGCATCACGCCGCCGTGGCTGAACTTCAGAATTCTCACGCCGTTGCCGCTGGAGATGCAACGGGGGACATTGATTGACTATACGGTGAACTGGCTTGGTATTCCGGTTCGATGGACAACGATGATTGCGTCGTACAATCCGCCCCATCGATTTATTGATCAGCAACTTGTCGGACCCTATTCTTTTTGGTATCATATTCATACATTTATTGAGAAGAGCCGGAAGACGGAGATGCATGATGAGGTTCGATATGTTCTTCCGCTTGGTATTGTTGGAGAGGCGGTTCATACGTGGATTGTCCGGCGTCAGCTCGACAGGATTTTTGATTACCGGGAGATTGCAGTTCGTCAGCAGTTTCCGGAACGCGAAATAGTGACGAAACATGTTCATTCGGAGCAGGAGGAGGTTGTATGAAGATAGTGATGGCTGGTGGCACGGGATTCATAGGCGGTAATGTGATGAGGCAATTCGCGGCGGCGCAACACTCGGTTGTGTTGCTCAGCAGAAACCCTTCCGTAGTGGATACAAGCCAATGGCCTAATGTTCAGGTTGTGAAGTGGGATGGGAGAACCCCGGGGGCATGGTATTCGGAAATCGAGGGCGCCGATGCAATCATCAATCTTGCAGGCGAGTCCATTGGCGGGAAGCGCTGGACATCCAAACAGAAGCAGAAAATTCTTGAAAGTCGCGTCAATGCCACTCGTGCGCTTATCGAATCAATCAACCGCGCAAAGAAGAAGCCGCCTGTACTTATTAATGGCTCGGCAGTTGGTTACTACGGGCATGTTGAAAGTGAAGACGTGACGGAATCGCACGCTCGCGGTAACGGCTTCCTGGCCGAAGTGTGCGAAGCGTGGGAACGGGTGGCACTGGCGGCCCGACAATACGGTACACGGGTTGTGCTGTTGCGAACCGCTGTTGTAATCGGTGAAGGCAGCGTTGCTCTGGAAAAACTCTCGCTTCCCTTCAAACTGTATGTCGGCGGGCCGGTCGGTTCGGGAAAACAGTGGTTTCCGTGGATTCATGTGAACGATGTGGTTCGTGTCATACAGTTTGCAATTGAATCCGAGTCCATCTCCGGCCCCCTCAATCTGGCGGCCCCTGAACCGGTAACCATGAAGCAGTTCTGTCAGGTGCTTGGCAAAGCCATGCGGCGGCCATCCTGGGCGCCGGTACCGGGGTTTGTTTTGAAAATCGCTCTCGGCGAAATGTCAAGTATGATTCTGACGGGGCAAAAGGTTGTTCCCTCTAAACTTCTCCAACACGGGTACTCGTTTATCTTTCCAAAATTAGATGATGCGTTAGCCGGTATTTTTTCATAGATTTTCCGGCATGATGAAAGGGGACTGCGGCTACAGGTCGCAGGCCCAACCCGTTCTCGCATATCATTAGCTAAAGAACCATATCTGCTTTCCGTGAACTACGTTTTTAATGCTGCGAAACTCGTCTTGCTCGGGGCTGTTTCCTGCGTTGTTCTGTTTAGTATTGGAAACGCAGTTGCAGGCGAAGAGGGTGTGCTGTTCGCGCTGATCATCTGGCTCGCGATTGTTGCAGGATTTTACGGGTTGAGCGACAAGATCGTTGTCAAGATGTGTCGCGCCGAAATGCTCACCGTGTATCACAGTCCTGCACTCTTTAAGACAGTAGAAGACGTGTGTAATCAGACCCGTTTCCCGATGCCGAAGATGTACATGATTTCGGAAGACGGGCCTAACGTTGGTTCGGTGGGTTTCGGCGCAAGGAGAGCGGGACTTCTCTTTACCGAGGGAGTCGCGAAGCTCTTAACAAACGATGAACTTCGCTCCGCGATAGCCCATCAGTTCGTTCAGGTACGCCGGATGGATACTGCCGTAGGGATGGTTGCCGGCGTGATCGCCATGATGCTCGGGATGAACTCCAAGATTGCGCGTGAGAGGGCCTCAGCACATGATTCCGGCTCGCGCCGACAGGCTTTTATGCGTTTCGGTTTTCGCGGCGCTCTAATTCTGCTTGCTCCGATTGCTTCTTATGCGGTCAGAATGCTTCTCAACTTGAAACGGGTATTCAAGTTAGATGATTCTGCGTCGAGCATTACCGGCAAACCGCTCGATATGGCGAACACCATCAGAACAATGGAAAAGAAAAAGTATCTCTTTCCGACACAAATTCCTCCGGCAGTCGGGCATCTGTTTGTCGTCAGCCCGATTCGGTCAGTTCCGGTCATGAGTCTCTTCAAATCCCATCCCCCCATGGAAGAGAGAATACAGCGGCTCGAAGCGTTACAGCGCTCCGTTCACGGGTTATCGGGAGCATAGTCTTTCCCCCTCATAAAGCGGTAGACATTGATTTGGAGTATAAATATGCCATCCCTAAAAACAGTACTGGTTGCGGTTGTCATTGCCCTTGTGTTCGCCCCCGTCGATGAACCATCGAATGCAAGTTCGGGGCCGCGTATTCCACCTATCGTCTTTGTTAGCCGGAATCCTCTTGCTGGTGAGACTGCCGGAGATGTGCCGGGCAGCGGACCGACATTCCGAACTGCCATTGTTGGCGGCAAGATGTTGATTCGTGAGAAGAATGGAACCATCCGAACGCTGGTCGACTCTGCCAAACTCATCGACGTTGCCGACCCGTGTGTTTCATGGGATGCGAAGAAGATCGTATTCTCCGGCGTTCAGCACGCCGACAGCAGTTGGAGAATCTTTGAAATTGGCGTTGACGGCTACGGATTCCGGCAATTGACATTCTCCGACAGGGAGATCGATTTGTCGCAATTCGGTGCAGCGGCCCCGCTGTTTGTCGGGTATGATGATTTTGATCCCTGCTATCTTCCCAACGGAAAGATCGTTTTTGCCAGTACGCGCTATCCTTCGATGTCGATGATGGCGCAGGTGCGTGCCAGCAATTTGTATGTGATCGAGAATGAAGGACGGGAATTGCGGCGCATAACCAGTGAACGCAACGGCGCTGAAGAGCCGACAATCGATCCGGTAACGGGAAAAATTGTGTATGCACGTTGGTGGGGAAACATCGACCGGCCAAGCAACAGTACGCGCAACAATCTTTCGCGTGAGAATGAAACTTCGCTGACGGACGATGCCGGCAATATCTGGCATGCTGTTGCGATCAACCCGGACGGGGATATGCTGAAATTGTATGCGGGATTTCTTCGCACGAGGTATGGCACGCAAACGTATAAACCCGCCGTTATGAAGGATGGGCGTCTGCTCAGCACGTTCTCACCCCGAACATCCCTTGTCGGAAGTTCCGGAGGATGGGGGATTCGCTGGTTCAGGCCGGGTGCCGATTACGAGCGACATGTCATCGGCGTCAAATCGGACGAGTCTTTGCGGCAACTCACTGTAGTTCCGCCACCGTATGCGACTGACCCCGTCGAACTCTCGCCAACGTCAATACTCTTTTCCTACTCAGCAGATGGGAGTGAGTACGGGATTTATTCTTGCGACCTTCAGGGTCGGAATCTGAGCAGGATCCTTGATCTCCCGGGAACGCTGGAATTGGAGCCCCAACTTGTTGTTGCTCGTCCGGTTCCGCCAATTGTTCCTGAACAGTTCACAACCCCCGTTTCCGATCTCCCTCCAACCGAAGACCCTGAAACGTATGCGCGCAACGATTTCTTCCGCTTCGACTGCATGAATATCTTTACAAACGGGAAAGTGGACGAGCCGATGCCCGATGCCCCGAAAATTGCTCAGGACTTGACCATTCAGTTCTTCATGAATCCGCAACGGCAAAGCGGGTTGCGTCCCGATCCATCAATATTGCTGAAGACAGCCCCGGTTTTCTATATGGGTGGCGTTCACGAACATGACGTACCGGCTGAAGTTCCCTTGTTTGAGCAAATTGTTGACAAAGATGGGAAAGTACTCGAAACCACTGACGGCAAGTTTGCCCATGTTGCGGGGTTCAACTTCGAACGGTTAGGTTCGGGCACTAAATGCGTTGGTTGTCACATCGGTCACTCGATACTCGAAGTTCCCAAAAACGGTGAAGATGCCGAATGGTTTAACACTTCCCCCTCCGCTCGTGTGACGGCAAGCTCAGAATTCCGCAATAGTAGTGGTACATTGTTTCCGGCGAGAAACGTTGTTGACCGCCAAGCCCGCGTAGGGGGTGATTCGGTTATCTGGGTTTCGGCCGAGGGGAAAGGTTCGTGGGTTGAACTGCGTTGGGATATGCCAATAGAAGCCAGACAGTTCGTATTATACAACATCCCCAAAAATTCTTCTGATGGAACAACAATTTTAGTGCATAAGTGTAGAATTCTGTTATATTATGACGGAAATGAAGTCAGAACAATATCTTCCACCGGCGGTCTCAGCTCAGAAGGGACTGCTGTTTCATTTCCACCTACCAAGATCGACGCCGCAAGGATAATTATCACTGATTACAGGGGAGCGATTCAACGCAGGTCGCTTGCCGGTTTGGCAGAAGTAGAAACGATTGCAAGACTTTTTCTTCTAACATCACATCAATAATAACCATTACAGTATAGGAGTATCATGAAGAGACTCTTCTGTGTTCTCTTGGTGACGGTCTATGTCAACGTGTTCGGCTACGCTGACGGATTTCTGGGCGTTCACTCGTCAAACGGTCTGCAAGTGTGGGCGGTCGGATTCAATGGACGTGTGTTTCAGTCGGTCGATGGCGGAGCAACCTGGAGCAACTTCACGCAGGGGACCGGAACGCTGCGGGGCGTGCATGCATTGGGCAGCAGTGTGTGGATTGTTGGAGATAACGGAAAGTGCTACCATTCCTCGAACAGCGGCTCGACTTGGTTGGAACAGACGTTGAACGGTGCCGCAACGCTGAATGATATTATATTAATTGACAATCAGACGGGCTTCATCGTCGGGAACAGCGGAGCTATCTTCAAGACAATCAACGGCGGAGCATTGTGGGTCTCGAAAACCTCCACCACATCGCAGAAGCTCAATGCCGTGGCATTCTCAACTCCGCAAATAGGGTATGCAGTTGGTAGCGGAGGGGTTGTTCTAAAAACAGTCGACGCCGGAGAATCGTGGAGCAACATCGGGAATGCCGGATGGACTAATGACTTGACAGGAATTGCTGTCAGCGGTTCGACGGTGTATGTTACGGGTATCAACGGCTTCTGTGTGAAGAGCGTCAATTCCGGCGCTTCATGGTCGGCGCTGAACTTCATGACGGATTCCTATTCAGATGTGAACGACGTATTTGCCAAGAATGACAACGAAGCCGTGTTTGTCGGCGGGGGAGGTTACGTTCGCTTGACAAATAACGGGGGAGCAACCTTCATGTGGGGGCGGCACACGCTGCACGGCACGTTGAATTCTGTCTTTTTCCATGATGCCATGAACGGCTGGGCCTGTTCGGAAAAGAGCAACGTTGTTCTCCGAACAACCGACGGCGGCGCAACCTGGAGTATTCCTACGGCCACAACAGTAACCATGAACTGGGTGCAAAAACTCAGCGTCAGCGCGACAGTTCGCGGTAACACCTTCAGCATGCATCCATCCAACAAGAATATCATTTACTGTGCCCTCGGGACTCGGGTGTATGCAAGCTATGATCGCGGTGAAACATGGGTTCAGATTGCGACAATGCCGGCCGGAGGTTCCAAAGTCAACTCCTTCTATGTTTCCCCAAAGGACTCCAATCTCTGGGTTGCAGCGTACGGTGCTCCCGACAGGATTGTTCGCACAACCGATCGCGGAGTGACTTGGACTGCAACCACTCCCACAATGAACTTCTCCGAGTACGGTATGCCGCTTGAAATGGATGGCTCGCATCCCGATACACTCATTTTCGGGCCGGAAGACGGGCATATCTGGCGCTCAACGGATTTTGGAGCCACGTGGACGGATTGGAGCAATCCCGGTTTCAGGAGCCCGTGCGACATTGTGGTTGTTCGCGACGAGCCTGATGTTATTTGGGTTGGAGATGGCGTAACCGGCAGCGGTCAGGGACAGATGTTCAGGTCACGCGACGGAGGGCGAACGTTTCAACTCATCTACTCGACAACGGGATCGGAAATTCCGACAACTGTCGGCAGTTCGCTCGACAACAATGTAGGATATGCCACAGCGTGGGGTTCGGGTGGCGTCAATAAGAGTGTAGATATGGGTTTGTCATGGAATTCGGTCGCTACAACCGGATCGGCGTGGGGCGTTGATATCGCCAAAGACGACCCGAACGTGATGATGTTCGGCGTGTACGGCGGCTCAACATCGTACCTCTCATCGAATGCCGCCTCCTCGTTCTCAACATCGCCACTTACGGGCTCGAACTATGCAATTTTTGCATACGACCGCGGAACGTTTCTGGCGCAACAAAGCGGTGGAATCTTCAAGTACAATTTCACGTATGTTGTTCCAAGCAGCAATCTGCAAACGCTTGCCTTGACAGCACCGAGCGGCGGCGAGGTGTGGGCATACGGCACAACGCGGAACATTGCCTGGAATTCAAGCAACATCGCAAATGTAAAGATCGAGTACAAAACGGCTCCTGCATCGGCGTGGCAAACAGTTGTTGCCAGCACACCGGGCGGGTCAGGCACATTTGCCTGGTCGATTCCGGCAACCCCGACAACACAAGCCCGCGTCCGAATTTCGGATGTTGGCGACAACAACCCGATCGACAGCAGCCAGGGAGTGTTCTCCATTACAGTTGCAGCAATTTCCGCCCAACCGGCTTCACTCGATTTCGGGTCCGTGGTTGTCGGCTCAACAGGCTTACAAATTCTCACACTTACCAATAATGGAACTGCCGGATTAATCGTGTCGAGTGTAACGGCAACCGATCCTGCGTTTATCGCAGGCAGGACGTCATTCACAATCCCGGCGGGTCAATCGGATACGCTTTCGGTTCTTTTCTCGCCCGGCTCGGCACAAGCATTTACCGCTCAACTCACAATCGGCTGCAATGTGCCGGGAAGCCCGTATGAAATTCCATTGTCAGGAACAGGGCTATCGAATGCCACGCTTGCACTTCTTTCGCCAAATGGCGGAGAGGTATGGAACGTTAACTCTACACAAACGATCACATGGTCAGCGACAAACCTGGATAGGGTTGAGATTTCCTACAAGTCATCGCCAACGGGTGAGTGGATTCGAATAGTACAGAATATCTCCGCGGCGCTCGGGAGTTTTGAATGGCTCGTGCCGAACACGCCCTCAACGCAAGCTCGTGTAATGATTGTTGATCGATTGAGCGGAACATTGGTGGATTCCAGCGAGGGATACTTCACGATTTTTGGCCCGACCTCGGTCGCCACAAGAGGGATCCCGACAGAGTTCGAATTGAGCCAGAACTATCCGAATCCGTTCAATCCCGCAACAACTATTGAATACGGAGTTCCGAGGGAGGCATATGTCAGCCTTAAAGTGTATAATATGATCGGGCAGGAAGTTGCAACACTCGTGAATGAACGTCAATCAGCGGGTCGCTACACGGCAACGTTCGATACGCAGAAACTCACAGGTTCGACGGCAAGCGGTATGTACTTCTACAGACTTACTGCCGGAGATTTTGTTGAGATTAAAAGAATGATGTTGCTCAAGTAAGTATTCAGAACATACAACAAAGTAGTCCCGACATGGCGTTGGGGCTACTTTTTTTGTTTCACAGGAGAAGAAAATGCAAAAGATGATTGGCCTCGCCGCCATTGTAATGCTTGCACTGTTTTGTGGGTTTGAACTCTACCATCAACTTGGAATGGTGCATGCGACACAAAAGAACGGATTTGGATGTATCTGCCACGGCTTCACTCCGGACGATTCCGTGAAGGTGTGGATTTCGGGTCCAGACTCGCTCGTTGCGGGACAACAGGGTTTGTACGAGGTACATGTTGCACGGAGGCTGAGCATAGCCGCAGGCTTCAACGTTGCTTCGTACCACGGCTCTCTCGGTGTCGTCGATACAGTGGGCACACAACTTATGACAGAGTCGCCAGGAGTTGACAGCCTGGAACTGACGCACAAGTTTCCTCCGCGTCCTGCAAACGGAAGAGACACCATTTCGTGGGCTTTTTCCTACACTGCCCCGACGTCAGTCGGTTTGATTGACACTCTTTATTCGGCGGGCAATTCTGTCGATCTCGACATCACGCCTGATGGAGACCATTGGAATTTCGGACAGAATTTCCTTGTCCGGGTTGTCGCGGCCAGTTCCGTGACGAACTCAGAACCTGCAAATGATTGCCGACTTCTGCAGAACTATCCCAATCCATTCAATCCTTCAACAACAATCCGGTATGAAATCCCCGTTGAGGGCAAAGTTGAGTTGAAGGTTTTTGATGCAACCGGGAGGGAAGTGCGTACGCTGGTGAACGAGCGGAAGAGTTCAGGGATGTACGAAGTAGTGTTCGGTCATGATGTGACAAAGAATCTTGCGAGCGGCGTATATCTGTACCGGCTTGCAGTTGTTCCCGCTGCTGCGTTGCAAAACAAGACGTACCTCAAGGCGATGAAAATGCTGCTTGTGAAGTGACGGCAGGATTTATGACATTGATGTAAGATAGGCGACAGTTCTGATGAGTTCGTCAACCATGCTGGACTTGCGAATCAGAACAACGCGAGGGTGCTTGCGAACGTAGTTGATCTTATCCCCGTCGTCGGTTGATGTGAGAAACACGAAGGGGATGTCGCGATGGGAATCATTTTCAGCAAACCGTGCATGAAAGGCAATTCCGTTCATGACCGGCATTTCGATATCCGAAACAATGATATCGACATTCTGTTCGGTGAGAAGATGAAGCGCATCGAAACCGTTGTGAGCCATCAGCACCTGATAGTGATGAACTTCAAGCAGATCCCTCACCACTTCAATGAAGAGCGGGTCATCATCAACGAGTAGAACGGTTTTCGGCATGAGAATGCAGTGTTATGAGACTAAAACGCCTCCGACGAATAATATGTATTGACCGATAGGCATTCAACGAAAAAGATTTGCGACTATCGCAAGTAGAAAAATTTCAGCGAAATTGTTTCTGTGACGATATTCAAGTAGATTAACAAAAATTCGAATTCAGCGGCGACGATTTGTTCAATCGGCGTATCAAAACAGTGGATTAGTATTGGGGAGAATTCCGAACTTGCAGGGAGATGCTATCGTCGGGCCGCGAACAAGGTTCGTCGCCAAACAATTACATGCCAAAGCCAGCATGTCCGAGTCTAAGGTTGAGTTTAACTTCTCTTCCACAATAAACCACGTGAAAATCGGGGTACACTCGTGCCCATCTGTCGTCTGTTCGGTACTATTTCATTGTTGGAAGTGAAGCCTGTTTCTGATGCTGCCACCTCCTGAAACGTTACAGTAACTCTGATCCGACTCTCTCTCCATGACTCTTTTGCAGACTATTCTTCTTGCCATCATTGAAGGCCTTACCGAGTTTCTTCCTGTCTCCAGCACGGCACACATGCGCTTTGCGAATCCGTTGATTGGTGTTCACCCCGATGAATTCATCGACATGTTTCAAGTGGTGATACAACTCGCGGCGATGATGTCCGTCGTGACAATTTACCGGCGAAAGTTCTTCGCTATCAAGCGTGTGACGTTTTACGGAAAACTCATCGTTGCAGTAGTGCCGGCATTGATTGGCGGCTACTTTCTGAAGACGTACATCGGGTTGGCGTTGAATAACCTCATGTTTATTGCGTGTGTGATGATAGGCGGGGGCGTAGCGCTATTGTTTGTTGATCGGTTCTTTTCCGAAAGTACTATCCACGAGGAAAAGGACATTACGTATACCCGCGCATTTATCATCGGTTGCTTTCAGGTACTAAGCATTGTGTTTCCGGGATTGAGCAGAAGCGCTGCGACAATTATCGGCGGAATGAGCCAGCGGCTTTCGCGAAGCGTCGCGGCGGAGTTTTCGTTCTTTCTTGCCGTGCCGACAATGTTTGCCGCCTCTGCGAAAAGTTTTCTCGATGTGTACAATGAACACCCGAATGTTCTCGTGAGGGAGAACTACATAACACTTGGAATTGGTGCTGTGGTCTCGTACTTGGTGGCTCTGCTGGCAATTGAGTTGTTTATCGGGTATCTCAAGAAACACGGTTTCAAGGTTTTTGGTTGGTATAGAATTGCCTTGGGTTCAGTGGTGTTAATTCTTCTTCTCACCGGTCATATGCAATAATTTGTGACGAGTCAGAATGAGTGGCGGCATGTCAACCCGTCGGATTACAATTACGGCTCTGCTCGGTGCAGTGGGAATAGCCCTTTTTGTTGTTGAGTCCTACATCCCCATGCCGCTGCCTTTTCTGAAGATAGGGCTTGCGAATATATCGAGTGTGCTTGCATTGCTGATGCTCGGACCATCAGCGATGCTTGGTGTCGTTGCTCTCCGTGTTACAGTCGGATCGTTGCTCGTCGGGACTTTTCTCAGCCCCGCTTTTATTCTCGCTTCTGCAGCGGGGATGATATCCGCAGGGGCGATGGCACTTACCAAAGTCACTGCCAAAAACCTCTTCAGCGCGCTTGGCCTCAGCCTCGTCGGTTCGGTGGTGCATGTTGTTGTTCAATTGATGATTGTCCGATTCCTGTATGTGCAGAATGCGGTTGTCTTCAGCCTGATTCCACTGTTACTGCTGACTGCCCTCATCGGCGGATGTGTCGTCGGGTTGATATCGCTTCGACTCGTCATATCTCTGAAAGAGATCAGGCTATGAGGGGAGGGATTACATGGGGAGATGGGGTGTTGGCTGTCGGGTTGGCGTTGTGTACACTCGGAAGCTTCTTCGGTATGCAGTATTTCAGTCTTTCAGGATCAACAGTGATTGTTGAACTGAAAGACCTTGTCGTTTACAAAAGTGATCTGACGGAGAACCGCAAGATCACTGTTCGCGGTGACTATGGTGATGTCAGGATTCAGGTCAACGAAGGCCGGGTGGCTGTAGTTCATGCAGACTGCCCGAACAAAGTCTGTGTGCGTACCGGATGGCGCTCACTGGCAGGGGATGTCGTTATTTGCGTTCCGAACCGGGTTCTTATTCGGATTGTCGGAGAACAAACAAAACATATTCGGGGGATAACAGGATGAAACCGTTTTTGCTTTGGGTAACTATTGCAGTGAGTTTCACTTCGTGCTCACGCGATGAAATCCGTCCTCACTCACGGCAATCAACGGCAATGGAGACGTATGTTTCGGTCACAACTTACGATGGCAATCTTTCACAACACGATGCATATGCGCTCATCGACTCTGCGTTTGCGGAGATCAACCGGATTGAACACGTGATGACGGATTACTCTGAATCGAGCGAAATCGGGACCATCAACCGCCTTGCTGGCAAAGATACGGTGGAAGTTTCCGACGAGGTTGTTTCTCTGCTTCAGGCATCCCTTTCCTTTTCTCAACAATCTGCAGGCGCCTTTGATGTTTCCATTGGGGCAATCGTCAAAGCATGGGATTTTCTTTCGTCGGAACCCGAAGTCCCTTCACGATCGAAAATCAGAATGGTGTTGCGACTGACGGGATTCAAAAATGTGATGGTTGAGGGCACCAAAGTATTCTTGACTGAGAAAGGCATGCGCCTTGACCTTGGCGGCATTGCAAAAGGATATGCCGTTGACAGGGCTGTCGAAATTCTGAAACGCAACGGAGTGAAGCATGCCATTGTGGATATTGGAGGCAATCTCGGAGTCTGGTGGGAAGGAACGAGGGGCGTTGACTCAACCGTTGCCGAAATCCTTGTCCGTCATCCGCGGAAGGATGGGAAGTACTTCGGGTCGTTGAAAGTCGGCACCGCCGGTGTTTCAACGTCGGGTGACTATCAGAGGTATTTCTTCCATGACGGCGTCCGGTATCATCATATCATCGATCCTGCAACGGGTTATCCGGCACGTGATGTCGTAAGCGTTACGATTATCGCAAGCGATGCACTCAATGCTGATGCCCTTTCGACGCTCGTGTTTGTGTTGGGACGAGAAAAGGGGATGAACTTCATCAAGGATCGTGAAGGAGTTGAAGGCATCATTGTGTGGGAGAAGGAAGGCGTTCTTCATCACGAACTCTCTCCCGGTTTGCAGGGAAAATTCACGCGTTCCGATGATTAGTGTTGATTCCGTCACCTACCGGTATCCTGGCAGTGATATTGATTCACTGCGTGAAGTCAGCCTCGCATTTGAGCCGGCATCGTTCACGGCCATCATGGGAGCTAATGGCTCAGGTAAAAGCACGCTCGCCCGGATGCTCAATGGCCTCGTCATCCCCTCTACCGGTAAAATCCTCGTCGATGGTATGTCAACTGCCGATGCAGGCTCACTATCTGCAATCAGAAGAAGAGTGGGGCTGGTTTTTCAAGATCCGAACCAGCAAATGACCTCACCGACCGTTGAGCGGGAACTCGCCTTCGGTTTGCAAAACCTCGGCATCCCGCCTGAAGAAATCCGTTCGAAAGTTGAGATCGAATTGGAGAACCTGAATCTGCTATCGAGACGCTACTCGCCGCCGTCATTGCTTTCGGGAGGTGAAAAGCTTCGCCTCATAGTATCAGCGGTACTCATGCTGCAACCAGACTATCTTGTTCTCGATGAAACCACTTCATTCCTTTCTCCCGCCTCCCGTAAACAACTCATCGCAAAGCTTATCGAGTTGAAGCGTTCGCAGCGCATGACGATTATCCTCATTACACAATTCCTGGAGGAGGCGATGATGGGCGAACGACTTGCCATACTCGATCGAGGGCGCGTTGCATACAACGGGGCTCCGGGAAATGCAATCGGGAACAGAGAATGGCTTGCCTCACTGGGGATTTTCATCCCGGCAGAATTTCGTCCGTTGGTATGAATTTCTCTCTCGTCGACATTACATTTTCGTATACGTCGAAGGCGTTCTCCCCTCAGCGAGTGTTTGGGCGCATGAATCTTTCCGTTCAATCGGGAGAATGCGTAGCGATTGTTGGAGAAGAGGGAACCGGAAAAAGCACGCTGCTTCAGTTGATAAACGGCCTGCTGAAGCCCGATTCCGGAACCGTGTCAGTCGATGGGGATGATATTTGGGCAGACTCAAGGTGTCAACGTGAAATGCGACGGAACATTGGATTTGCGTTTCAGTTTCCCGAGCAGCAGTTCTTCTGCGAAACCGTGCTTGATGAACTCATGTTTACTTCCCGCAATATCGGGCACACAACCGATACGAAGAGGGAAGATTGTATTGCAGCTTTGCAGGAACTGGGTCTGGACGAGGGATTTCTTAGCCGCTCCCCGTTTTCTTTGAGTATGGGAGAAGCCCGCCGCGTGGCGCTTGCAAGCCTGCTTGTTCATGATCCTCAGATGTTCTTGCTTGATGAGCCAACTGCAGGATTGGATGGTTTTGGGATTGACATTGTACTGTCACTGTTAGTGGGGCTGAAATCACGAGGGCGGACAATCGTTTTTGCTTCACACGAGAAGGAACTGATTTCTCGGGTCGCTGCCCGAGTTGTGATGCTTGCTGAGGGCAACGTAAAAAAGGATTGTAGTGTTACTGAGTTCTTGTCAGCAACATAACCAGAAGCGGAAGACTTACGAGAAGCAGAAGAGTCATCCAATCCGCAACACCCATCTTCCGTACACGAATCGGCGTGCGCCGCGCAACCGGGCTGTAGCAACGCGCATCCATTGCATCTGCAAGATGTTGTGATGACCGGAAGGCTGAAACAAACAAAGGTAACGCTGCCTGGGATGCAAATCGTACTTGCCCGATGAACGATGAATCAATATCCGACCCTCGCGCACGCTGGGCCGCCTTGATTCTTTGCGCCGATTGAATGAGCAGCGGCACGAAGTTCAGCGTCAACCCAAAAACGGACATGAAAGAACCCAGCCTGCTGCGAAATGGTGAGAGAACCTCTTCGATGCTGTCAACGATATCGGCTACTCGCGTCGTGCGTGCAAAGACGAACGAAAACAGCAGCACCATCCCGAGCCGTGCCGAGAGTGTCAGGCCATCTAATACTCCCTCCTTTGTGACATACACTCCCATGAATTCGAACAGAACAACGCCGCTTACTGTTGCCGCGTTGATGAAGGTTATGAACAAGGCAAACCAGAGAATTCTTCTGAGCTGTTTTGTTGCTGTACGAAAAGAGATGGGTGACAATCCAAAAGCCAGAAATGCTATGCATCCGTATGCCACAAGCACAGGGTAGTCCATCGTAAACAGAATTTGTACGCTGAGCAAAAACAACGCAAGCAGTTTTGTCCTCGGATCGAGGTCTTCAAGAAATGTCCGGTGAAATCGCACAGTTGGTGTTCCCTCTCGTTGAAGGAAGGTAGAGAAAAAATCCCTGAAGTCAATCAGAAAAAAGACGATTTCAAGAAGCAGTTCCTTTTTGGCAGAACGATGCGTGGGTGACGCCTAACACACGGACGCAGATTCGTTTTTGCTATCATGAAACCGCACCCATCTTCCTCCCCTTCAGCAAACAAAATTCTCGGAGGCTCTTATTTAATGCATCTGCCCGAAGCAAGCACGACAGTATTTGTCGACAATCCATATCACAAAGCAAAAATAGAACACTATCTCGAGCGAGCGGAAGATTTCTTTCGGATGGCACGGTACAAGCAAGCACAGAAATTGCTCGGCTCGGTGTTTGCGCTTGATCCGGAAGATCGCTCAGGACTGGCTCTGCAAAAGGCGATTTCTGTGGCCTTGTCGAATCTTCATTCGATCTCGCACATCTCGCATCACAACAATGGGCATACGAAGCAATTCCGGCGCGGAGAGGTTGTGCTGGTTGTCGATCAGGACGAACGTGTCTTGACATCGCTTGCCGGCACGCTGCACAAGTACGGTTTTGGGGCGGTTGGTGCCGGCGGCCTTGAAGAGGCAATCGACGCTCTCTCAACGTTCAAACCGAGCCTGATCATTTCCGAAGTGAATTTCGAAAACGGATCGATCGGGTATGACTTGTATCTGTGGATAAGACACAATGAGGAACTCAGCACAACGCCGTTCTTGTATCTGGCAACTCGTGTTACGCGTGAAATGCTTATCGCCGGAAGACGAATGGGGGTTGATGAGTTCATCGTCAAGCCGCTTGACGAGGAGGTTGTGATGGCGTCAATCCTGCACTGTCTCTCCCGACGGAAAAAGAAGGTAGCGTAACACCTCCCGACGAAAATTTCGGTCCCGAAAGCCGGTGGAACTGTCCATCGGCTTTCTTGCTTTTCCCTGCACGTCTTCGTACCTTTTTCAAGGATTTATCCCAATTTTTCCATGTCTGAACTCACCGTAAACGAGATTTTCTTCAGCATTCAGGGCGAATCCGGCTTCGCCGGAATGCCGTGCGTGTTTGTACGCCTGACGGGCTGCAATTTGCGCTGCGTGTGGTGCGACACAGAGTATGCCTTCTACGAAGGTCGACAGATGTCAATCGGGGAGATACTTGGGAAAGTCGAAGCATATAGCTGCAAGCTTGTTGAGGTGACCGGTGGCGAGCCGCTGGCTCAGGAAGGCGTTTATGACTTGATGACGATTCTATGCGATCGGGGTTTTAAAGTGTTGCTGGAAACAAGCGGGAGCATCAGCATTGCCAACGTAGATAGTCGTGTAAGACGGATTGTCGATATCAAATGTCCCGGCAGCGGAATGGTGAAAGAAAATCTGTGGGAGAACATAGGATTCCTCACACCGCGAGACGAAGTGAAGTTCGTTGTTGGTAGCAAGGAGGATTTCGACTGGGCTGTTGATGTTATACGACGCCGTGAGTTAGAGAAGAAATGTCCGATTCTCATGTTGACTGTGTTCGGCGACGTTCAACCGGTTGAATTGGCGGATTGGATTTTGCAAAGCAGAATTCCGGTTCGATTTCAGTTGCAGATGCACAAGTACATCTGGGAGCCGGAGGCGAGAGGCGTATGAGCAAGCGACCCTTGGCTGTAATTCTTGCAAGCGGGGGAATGGACAGTTGTGTCACGGCGGCAATTGCTTCGCAGGAATTTGACCTTGCGTTCCTCCACCTGAACTACGGGCAACGAACGGAAGGCCGGGAGATGCGGGCATTCAATGCGGCCGCCGATCATTTTCGTGCCGCACACAGACTTGTGGTTTCGATGGATCATCTCTCCAAAATCGGGGGGTCGAGCCTTACGGATGCTGCCTTTCCTGTGACGAAGGCGGTTCTGCACAACACGTCAGTCCCGACATCGTACGTGCCGTTCCGGAATGCCAATATGCTGGCCGTTGCCGTAAGTTGGGCCGAAGTGCTGGAGGCTGCTTCGATTTTCGTAGGAGCCGTACAGGAGGATTCCTCCGGATATCCTGATTGCCGGCGGGAGTTCTATGATGCCTTCGAAAAAGTCATTGATGTCGGGACAAAGCCTTCTACTAACATAAAGATCAGCACGCCGATTATTCATCTCACAAAAATGGAGATCGTGCTGCGGGGAGTTGCATTAGGCGCTCCGCTGCATCTGACATGGTCGTGTTATCAAAACGAAGAGGTTGCCTGCGGGGTGTGCGACAGTTGCGCGTTGCGGCTACGGGGCTTTCAACTTGCCGGAGTTTCCGACCCGATTCCGTACGCACACCGTCCGGTATATGCCTGACAAATTCTCATTCTCTTTCCAATCCAACAAGACAGACAAGGTGAATTATGGAACAGTTCAAGGATAACATCTACAAACTCATTGTTGAGACATCCACCAACCTGCCGCCGGATGTACGCAGAGCTTTGGCCCGGACTATAGAAACGGAAAAACCGGACTCGCAATCGGGACTTGCGTTGCAGACCATCGCCATCAACGTTGACATGGCATGTGATACTCTTGCCCCGATTTGTCAGGATACCGGCATGTTGACCTTTGAAATTCATTGCCCGGTCGGCGCAAATCAAATTATCATGAAACGGAAGATTTTAGAAGCAATAGCCGACGCAACGAAAAACGGCAAACTCCGCCCAAATTCTGTCAATTCTCTGACAGGAAAAAACAGCGGCAACAATCTCGGCGAAGGGACTCCTGTCGTTCACTTCGAGCAGTGGGAGAGGGATGAAGTTGATGTTCGTCTGCTGCTCAAAGGGGGCGGGTGCGAGAACAAGAACATCCAGTATTCGCTTCCCGCTGAGTTGCCGAATCTCGGCCGGGCCGATCGAAGTCTCGAAGGAGTTCGTAAAGCCATCATGCACGCCGTGTTTCAGGCACAAGGTCAGGGTTGCAGTGTTGGCGCAATCGGTGTTGGTATCGGAGGCGATAGAACATCAGGCTATACGTTGGCGAAGAGACAACTCTTCCGGTCGTTGGATGATGTGAATTCGAATCCTGACCTGGCGAAGCTTGAGGCGAGAATTCTTGAAGATGCCAACAAGCTCGGCATCGGAACGATGGGCTTCGGCGGGCGAGCAACGCTGATTGGCTGTAAGATCGGCGCCTACAACCGCCTGCCCGCCAGTTTCTTCGTCAGCGTTGCGTATGACTGCTGGGCGTTTCGCAGGCTCGGTGTTGTTCTTGATGCAAGCACGGGTGCCATCAAGCGTTGGCTGTACAAAGACGAAACGCCGACAGTCAAGATGGCGAAGAGTGGAGGGCTGCCCATTACCGGACGGGAGGTTTCATTGACAACACCCCTCTCCGAAGCGCAAGTCCGTTCACTCAAAGTCGGTGATGTTGTGCTGCTGAACGGCGAGATGCACATGGGCCGCGACATGATTCATCATCACTTGATGACGCATGACTCTCCCGTTGATCTCAACGGAGCAGCATTGTACCATTGCGGTCCGGTGGCGCTGAAAGAAAACGGCAAATGGGTGATGGGAGCGGCCGGACCCACAACAAGTATTCGCGAAGAGCCGTATCAAGGCGATATCATCAAGAAATTCGGCATCCGTGCGGTTATCGGAAAGGGAGGAATGGGGGCGAAAACGCTTGCGGCACTGAAAGATTTTGGTGCCGTGTATCTGAACGCAATCGGCGGAGCGGCGCAATTCTATACAAAGTGTATCACAGAAGTAACAGGCGTTGACTTTCTCGAAGAGTTCGGTGTTCCCGAAGCAATGTGGCATATTACCGTGAAGGATTTCCCTGCAATCGTTACGATGGACGCTCACGGCAACAGCCTGCACGCGGATGTGGAAAAAGCATCGGCCGCGGAGTTGAAGAAATTTGCTGAAGTGCCGGCATAGCATCAGCACGTGACTTTGCACATTTAATAGCTGTTCATTGACAATTCACATCATCAAACTAACATCAGGAGAAGCACTATGCTCAGCAAAACAATCCTCAATGCGTTCGACACACAGATCAAGAATGAGCTTGAGGCTGCATACTTGTATCTATCGATGTCCTCGTATTGCAATGCGTTGAATTTCCCCGGCTTCAGCAAGTGGCTTCGCACTCAAGCGCAGGAAGAGTTGGGACACGGGATGAAGCTGTTCGACTACGTTCATCACCGGGGAAGCAACGCAACATTACAGGCAATCGCAGAACCGAAGGCCTCATTCAAGGATATTGTCGAGGTGTTTGATGTTGTTTACGAGCATGAGAAAAAAGTCACCGCGCTGATTCACAAGCTCTACGAAGCGGCTCTAAAGGAGAACGACTATGCCAGCCAAATCGAGCTGCAATGGTTCATTACGGAACAGGTGGAAGAGGAACAAACCGCCTCGATGATTGTCGAACAACTGAAGATGATCGGAGACAACAAGGCAATGCTACTGATGATGGATCGGCAGATGGGTACCCGCGGCGTTGCATGACCGGGTTACTGCCTTGATGAGAATGGTAGAGACGTTCAGAATGAACGTCTCTTTTTTTTTTAGGGGGGGTATTGTTAAGTAACCTAATACAACACAAGCTCAGGCGAGTTCGGAATCAATCCCTTCTCAAATCCTCTCTTGAACAACAACTCAAGGGCTTGCTTCCCCTTCTCGCCCATATCAATCGTCAAGTCGCTTACATACATCTTCACAAACTTCTCGCCGAGCGTGTAGTCAATTCCTCGTCCCCATTGCATAGCGTAGGGAATCGATTCGTCCTGGTGATTGTAGCCGTATGCAATACTTGCCTTCAAGCCTTCAGAAAGTTTCCTTGCCATCGCTTCGCCTAAATCCTTCCGTGCAACATCAAGTCCGAGGGGAAGAGGCAGCCCGTTGGTTTCTTTCTCCCAGAATTCGCCAAAGTCGAGAATCTTGTTATAGCCCAGTGATTGGTATGTGATCTGCCCCTCATGAATGAGCAGGCCGGCGTCAACATCGCCGCTATCGACTGCTTCCATGATCTTGTCGAACGGCATGTCGATATTGTTGATGCCTTCGGTGAATGTTTTGAAGAGCAGTGTTGCCGTTGTAAGCGGGCCGGGCGTGCCAACTGTCTTTCCCTTCAAGTCATTCAGGGACTTGTATTTGCGGGAGATGATCACCGGGCCGTATCCTTCCCCCATGCTTGCGCCGGTTTTCATGATCCAGTATTTGTCGGCAACGTAAGGAAACGCATGAGCGGAAATCGCCGTCACTTCAAGTTCTGCTTTCATTGCGCGTTCGTTCAATGACTGAATATCTTCAAGAAGATGTTCGATGACGATGCCGTCAAGCTTCACTTTGCCGCTGGCAAGTCCGTAGAACATGAATGCATCGTCGGGGTCGGGACTGTGTCCGACTTTGATTATTCTCTCTGCCATAAGTCTTGTTGATGGTTGAAGGAAATTGTCGAACTGATAGATGTTATTTCTTCGCGCCGCAATAAATCGTAACAATGCCGAATGTCAATCTCTCCTCTTTCAACTCCGCAAATCCTACCTTCCGCAGGATGTTGAGAAAGTCATTTCCTTCGGGGAACTTCATCACTGTGTCCGGGAGATATGTGTAGGCTTCCTTGTGTCGGGAAACGATTCTGCCGACAAGCGGAAGAACCGACTTGAAATAGAAAAAATACAGTTGATTGAACGGAAACGTTCCCGGTCGTGAAAACTCCAGCACAACAATTTTCCCTCCCGGACGGAGGATGCGGTTCATCTCCGCCAGGCCCTGCTCGAGATGCTCGAAGTTGCGAGCACCGAACGCAACAATCGCCGCGTCAAAGGAACCCGTCTCGAACCCGAGATGTTCGGCCTCGCCGGTTTGCAACGTAATCGTCGAGTCAAGCCCGCGCTTCTGCAGTTTCGCCCTGCCGATCTTCAGCATCTCTTCGGCAATATCAACCCCGATCACTTCCTGAGGGTTCAGCCGAAGCGTGGCGATGGCAAAATCTGCCGTTCCTGTTGCAACGTCGAGAATTCTTCTTGGCCGAATGTCCTTGAGATACTGCACCGCCCTGCGCCGCCAATAGAAATCAATTCCTCCGCTTAACAGGTGGTTGAGAAGATCGTAGCGATACGCGATAGAATCAAAAAGAGAACGGACGTACTGTTTTTCCAATGAAGGGCAAATCCAGATTGTTGAATGGCAAAAGATACGGAAGTTTCAGATTCGTTCAAACTTCTTCACCTGAGTTTTCTATTTTGCTTCCCGTTGGATATATTGACAAACAGAACATCAAGATATCTGCATGTCAAAGATTACAGTTCATCTTGCGCAAACTGTCGACCGTTCGTACCGGATTGAAGTGAAGCCGGGGGCGCTTGATAGCCTCGCTGCGTTCATTCTACGCCAACGTCGCGGGTCGAAAGTCTTTATCATAACTGACTCCAACGTTGAGATGTTGGTGGGAAGAAAGATTCAGAGAAAGATGTATGAAGCGGGTCTCGAGACGCTGCTGCTGAGTTTTCCTGCAGGCGAGAAGTCAAAGAACCAGCGTATTGTTCATGCTCTGCATACGCAACTCCTTGCCGGTGATATTCGCCGGGATAGCCTCATTGTCGCCCTTGGTGGCGGCGTTGTGGGGGATGTTGCAGGTTACGTTGCCGCGACAATCTCGAGGGGAGTCGCCTTCATTCAAGTGCCGACAACGCTGCTCTCGCAAGTCGACAGCAGCGTCGGCGGCAAGGTTGGCATCAATCATCCTCGCGGAAAGAACCTGATCGGAGCATTTCATCAGCCGATGGCGGTATTTGTTGACCCCGATGTGTTGAGAACCCTGCCGCAACGCGAATTCTGCAGCGGCCTTGCTGAAGTGGTAAAGATTGCCGCCGCTCTTGACAGACGATTGTTTCAGTTTCTTGAACGAAATGCCCATCGTGTGTCGAAATCAAATCCGAAACTTCTGACAGAGATCATTTCGCGATGTGTTGCGCTCAAGGCGGCTGTTGTCGAGGCGGATGAGTTCGAATCAGGATTGCGAAGGTCGCTCAATCTCGGCCACACAATCGGCCACGCCATTGAATCGTCAACGAACTATTCCATCAATCACGGGGAAGCTGTGGCTATCGGCCTTGTTACGGAATCGACGGTTGCTCATCGGATGGGATTGCTTTCTTCACGTGAGCTTGACAAACTCATCTCGCTTCTGAAAAAGCTGGGCCTGCCGACAGGTATGCCGCAGCTTCGCAACACAACGAAGTTTTTCTCTTCATTGTCTGCGGACAAGAAATCCGTCGGGGGGCGTGCAAAGTACGTGTTGCTCTCCGCAATCGGAAGCTGTGTTATAGGTGTCGACGTGTCGACGACTCTTGTTCAGAACGTGGTGATGGAAAGCAGGCGAGTTCGCTGATGATTATTGTGTCGATAACGGGACCCGGAATGAAGGATGCGCTTGGACAGATTGCCGCCTCATCTCAATATGCGGACATGTTCGAATTGCGTCTTGATATGATTCAGGAGCCGCCTCTCGGCATGCTGATGGCGGCAACCGGCAAGCCGATTATTGCCACATGTCGACCTGATTGGGAGGGCGGTGAATTTCGTGGAACGGAATCAGAACGGGCCGAAATTCTTCATGCAGCAGCGGAACTCGGCGCAGCGTACGTTGATATTGAACTGAATGCAGATGCAGGAATTATACGCAGACTTCACGGCGACGGGCGTCGTCTCATTCTCTCCTATCATCACAACGGGAAAGGCAAGCTTGATATAGCAAGAATGTACAGGCGCATGAAATCGCCTCACGCACATGTATTGAAGCTTGCATACACTGCGGAAGATTGTGCTGATATAAAGTACGCATTCGAGTTTCTCCAACTTGCCAAACAGGACAAGCAAAGAGCTATAGCTATTGCCATGGGAGAATTCGGCGAGCCGACGAGAATTCTCTACAAGAAATTCGGAGGATGGGCAACGTACGCATCGGCGGGTATTGGCCTAAGTGCCGCTGCCGGACAAATTCCCGCTGCCGAATTGAGAGAACTGTATCGATCTGAAAGAATCTCCGGCAAGACAAAGGTCTTCGGAGTGGTCGGTAATCCGTTGAAGCAAAGTAAAGGTATTTACCTGCACAATCCGCTTTATCAGAAAGCTAAGAAGGATGCCGTGTATTGCAGATTTCAAGTGAGGGATCTGAATTCGTTCATGAAGCGTGTGGCGCCGGTGTTGAACGGCTTCAGTGTTACAATTCCTCACAAGCAATCGATCATCAAGTATCTGGATCGAATTGATCCGACAGCTAAAGCCATCGGTGCCGTGAATACAGTTATGCGCAAAGCGGGCAGGTTGTATGGAACAAACACGGACGCTCCGGGCGCTCTTGATGCCATAGAAAACGTACTGAAGGTCAAAGGAAAGAGCATGCTGATTGCCGGGGCCGGCGGAGCGGCTCGTGCAATTGCATATGAAGCAAAACAACGCGGAGCAAAGATTTTCTTGACTAACAGAACCGAATCAACAGGACGGAAACTTGCTACGGAATTCAACGTGGATTTTGTTTCAAAGACCGAGCTTCTTCGTGCCGCACGAAAGGGTGTACGATATGATATTATTGTCAACGCCACATCAGTAGGTATGACGCCGCATGTGAATGCATCACCTCTTCCCAAATCTATTCTCAAAAAGGCAATCGTGTTCGATGCAGTGTACAATCCTCCTATGACGAAATTGTTACGGGATGCAAAGAATGCAGGCGCTATGATTGTTCAAGGGACAGAGATGTATTTCAATCAGGCGGCGCTGCAGTTTGAATTGTACGCGGGCGTGAAGCCCGGAATCTCAACAATGAGGAAAATCCTTTCATAAGGCGGGAAATGCTGAAACACATTGTCATGTGGAAGTTCAAGGAAACGGCGGAAAGGACAAGCAAAGAGGAGAATCTGCGGAAGGCAAAAGAGCTTCTTGACTTGCTGCCGTCGCAGATTCCTGCCATCGGCGGCTTTGAAGTCGGGATTGATATACTGCATTCCGACTCGTCTTACGATTTGGTATTGAATTCGTCTTTCAAAAACAGAGACGATCTTGTCGCATATCAGACGCATCCGTCGCATGTGAAAGTGGTCGAGTTTCTTCGCAAAGTGCAAATTGGGAAAGCCGTCGTTGATTACGTCGTGTAGATGATTCGAGAAATCCATCCATTGAGGAGGCCGGTCAATGCCGGTATTCACGTGCCCGGCTCGAAAAGCCTGACAAACAGGGCACTCATCTGCGCAGCTTTGGCGAAAGGCGAATCTACGCTCAACAATGCATCGGACAGCGACGATACATCGCTGATGCGAAACGGGCTGAATCAGCTTGGCGTACTCGTTCGAAAGAAGGATGATACACTCATTGTCGAAGGCACGGGCGGGAAAGTGTACGCGCCCAAATTCCCCATTCCCGTCGGTAACGCGGGAACGACACTACGGTTTCTGCTCTCGTTAGCCGCGCTTGCCCCAGGTAAGACAGTTCTCGACGGGAGTGAGCGGATGGCTGCGCGTCCAATTGATGATTTGACGAGTTCCCTTGCGGCACTCGGCACGGAGGTCGGGTTCTCGCCTCATCAAGCACGCTACGTCGTAAATGGCGGCTCGTTCGTCGGTGGCAAAACTAAACTTGATGCCTCAAGAAGTTCTCAGTTTCTGTCGTCGCTGTTGATGGTGGCACCGTATGCAACCGAGGACGTACAAATCGAAGTGGCGGGAGAGATTTCTTCTGCTCCGTATGTTCAGCTCACGTTGCAGGTTATGCGTGAGTTCGGGGTGAATGTGGAGCATTTAGCAGGCGACTGCTTTGTGGTCAGGGCAGGCCAGAGATATATCCCGACATCATTTGCAGTAGAGGCGGATGCATCGAGCGCAACGTACTTCCTTGCGGCAGCGGCACTGTGTAGCGGAGACATCCTTGTAGAGGGTGTCAGACGTGATACGTTGCAAGCGGATGCAAACTTTGTCAACATATTGCATCAGATGGGATGTAGGATCGAGCATGAGGAAAGGGGCGTTAGACTCAATAGCAACGGACGGCTTCAGGGTGTTGATGTTAGCATGAATTCCATGCCCGATGCCGTGCCAACGCTTGTTGTAACAGCATTGTTCGCCGAAGGGACGACGCGTATCAGAAACATTTCCCATCTTCGTCATAAGGAATCTGACAGGCTTCATGCAATGGAGACTGAACTGAAAAAACTCGGCGCTGAAATCAGTGTGTATGATGATCGGGTAGATATCAATCCCTCGATATTGTCGGGTGGTGTTCTGGATACGTACGATGATCATCGTTTGGCGATGGCCTTCGCGCTAATCGGTTTGAAGGTAGATGGCGTAAAGATAGATAATCCGGCTTGCGTGAGGAAATCTTTTCCGCAATTCTGGACGGAATTCGACAAGCTATACTGTTAAAAAGACATGGCTGGAAACACATACGGAACACAATTCAGAATCACAACGTTTGGCGAAAGCCACGGCCGTGCAATCGGCGTTGTTATGGATGGCGTACGGCCCGGACTGCCGATTGATACGGATTTCATTCAGAAGGAACTCGATCGTCGCCGCCCCGGACAAAGCAAGGTCACAACTGCGCGCAATGAGTCTGATGCAGTTGAAATTCTCAGCGGGGTATTTGAAGGAAAAACTACCGGCACGCCGATCTGCATGATCATCTGGAACAAAGACCAGCAGTCAAAGCCGTATGAAAAGATCAAGGAGTTGTTTCGTCCCGGTCATGCCGGATACACGTATCTCGCCAAGTACGGAGTAAGCGATTATCGGGGCGGCGGACGTTCATCAGGCAGGGAAACAGCATCGCGGGTTGCCGCGGGAGCTGTTGCCAAATCTCTCCTCGCGAAGCGGGGCATTCATATTCTTGCGTACACAAAAGAAGTCGCGGGCATCGGAGGTCGAAGGATCAATCCCGACTTCATCGAGAAGAATCCACTTCGCGCCGCCGATCCTGAAGCAGCAAGAAAAATGGAGCGCAAAATCTTACAAGCGAAAACAGACGGCGACTCGGTCGGCGGAATTGTTGAAATAATTGTGAAGAATGTTCCCGTCGGGCTCGGCGAGCCGGTGTTCGACAAGCTCGAAGCAGATCTCGCGAAAGCGCTTATGTCGATCGGGGCGATCAAGGGATTTGAAGTAGGGAATGGCTTTGAGGCTGCGCGCCTAAACGGGAGTGAGAACAACGACTCGATGTATTTCGATAAGAAATCCCGTCGTGTACGCACAAGAACAAACAATGCCGGCGGTATTTCCGGTGGCATTTCCAACGGCGAAGACATTGTTCTGCGAATCGCCGTTAAACCTCCATCATCCATCCTCAAGAAACAGCGAACAGTCACGGTGAAAGGAAGGGCAGCGACAATTTCCGTTGAAGGCCGCCACGATCCGTGCATCTGTCCCCGCGTAGTGCCCGTTGCCGAATCAATGGTAGCCCTCACGCTACTCGACCATCTTACCCGCCAACAAATCTTGAGAAGCAAAACGACCTTGCAGGCGTTGAGGGATGATATCGATCTGCTTGACCATAACATCCTTTTGTTGATTGCCGAGCGGCAGAGATTTGTCGAGCAGGTTGGAATTCTGAAAAAGAAAAAAGGCAGGAACATTCACGATGCAGGGCGTGAGAAACAGATTCTTGCAAAACAGCTTGCTGCAGGCACCGCACTCGGGCTGGACCAAGAATTCGTGAGAGAAATTTGTTCGGCTATCTTCAATCTTGCAAAATCGACACAGCGAAAGCTCAACGCCGGCTTGTTGAAGTAAGGGAGAGCAGGAAAGTATTACGGCACACTATTCGCCACCTGTAAGTCGGCGGCGTTTGTTTTTTCGGGATTTCGCTACGGAATTTCACACGATTACGCAAATGTGTCGGTTGCAACGTGTAATACCCGGAAGAAAGTCTCGAATTTCCACCCGCTGCAAGATGTAATTTCTACAAATTTCCATACAGAGAGTTGGCACGCGAGTATCTATGGCGATGATCGAGATTCAACACATCACGAAGAAGTTCGGGTCCTTCACGGCAGTCAATAATCTGAGCTTGAGCATCGAATCCGGACAACTGTTCGGATTTCTCGGTCCCAACGGGGCGGGAAAAACCACTACCATCAAGATGCTCACAGGCTTGTACGAGCCGACGTCGGGTCATTGTTTCATCAACGGTCATGATGTTCACTGGACTCCGCTCGAGGCGAAGCGAAGTTTCGGATATGTGCCGGATCAGCCGTTCCTGTATGACAAGCTCTCGGGGAGGGAGTTCCTGCACTTCGTCGGTGGGTTGTTCGGGATGCCGTACGAATCGGTGAAAGCGAAGGTTGATGAAGTGAAAGACTACTTTGAGATCGGCTCGTTCATGGACAAGCGGGCTGAAGAATACTCGCAGGGAATGAAACAACGCATTGTGCTTTCGGCGGCGCTGATGCACAATCCGCCTGTTCTGATTATCGACGAACCGATTGTAGGGCTGGATCCGCGCAGCGCCCGACTGGTAAAGGATGTGTTGAAGCAGAAAACAAAAGAGGGATTGACGGTTTTCATGTCAACCCATCTGCTTGAGGTGGTGGAAGAATTGTGTGACCGCATTGCGATAATCAAGAATGGCAGGATTATCTACGAGGACGTACCTGCGCAGCGAAACGGCGACCTCGAAGAAATGTTCCTTGAGTTGACGAAATAACTATGCGGGAACTTCTTGTTGTTCTGAATACCCGGGCGCAGAGTTTCCTGAAGCATGCATTTGAGTTCCGGTGGCAGAGTCTTGTGCAAAACCTGTCGTCACTTCTCATCTTCGGCGGATTCACTATCGCCGTGTTCTTCATATCACGGAGCGTAACCGACTACGCAATGTCGCAAGCACATATCGGTCTGTTTCTCTTTCACCGGTTTCTTTCGATGCTGCTGTATGTTTTCTTCGTGACCGTTAATGTCGGAAACATGATTGTCTCGTTCGGCACACTGTACCGCTCGCAAGAAGTCGGATTCCTGATGTCATTGCCAATCTCTCATGCCAAAATCTTTCTCATCAAATTCGTTGATAATTTCTTCTACAGCTCAAGCACGCTGACACTGATCGGGCTTGCCGTGCTGTTGGGCTACGGCTCGTATTTCGACATGCCGTGGTATTTCTACTTTGTTGTAATTTTTCTTGTGATGCTCCCCTTCATGTTGATATCGGGAATTCTGGCTGTCACAGCATTGATGCTTTTGATACGAATCGGAGCCCGCATCGGGTTTCGACTGCTGCTCATGCTTCTTGTTGGTGCGTATGGGGCTTCCGTGTATGCGTATTTTCGTATCACCAACCCGATGGCGTTGGTGGAAGATGTGATGAAGCTATGGCCTAACGTCAACGACTATCTCGGTTATCTCGATCCGCAGTTTGTGAAGTTTCTGCCGAATCACTGGGTTGCGGAGTTTCTGTATTGGTCGATCAACGGTGATCCTGCACGTGCCGTACCGTACCTTGCGCTTCTTGTGTTAACGATGCTGGGTTTGATTGCCGTCGCAGGACTAATGGCAAGAAAGTTCTACTACGAAAGCTGGCTTGCAGTTTCGAATTTGCAGGCGGCAAAAAACAATTCCGCTTCAAAGCCGCCAGGCCTGTTCAGACTTGACGGCAAGAACCTGTTTTCTCCAAAGCTTGACGCTTTGATGCGGAGGGACTTCTGGCTGTTCTTTCGGGAGCCGAGTCAATGGCTGCATCTTGTGCTGATGTTTGTTCTGCTTCTGATGTTCGTCGTGTCCGTTGCGACGATGAATATCCGGTTTGACAGTCCCGGGATGGAGACGAACGCATTTCTCATTGTCTTTCTGTTCAACGGATTTCTGGTAGCTTCGATCTGTCTCAGGTTCATTTTTCCTTTAGTGAGTTTGGAGGGAGATGCTTTCTGGGTAATCCGATCGGCTCCGATCGTGATGAACAGACTCTATTGGTACAAAGTTCTTGGATCGATGGGCGTTGTGCTGGCACTTGCGGAAACACTGACGATTAGTTCAGTTTTCTTGTTCTCGCAAAGCGTCTATCTTACCACTATCGCTGCAATCATGATGTTTTTTGTTGTCTTGACGCTCGTAGGGACCAACGTTGCTGCGGGTGGGTACTTCGCTGTGTTCAAAGAGAAGAATCCCATGCGCATCGCGTCGTCACAGGGTGCATCGCTTACGTTTCTTGGCAGTATGGTGTACCTTACGTTCGTGTCGACATTGCTCGTGATTCCCTTCAACCGGTATTTTCAGCAATCGGAGTTTGCCGGCATGGCAACCCCGCATTGGATGCACTGGTCCTTCATCCTGATCGGACTGATTTCGATGGCGATTTTTTTTCTTTCGTCGTTCATCGGAGTGAAGGCATTGCGGCGCAGCGGATAAATCATCGGCCTTTGCGTCCGTTTCCGTTTGAATTCAAATCCTTTTTTGTGTTACTTCATTCGGTGAGCAGGTTTCATCATCACATCTTGCATCATCGGTCGGCGACGAGTCAACGAAACTGTGCGTTCGCCGATTCATCCGGGCCAACTCGAACAATATTGCAAGGCTGCGTTGCGGGCCGCCAAGCGCCTGAGGCCGACATCCCGTCAATAATCGCAAGAATCACACCGGGTCATCCGAAAAACGTTAATCGCATGATTTTTGTTCTACACCACTTGAACTTCCTTCGACGCAGAATTCCGGGAATAGTTCTTCTGCTCATTGTGCTGTTTACCTCCGCCGAAAGTCAGCAAACGGTTGAGCGCTCGCAAGAGGTAGAGCAACTGTTCAAGAATGCGCTTTCGCTCTACACGAGCGGGAATTTTGCTGAAGCATCTACTGCATTTAATCGGCTCGCCGAGCGTTCGCCTCTGCATCATCGTACCACCGCAGCAATTGTGATGAAGGCAAAAGCTGACCTGTATGGCGGGCGATACAGTGACGCTGAAACTGCGCTGCAGAAACTCTTCACACAATTTCCGTCGAGTTCCTATAAGGGTGATGCCGAATACACCTTGGGACTTGTGCAACTGAAAAAGCAATCATATTCCGATGCGCTACGGGAGTTCGTCAAGTGTTGGCGAACAATTGCCAACCGCCCGAATCACCTTCAGTTGTACAGATTATTGATGGCAACGATTGATTCAACAATTGATGAATATGTTTCTCTGCAAGACTTGGAGCAAGTTATTGCCGAAACACCCGGCGGCAGCGAGCGAGAGTTTCTGTTGTTGGGATTGGCGAGAAGACAGTTTGATGAACGCAGATACGCGGAAGCAACCGCAACACTGATTCAGATAGAAAAATCCGGCCAAGCTCTTGTGTTCCCTGCGCGCCTGAAGGAACTTCAGCAAGTCCTTGCGGCGCCCAGGGAAGTCCGAATCGGCGTTCTTCTCCCGCTTATGAAAAGAAGCACTCAACCAACCCGGGAGAAGGAAGTGGGAACCGGATTGCTGGACGGCATTTCATTTGCAATGCAAGAATACTCACGGGGACATCATGCACGAAAGGTGACGCTGGATGTTCGCGACACGGAAGGTGACCCTGCGACCGCCGCGGCAATGTTCAAAGAACTGGCCTCCGACGGCTCTCTGCTTAGCGTGATCGGGCCGGCATTTTCTTCGGAAGCCATTGCAGTGAGAAGATTAGCCAACGAATTCCGGATTCCCACCATTACTCCAACAGCAAATGCCAACGGCATTGCCGAGTCCGGTTTTTTCGTTTTTCAAGCAAATCCGGATTTTGATACGCGGGCCAAAGCAATGGCATCGTATGCAGTGAAAACGCTGCAGTTCAAACGACTTGCGGTATTGGCGCCGAAGGAACAAACAAGCAAGAATCTGGCGGAAGCATTTGCCCGCGACGCGCAACAGTTGGGTGCCACTGTTATTACAACGGAATGGTACGACAGAGGCGCTGCCGACCTGACGCAGCAATTGATCAGTGTTCGGAGGAAGGCGAACACGTTTGCGCAGGAACCGTATCTGAATTTTGAGAAACTCACACAGAAGGATATTGGCAAGCTGAGCAAACTCGGTGTCTCCGCAAAAGTAATGGATAGCTTGATAGTACGCCGCAGCGTTGCCAATGCTATTTCTCTGCTCGGGTCCGAAGCCCGGTCGGTCTTGACCGAGAACGAAATTCAATATGTCCTGAGCGATCCCAGAATTGACAGCTTGCAGCGGATCGTTACGACGGTGGAGGGCTTATACTGTCCGATCAGTTCACCGGTGGAAATCGGCGTGATCTCTTCCCAGCTTGCATATTTCGGAATTGAAACGACACTGCTGGGTTCCGGCGAGTGGAACAGCATTGCCGAACTCAATGCAAACAAACGGTACGTGAGAAGTGTGCTGTTCGAGTCCGATTCATATATCGATACAAAAGATATGCGTGTTCGGGACTTCACGTACAAATTCTCAAATATGTTTGGCAGAATGCCGGGTAGGAATGACTTCTACGGCTATGATGTGACTCGACTTGTGCTCTCGGCGCTCGACCAAGGTTTGTCAACGCGGGAAGAGTTGCGCGATGCACTTGCGCAAGTCAGATCATTCCCCACTCTTCACGCAAAAATATCGCTTGCCCAGCGGCGAGTGAATTCCTGGCTGCATGTTCTGCAGTATGCAAATGAAACAATTCAACGGGTTGCCGAACTCGAAGTCGAATGACAGTATATGGTCCACGAACCCTCTCCTCACCACACAAAAATCAAAGACTGGCCTGAAGCCGAACGGCCGCGCGAGAAACTCCTGCAACGCGGAGCACATGCGTTAAGTGATGCGGAACTGCTGGCCATTCTGATTCGTGTCGGTTCAGGGAAAGCGACGGCAGTAGATCTTGCCCGATCCATCCTCGTTCAGGAAAAGAACCTGCATGCTATTGCAGGGAAAACACCGCAAGAGCTGATGCGAGTGAAGGGAATCGGCGAAGCGAAAGCTGTGGAACTGCTTGCCGCATTTGAGATTGGGAGGAGGGTGCAGGGAATGAACGGAGCGGAACGTATCATCGTTCATTCACCCGAGGATGTTGCCCGGTTCATGATTCCCCGACTCAGGGACAGGAAGTACGAGTCATTCTGGGTGTTGCTTCTGGATTCGAAGAACGGATTGATGCATGACAAGGAACTGACCGTGGGAACGCTGAACGCAAGCCTTGTTCATCCTCGTGAAGTGTTCAAGTTGGCGATTGATTGGGTGGCCGCGGCCGTCATCGTGGTGCACAATCATCCAAGCGGGAACCGTGAACCAAGCTCGGAGGATTTGAGCATCACCCGGCAATTGGTGGAGGCAGGGAAGATTGTCGGCATTCCTCTTCACGATCATGTAATTGTCGCGGGTGATGCATATACAAGTTTTGCAGAACGAGCCCTCTTGTAGCGATAAAAGCCGTGATTGCCGTGCCCGAATCTTGTTGACATCGTAGGCCATTTTGATTATTATTGATACGAGAATTTACTGCTGCACCCTATCCCTAATAAATGGAGGTTTATCATGAAGGAAAAAAGAGTCGGTCTTTCTGCTCTGTTGGTGGCTTTCCTTTTTGCCTCCTCATTGTTTGTCGCCGGCTGTTCAGGTAAAGCCGATGCCGAACAGATGAGGCAACTGAACAGTCTGAAAGAAGAGTATGCTGCTCTGCAACGTGAAGTGGCATCCAAGGAGCAGGCGAAATCCAATCTCCAGCGCGAGATTGCCGATGCCAATGCAAAACTGAAGAAATGCAGCGACGATCAAGAGATCGTCAAGCAACGTCTCGCGAACTGGAAATAAGGAGAACTGAACATGAAAACCATTAGAATGTATGCAATCCTTGTTCTCGTTGTCGTCTTCGCAGGCGTTTCGTTTGCACAGGAAATGTCAAAGAGTGAATGGGAACAGGAAGTCAACCGGTACACGCAATTGCGTAACGAACTACAGACAAAACTCCAGCAACTGAACAACGAGATCTCCGGTATGCAGGGTCAAGTAACGACTCTGAATGGTGATATTAACAAGTGTATGGACGCGTTGTATGCGCTTGTCGGTTCGGACGCGACGCAGGCTGCCGCCTATCGTGCAGAGATTGAAGCGGCTGAACAAAAAGCTGCCGAATTGATGCGCCTCTCGGATGCGGATCTGTTTGCCCGAAAAAGCGAAGTAGATGCCCTTGCCGCGAAGGCGAAGCAATTTCGTACCAATAAGCTTTCGCTGATTCCCGAATTTTCCGATAAGCTCGATGGACTGGATCAGTCAATCGCAAGTCTGCAACGCACGATTGCAGGTTATGGACGCGGTGAATATACTGTTGTCAGGAATGATAATCTGTGGAACATCGCGAAGAAGCGTGATATCTATAACAACGCATGGTTGTGGCCGAAAATCTGGCAGGCCAATACCGATAAGATCAAGAATCCAGATCTGATCTATCCGAACCAGCGATTCTCGGTTCCGGGTGGCAGCGCCCTTGATGCAAACGAAAAGGCTGCGGCAAACCGGTACTATGCGAAGAAACGGCAAGAGGGAGCTTAAGAATATTCTTGCTTGAGGATGTACACACAACCCTCTTTCCCTCGTCAAGCGGGGAAGGGGGTTTTGTATTTGATGAGAGTAACATGAAGTTGAACACTGTCAAGGGAGTAGTTTGGTAGAAAAGAAAATACGTCTTGAAGGTGTCGATACACTGGGCCTGCTTGGCCTTCATGATGCAAATCTTCGAATTCTGGAGAACAAGTTCGACGCGACAATTCATATACGCGGGGAAGCGGTGACTGTACGTGGAAGCCAAGAGGAAGTAGAGCAAGTGGAGAAGGTGTTCAAGGAATTGATCTTCCTGCTGAACAGAAACAGCACGCTTTCTACAAACGATGTTGAGACGGTCGTGGATCTTGTCACTGCGAATGGAGAGCCCGCACTGCCCAAGAACATTGCATCGACCTTCAGCCGGGAAGAGCTTGATTCCGTCGTTCTCTACACAAAGAATCAGATCATCCGCGCGAAAACGCCGGGCCAGCGTGACTATCTCAAATCAATGCGGAAGAATGATATTGTTTTTGCGGTAGGGCCGGCCGGTACAGGTAAAACCTACCTTGGGGTGGCGCTCGCGGTGGCAAGCCTCAAGAACAATGAAATCACCAAGATTGTTTTGACGAGACCGGCGGTCGAGGCCGGTGAAAGTCTTGGTTTTCTCCCGGGCGATCTTAAGGAGAAAATTGATCCGTACCTGCGCCCGTTGTACGATGCGCTTGACGATATGATTCCCGGGGAGAAACTGAGGACGTATCTTGAGAAGCGAGTCATTGAAATTGCGCCGCTTGCGTACATGCGGGGCAGGACGCTCAACAATGCGTTTGTTATTCTCGACGAAGCGCAAAACGCCTCGGCAATGCAAATGAAAATGTTCCTGACGCGTCTCGGACCGAATTCACGCGCCATCATTACCGGTGATGTGACGCAGATAGACCTTCCGACAAAGTCCGCATCCGGTCTTGTGCAAATTCAGGAGGTGCTGCGGGGGGTTGAGGGAATCGGCTTCGTGTACTTCGACAGAAATGATGTCGTGCGCCACCGTCTCGTCAAGGACATTATTGATGCGTACGACAAGTATCAGAATGGAGAAAAGCAGGTGTAAGCCTTAGCGGGTTTTTCGAGTCGGAGTTCGCTTCGCGAGTTTCTTCTTTTTTGCTTCATTCCAAAGGCCATCCATCTCCTCCAGAGTCGAGTTGTGGATGTCTTTCTTCATGCGCTTCAACTCGCGCTCGATATATTGAAAGCGTCTCGTGAACTTCTCAACCGTGAGACGCAACGCTGTCTCCGGCTCAATGCCGATGAAGCGGGCGTAGTTGACGAGAGCGAAAAGGTAGTCCCCAAACTCTTCTTCCTGCTTCTTGCGTTTTCGACTCTTCAGCGCTTGATGCAGTTCTTCCCCCTCTTCCCGTACCTTTGACCATACATCGTGTTCGTTCTTCCAATCAAACCCTATTTTGGCAGCCCTTTCCTGCACACGAAGTGCCCGTTGCAGTGCAGGAAGCCTTCTGGGAACACCATCAAGCATTGATGATCTTCCCTCATCCATTTTCAACCGTTCCCAGTTTCGTTTCACTTCGTGGGTGTTGAGTACCTGTTTTGTTCCAAATACATGAGGGTGTCGGCGAACGAGCTTGTCGCTGATCTCCTTAAGCACGTCTTTGAATGAAAATTCCTTCGCCTGCTCGGCAATGGTCGCATGCATAACAATGTGCAGCAACAAATCACCCAATTCGACCTTCAACTCGTCCAGATTGTTCTCATCCAGTGCTTCGATCACTTCATATGTCTCTTCAATCAGGCTGTGCCGGATTGATTGATGAGTCTGTTGTCTGTCCCAGGGACATTCATCACGCAGTCGCCGCACAATAGCAACAAACTGTGCGATCTCACGCACAGGCACAGGTGGATAGCTCGTTCTTTTCACGTGATGGGAACTCCTTCGTTGGGATTTTGCGAATGTTGGACTCCAACTTAGAGATTTCATATCTGAGTTGCAATGCAGAAGTCCATTCTCTATATTTCTTTCGCTTCAAAGATCATGCGTTCCCCGCGGCATCGTTCATTTCGGTTCGCAGGCGAGTTGACCACAAGTACAATCAAGTTTTTCTCATGAAAGCTCGAATCATTGTTTCACTCGGCATTCTTCTGTTCGTTCTTGTCTTTATTGCCTACTACATGAGCGTATCATCAACAGCGACACTCATTCTCGTAAACGGGGTCGTGTACACCGTCAATGACAAGCAGCCGACAGCACAGGCGATTGCTATCAGCGGCGACAGGATTCTTGCAGTGGGGGCGAACGAGGATATTACGTCGCGATACACGGCATCGAAGACAATTGATCTTCAGGGGAGTGCCGTGTACCCCGGCTTCACCGATGTACACGCACATCTTGAGGGCTTGGGCGCTTTACTGCTGAATATCAATCTTAGCGGCACCAAATCAGTTGAGGAAATTCAGGCGCTTGTCGCCGAGCGCGTGACAACTGTTCCACCGGGAGGATGGATACGGGGACGTTCGTGGGATCAGAACAAATGGGCAGGCAAGTCATTCCCCACTCACCAAATGCTTGATCAGGTTGCGAAACAGAACCCTGTCTATCTCACGCGGGTTGACGGACACGCAGTGTGGGTGAACAAGATAGCCCTTGATATGGCGGGAATTACAAACTCAACCCCCGATCCCGAAGGCGGGAAGATTCTTCGGGACGGGGACGGGAACCCGACCGGTGTTCTGATTGACAATGCCATTGCACTAATCGATTCTGTGATGCCTGAGCCGTCGGAGTCGGAACGAACTGAAGCAATAGGTCTCGCGGTTGAAGCGTGTCTCGGCGTCGGCTTGACAGGCGTGCACGACATGGGAGCCGATCTTCAACTAATCGGCATCTACAAGAAGTTGATTGAACAGAAGAGGTTCCCTTTTCGGGTCTATGTTGCTATTGATGGTATCGGGAAGACGTGGGAACATTATCTGAACGCCGGACCCGAAACCGACGGATATGACAACCGGCTCACCGTTCGTGCGTTGAAATTGTATGCCGACGGCGCTTTGGGCTCACGCGGCGCGGCGCTTATCGAACCCTACTCCGACGACCCGACAAACCGCGGTTTAACGTTGACTCCGACAGATGCTCTGAAGCAGGCTTCGCTGGAAGCATTGCACAAAGGCTTTCAAGTCTGTACCCATGCTATCGGCGACCGCGCGAACCACATTGTACTAAATATGTATGAAGAAGTGCTGGCAAGCGACACAAGACGCGCAGGTAATGCCCGTTTCAGGGTTGAACATGCCCAGATTGTTGAGCCGAACGATATTCCGCGATTTCACGCGTTGGGCGTTCTGCCCTCTATGCAACCAACTCACTGTACATCGGATATGTATTGGGCCGGGGACCGGGTTGGCTCGCACAGGCTGAAAGGCGCTTACGCATGGCGTTCGTTCATTGAGTCGGGCTCCATTATTCCCGGCGGCTCGGATTTTCCGGTCGAAAGCCCGAATCCGCTGTACGGATTTTTTGCAGCAATCATGCGTGAGGATCATGATGGCTGGCCCGCCGGGGGCTGGATTCCCGAACAGCGAATGACAAGGGAAGAGGCTCTGAAAGCCTTTACCATCTGGGCCGCATATGCAGCATTCGAGGAGTCGAAACGCGGATCGATTGAAAAGGGAAAACTGGCAGATATTGTTGTGCTTTCAAACGACATCATGAAGTGTGAAGCTCGTGAGATTCTGAATACTCGCGTGCTCTTTACGATAGTCGGGGGAGAGATAGCGTATTCTTCTGTTCCAACACCGTAACGCTTGAGCTATCGTTGGAACAGAGTGTTGACCGGCAGGGGGTCGAGCGCAAGAATTTCGTTCTCAACTTTGTAGAAGGCGCGTTTTTTTCGGCTTCCGGCTCGTTGATGTCGCCACAGACTGTGTTGCCCGTGATCGTGGCGATGCTTGGTGGCGGCAACATCGCCATCGGTGCATTGAGTGTTATTGTCTGGGTGGGATTGTTTCTTCCGCAGATTTTTGCGGCACGCTATGTCGAAACTCTCCCATGGAAAAAACCGTGGGCAATCAAGTTCGGCATAGCGCAACGGGTGACTGTGCTCTGCATCGGATTGGGATTGTTGCTCTTCGGCGCCGGGCAGCCGACATTCGCGTTGGTGTTGTTTTTTGTTTTCTATTCATTGTGTCAGATTCTGCTGGGAGTAACAACGCCCGGCTGGTTTGACATGTTTGCGAAGATGGTTCCGACGCGTAAGCGCGGCCGTCTTGTTGGTATCCGAAGTTCATTGGGGGGAATCGGGGCCTTCTGTTGCGGCCTCATTTTGACCTGGCTGCTCGCCCGTTTTTCATTCCCCCTTGGATTTGCGTTTGCGTTCTTTCTTGCGTTCGGCTTGCAGTCTGCATCCATTGTTGTTCAGATGGCGTTGATTGAAACCGAGCCGAGTCCGACGTCTGAGCGCCAACCGCTTGCGGCATACTTGCGGGATCTTCCGCGTGTGCTTCGCGAGAATGCGGCTTTCAAGCACTTTCTCGTTGCATCAATGTTTCAGATTGTTGCCGCGATGCCGGTCGGCTTTTATGCCGTGTATGCAATGTCCAGGTTCAACCTAAGCAATGCTGCTGTCGGCACATTCACGTTGGCTATTGTTGGTGTGCAGGTGGCGACTTCACTTCTTATCGGATATCTGGCCGACAAGAAGGGAAACAAACTTACATTGATGATTGCCGCGGTAGCGTTGTTGTGCGCAAATGTTCTGGCGCTGTTTGCTCCGTCGGCGGAATGGTTCTTTGCAGTATTCCTGTTGCTCGGAATCAATCTCGGAACTGAACTGCTTGCGCGCTACAATATAGCGGTGGAATACAGTCCGTTGCACCAGCGCTCACGATATGTCGGGTTAATGAACACCATCTTGGCTCCCTTCTACATTGTCGGGTTGCTGGGAGGAACGATAAGTGAAGTTTTCGGTTACTCCGCATTGTTTGCTGTAGGGACTGTTGCTTCGGTTGCCGGAGTCGCTATGACGATGTTTCGCGTACAGGATCCGAGAAGATTGTTTCCAGAATCACAGACAGGCGAAGGCATATAAAAATTCATCATCAGAAGTAATCACGCACACATAAGGGGGTATGTATGCAGGAAAATGAAAAAGTTGTTCACGTTCGTTTCGCGCCGAGCCGCGGCAGCCTCGAAGCGGGGTCGGGGCACAGAATACGCACGCTCACTGAACGGGAGATTTGCGAATGGCTGACCGAAAGGGGGGTAGCGCATAAACACGCAAGCGACGTATTCATTATCAAGTCCGCATCAAACGGATCGCCTTCGTTGTTTGTACCGGATATCGTGTTATCGAAGAAGAAGAGTCGCGACGGAAAAACGATTATCATCGAAACGCTGCACAGCTTCTCACCGAAACGGGGTGGATTAAGAACGTTCACGACCTTCTGTAAGCAATATCGGGATGAGTATTTCTCCATTCTCGTTGCAAGGAAATCCACACTCGAATCCATACCGAAAGGAGTATGTAATGCCCGGGTGGAACTGGAGAACCTGGCCATCCTGACAAAGAAGTTCGGCATAGGCTCGGATCATCCCTGATTCGGTGTTACGAATTACATGTAGTCGTTGCATCTCAAGGCTCACGGATTTATATTTAAATTCACGACATGCACCATACTGCTCCCACATCTCCGCCAACCGATCAGCGTTGGACTGTTCTTTCGCTTGTTGAATGGTCAACGAACTATCTTATCGAGCATGGATTCGATGAAGCCCGATTGCATGCTGAACTGCTGCTTGCTCATGTGCTTCAATGTACCCGCCTTCAGTTGTACATGAATTTCGATCGCCCGCTCACAGCGGACGAACTTTCCGCGTACCGCTCACTTTTCAAACGCCGCCTTACACACGAACCGCTGCAGTACATCATCGGCGAAACGGAATTTATGGGCCTGCCGATCTCTATCAATCTCGAAGTACTCATCCCCCGTCCTGAAACGGAGCAACTCGTTGAACATGCCATCAGTATCATTCGTGCAGTGGAAAAAGAGTCTGTTGATGTGTTGGATATCGGAACCGGTTCAGGCAATATTGCAATTGCTATCGCAAAGCTCGCTCCCAAAACGCTGGTTACTTCCCTTGAGGTAAGCACTGCAGCACTAAACCTGGCGCAACAGAATGTCGAACGCAATGCGATCAAGAATGTCTCGTTGGTTAAAGGAGATGTGTTTGAGGAATTTCTGCCCGCACAAGTATTCGATGTAATAGTTTCGAATCCCCCCTACATTTCACTGATTGAACTTGACTCTCTGGAGCCCGAGGTGCGGGATTTTGAGCCGCGTCTTGCTACAACTGACGGGGCTGACGGCTATCGTTTCATCCGTCGAATCTGTGATGTTGCGTTTCACAAACTGCGTGAGGGGGGATCATTGCTCATGGAGATTGCGTACAACCAATCTGATCAGACGATAGCAATTGCGGAATCAGCGGGACTTGCCGAAGTACGGGTTCTTGCCGACTTTTCAGGCAATCCCCGGATTCTTGTTGCTGAGAAGAAATGAGAGCAGTCATTCAACGGGTGAGCGAAGCGTGCGTGATGATTGATGGAACAATCCACGCAAGCATCGAAAAGGGTTGCGTGATACTGCTCGGAATTCGGACAGGCGACACGAGGGATGCCGCTCTCTTTCTTGCCGACAAATGTTCATCGCTTCGTGTGTTTGACGATGCAAACGGAAAGATGAATCTCGGCCTGAACGATGTCGGCGGAAGCGTCATCGTCGTTTCCCAATTTACGTTGTACGGCGATGCACAAAAAGGGAACCGTCCCAGTTTCATCGAAGCTGCCCGTCCTGAAGAGGCAGAGCCGCTGTATGATATTTTTGTCGGGAGGATGAAATCGCTGCTCGGCAGCGATCGAGTGGCTACAGGGATATTCCGCACAATGATGAAAGTGAAGATTGTGAATGATGGTCCGGTAACCATTCTGATTGAAAGCAAGTAGGTCATGGGCGTTCTCATGCTCTTTCTCGATGGGGTGGGGATTGGTACAGCGGATGCCTCGGTCAATCCTTTCTTTCAAGCAGAGCTTCCTTCGTTTCGCTCGTTGCTCGGCGGTGAACTGCCCGGCTTGAATCTTCCGTTTCTGCAAAACGGCACCGCCTCACTCATCCCTCTTGATCCCAACCTTGGAATTGAAGGACTTCCGCAAAGCGGAACAGGACAAACCGCCCTTTTCACGGGAGTCAACGCCCCGCAGTTGATAGGAAAACATTTCGGCCCGTATCCCTACTCAACATTGCGTCCGGTTGTGCGGGAGAGGAACATCTTTCGCCAACTGATTGATGCCGGCAAGAGGGTGTATTTCGCCAACGCCTATCCGCAACGCTTCTTCGATTACTTCAAGGACAAGCAAACACGTCTCACCGTCACAACGCTATCGTGCAGCTATTGTGACATGCCGCTTCATCAGGCTACAGAGCTTGAAAAGGGCGTCGCCATTTCAGCCGACATTACGAACGCGGGGTGGCCGCGCATGGGATATTCTCACATTCTTCGCATAGAACCTGCCGAGGCCGGACGAAGACTCGTGCGCCTTTGCGCTGAATATGATTTCGTCCTGTTTGAGTATTGGAGAACTGACAAGGCGGGACATTCGGAAAAAATGAGTGAGGCCGTTGAGTCGCTTGAAGCCTTCGACGGAATGTTATGTGGCATTCTTGAATCAATTGATACAGCAAGAACACTGCTGCTCATCACGAGTGACCACGGCAATATCGAGGACATGTCGACAAAGGTACATACGCGTAATCCTGTTCCTGTAATGTTGTTCGGCTGCCGTCATAACGAGGTTGCAAAGGCGTTGCAAGAGAAACCCGATCTTACGAGCGTTACGCCGGCGCTCATGCAGTATTTCGTTACTTAAGGGGGAAGAATAGCTTGTAAATAGTTCCACCTGTTCTTGTCCAATGAAGAAGCGGACGATTCGTACAATTCCTGCTCTCATCGTTGCATTACTCTTCGCAATCGGCATTCTCCTCGGTAAAGCCAGCGGATTACCGTTCGAATTTCTATTTGTACTCTCCCTGTTTTTCCTCAACGCTGCGTTCTTTCTCTCTTTCAGAATGAAGAACGAATCCTTCCTCTTTTCGATTACACTGGGATTGCTTGTTGTTTGCGCGGGTGCCGCAAAAATTCAGTTCGATGTCCAATCCACGCCACCACCCATCCAATCAAACAGAGTGATTGCGGTTCTGGGAAGAATCATCGAACCTCCCATACAACATGAGAACAAAACCCGATTCACTTTCGATGCGATATCGTATGCCGATTCGTCGGGTACACATTCCATCGATTCACGGATTCTCGTTACGGTTGTGCGGCGCAGGAAGGATACGCTTGATGTTCCGTTCCTGTACGCCGCCACGATGGCACTGAAGGGGCAACTCGCCCGCCCCTCACCTCAACGGAATCCCGGAGAATTCGATGCCAGAAAATACTATGACGCTCAGGGTATTGCCTTCGTGATGAGAGTTCGCGGATATGAAAACGTTGCGATTCTTGACTCGTCATCAATACGGAATGCATTTGAGTGGCTGATGCTGAATGCAGTCATTCCCGTTCGTCACTACATAGTCAGGCTCTTTGATAATATCGTCGGAGGCGAAGAGGCCGAGCTATTGAAAGGAATTTTTGTCGGAGACCGGAGTGGAATTTCCTATTCAACCCGCAACGCGTTTGCAAACTCCGGCATCTCACATCTTCTGGCTGTCTCGGGGGCGCACGTAGTTATTGTGTGGGGAGTCGTCACGATGGTGTTGACGCTGGTTCGTCTTCCGAGGCAGATGGTGATTGTCGGAGCGCTGCTCGCGGTTGCGTTCTACATGCTGCTTACAGGCAGCAACCCGCCGATTGTTCGGGCGACAATAATGGGCGGAATCTTTCAAACGGCGAGACTATTGGGAGTGAAATCGGACGGACTCAATTCGCTGGGCTTTGCCGCATTGCTCATTCTGGGATACGATGCGCGCCAAATTTACGACGTGGGATTTCAGCTTTCCTTTGCAGCCGTGTTTTCACTCGTATATCTCTTTCCGATTGCCAGGAATCTCCTTCCGACAATCAAGCCGTCAGTGTGGTGGGGGAAGCTTGTTACTCGATCAATCGAGTTGTCGATGGTAACATTCGTTGCGACAGTCGGCACATTTCCCTTGATGGCCTTGTACTTTGGCAAAGTGTCGGTTGTCGGACTTCTGACGAACATTGTTGTTGTACCGGCAGTTGCCGGAAGCATTACGCTGGGATTTCTGTCGGCACTATTCGGGTGGCTCAGTCCGTTTGTTGCAGAGACATTTGCGCAGCCGAATATTTTGCTCTTGCGCTTCACGTTGTGGATGGCCGAATTCTCCGGCAGTTTGCCGTGGGCGTACATCGACACGCTGCAGTTCAGGCCAATTCACACACTGCCGTTCTACGCAGCGCTTGGCGTTCTTTTCCATCTGCACATAACAGGCTACGCGAAGAAATTCGTGATTGGCTTCGTAGCATCGCTCAACATGCTGCTGATAGTTCCCGTCTCATCATTCGACAGGCCGCTCGAAGAACATCTCCGCGTAAGCTTCATCGATGTCGGGCAAGGTGATGCGGCGCTGATCGAGTTCCCTGACGGCCAAACGATGTTGATTGATGCAGGCCCGAAGAGTGAGGAGTATGATGCGGGCGAGCGTATTGTTGCACCGTTTCTGAGGCGAAGAGGTATTTCATCGATTGACTACCTTGTTGCGTCGCATCCTCATGCCGATCATATCGGGGGATTCAAGTACATCTTCGACCGTTTCGAGGTAAAGGAAGTAATCGAAAGCGGCCAACCTGCACGAGATCCGATCTACATTGAATTTGCTGAAGCTGTCCGGAAAGAGCAAAGCAAAGTAAGCGTTGCACGGTCGCTCGATTCATCTATTCATATCGGAAAGGCAAAGTTGTACCTACTGTATCCGACAACGACATTCATCGATACCGACACGTCGCGCCGTCATCCCAATCTTAACAACACATCGGTTGTTTTCAAGTTGTGTTTTGGTGAGATATCGTTCCTGTTCACCGGCGACGCGGAAATGGATGCTGAACGCGAGATGGCGGGCATTCATGGAGAATTCTTACAATCCACATTACTCAAAGCAGGACATCATGGCAGCAAAACCAGCAGCACGCAGGAATTTCTCGACTATGTGAAACCGAGGTATGCCGTGATTTCTGCGGGTGTGAACAACAAGTTCAATCATCCTTCGGAGGATGTTGTTCGGCGGCTGCGAGAAATGAATGTTGAAATACTCCGCACCGACGAGGACGGGGCAATCCTGTTCGAGACGAACGGAAAAGAACTGCATCGCGTCGATTGGCGCTGATGCATGCTTGTATAACGCCGATCACGCGAAGAACCCCGTTGCTTGCATCTCCTCATTGTCTTGGTTATTATTTTCTACATCCCATTCATCAGCTCTGGAAAAATTATGCCTTCATCATTAGAAAATAAGAAACGCGCGTGGAACGAGAAGCGAGTTAAGCCCGTTCTTGACAGGTTCGGCGAACGGCGAACGCATTTTGCGACAGATTCAGGAATTCCGATTGACCGGCTGTACATCCCTCCGGCGGAAGATCACTATGACACGATAGGTTTTCCCGGAGAATATCCGTTCACACGAGGCGTCTACCCGACAATGTATCGGGGGAAATTCTGGACGATGCGCCAGTATGCCGGATTTGGTACGCCGGAGGAATCCAACAAACGTTATCGCTTCTTGCTCAGTCAGGGAACAACAGGTCTCTCCGTTGCATTTGATTTGCCCACGCAAATCGGGTACGACTCCGACCACAAGCTTGCGGAAGGCGAAGTAGGGAAAGTCGGCGTTGCCATTGATACCCTCGCGGATATGGAAGTAGCGTTCGACGGAATCCCTCTGGACAAGGTTACCACTTCCATGACGATCAATGCAACAGCGGGCGTTTTGTTGTGCATGTACGTTGCACTGGCGAAGAAGCAAGGCGTGGACCTTAAGAAGATTTCCGGTACGATCCAGAATGATATTCTGAAGGAATACATTTCACGCGGCACGTACATCTATCCGCCCGTTCCGTCGATGCGTCTTGTGACGGATATTTTTCAGTGGTGCAGCCAACATGTGCCGAAGTGGAACACGATCTCCATCAGCGGATATCATATCCGTGAGGCAGGGGCGACAGCCGTTCAAGAAGTGGCGTTCACGCTTGCGAACGGCATCGCCTACGTTCAGGCTGCCGTGGATGCCGGACTCGACATCGATACATTCGGCTCAAAGTTGTCGTTCTTTTTTAACGCTCACAATAATTTCTTTGAGGAGATTGCCAAGTTTCGTGCAGCACGCAGGCTCTGGGCCCGTATCATGAAGGAACGATTCGGAGCAAAAAACGACGAGACTCTCAAACTCCGCTTTCATGCACAAACGGGCGGCGCAACGCTTACTGCCCAGCAAATCGACAACAATGTTGTGAGAGTAACGATGCAGGCTCTTGCCGCCGTGCTTGGCGGTTGCCAGTCGTTGCACACCAATGGGAGGGACGAGGCTCTGGCGCTTCCGACCCAACAATCAGCGGCGCTTGCATTGCGAACACAGCAGATAATAGCCCACGAATCCGGCGTTGCAGATACCATTGATCCCATCGGAGGATCCTATTTTGTCGAATCACTCACAGATGACATTGAAGTGAAGGCACAGGAACTTATTGACAAGATCGATACGCTTGGCGGAGCGGTGTCGGCGATCGAGCAGAAATTCTTTCAGCAGGCGATTGCAGAAAGTGCATACCGGTATCAGCTGGCAATTGAGCGGAAGGAAAAGATCATCGTTGGTGTGAATGAATTTCTTTCCGACGATGTCAGTGATGTTGACATTCTGAGAATAGGAGATTCCGCGTCGAAACGTCAACTCGAACGGCTTCAGGCGGTTCGTTCCCGGAGAAACAATGACGACGTTCGGCGTGAGCTGAATGCCTTGCGAGTTGCAGCAGACAGTACGGAAAATCTCATTCCGCATATTCTTTCTTGTGTTGAAGTGTATGCCTCGATAGGCGAAATATCGGATGTTCTCAGACAAACGTGGGGCGAGTACGCTGAATGACGGGGGCGGCCATTCAAACCAATTCTCACAATGGAGGTGAGAAGATGACATTGACCAGGGCAAAAATCAAATCGTTGAAACATCTTGCCGACAAGAAACATCGCGACAACGAAAGGAAGTTTCTTGTGGAAGGCATCAGGTTCGTGCAGGAAGCGGCAAGTTCTGATTTTCACATCATCGAAGCGTTCTATACAGAAGAAGTCGAGAAGGATGCCGGTGGCAAGATCGCGCTTGAGGCATTGAGGAAGAAATGCCATGATCTTCACAAAGTGGCGGCGAGAGAGCTTGACGCTATATCGGATACGGTGAACGCACAGGGCATTGTAGCGGTTCTGCAGCAACGGGAATTTTCTGCCGAGTCGTTACTGCATTGCCCGGATGGCCAGTGTACCATTGTTGCATTCGACGGCGTATCCGATCCGGGGAACGTCGGTTCAATGGTGAGAACGTGCGATTGGTTTGGAGTAGATGGAATTTTGATCGGGCGGAATTCCGTCGAGCTCTATAATCCGAAAGTCCTGCGCGCAACAATGGGCGGCGTCTTCCATCTGCCTATTGTTGAAGAGGTGGATTTACTCTCAGTTATTTCGCAGGCCAAAGAACTGGGGTACCGCATCTATGTTACCGACCCGAACGGTGAAACACATTTCGATCATGTCACCTACGAAAGCAAGTCGATCATCGTATTCGGCAACGAAGCATGGGGTGTTTCCGATCAGGTGAGGCACTTAGCCGATGCCCGGCTCGTTATTCGCAGATACGGGGCCGGCGAATCACTCAATGTCAGTGTGGCGTGCGGAATCGTCCTTTCGGCCCTGCATCGCTTGTATGACTGACAGTTTCTGATATCCGAATCGTTGATTCGGAAACCCGGTGCTTTCCGGAATCGGACTTTCTTCTCAGTTGATTCGTTTTAGAGTTTCTTCGCGTGATGTTCAGCAACCCTGATTCAAGCGGACATCTTTTCGTTGCTAATCAGGCGCGCTTTCTGTAAATTTGTTCGGTTTTTTACTTCCTCAAAGTCAAATCGGAGAGATCAATTGGGTGTACTCGTTGTTGGTTCTGTTGCGTTGGATTCAATAGAAACGCCGTTCGGCTCTGCAAAAAATGCTCTCGGTGGCTCTGCTACATATATTGCTGCCGCGGCAAGTTACTTCACTGCGCCCATCCGGCTTGTGGGAGTGGTTGGGGGAGATTTCCCCAAATCGGGAATGGAGTTCCTCGAATCACGTGGCATTGATCTGGACGGCCTCGAAGTAGTGAAAGAAGGGAAGACATTTCATTGGGCCGGAAAATATCACTACGACCTCAACAATCGTGACACGCTTGCGACACATTTGAATGTGTTCGAAAAGTTCAATCCGAAAATCCCGGAGAAGTACAAGAAGAGCAGGTATGTCTGCCTGGGGAATATCGATCCCGTGTTGCAGCGGCGTGTGCTTGAGCAGATTGACAAGCCGCGTCTTGTCATTTGCGACACGATGAACTTCTGGATTGAGGGGAAGAATGCCGAGTTGAAGAAAACTCTCGAACTGATCGATGTGATTGTGCTGAACGATTCGGAGGCGCGCCTGCTTTCGCGAGAACCCAATCTGATCAAGGCGGCACGCGTCATACGGGCAATGGGTCCGAACATCGTGATCATCAAAAAAGGTGAACATGGCGCAATGCTGATAACCGAGCAAACGATCTTCACAGCGCCGGCCTATCCGATGGAAAATATCTTTGATCCGACGGGAGCAGGCGATACATTCGCGGGAGGATTTGTCGGGTGGCTGGGCAAGACAGATGATTTTTCGGAAGAGAATTTGAAACGCGCCGTCATTTACGGCAGCGCAATGGCATCATTCTGTGTTGAGAAGTTCAGTGTAGAAGGGCTGGCAGATCTCACATACCTTCAGGTTCAGGATCGGTTCCGGGCATTTCGAGAACTCTCCCGTTTCGACGGCGACTGACACATCTTATTCGGAGACCACACGATGGTATCGGTTGAGTGGCGCAACGGCGTTGTTCGCTTCATCGATCAGACAAAACTCCCTCACGAAGAAGTATACGTTGAAACATCGGACTATCGCGTAGTAGGGGAGGCGATCCGCAAGCTTCAGATTCGAGGGGCGCCTGCCATCGGGGTTGCTGCTGCATACGGACTGGTTCTCGTGGCGCATGCAAGTTCCGTAACGACGATGCAGGAGTTGTCCGAAGAATTCTACTCTGCCATTAACTACTTCTCTCAAACTCGTCCCACAGCGGTCAATCTTTTCGGTGCCCTTGAGCGAGTCCGCCGGACATTCGATCTGAATGCTCGAGCGGAAATACCCGACATACGGCGATATCTGCTCAATGAAGCAAAGATGATGCAGGAAGAAGATGCTGATGCCTGCAGGAAGATAGGAGAATTCGGCGCAGGCCTGATCCAGATTCCCTCTTCAATACTCACACATTGTAACACCGGCGCGCTTGCAACCACCGGCAGCGGCACGGCGCAAAGCGTGATTACGACTGCGGCAAAGCAGGGCAACGTCCTCCGTGTGTTTGCTGATGAGACACGCCCGCTTTTCCAGGGTTCCCGGTTGACGGCGTGGGAATTGCTTCGTGCAGGCATTGACGTTACCGTGATAACAGACGGTACGGCAGGACTGCTGATGCAAAACCGTGAAGTTGATTTGGTGATTGTCGGCGCCGACCGGATTGCTGCGAACGGAGACACAGCCAACAAGATCGGGACCTACGTTCTTGCCGTTCTTGCACGCCAACACGGAGTTCCATTTTATGTTGCTGCCCCGACAACAACCATTGACTTCAAATCACGCAACGGCAGGAACATACCGATTGAGGAGCGCGACCCAAGAGATGTGACGCACATAGGCAATCTGCGAATTGCTGCCGAAGGTGTGGGGGTCTTTGCGCCTGCCTTTGATGTTACCCCGAACGAATTCATTCATGGGATTGTTACAGAAGTAGGCGTGCTGCGGCCTCCGTTTGTCAAATCCATTGCAGCGCTGCGAACAGATGGCGGAGCACCCGATGGGAACCAGCCCGCCGTACCGAGAGGGCAACGAGCATAGCGACATGATTGTCAAGACAGAAGGTATTGTTCTTTCCAAAATGAAATACCGGGATACGAGCAAGATCCTTCGCTTGTACACTCGTGAGTTTGGCAAAGTATCCGTCATTGCAAAAGGGGCTCGTGAAACGAAAAGCAAATTCAGGGCTGCCCTTGAGCCGATGAACCATGTTGCATGCGTTATTTACAGGAAAGACAACCGGGACTTGCAGCTGCTGTCGCAATGTGATGTCATAACCCCGTTTCGCCATCTGTCGGAAGATATGGGGAAAATGCGGGTAGGCCTTTCCGTCGTTGAGCTGGTGGATATTGCAAGCCATGCAGAGGAGGGGAATGAGATTTTGTTTTCATTGCTTGTTGATGTTCTGCAGACAGTCAACTCTGCAACAAAAAACCCCGTTTCTGCGTTATATTACTTTGAAATGAAGTTGTCAGGCATTATGGGGTTCAATCCTCAACTCGAACGTTGCGTGCACTGCAATGCCGGAATTCCGAATGGTTTGGAGGAAACCGGAAGATGTGTCATCACGCATGACGGGATTCTTTGCAATAATTGCTCGGACAATACCGGGCGCAAAGGTATTTCGGCCTCCGCGGTACGCTCGCTGCAACAGATGCAACGCGCTACAACTTCAGAGTCAGTGTTGCATATGAACCTGTCACCGTTAGTGAATGAAGAAGTGCAATGTTCGTTGCTTCGTCACTTGCAGCATCATATTGAAGGATTTCGAGGACTTCGTTCCGAGGAGGTGTTTGCAACACTTTTGTAACCGCTGTTGTGCGCAGTTGATTGTGTGAAATGTCTATTAACAATATGTAGGGAGAAGAAATGACGAAGAAATCAGTTTTTGTATCGCTGTTCCTGATTACCATCGGGATCATCTTCGGTGCGTTACTTGTGTCGAATTCCGGCTTGGGTGTTGGTCCGGGCGTTGCAGGCAGCAAGGACGACATCAAGCTTGGTGCGGCGGCTCCGCCCGTGGTGAACAATGTGGATCTTAAGGCCGCGAGCAACAACTTTACTGCTGTCTCAAAGGCAGTGACGCCGACCGTTGTGTCCATCACCGTAACGACAACAGCCCGCGGTGACCGCGGTGGTATGCCGCAGGACTTCAGGCATTTTTTCGGCCCGGAGCGACGTGAATCTCCGCGATCACAAGGGGCGGGATCGGGAGTTATTGTCACCGCTGACGGTTATATCGTGACCAACAACCATGTGGTCGAGAATGCCGATCCGAACGGCATTAAGGTTCTGCTTGATAATCAGAAGGCAACATATGATGCAAAGTTGATCGGTACCGATCCGACAACTGATCTTGCCGTCATCAAGATTGAAGGCAAGGACTTTCCGGTTGCAGCCCTCGGCAACTCCGAGAATGTGCAGGTTGGTGAATGGGTACTTGCTATTGGCAATCCTTTGGGCTTGACCTCCACCGTTACGGCCGGAATTGTCAGCGCGTTGGGCCGCAACATTCGCATCATCAATGACCAGTACGGTATCGAAAACTTCATTCAAACCGATGCTGCCATCAATCCGGGCAACAGCGGTGGCGCCCTGGTAAACATGAACGGCGAAGTTATTGGCATCAACACTGCCATCGCCACGACGAATATGCGATATCAGGGATACGGCTTTGCTGTTCCGATCAATATCGTCAAAACCGTTGCTATGGATCTGATTCAGGACGGAAAGATCCGCCGAGGATATATCGGCGTTACGATTCGTGCGGTAGATCAGACAATGGCGAACGCTATCGGGTTGGATAGGGCGCGGGGAGTCTTGGTGAATGAACTGCGCAAAGGCGGCGCAGCCGAAACTGCCGGCATTAAGCCGGGCGATGTCATTCTCTCCATCGACGACAAGGAAGTGAATGAGCCGAATGAATTGCAGAGCTATATCGCAACTAAGCGTGCAGGCGTTGTTGTCGCCCTGAAGATTTTCCGGGACGGCAAGAACATCGAACGAAAAGTCACGCTGAAAGAACTTGAGGAGGAGAAGACAACAGTCAAAGCATCCGACAAAAAGGAAGAAGCCGACAGGGGGAGTGAACGAAAGCCATCGGTTGTCACATTCGACAAGTTGGGGATGACGGTTCGCCCGATGACCCAGGAAGAGAAGAAGGTAAGCGAAACGGAAAACGGCGTTATCGTGTCGGAAGTAACCCGCTTCAGTGAGGCGTCGAACCAGGGTATTGCAGAAAATGATATCATCATCGAAGCTGATAGGAAGAGCATCAGTAGTCCGTCCGAGTTTCAAAAATTGGTGGATGCAAAGAAACCCGGCGATGCATTACTTCTGCGAGTAAAGAAGCAGCAAGGCGTATCAATGTATATTGCAGTTCAGATTCCCAGATAGCTCAACATCCCTGCATTCTGACGAAAGCCCCGGCGGTAACGCCGGGGCTTTTCGTTTGTGGTACACGAAAGAGGCTTGCAGCTTAAACCTCATGTTGCTTGACAATCCTTCCCTTTAGTGCTATATTTTTCCAGATAATAGTTCACGGCGATCGATTAACTAATTGCGACAGCAAGGAGGTAGGTCAACTTCAGCGCATACGCGGCACAGCGGACGGCTCTTGGTAAGATGAACGCAAAAGTTCTGATCTTAAATCAGAATTACGAGCCAATGAGTGTGATTAACGTGAAGAAGGCAATCATCCTGTTGTATCTCGGGAAAGCGGAATTGATCGAAGCGTACGACGGACGGGCCGTACATTCCGTGTCGACCACGATGCCCTTTCCAAGCATCGTGAAGTTGTCGTTCTATGTCAAAGTCCCGTTCAAGCGAATCATTCTCTCGCGGAAAAACATCCTCCGGCGTGACGGACACAGATGCCAGTATTGCGGCCGGGGTGACCTGACGCTCACACTCGATCATGTGTGGCCGGTTTCCCGTGGAGGCGAAGACGCCTGGGAGAATCTCGTCTGCGCATGCGTGAAGTGTAACAACAAGAAGGGCGACCGGACTCCGGATGAAGCCGGCATGCCGTTGTTGCGCAAACCCATGAGGCCGAATCACGTCTCGTTCATCAGCCACTTTGTCGGAAGGATGGATGAACGATGGAAGCCGTATCTCTTTCTCCAATAACCCGTCTGCAAAAGACGGGTTCTTTGTTCTATTTCGTATACCGGGATTTGCAGGGAATATCTATTGACTACGAAAAAAACGATTTTGAGCGGCATGCGGCCTACCGGCAAGTTGCATCTCGGCCATCTTGTGGGCGCGCTGGAAAATTGGGTTTCTCTCCAACACGAATTCAACAACTACCACCTCATTGCTGATTACCATGCTCTGACGACAAAGCTGGATTCGTCTGAGATCTATCAGAATTCAATCGATATGTTGATTGATTGGCTTGCCGCGGGAATTGATCCTGCGAAAAGCCCGATGTTCCGCCAGTCGCAAATCAAGGAGCATACGGAGTTGCATCTCATCTTCTCAATGTTGATTACGCAGGCGCGGCTTGAGAGAAACCCTGCCGTGAAAGATCAGGTGAGAGATCTGAATATCGAAAGCGTGAGCTACGGTCACCTTGGCTACCCCGTGCTGCAGGCGGCGGATATCCTCTTGTACAAAGGCGATTATGTTCCTGTTGGAGAAGATCAGGTTCCGCACGTTGAAATCACCCGGGAGATTGCCCGCAAGTTCAACAGCGAATACGGGCAGGTCTTTCCCGAACCCGAAGTAAAGTTGACGAAGTTCGCCCGCTTGACCGGATTGGACGGCAAGCGCATGAGCAAATCCATCGGCAACACGATTCTTCTTGCAGATTCTCCCGACGAGATACAGAAGAAGATGCAAACAGCGGTAACAGACCCGCAGAAAGTGCGGAAGAATGATCCGGGCCGGCCGGAGATTTGTCTCGTGTTTACCTACCATCAAAAATTCAATCCAACTGAAGCCCCGCAAATTGAAACTGATTGCAGGAGCGGGGCCTTGGGATGTGTCGATTGCAAAAAGCGTGCAGCAACACGAATTACCGACTGGTTGGCTCCGAACCGCGAGAAGCGAGCCTACTACGAATCACACATGGATGAAGTACAAGCCATCCTTGCCGACGGCGAAGCAAAAGCCCGCACGCGGGCACAAGCAACGATGCACGAAGTACGAACAGCAATGAAGTTGGGATAATGTACCGAGTCAAACTTACAGACTTTGAAGGCCCGCTTGACTTGCTTCTTTTTTTCATCAAGAGAGATGAGCTGGATATCTACAACATCCCCATCTCGAAGATCACGCAGGAGTTTCTCGAGTATCTTCATTTGATGGCGACTCTTGATCTGGAGATTGCAGGGGATTTCATCGTCATGGCGGCTTCGTTGATGCAAATAAAAGTGAAGATGTTACTGCCTCGTGAAATCGGCCCCGATGGTGAGGAAGAAGACCCGCGTGCCGAACTCGTTCGTCGTCTGATCGAGTACAAGCGGTACAAGGAAATGTCGTTGGAACTCTCCAAGTTTGAGGATGAGCAACGCAAAGTCTATTATCGCAGGTTTTTTCAGGCCGATCCGATTGTCTATGCTGAAGAAGAAGAGAAGGATTTTCTCAAGGAGATTACACTCTTCAATCTGATTGCGGCCTATAAGAAGGCGCTGGACAGCATGCCAAAAAAAGTGGTGCATGAGGTACAACTGTTCAACGTGACGATCGAAGAGCAGATGAGTTACACGTTGGATTACTTGCGTGTCAACAAGAATGTGACGTTGTTAAAGCTTGTCGGCCACATGACGGAGAAGATGCGAATCATTGTAACCATCATTGCTTTGCTGGAAATGACGAAGAACAAAGTCATTTCCCTTTTGCCGATGGAATCCGAAGACGATATTATCATTGCGCCAGTTACTTCGCAGAGTACCGTGCCGGAGAATGCATGACGGGGGAACAACCGACGACCATACGGCAAATCATTGAAGCGTTGCTGTTTGCAACGGATGAGCCGCTCTCTGTCAAGGAAATGATCGCGATATTCGGTGAGTTTCAATCCGGCGAACTTCCGCTCAAACGCATCACCGAACAGGTCATTCTTGATAGCATCGAACAGTTGAACAAGGAGTATGAATCCTCAGGACGCTCGATGCATATTGTGAGAGTGGCAGGCGGCTACCAGTTTGCCACGCTTCCGCTGTACGCGGAATGGCTCGGCAAGATGATGAAGGAAAAATCGAAACGAAAGCTCTCGCCGTCTGCCCTGGAGAGTCTTGCCGTAATCGCATACAAGCAGCCGGTCACCAAGCCTGAAATTGAGTCCATTCGCGGCGTCAATGCTGATTACATCATCCGTTCGCTGTTGGAGCGGAATATGATCACGATTGTGGGAAGAGCCGCGACTCCCGGTCGTCCGTTGTTGTATGGCACGACAGCAGAATTCCTCAAACATTTCGGACTGAATGACCTGTCGGAACTTCCCAAGCCTCGTGAGATTGACGAACTATTGGCGGAAGCGGAGTTTGAAGTCGAGAAACAACTGTTGAAGGAACAGGAAGCGAAAGCCGCGGCCAACGAAGAGACGGACGATGACGATGATGTCCGCATTGTCGTGAGTGAAGATGGAAGATTGCGTGAAGTTGATCCCGACGAGGGTACGGAGAAATCCGACCCCCACTGACTGACAACGCCGTTCAGCCCGGTCCGTACGGAATCCTGCCATGAAGAGAACTCTGAAACAAAGCCCTAAAGAACTCATCCGCATCAACCGCTACATCAGCATGTGTGGCGTGGCATCAAGACGCAAGGCGGATGACCTTGTGCTTGAAGGTAAGGTGGAAGTCAATGGCAAAGTGTTGAAAGATCTCGGCGCGAAGATCGACCCGCGCAGAGATAAAGTGTTTGTCGATGGCAAACAGGCTGCTCGAGTGCATGACTATCTCTACCTGGTCATGAACAAGCCCAAAGATGCCATCACAACTCTCAACGACGAAAAAGGGAGAACAACGGTGATGAGTCTCGTGAAAACGAAACAGCGCGTCTATCCCATCGGCCGTCTTGATCGAAACACGACAGGCGTATTGCTGCTGACGAATGACGGCGAGTTTGCGCACCATTTGATGCATCCGAAATTCGAGATTCCGAAGTCGTATCAAGTTGCCTTGGAAACGCCGTTGACGCCGGACCATGCTGCTCAACTCAGAAAAGGGGTGAAACTTCAGGACGGCAAGACTGCGCCCGCGGAAGTGTACATCATCCCTCATGGCAAGGGGAAAGATGTCGGCGTCACTATTCATGAAGGACGCAACCGGCAGGTACGCCGTATGTTCGAATCCCTCGGTTACGAAGTGAAGAAGCTCGACCGGGTTGCGTACGGGCCCGTTACGAAGGAAGGGCTGAGCAGAGGCGAAGTACGCAGCTTAACCCGTCCCGAAATCCGAACACTGAAACAGATGGCAGGAATGCCTGAAGAATTCTGATACATCCGCTCGTTGTACAGTTCATATTGGTTAAAGATTTGGAGAAACTTTGGAAGTAAAGCAGGAACATCAGGATATCAACGAACTCATACTTCGCCGTCGGGAAGAACTTGACGAACTGAAGAAGCTCGGCGTCAATCCCTATCCGTATCAGTTTCCGCGTAATGCATTCTCGAAGGAGATCATCGACTCGTTCAGGGACGATGCGCCGCAGAGAACTGTCGCTATAGCCGGTCGAATCATGTCCATCCGAAAGATGGGCAAAGCATCCTTCTGTCATATTCAAGATTCGCGGGGAAAAATTCAGATCTATCTGAAGAAGGATGATCTCGGCGCAATGTACGACGCGTTCAAGCTCTTCGACATCGGTGACATTGTTGGAGTAGAAGGTTTCGTCTTCAAAACGAAAATGGGCGAGGTTTCCGTTCATGCCCGGAAGATCGAGATGCTGGCGAAATCCCTCCGCCCGTTGCCGATAGCAAAAGAGACGAAAGACGAGCAAGGAAACGTTGTCGTTCACGATCCGTTTTCAGACAAAGAACTACGCTACCGGCAACGCTATGTTGACCTGGTTGTCAACACGCAGGTGAGGGATGTGTTCATCAAACGGTCGAAAATCATTTCGACCATGAGGACTTTCTTTGAGGAGAGGGGATATCTTGAAGTGGAAACCCCGATTCTTCAGCCGCAATACGGCGGAGCGTTCGCACGCCCGTTCACCACGCATCACAACACGTTGGATGTGCCGATGTATTTGCGTGTTGCAAACGAATTGTATCTGAAGCGACTGATTGTCGGCGGCTTCGACGGTGTGTTTGAGTTTGCAAAGGATTTCCGCAATGAGGGAATGGACCGGACGCACAATCCTGAATTCACGATGCTTGAAGTATACGTTGCCTACAAGGACTACGTCTGGATGATGGAAATGGTCGAGCAGGTGATCAGCCGGGTCGCGATGGCAATCAACGGCTCGATGAAAACTGTCGCGGGAAAGAGCGAAATTGACTTCACTCCACCCTGGACACGGCTGACGATGTTTGATGCAATCGAAAAGTACACCGGAAAGAAACTCAGGGGAAAAAGCGAGGAACAACTCCGCCAAATTGCGAGAGAGATGCATCTCGATATTCCGCCCGGCGACGGTTCCGGCGCGATTATCGATGAGATTTTCAGTGAAAAGGTCGAGCATCATCTCATCCAACCGACATTCATCACCGACTATCCTCTCGAAATGTCGCCGTTGGCAAAGAAACACCGTTCGGAGGAGGGACTCGTCGAGCGATTTGAGGCAATTGTCAACGGGCAGGAAATCTGCAACGCATTCAGTGAGTTGAACGACCCGCTCGATCAGCGGGCCCGCTTTGAGGAACAGATGAAGGCTCGTGCCCGCGGACAAGAAGAAGTTCAGCCGCTCGATGAGGATTTCCTGCGGGCGCTCGAGTACGGCATGCCGCCGACAGCAGGACTCGGCATCGGCATTGATCGCCTGACGATGCTGCTTACCGGACAGGAATCCATTCGCGACGTGATTTTCTTCCCGCAGATGAAGCCGGAGAAATCATGAGTCGCGTTTTTTTATTCCTTGCATGTCTCTCATTCGTCTCGCAATCATTTGCCGGCACAAACGGCATCCTCGAAGGTGTTGTGCGTGATAAGAAAACAAACGAGAAACTTCCCGGCGTTATTGTTCTGGTTGTCGGAACACAACAGGGCTCAACCAGCGATGTCGAGGGATATTTTCAGGTACAGAATATCCGGGCCGGCACGTATGATATCCGATTCAGCCACGTCGGCTATCAAACACTGATCGTAAAGAATGTCGTCATCAATCCGGACTTGCGCACGAAGCTGAATCCCCAACTTGATGCGGCCGATGTTCAAATGAATGAGATCATTGTTATTCAAGAAAGACCGCCGATACAACGTGACGTTACCGGAACAACATTCTCATTCAGCAGCGAAGACGTAACGCTTCTGCCCGTTACCAAAGTTGCGGATGTCGTTACCTATAAAGCGGGCGTAACGGCCGAGGGGAATATTAGGGGAGGGAAGACCACGGAAGTTGTGTATCTCGTTGACGGGCTTCCCGTGCAGGATGTTCTTTCGGGAGGATTAAAAACCGAGTTGCCCAACAGTTCGATTTCGGGACTAAGCTTGTACACCGGCGGCTTTGAACCCGAATACGGCAATGCACTTTCCGGCGTTGTGAACGTTGTCACTAAAACCGGAACAGAGGATCATCGCTTTCTGGTCAAGGGCTCGAAAGATAACTTGTTCGGCGGAAAGCAATCCAGCAAAACGAATGAGATAGAAATTGCTGCTTCAGGGCCTGTTCTGGAGGAAAAACTCTATTACTTCGCATCCGGCAGCGGCGTTCTTTCCGATACACGGTGGTGGCAGGACTTGCAGCATTTCTTCAAGAGTCCCGTCGAAAAATCTTTCAGCGGGTTCGGCAAATTGGATTACATTGTTTCGCCCAGCATGCGGTTCGGCGTTCAACTCCTGTATGCTGATCGTGATTGGCGTGATTATGAATTCAACTGGCGCTACAACCTTGCGGGATTGCCGCCGCAACACAGGACATCGTACAGATTAGCGGCTATTCTTTCTCAAACTCTTTCCGACAATTTCTTTTATACAGCAAGTCTCAGCCGGTTCTCCCTCAAATCACAAATCGGTGGAGGCTCGAAAGAGAGTATTCCTGCGGATGATCCTTACCAGTACGATTTCTATCTGCAGTACATTGTAAGTGGGCAACGGGCGTGGTGGAGCAGAACCGAGCAGGAAAATTACACGGCGAAGTTCGACGCCACCTACAAGGTGAGCAGCGCGCATCTGCTGAAAGTGGGGGCTGAGATGAATTTCTACGACGTGAACTCCGATATTGTGAAGTACGAGCCGCGCAAAACCTTTTTCGGAAAACCGCTTGTCAATGAGCCGCAGTTGAATTTCAGTTCTTCCTACAATTACAAACCGAGAACGGGGGCGGTGTACATACAAGACAAGTATGATGTACCGGAAAGCGGCATACTTCTCAATTTCGGCGTTCGGTATGATTTCCTCGACCCGACGGCAAGCAGACCGGCGATTGAGGCGATTCCGTCGAGCGACACGGCATTCACGTTTGCCATTAAGCAGGATGTTCCGGCAAAGTTGAAGCAACAGTTCAGTCCGCGCATCGGCGCGGCAACACAGCTTGCGGAAAACGGCTATCTCTTTCTCAATATCGGCTGGTATTTCCAGTATCCGCTGTTCGATTATCTCTACAGCGGATTGGATCGTGTTTCGATCGCCCGCGGGCTGAGTGCCGTAACAGGTAATCCCGATCTTGAACCCGAACGAACAAAATCATACGAGATCAGCGTGAAGTATAGTTTCGACTACAATATCGTTGGTTCTATAACGTACTTCAAAAAGGAGACGACGAATCTCATCGATACAAAAACATTCGTGCCCGGCGACAGTAAACTTGCCGGCACGTACGGTTTTGCAGAGTACGTGAACACACCATTTGCGGACGCTTCGGGATTTGAAATTATCATCAGCCGTGACCGGGGGGATTGGATTACAGGCGAAGTGTCCTACACCTTCATGACGGCCGAGGGAGTTAGCGGCAGTGCCGATGACGGATTCTACATTGCGCAATTCGGGCTTCCTCCTGCAACGCGTGTGTATCCGCTCAGTTGGGATCAGCGTCACACATTCAAGGCAACGGCCTCGCTGGCATTGCCATGGGATTTCACGTTCAATCTTTTTGCGCAATATCATTCCGGCAGACCGTACACGAATTATCCCACCGCGACCGGATTCGAGCCTGTGAGTCAAAAGGCATTCTCGCAAAACAACAGCCGGATGCCGCGCTATTTCAACCTTGATCTTCGGGCGACGCAACGGCTAAAATTCGACTGGTGGCCGAATTCGTTGATCAGCCTGTACTTGGACGTTCGCAACGTGTTCAATGAGAACAATGTGAAATGGATCGATTCCAACGGCCGAATCGGCGGCGAGCTAAGTGATCCGGGCGGATATTACATCGGAAGAAGAACAACCTTGGGAATGCAAGTTGACTTTTAGACTAAGATATTTGCCGGCATTCCTGCTCGTGATGCTGGCTTTCGGAGGCTGTGATGAATCGTTGCCGCCGCGTATCGAACCTGAAAGGTTTCTCAAGGCATCAGTCTATGTCGCTCCGAACAGCGTCGTGAATGTGTTCATCGATTCGAATGCATCGGGTTTCCCGATTACGATTAACGGCTCGTCCGGGAGTCTCGGCCTTGTTCTCAAGAGTTTCTTCAATGAAGTCTTGGAGGATAAGCCCTTCATCAAAGGCGAGATTGATGTATGGTTGACAAGCCAGCCGACGATACGAACCTCAGTGTTACTAACGGAGATCAATGTTGATTATCCGTACATCGAACCGGGCGGATTTCTCACACTTTTGCCGGGTGACTCGGTGTCGATGTCGAAACAATGGAACCACATCGCAGACGTCGGAAGAGGGTTTTGGAATTTTGTCCAGTTGCGGGGAAGGGTGGATGGAACCGGGCGGTTCTATTTCGAATCGGCGCCGGTACGGTTTACTGCAACTGCCTCAATGCAGATCTATGAGAATGTTCCCGCCGAAAAAACCGCGGCGTACGAATTCGAACTCATCTATCATGTGTATGTCCGCTACCCGCCGTAGCCTTCGCTAAAACCCGTTAGGGTTTTCCTTTCCCTGTATCACGATGAGCTTCAGTGTCTTCGTCGCGCCGAATTCCGGCAACTCGATGTGGGCGATGTACACACCGCTGCCAACTTGCAGCCCGAATTCATTCTGTAAATCCCACTCAACAAACTGCGAGCCTTCTGCTCCGTCGTCCTTCACCAGCGTTCGTACAAGCTGCCCCGCAAGATTGAAGACGCGGATCGTCGCCTTCGCAGGAAGCCGGGTGAACGTCACGCGGCGTTTCGATAATCCTGTCGGCGTAACGGCTTCTCCGTAGTAGGGATTGGGAACAACGTTGATTGCAGCAATATCAGCGCGGATTTGATTCTTATCGTTGAAAACAGGGCCTTGCGGCGTTATTTCTTTGATGTCACCGTGCCTGATTTCATGGAATTTGATGAACTTGATCACAGTTCCTACAGGAGGAGGTAGGCCGTCGTTGTCTTTGTCGGCGATCTGAATTCCCCACAAAGCATTCCCTTGCTCATCGGGACTTTGTGATGCTCTGAAGACTTCCGTCAGAAGGCCTGATACTCCTATCGAATCATTTCCGCCAACCGGATAGCGAATATCCGTAACGTGAATCGGCTCGAAGATCTTGAACAGCGTGTCCGTGTACAGCACGCCGTACGGCGTCACGTTCCACGTGTCGGGAGTATTACCCGAATCCCTAAACGACGCAATTACCTGAACCGGAACATCATCCGGTCCGCGCCCGACATCCCACACCGAAAACGGAACCTTCACTGCCTTCGATTGGATATTGAGAACAATCATCCGCACAGCATAACTTCCCACACCGTCAAACCTGATCTCATAATCCCGCTGCGTAGTGCCGACACCGTTCAACGAGCGAAGTGTTCGCCGCTGACTGAGAACCGTGTAGTTCGAATTCGGATTGTCGGGGCCGTACGCGTTGTTGCCCCGTTCATCCAGCACATAGCGCAACCCTACGGGCGGAATGCCGATTGTGACATCAAATCCCCCTTCTGCAACCTTATAAGGAACCCTGCCGCTGAGGTCGGTAATGTTGGAGTAGATGGATTTTCCGCTTGTGGCGTTGATGATGCTCCACTTGTACGATTTGCTTGATGTTGTTGTGTCGAAACGAACATGATACGAGCTACCAGTTTGCCCCCGCGGATTGTAGATAACAGGAACAACAACCGCGTCGCTGTTGCCGACGATATTCTTGACGAGAACAGTATCTCCAACGTTGTAGGGATACAAGGCTCCGGGCGTTTTTGATTGCGGGATGACCGCGATAATCTCAGGGGCACTTTCGACACTGCGGATGATGGTTGTGTTATCCGTTGTGTAATTATATGCCGTCACCGCAAAATGGTACTGTTGGCCGTTCACGAGTGATCTGTTCCAGATTGCATCCTGAGTGATCAGCAGGCTCCGCTGTATGCCGCTATCGGTTCCGTATTGTACAGGCCTGAAGTAGATATCGCCTGCCTGTTCATCAAACACTTCTTGAGAAATGGTTTTGACATTATTTGCGAGATCAAACGTTACAAGTCGCTTCGCGTTCGTCAGATCCGTTGCACCATCGGGGACCTGATATATATTGTATCCCTCAAACCTGTATCCTCCGAAGAGGAGAGGGACTTCGGTTTCGGCAATGCTCGCCGAATCCAAACTCCAATCCAGCAATACCTGCCGGTCAAGTCCGAATGCCTTGACCTTCGGCGGGGCCGGGGCTTTCGGCTGATTGAAGCCGTTGTTGTAAGCGAGTTGCGCCGCTTTGTCGTTGTACTTCATGACTTTGATGCTGGAGATGTTGTCGGTTCCCAGCCCGCCGACAACAGCAAGCACAACCTCCTGTGTGTCGCCCAACGCCATTGTGAAGGGACCCGACGAGAGCGTAACTTCCCTGTCTCCGGGAAGCAGCGGCGATCCATCAAGCCAGCCGTAATTCAGAACCGGGTCGCCGTGAGCCCAATACTTCGAGGCTGTTTGAGTTGTCGGATTGATAAGCGGAGCAGGATCCGGCGGCCCGACAGGTGACGGCGGCAACCCGCGGAGTACCTGATACCATCCGTTCGCCGCAAAATTCCCGCCTCCCGGTGGTTGATAGCGTGAACCATTTCGTACATGCCGGTCGTAATAAACGAATGATGTCATCGGGAGATTGATGTAGCCCGGACCTTTTGTTTTCAGATTGACGATGGCAAAATCCGACGCGTCATCAATTCCATTCTTATTCCGATCCTGACCTGCAACACCGGGAACTACAGGGCCATGAATGAAATCAAAACCAACTGCCGGAGGAGGAAGGAGGAAGTTGTTGAACAAACGATCTGTTACGGCAGCGTTGTACACATAGCCAAGATTCAGCAGCGTATCGCAAGCGGCATAATCGTCGGTGGCGTCGCCGATATCCGGGTCCGACATTTGCGCGATGTACATGCTGTCGATCCGGGCCGCGGCAGACGTTGATGACAAGCCTTTGTAAATGAGCCGGAACCGCTTGTACACGACGTTCGCCAATGCGTCTGTACGGTTGTAGCCCCAGACTGTTCCCTGCAACTCCATACCGACGGGCTGTGAAGAGAACGGCCGCGAAGCAATCACGTCGTTACATACATACCACAATACCATATCGGCATCGGCGTAACCGGGAGTCTCGCCATCGAGTTTGCCATTGCGGTTCAGGTCTTCGCCGGGGTCAAGCACACCGTTGCGGTTGACATCTTCGCCCCAATCAAGCACGCCATTGTTTGCGCCGACAAGCTGGCCGTTCTGATCAAGATAGCCGGTGTCATAAAACGGAGCGCCGAATTCCCACGGCCATTCCGCCCAATCCTTTTGGTAGGCGTTCCGAAGCGCGATGATGTCGGCTGTTGTCACGTTAGTTGGGATTTTTCGGTAGGTTTCTGCCGCATCCTGCCGCAAATCTGTTTTACGAAAATCGCGCCGAATTCTATACATGCGAACAGTACTGTCATTAGGATTCTGCACGCTGCTTGTCCGAAGTCCGAGAATTGCTCCCTGCCGCATTCCGCTTGTGAAGTACTGTCCGTTCACGTGAAGCCGGTTGATGTTGCCGTCACGCAATCTTCCTCCCCAAATCAGTCCCGAGGCAAACACAATGTTCGATGTTCCTTTCGGGTAGAACATCCCTGCGCCGGAGAACAGGCCGCCGGGATATTCCTGATTGCCGTTTGAATTGTACCATCCGATCATTCTGTTGATGTTCAACGGAACAATTGTCGGAGTGCCGGCAATCCCCTCAGTCCCCGTCGGCAGAAATGGTTTGTCTTGCGAGATAAGAGTGAACGGCAGGATGAACACTACAGCTACAACAAGTAATCGCTTCATTCGTTGATGAGTATTTGAGAATCGGGTTTTGCCGGTGATTCAATGTACGCACACAACGAAAAAGTTGCAATGAACGTGGTTGCATCTCAGATGATTCTTTTGTTGTTTTTCGGAGTCGTTTTTGTAACGAATGAGACTTTCTGACAAAATGAAAACCATCAACACAGTCTTTGCGGTTCACAATCATCAGCCGATAGGTAATTTCGAGAAGGTGTTTGAGGAGGCGTACTTGCATTCCTACAAACCGTTTCTGGATGTCATGGCACAGCATCCCGACATCAAGATTACGCAACATTGGACCGGAACGCTGCTGGAATGGCTTGTTGCGAAGCATCCCGAGTTGATTGAGAAGATGAGGGAGATGGTGAAACGGGGTCAATTGGAACTGCTGACCGGCTCGTACTATGAGGCTATTCTTGCCATCATTCCAGAACCAGACCGGGTTGGACAAATCAAGAAACTCTCGGACTATATCCATAAAATCTTCGATTACGAACCGCGTGGAATGTGGCTCGCCGAACGGGTCTGGGAACAGCAGCTTGTTGCTTCGTTAGCGAAAGCCGGCGTTGAGTTTGTGACTGTTGACGATACCCATTTCCGTCACGTTGGGTTGCATGATGAGGAATTGCTCGGCTACTACATCACGGAAGAGCAAGGGCAAACGCTACGTGTTCTGCCGATCGACAAAATGTTGCGCTACACGGTTCCATTTCGACCGCTCGAAGAGACATTACATTATCTCCAAAACGTCTCGTTCGAGAACGGCATGCGAGTCGTCATCAACGCCGATGATGGAGAGAAGTTCGGCGTGTGGCCCAAAACCTATGACACAGTGTACACGAACGGCTGGCTTGAATCTTTCTGCAAGATGGTTGAAGAGAATGCGTGGATCAGAATGCTGCATCTTTCCGACGTTGTCGACACATTTCCGCCGCAAGGAAGAATTTATCTTCCAACGGCTTCATACCCCGAGATGTTGAAATGGGCGCTGAACCCCACGGCATTTCTTCAGCTCGAAAATTTTGAAAGGGAGCTGAAGGAACGTCATCACGACGAAGAACATATGATGTTCGTTCGGGGAGGATATTGGAGAAATTTTCTGGCAAAATACCCCGAATCGAATCACATGCACAAGAAAATGCTGCGCATTGCTAAACGTGCCGAGAGATTGTCCGGCAAACAGCTATTGCCGCAGGATGTTCTCGACAATATCTGGGCCGGACAGTGCAATGATCCGTACTGGCACGGCGTATTCGGCGGATTGTACTTGCCGAACCTGCGGTTTCCCGTGTACCGGAGTCTGCTTCAAGCAGAAAGCAAACTCGATGCAATAGAGAAACTCCCTCCGATCAGAGTGGAAGAATCAGACTTTGATTGTGACGGAATGAATGAAATTCTGCTCGAATCAGATATTATGAATTTGTATTTCAAGCCTGAAGTTGGAGGGAGTCTCGTCGAATTCGATTACAAACCTGCCGCATTCAATCTTCTCGATATTCTCAGCAGAAGGGAGGAAGGCTATCACCGCCGCCTGATGGCGCAGGGCGGCAAGTTAGAAGACGCGGCGAATATCCATGACAGTGTGCTGGTAAAGGAGTTAGGACTCGAGAATCATCTGCACTTCGACTGGTACCGTCATGCTTCGCTGATTGATCATTTTTTCGGCCCAGATACGACACTCGAGCAATATGCACAATGCAAGTATCTTGAGTTGGGGGATTTCGTCAACCAACCGTACACGCACAAAGTTTCTGTTGGAAAAGACGGAGTCAAGATAACGATGAGACGAGACGGGGCGTTGTGGTTTGGCGAGAAACCTCACCGCATAACTGTCCAGAAAGTTGTGACGGTTAAGAAAGGAGATTCGGGATTCACAGTTGATTATACGATATCGAACCGCGAGCAGAATGCTGTTGATATCTGGTTCGGGGCAGAGTTTTGCGTCGGCATGATGGCGGGCGATGCACATGATCGCTACTACGAAATCGAAAAGCGGCCACTTGAGGATAAGCGGCTTCGGAGTACCGGCGTGGAAGAGAATGTCAAACGCTTCGGGCTGGTTGATGAATGGCTCGGCATAGAGACGACATTTGTGCTAAAGCAACCTGCCGCCTTGTGGCGTCATCCAATTGAGACAGTCTCACTCTCCGAAGCCGGATTCGAGCGGATCTACCAATGCTCGGTTGTCACACCAACGTGGAAGACGACGCTGTTGAAGGAAGTAAAATATCAGATTGTCCAGAAAGTAAGGAAATTGAGTCCTGAATGAATTCACCTTCCGCGGAGCAAAGACTGCAGCAACTCCACAACCGGGCGTTTGCCCTTGCCATCTTTACAATCATTTACAACATCATTGAGGGGCTCATCTCAACGTATTTAGGATACGAAGATGAAACACTCGTGTTGTTCGGCTTCGGGCTGGACAGTTACATCGAAGCCATCTCGGGGCTGGGCATCGCCCACATGATTCTGCGCATCAAGCGGAATCAGAATGTTGCGCGCGATGACTTTGAGCGGACAGCGTTGCGCATTACCGGCTCGGCATTCTACGGCCTTACGATTGTTTTGGCAGCGATGGCAATCAACAACATTGTTATCGGGCACGTGCCGGCGACAACATTCTGGGGTGTTGTAATTTCGTGCATTTCCATTCTTGTGATGATTGGATTGATGCGGGCGAAAAACACTGTGGGCCGTGAACTCGGATCGGATGCAATAATGGCCGACGCACGGTGCACGATGATCTGCATCTACATGTCCATTGTGTTGCTCGCAGCCAGCGCGATCTACGAGCTGACCCATATTGCGTATGTTGATGCTCTCGGCACGGCGGGTCTTGCGTACTTTTCCTTTACCGAGGGGAAAGAATGTTTCGAGAAGGCGAAATCGGATGCGCTGTGCGGATGCGAGCACTGAAACTTCTTGTTCGGCTCAATCTTGACCGGGTTTTGTTTGTTTGGCTTTTTCGCGATATTTAATGCAGTTAGACGACTGAGGATATATGGACTCTCCCAAAATACAAGATAGATTTGACAGGTTGCCAGAATCTGCCAAGAAACAAGTATTGGAATTGATCGATTCCTTGGCGGTAGCTGCTGTGGAACGGACAAACCGTAACGGCGGCTTCTCGTTCTCATGGGAGGGCGGCCTTGCTGACTTGAAAACGAAATACACTTCAGTTGAGCTTCAGCATAAAATCAACGACTTCAGGTGATGTTTCTCGTTGATACGAACGTCTTTCTTGAAATTCTGCTTGCGCAGGACGGGAAAGAGAAATGCAAAGCCTTCCTAAAGGATCATAGCGATAGTATTCACATCTCTGACCTCTCGCTGCACTCCATTGGAATAATACTCTTTCGTGAGAAACAGGCGGCAGTATTTCACCGCTTCATCCTGATTGTTACTCTTGATGCCGATTTTAGGAGAGTCGAAAGCACAGGAGCAATGCTGTTCCTCTGAATCTTGACGAAGGGCCTTCTCTGTACACTCAACCTCATATCAGCGTCATAATTCCCGCCCTCAACGAGGAAAAGCTTCTCGAAGGGATGTTGAAACAGTTCACGCCTGACATCATCCGGCAATACAACATTGAACTTGTTGTCAGCGATGGCGGCAGCACCGACCGCACGCTGGACATTGCCCGGAACTATGCTCACGTGATTGTTGAGAATACCGCGAACGTGAAACAAACTATTTCGCTCGGCAGGAACGAAGGCGCCAAACATGCCTCCGGCGAGATATTTGTGTTCCTGAATGCCGATACGCTTGTCAAGGATGTTCCGTATTTCTTTCGCCGCATCAACGAAGAGATTCAAGCGGAACGCCTTGCTGCAATTACATGCAGCGTTGAGATTTATCCGCATGAGAGAAGGACGATCGACAAGTATTATCACGGCTTCTACAACCGGTTTTTCTATATGATGAATGTTGTGGGAATGGGCATGGGCCGGGGCGAGTGTCATATCATGAAACGTGAGGTGTTTGAGCAGGTGAACGGCTATGCAGCCAAAATTGCGGCCGGCGAGGATTATGATATGTTTCGTCGTCTAGAGAAGATCGGTCGTATTAAGTTCCTGAAAGATGTTGTTGTATATGAATCTCCCCGCCGCTACCGCAAGTACGGCTATGCATACGTTACGGCATCCTGGTTCATGAACTTCCTTGCCGTACAATTCCTTCGCCGATCCATTCTTGACGAGTGGAAACCGGTGCGGTAAGCGGCAGCATTGCAACTGAGCCGCGCATTCGCTATTCTTCTTGCAACATCCCCTCACTGTACGCTTTCAGTTCTTTCCTCAATCATCTATGTCAACGAACAACACAGCCGAGCTTGCCGCGCAAATAGTCTTGAAAGCATTTGAAGCCTTTGATGCCGCATTCCGCTCCATCACGCGCCGGGCAAAGCACCGGTTCGAACAGCGCGACTGGCAGGGAGGGAGGCATGATTCAATCGAGCGGCTTGATTCGTACGAGCGTTCGCTCGATCAAGTCGTCAGGAAGCTTGATACTTCAATCGGGTCGCCGGCGCGTGAAGCGTCGTTGTGGATTGCTGCCAAGCCCAAGTTTGCTGCGCTTCTGGCACTGCGCTACGACATCGGCCGCGGAGAAACGTACTTTAATTCTGTAACGAGAAGGATGCTGCGAACAGTCGGACTGAACCGTGATGTCGAATTCTTCTACCTCCATCCGAAACCGCACGCGCCGTACGCCGAGGAGTCGGTGTACAGAAGGTACACGAAATCTGATGACACCGAAGTGTTGGTGAAAAGCATCCTTGATGATTGTTCCTTCAGTGTTGCATTCGAGAATCTTGATCGTGACGCTGGCTTGGTCGCGCAGGAAATCGACCTGCATCTCTGGCCGGTTATCGGCGTCGAGAACTCCGGCACAATCGATGTCGTGAAAGCAATCTTCTATCGGAACAAGGAAGCGTACATCGTCGGGAGGATTAACGCTGCCGACAAATCCTTCCCGCTTATCATTCCACTTGTCAACGGCGGGTCGGGAATTTATGTTGACACGGTTCTTTTGGAGAGCGCGGAGGCCGGTATCGTTTTCAGCTTTGCCTATTCCTATTTCTTTGTCGATATCGAACGATATGATGCGCTGATTCAATTTCTTCGTTCGATAGTACCGCAATCGCAAACGTCGGAATTGTACATCTCGCTCGGCTACAATCATCACGGCAAAACGGGATTCTATCGTGATCTTCACAGATACGTTCACGTCTCGAAAGAACAATTCGTGATTGCGCCCGGCTTGGAAGGAGCGGTCATGAATGTGTTCACGCTGCCGAATTACGGCTTCGTGTTCAAAGTCATTAAAGATCGTCCCTGCTTTCTTCGATCGAACAATCAAACCTCTAAGGTCATCACACAGGAAAGAGTCCGCTACCAGTACGGATTTGTTTCACACCGCGACCCGGCAGGAAGAATGGTAAATACTCAGGAATTTGAGAATCTGCGCTTCAGAAAGAAGCGTTTCGCAAGCCAGGTGTTGGATGAATTTCAACAGGCGGTGACAAGAAACGTGACGATTCTTGAAGACTATGTCATCATCAAGCATGTTTATGTGCAAAGAAAGGTAGTCCCTTTGCCTCTGTATTTTCGCAACGAAAGAAATCCTGAAGCTATTCGTCATGTGTTGATTGATTTCGGGTACTTTCTGAAGGATCTGGCTGCGAGCGGTGTTTTCCCCAGCGATTTGTTCAACACGTGGAACTACGGCGTTACGCAATGGGGGCGTGTTGTTCTGTACGATTACGACGATGTGTTGCCCATCGAACGCATCAGGTTTCGCGAGAAGCCGCAGCCCCGGGACGAATTGCAGGAAACCGAGCCTGAGGAAAACTGGATTCTTGCAACCGAAGATGATTTTTTCATGGATGAGATCGAGCGCTACTCCGGCATTCCACATCCGCTCAGAGGTGTGTTCAAGTCGGTTCACGGCGACCTCTACAAACTCACATTCTGGAAGAATCTGACCGAGAATCTTCGCAAGGGCGTGATCTTTGACGTCATTCCATACGATAGAGTCAAGCGCTTCCGGGAGCATGAGAGAATTATCTAACAGTCATGTGTTATTCCTTGTCCAGGGTCAAGGATACAATCTCTACTCGAAGGAGGGCATAGACATGGTTCGGAACGTTCTTTTTACTGTATCGTTGGTTCTCTTCTTCTCGCCGCTTTCTTCCCAAGTCAGGGGGGATACTACGCTCACCTCATTTACCCGTTTTCCTCATCAGGATTCCACACGATCGGTTTCGGAAGCGTTTCCTGTTGTTCTTCCAGATCAATCCATTCTTCTCTTCTGGGCGGATTCGACGGGAATTCGATCTTCCAAAAGTTCTGACAGGGGACAGTCATGGAATACTCCCGTTCTTCTCGCCACGCCGGCCCGATTTGCAGTTGCGTTAACCGGCATCAGGACTTTTGCGGGGCGTTTCCTTGTATTCTGGAGAGACAGTCTCGGCATTCGCCTCACCCAATCTGATGACGCGCTGAACTGGTCTGTGCCCGTTTCTCTTGGCACAAGTTTCGGGGGGCTCAGTGTTTCTCAAACGCTTGATGGGAAAATCTGGTTGTTTGTCATTCGCATTACGAGCACAGATAATGGGTTCAGTTGGTCGCCTCCTGATACGGTAATAATCAAAGGAGGGCGACCGAGAATCGCCAGAACGTCAAACGGCACGATGGTAATGGTCTACGAAAAGCAACGGACAGATTCCATCCCTCTCTACTACAGTGCACTCGACATCTGCTACTCGACAAGCACTGATGGTGGATTTGGTTGGAGTTCTCCGGTGCAGGCCACCCGATTTGTTGGAAACGACATGTCACACAATGTGGCGATGTTGAACGACAAACCGTTGTTTACGTTTGCATCAGATCGGGGAAGAACCGGGCCCGCGTGGGAGACCATTCAAAAGCAAATCTGGTACGGGATAATCGGCGAGTCTTTGGACGAAAGTCCTCCTCCGATTCTCCTTTCAGCTTCTTCATATCACACCTTGAGTGGATTGGAGAATTGGATTCAGGCGCTTGTCGATGATGAAGCAGGCATAGCCTCGGTACTATGCACATACTCTATTGACGGAGTCCCGCAGCCGCCCGTATACTTGCACGACGACGGAAGGAACTTCGATGTTAGTCCGGGAGACAATATCTGGGGTAGTCCCATTCCTCCGCTTTCCGTCGGCACCATTGAAGCCCGTTTCACCATTACTGATGTTGAAGGCATCAGGTTAAATAATGCGCTCGGTTTCACAACAGCAGTCACGGAACCATCGGCCTCGGCTCATGTAACCCAAGGAACCTCGATGAAAGTCGTGCTTGATGGAAGAGGCGTTTTTGGAAGGGCGGTATTTCCGAACAACTATGCCGGAATCGGATTGCGCTATCTGGTGAACTCGACGATCGAGCATCTGTACGGCGCGGGAATCTGGATTGGCGGGATGATTGACACGACGTCCGGAGGAACCGGCCAGAAAATCAAGAGAGTTTCAACAGCCTACGAGGTTGGACCGGTCCGCTCTTCGAATTTTACCCCGGCACCAATCCTGCGGATTCTGTTTGGCGAGTGTTTGGCAGGAATGCGCCGAAGCCCGCCGGCTGGGATGCTTACTGGGGAAATTCTCTTCCATTTCGTGTCGTCGCGGACGAGAACTTTTTCTGCCAGTATAACGACTACACGCAGACTGTGTCAAGTCATGTGCCGATGGGGGTAAAAGTGATTCAACGTTCACTTATGTGGAATGACCCTGCGGCGGAAGGGATACAACTCCTTCAATTCCGTGTCATGAACACCACCACACGCACAATCGACAGCGCGTATCTTGGTTTTTTCATGGATGCCGATATCGGGCCAATCGAAGCGCCGGCTTCGATTGCATTCAACCGATCAGGATTTGTTGCTCTCAATACCGGATATACCGAAAACCCTGTCAGTTTCGGTGCAACTCCGGTCGGGGTTGCAGTACTGAATACGTACAAGCCGCTGGACTCGCTAAGATTCACCTTTGCATGGTATTCCGGGGCTGTGAGTCCGGCAACCGATAGTGAACGATATGCGCTTATGAGTCTGGATACTGTTTTTGTAAATCAGCTTCAGTTATTCGATACGCGGTTTCTTCTTTCATTCGGGCCGTTGACACTTCAACCCTACACCTCGTCAAATCCGGATACGCTTGATGTCGCCTTTGCGATTCTTGCGGCGATGGATTTGAATCAACTCAAGAGTCGTGCAGCGACTGCCCGGAATATCTACCAAACAATTACGGGTGTCAAACTGCTGGATGATTTCGCCCCTCGGGAATTTGCTTTGGAGCAGAACTTCCCCAATCCATTCAATCCAACAACAGCCATCAGATTTCACATTGCACAACCTTCTCATGCTGTGGTGGAGGTGTTCGATTTGCTCGGCAGACACGTGCAACCCTTGTGAATGAAGAGCTAACGGCGGGTTCGTATGAAACGACACTCAATGCAAGCTTACTATCGAGCGGTATTTACATTTACAGACTCAAGGCAGGCAACTATGTGAGCACAAAGAAGGCCCTACTTCTGAAATAATCTCTTGTCTAACTAGCGGGTTCATTCACCGAAAGCCCCACAATCTTGCGAGAAGTGGGGCTTTTCATTGACTTTGTAGGCATATTTGAATATACTCGCTTGAGAACTCAAGCTTCGATTTGAATGTTAGAAGAAGTGTGGGCGAACAACATTCTTCAGTTTTTAGTACTCTTTTGGGGATTCTTATGAGAAAGCGATTTTCGCTGTTGAGCGTGGGTTTGTTGGTGGTGATGAGTCTGGTGGCGGGAGCGTGGCTCAACCAGCTTATTTCGGGAGACAACATCTACGAACAGATCAACAAGTTCAAGGATGTGCTGAGCATGGCCCAGAAGAGCTATGTTGAGGATGTTGATACGAAGAAGCTGACGGAATCGGCAATACGCGGAATGTTGAATGATCTTGATCCTCACTCGGTGTACATCCCCGCGTCGGAAATGCAGACAATCAAGGAACAATTCCAAGGCAGCTTTGAAGGAATCGGAATTGAGTTTGTTGTTCTCAACGATACATTGATGGTGGTTACTCCTATTGTCGGCGGACCCAGCGAAGCGCTCGGCATTGAAGCGGGCGACAAGATTGTGAAGATCAATGACACGTCTTCGGTCGGGATTTCGCAGGATGCCGTTCCGAAAAAGCTACGCGGACCAAAGGGAACAAAGGTGAAAGTGTCCATTGCACGAACCGGCATTGCGAACCTGCTCGATTTTGAAATTACCCGCGACAAAATTCCGCTTTACACCGTCGATGCAGCCTTCATGGTGAACGAAGAAGTCGGCTACGTAAGCGTTACACGCTTTGCCTCGACAACACACTCCGAATTTGTAGAGGCTGTGAGCAAGTTGAAGCAGGAGGGGCTCAAGCGGCTCGTGCTCGACCTCCGTTACAACGGCGGCGGCTACCTGGATCAGGCTTTCAAAATGGTAGATGAGTTGTTGCCGAGAGGAAAGAAGGTGGTGTACACGAAAGGCCGTTTGCCGCAATTCAATGAAGAGTATCTCTCCTCCGGCTCTGCCAAGTTCGCCGATGTGTCATTAGTGGTTTTGGTGAACAACGTCTCAGCCTCGGCGAGCGAAATTGTTTCCGGTGCGGTTCAGGATTGGGATAGGGGATTGGTTGTTGGCGAAACAACGTTCGGCAAGGGGCTTGTGCAGCGGCAGTTCGACCTTTCAGACGGTTCGGGCTTCAGGCTGACGACTGCACGATACTATACACCGAGCGGACGGTTGATCCAACGTCCCTATTCTCAAGACAAGGCGAAGTACCAGCGGGAAGCATTCGAGCAGAATGAGGAAGAGGGCGAGAACATAACGCACACGGCAGAAAAGGATACCAACCGACCGAAGTACAAAACGGCAGGGGGCAGGGTTGTGTACGGCGGCGGTGGAATTACACCCGATTACATTATCAAGGCCGAGCGACTTGGCGAATATGCTGTACAACTTCGCAGCCGTCAGGTGTACCTCGACTATGCCAACAAGTACATGGATGGCAAAGGGGCTGAATTGCGGAAAACCTATGGCAACGACAGCAGGAGGTTCGCCCGCAACTTTGAAGTAGGAGTTGATATGCTTGAGGGGCTGCTCAGGGTTGCAAAGGCCAAGGGTATTGAATTCAAGCAAGAATCCTACGAAAAGGATCTCCATTACATCAAGGCCTTCACGAAAGCGAACATCGCAAGGGCAATCTGGGGGAATGTTGGCTCATCGCGTGTGATGCTGCAGGAAGACAATCAGTTTGCAAAAGCCATGAGCTTGTTTCCCGAAGCCGAAAGAATCTCAAAGAATCTGACAAGCTTGAAGTAGTCTACACTTGTTACAACTCCTCCAAAACAGTATCGGATGTACCGTCAACGGCCGTGCGCTTGGTCGCATTGCCGTTGTTTTATTAGTGCTCCATCTGCTCCCATCCCCCTCATCCAGCCAGCATCACTCTCCGGCATCGGAGGTTCTTGTGGAAGGCGAAGAGCTGGTTTATAATGTGAGGTATGGAATATTCGACCTCGGCCAGGTGAGAATTAAGACCACAAAAAAGTTGAATTCGAGCGGCTCAGTTGCATACAAGGCAATAGCTTACATCGATTCATACAAGAAAGTACCTTTCGTTAAGTTGAATGCTGTTTTTGAGAGTCTGATAGACAGTGGTGTTTTTTCTCGGTTCTTCGTTGGGAAGAGCAGGGATGGCGATTACTGGAATTTTGGCCGTTATACCTATGACTACGAGAAGAAGCTCGCCTACCTCGAATCCGGAAGCAAGGATACGCTTGTTGAGAAGCGGGACACACTCGCTCTCGACGGGAGCACGCAAGACGGCCTCTCGCTGTTCTTCTACGCACGTGATCAGTTGTATTCCGGCAAGAGGCAAGTCATTCCCGCCATAGTCAAAGAGAAGAAAGTCTATACAACAATCCAATTTCACGGGAGGTCGCGAGCTGTCGAGTACGACCTCATTGACTATCCGGTTGATGCAATTGGATTCGAGGGGACAATGGAGTTTACCGGAATTTTCGGGCTTACCGGAGATTTTGAGGGTTGGTTCAGTAATGACAGGGCCCGCGTCCCCATTGTTGCGAAAATGAAAGTCATTCTCGGAAGCGTAACGATTGAGCTAATGCAATGGAAAAGGGATGGCTGGAAGCCTCCTAAAGCGAAGAGTTGACGCATGACCATCATTCCCTACAAAGGTATCTCACCCAAAATTGATAAGACATCATTTGTTGCCGAAGGAGTCCGGCTTATCGGAGATGTGAGGCTTTCCAAGGACTCAGGCATTTGGTTCAATTCGGTGCTCCGCGGTGACATCAATCGTGTTGAAATTGGCGAGAGAACCAACATACAGGATTGCTCAGTTCTCCATGTTACAGAAGAGTATCCCGTGATTGTCGGGAATGATGTAACGGTCGGACATCGGGCGATTATTCACGGCTGTACAGTCGGCAATTGTTGTTTGATTGGAATGGGTTCGGTAATCCTGGATAATGCAATAGTTGGGTCACATTCGCTGGTCGCGGCCGGGGCTGTGGTGCTTCAGAATTTTGTTGTGCCAGAAGGAATGCTTGTTGCGGGAGTGCCCGCGAAAGTCATCCGTCCCTTGACGGAAGAGGAGAAGCGGCAGATACAAGAATCGGCACTGCATTACGTGGAGTACGCAAGGGGATATCGTTCATGAAACTGAAATTCTGGGGGACCCGCGGTTCGATACCAACTCCCGGCAAAGATACCGTCCGATACGGCGGCAACACGCCGTGCGTTGAAGTCCGGTTGAAGAACGACAAGTTGGTTATATTCGACGCCGGCTCGGGTATTCGCAGTCTCGGCGAAGCACTGATGGCAAAAGGGGAATCGGTAAACGCATACCTGATCATTGGACATCCGCATTGGGATCATATACAGGGATTTCCGTTTTTCAAGCCAGCGTTCATTTCCGGTAACGAGCTGACGATTATGGGCGCCCAGTCGAAGGACGTTACCTTACGGAGGATGGTTGCCGACCAGATGAACAAAATCTACTTTCCCGTTCAACTCAACGAACTGAAAGCAAAGATAAACTTCCGGCCTCTCAGGGAAGGGAAGACGCAGATCTTTGACGCCGAGCTGACATCGATCTATGTAAACCACCCTTCGTTTGCTCTCGGCTACCGTCTTGACGTAGGAGGGCGATCGCTTGTCTACATCAGCGACAACGAGCCGTTCGATCGTGAAGTCGCACGCTCGCTCAAGAACGTCGAGAAAGTTATCACAGACAAGTACTCCGAAAGCAAGGGCGACCCAAACCAACGGATTTTTGATTTCGCCCGCGGTGCGGATATTCTGATTCATGATGCGACATACACGCCGGAAGAATACGTGAATCGTGTGGGCTGGGGACATTCACACTATCTCTTCACGCTGAAGGTTGCGGCAGAGGCTCAGGTAAAAAAACTGATCCTCTTCCATCACGATCCTTCACACAGCGACGAGAAGATTGACGAGATTGTCGAGACGTGCTTGAAGGAAGTGAAGAACCGCGGCTACAAGTTCGAATGCTTCGCGGCAGAGGAGGGGATGGAGTTGCAGTGGTGATGAGTACTCAGGCTTCGGGTTGCATCGGGGTTTCCGAGAAAAATCTTGACAATCGCTCCAATGCTGTTTATATTGCCGCAAGTTCACAACGGCACTTCGCAAACCCTCACATCATTCCGGAACGCTGATGGAACGCGGCAAAGTCAAGTGGTTCGACGAGAAAAAGGGGTATGGCTTCATCGAAAAAGAGTCGGGAGGAGATGTATTCGTGCACGTGAGCGGCCTGCAGAACATCGAGTTGAAGACTCTGCAACCGGGTGCCGTTGTCGAATTTGAAATCAAGACCGGTAAGAAAGGTCCCCAGGCAATGAATGTCGTTCTCGTATGAGAAACGTTCAGTCCCAGATTGTCATGAACCCCGAGTATTGATGCTGCGTCGGGGTTTTGTTGTTTTTTCGATGAGAGAACCATGTCGTTTACATTTTCACCGGCCGACTTTAGAAGAATCGGCAAGTTACTGAACACGCGTCCGAAAGTGATGGGTACAAACTATCGCTATGAAGTGGGTGGAATGGACCCGCATCGAAGACTTGCCCTTGAGATTTTTCCGCACATCCGCATCGGCAATGAAAAGGGGAATCTGGTTTCCGTGTACACAGAATCGTCTCATCTGCAGTTGCATTTCTGTTCAGGCTTTGTGGTGAGCGAAATGCTCGGCGAGGTGACATTCATCGGGGAACACAACGGAAAACTCTCGGGCCTGATTATTGAAAAAGGAGGAGGCTGTTCCTTGTACGCAAACGTCGATCGTGAATTGCTGTCGGGGGATTTCACAAAACTCGGCCCCGAAGTAATGTTGTCGGGAATTGCCCTCTCCTTGACGGACAGTATTTTGGAGGGGCCTGTCACCCCACCGGCGAAATCACGATCAAACCGGACTTCTGCCCGAAACAAGAGAAGCAAGTCAGGAAAGAGCAGGGTGTGAGTGCTGCGGTTACTGTGATTAACGCGCATCGCAGGTACCGGATTCCGAAGAAGCGGATAGCGCGGTACGTACAACGGGTTATTGGGAAGAAGAAGGCGAACATCACTGTCATTTTCATCGATTCACGCTACAGCAAGGCCATCAACAGGCGCTATCTGAACCATAATTTCACAACTGACGTTATAAGTTTTGCTCTCGAATCAACGCCTGTGTTGGAGGGCGAAATCTACGTTAATCTCGACAGGGCAAAAATGCAGGCGCGTGAATACGGCGTAAGCTTCTCCAATGAGGCTGCCCGGCTTGTTATTCATGGCGCGCTTCACTTGATCGGGTATGATGATACGACAACGCGAAAACGGCGGGTAATGAAGAACATAGAAGATATGCACGTACAGCATTGGTTTCCTTTGCAGAAGGGAAATGCGATATGAAAGAACGTGTCGTGGAAATATTGGTGATTCTCATGTCGGAGATTGAAGCGAACAAACGTCTCAGCGACATCGACGTCGAGGTGTTGAAGAGGAGAGGATACACGCAAACCGAGATCAGTGCTGCATTCAGTTGGTTGTACGACAATATGCCTGTTCAAGACGGCATTGTTGTACGCGGCGCGCTTGCAGCAAAAGAATCTCACCGCATTCTGCATGAAGCGGAAAAAATGATGATGTCCACCGAAGCGCAGGGCTACTTGATGCAACTCTGCGAAGTAGGATTGCTCGACAATCGTGATTTGGAAAATGTTATCGAACGGGCAATGATGTCCGGATTGGAACAGCTTACCATGTACGAAGTGCGGGAGATTGCAGCTTCAGTGCTGTTCGCGCGTCCAAGCAAGTGGCATGAAAGCCGTTCGATTCTTGATAACAACGACACTGTTCATTAATGGTAAAACGCAAAGCAGCAGTACCCTCAAACGGCGAAGCGCAGGTTGAGGAGAAGAAGAAGAAAACCGTGAGGGCTCGTACAAAGAAAGCTCAGCCGGAACCCGAAGCCGGCACATCGCTGATTATTGTAGAATCCCCCTCGAAAGCAAAAACAATCAACAAATACCTCGGCAAGAATTATTTCGTCGAGGCATCGGTTGGCCATATCAAGAACCTTCCCAAGAGCAAACTGGGTGTTGATGTAGAAAACGGTTTTGCCCTTTCTTACGAAACAATCAAAGGCAAAGACGAAGTGTTGGTCAAGCTGCGGCATCACGCGGCAAAAGCCTCAACAATTTATCTTGCGACCGACCCTGACCGCGAAGGGGAAGCCATTGCATGGCATCTGGCAAAGGAAATTGAAGACGTCAACACGAATGTCTACAGAGTGTTGTTTCACGAAATCACCGAGCGCGGTATTACCGAAGCGATGGAGAATCCGAGCAAAATCAACAAGAGACTTGTGGATTCGCAACAAGCCCGCCGTGCTATGGATCGGCTCGTCGGATACAAGGTGACGCCGTTTCTCTGGAAGACAATGTTCTTCGGAGTTCTCTCGGCGGGCCGTGTACAATCTGTTGCAGTCAGGCTTGTCTGTGAGCGTGAAGAGGCAATACGGTCGTTTATTCCTGAAGAATACTGGTCAATCGTTGGCGAGTTTGAAGTACAGGGAAGCGAGCCGTTTCTTGCCAAGCTCTTCAAAGTGGCGGGCGCGGATCCAAAAATCGGCGATACCAAAACTGCCGAAGGGTATGTCAACGACATCACCAAGCAGAAGTACCGCATTGCCGATGTTCAACGCAAGCCTGTCAAACGCAATCCTCCCGCACCATTCATTACCAGTACGCTGCAACAGGAAGCCGCCCGCCGTCTCCGGTTCAACGCAAAGCGAACGATGATGTTCGCACAGAAATTGTACGAAGGTCAGGACCTCGGTGATGAAGGCCGGGTCGGTTTGATCACGTATATGAGAACGGATTCAACCCGGTTAAGCGATGATGCCGTTCGGGATGTTCGTGAGTACATTTTTTCCAACTACGGCAAGGAATACGTTCCGGATGCGCCCAGACAATTCAAGAAAGGGAAGAGTTCGCAGGATGCGCACGAGGCAATCCGCCCGACATCAATCAAATACACACCAAAGTTTGTGAAGCGCTTTCTTGACAAGGAGATGCACGAGCTGTACGAGTTGATTTGGAACCGGTTTGTTGCATGCCAGATGAATCCTGCCGTATTCGAGCAAACGACAGTCGATGTTGCGGGGGGAGACTATCTTTTCCGCGCTACAGACTCTATTCCGAAGTTCCGCGGATTCCTGCAAGTGTATGACGACATTGTCGATGAGTCGGAGAAAGATGCAGAGAGCGACGAAGATCCGAAATCAAGACTCCCTGAAAACTTAAGGCCGGACGTTACCGCAATACTGACAAACATTCTTCCCAATCAACACTTCACAAAACCTCCGGGACGCTTTACCGACAGTTCTCTTATTAGGGAACTGGAAGCTCTCGGCATAGGACGGCCAAGCACGTATGCATTGATAGTCGACACCATTCAGGCAAGAAAATATGTCGAATCGAAAGAGAGACGCCTGTATCCGACTGAACTTGGTATGACGGTGAACAGGATTCTGACCCGGAGTTTTCCTCATCTCTTCAACGTCGAGTTCACGGCAAAGATGGAGGATGAGTTGGAAACGGTTGCGACAGGCGAACAATCCTACCAACAAGTGATGGAGGATTTCTATCATCCGTTTATGGATGATCTTGCCGCTGTCGACAAGACTGCCGGAGAGATCAAGAAATCACTTCAGGAATCCACCGATGAGTTGTGCGAAGTGTGCGGTAAGCCGATGATTATCAAATGGGGGCGAAACGGCAGGTTCATGGCGTGCAGCGGCTATCCGAAATGCAAAACCACAAAGCCGCTCAAGGAAGATCAGGACGCGCTCAAACACGCGATTGGCGTCAAGTGTGACGTGTGCGGCGGGGATATGGTGGTAAAGGGAGGAAAATTCGGGGCGTTTCTCGGTTGTTCGCAATACCCGACCTGTACCAATACGCGACCGATTGGCATTGGTGTGAAATGTCCGAAGTGCAAGGAAGGTGATGTGATTGAGCGGAAGACGAAACGAAAGCGTTCCTTTTTTGGATGTTCGAAGTATCCGAATTGTGACTTTGCATCGTGGGACAGGCCAATTCTCCGCCCCTGCGATACGTGCGGAAACCCCTATATGGTTCAGAAGTTCACGCAAACCCGGGGCGACTTCCTGTTGTGTCCTGCTTGCAAAGCCGAAGTAGCAAGAGAAGAAGTCAGCGAAGAGGTTGCCGGTTAACCACGTACACTTCGCAAGGTGATGCAAGAACACGTCCGCACATTTCTATCCTCGCTCGGGGGAGAGCGTAACTACTCGCCCCATACTGTTGCGTCGTACGAAGACGATCTCCGGCAGTTTGCCGATTTTCTGATGAGACATTTTTCCGATTCCGGTTTCGCATTAACAAAGGTTGATCAGGTCACGATCCGGTTGTTTCTTCACGATTTGGTAGAACAGGGATTTTCACGGCGTAGCATTGCAAGGAAGCTCGCTTGTCTGAAGTCCTTCTTCCGATATTTGCGCAAGCAGAAGATTGTTCCGACAAACCCGGCGACATCGGTTCAATCACCAAAATTGAGCAAGCCGCTTCCTTCTATTCTGAGCGAAGCGGATGTGTCCGCATTGATGGATCAGCCGGACACCTCCACGCCGGAAGGAGTGCGTGATCGTGCGATACTTGAGTTATTCTATGGATCGGGAATACGCTTGAGCGAGTTGATCGGCTTGGATTGGAAGGATGTGAATCTCTCCGATGCAACACTCAAGGTAACGGGCAAAGGAAGCAAACAGCGAATTATTCCGCTGGGGCGGAAAGCAAAGCAGTCATTGAAGCAGTACTCGAAGACCCGTCATCACATTTTGCATGAAAAGTTTCACGACGAAACGGAAGGGGTTGCCGTTTTCATTACACAACGCGGCAAGCGGCTTTCTCCCAAAGCAGTAAATGTTCTGATGAACAGGTACATTGGCCGTGTTTCCGAGATCAGGAAGAAGAGTCCGCATGTGTTACGGCACAGCTTTGCCACACATTTGCTGGATCACGGGGCCGACCTGCGGGCGGTGAAGGAACTGCTCGGACACGAAAGTCTCGCAACAACGCAGATATACACACATGTAAGTGTCGAGCGTCTCAAGAAAGTGTACGCACAGGCACATCCGAAAGCATCCTAATTCCACAACTCATTGGCAAGTGAAAGGAACCCGACATGGATATCAATTTCACGGCACGGCGGTTCAGAGCTCATTCCGAAATCAAGGAATATGCAATTGACGAAGTGAAGAAATTGCAGAAACTGTACGACGGCATAGTGCGGGCGGATATTATCCTGTTTTACGAGCGGGGGGTCAATAGCATTAAAACTGCCGAGATAGGCCTTCATGTGTACGGAACAAAATTGCTTGCTCATCACGGCTCCAACGATTACATCAAATCGATTGACAACGCAATCGAGAAACTGGGAAGGCAATTGAGCAAATACAAGTCAAAACTGCGCGGGAAAGACAAGACGAAAGTACGCCGTATCCAAGAAAAAGTGTGAGAGCCTTTCGGGAGTACACCGGTGAAAGCAGATAAGAACAGGGAAACACGCAAGAAGTATATTACGGTACGCTCATTTTTTGAAGCAAACCGGGAGCGGTTCAAACTCCGGCTGCTGAACGGAGACCACGGCTTTGACAATCAGATAAAGGATAGAAACCTTCATCGGCCCGGCCTGGCTCTTGCCGGTTACGTTGAATTGTTCACATTCGACCGCGTGCAGATCATCGGCAACACGGAGGTGAACTATCTCAAATCGCTATCGCAGGAGAAGCGCCGGTCGGCATTCTCGAAATTGCTGGAATTCAAAATTCCGTGCATCGTGTTAACTGATAGCAATGTGTTGGAACCAGAAATGCTGGAGGAGGCCGACAGGAAACATGTTCCGATATTCGGGACATCGTTCGAGACAACAAAGATCTCATACTTCATTGCTGATTTTCTGGACGATCAATTCGCTCCGCAGATTGTCTTGCACGGCTCGTTTGTAGATGTGTATGGAATAGGCGTTCTGCTCATCGGTCGGTCGGGTATCGGGAAGAGTGAAATAGCGCTCGATCTGATTGAACGGGGTCATCGCCTCGTTGCTGATGACGTTGTCAACGTCACGCGTAAAGGCGAAGGTATCCTCATGGGATCGGGAACCGAGCTTGTAAAACACTTCATGGAGATCCGCGGTTTGGGACTCATCGATGTTCGCAGCATGTTCGGGATTCGAGCCATTCGTTTTCAGAAGCGTGTTGAAATTATTGTTGAGTTGGAGGATTGGAAGCCCGGACAGGAGTACACACGAACGGGGCTCGACGATGAAACCGTTCCTGTTCTTGATGTGGACATTCCACACGTACGTTTGCCCATTTTCCCCGGTAAAAACGTCACCGTCATTACCGAAGTGATCGCCTTGAACTATCTGTTGCGACACTATGGATACGATGCGGCGAAGGAGCTTGCCAAGAGATTGGAGGGGACGATCGCGGAAAAGAAGAAAAGGGGGGACAGGGCCATCAACTACTTTGAGCACGATTTCGAGTAGAAGAGGCATATTCGCGTACGTGGTAGAGCGTACGAGTTTCTCCTGGAAGAAAATTCGTTAAAAAACTCTAATACCGAAAAAACACCTTGACAAATCATTAGGGTTTTTTTATAATTCCACAGCCCGTAAAGAGTTGCACGCCCCAACACCTTGTTTTTCAGTTCTTCTTTTTTTCTGATTCCAAGGACCAAACGCCAACGTAGGCATCCAATTTGTACCAACTATGCTTCGGGGAGAGACACAATTCACTGAAGCATGAAGCAAACACGAGAGGTGTCAGTGCTACGGAAGATAAAGATTTTCTATTTCTCGGATTCGACGCTCGGCTATCACGAAGTCAAGTATTTCAAAACCAAGGCTCTGGTTTCTGTCGTTGTACTTGGATGTGCACTCTTCGGTGCATTCTATGGAATCAACTACCTTCTTGGCGATCCGCTGAACGTTACAAATCAAAACAACCTTGCCACCGAGAACACCGTCCTTAAAGATCAACTCCGCCAATTGACAGCAAAAGCAACATTCGTTCAAAAAAATCTAGACGAGCTTGCAAACCACAGCAATCAACTTCGATTGATGGTTGACCTCAAAACAATCGACTCGGAAACACGGAAAGCCTCGGTTGGCGGCTCGTTGAATACCGCCGAGTTCGGGTTCCTTGGTCGAGAAGCCGGAACCCTTCTTGCAGGTTCGTACGACATCCTCTCGAAGTTGGAGCGTGAAGTAAGCCTTCAAAAGAAAAGCTACGAAGAAATCAACAAGCAGTACGTTGCAAACCAGACCAAGTTCAAACATCTTCCCGCCATCAAGCCTGCGCAAGGACCCTATTCGATAAATGGCTTCGGTATGAGAGTTCACCCGGTGCTTGGAGTGTGGAGAATGCACGAGGGGGTTGATATCATAGCAGACATTGGCGCCCCGGTTTATGCAGCAGGAGACGGTGTGGTTCGCTTTGCGGGAAGGACCCTGGGTGGGTACGGCTCTGTTGTTGAGATTGACCACGGTTACGGGTACACGACGCTGTATGCCCATCTTTCGAAAGTTCAGACAAGGCAGGGTACCCGCGTGAAACGGGGGGAACTTATCGGGCTGGTCGGTCGTTCGGGTTTGGTGAGCGGGCCGCACCTGCATTATGAAGTCCGCTTGAACGGAAGGCAGCAAAACCCGGTTGATTATTTCTTCGATGACGTGGATGCGACCCGTTACCGTGCGCAACTGGCAAATGCAAAGTGAACGTAGTGTAAATTGCTTTAGAAAGGTAGTGGTACACCGTTGATTTGGACGATGGAACTTGCTTCGTATTTGGATGATGCTCCATGGCCTGCGACGAAGGAAGAGTTGATTGATTATGCTGTCCGGACCGGCGCCCCGGTTGAAGTTGTCGAGAATCTTCAGGAATTGGAAGATAGTGAAGAGCCGTACGAAAGTATGGAGGAAATCTGGCCCGATTATCCGACGGACGAGGACTTTTTCTTCGAGGATGAGGGAGAATACTAACCTACGCTGTCTCCCTTGATACACTTAGAGCAATCCTCCATTGTTGCAACCCATTCCGAGTGGTCGGGATGGGTTTTGTGTTTCTTTGCCCTACTGTGCCATGAAGGCTGAACGCGCCAGAACATATCGAAACCTGAACCGCTCCGGATACCTTCCTGTTGCAGTTCTGTGCTTGAGCGCACTCGTCATGCTTTCATTGCACTTGCCCTCACGCGCCGTGGCGCAAATCAATCCTGCTGATTACGAAATAGCTTCCATCCGGTTCGAAGGGAACGAAAGCTTCAGCAATAACGAGTTGATACAACAAATTCAAACGCGGGAAACGCCCGGTTTCATCAACAAGTTTCTTCACAATAGCATCAGCGAACGACTGGGAAGGAAAAGCGAATTTCTCGATGAGCGGATGCTTGCCGAAGATCTCGATCGCCTCCGGCAATTCTACAAAGATCACGGATTTCAAGATGTGAAGATTGACAGCCTGCTCTTGTTCTCGGAGCCTGAACGTATTGTTGACGTCAGTATCCGCGTTGATGAGGGATATCGTTCTGTAATCGATACTCTTGTCTACAAAGGAATTGTTGGTGTTCCGCCGGCTGTGCTCGAAGAAATCATGTCGGACAGCAAGATTGCCGTCGGCGATCCATTCAACAAGAATCTCATTGAGGAGGATGTCCGCCACGTTCTCCAGGTTCTCAAGAACAACGGCCACGGGCAGGCAGCGTTTGCGCGTCAAAATTCTTCGATCACATACTACACGAGTACACGCAATTTTAGTGTGGTTCTACAGTTCGAACTCGGCAAGTTCCATCGGTTTGGGGAGATTACTGTTCAGCAGGAATTAGATCCAATCAGGGAAGATATCCGGGAAGAAGATATTCTGCGCCAACTCGACTACGCAACAGGTGAGGACTACAGCCTCGACAAAATAAAAACCAGCGAGCGCAATCTCAACCGGATCGGCATATTTGACCGCGCGTGGATTGAGACCGAGTTTCCCGACGCCGCCAATCCTGAATCAATCCATGTGAAGACGCATGTCAAAATTCGCCCCCGCGACAAACACGAGCTTGCTCCGGAGGTGCTGTTCGGCAGTGACGACAATAATAACTTCACGCTTGGAACCGGTATTGGCTACACGAACAGGAATTTTCTCAGCGGTGCACGGACGTTCACAACACATCTTCGCTTCCGCACACGGAATTTCAGGGATTTTCCTGATGTGTTCAATGCAAACAACAATGCCATCGCCAATGCCGACCTGACCTTCGAAATCATTCAGCCGTACATTTTTTCGAACAAGATCAGAGGCTCATGGTCGCTTTCGGCAATTGTGGACAAGCAGACCTTCTACATCAACCGTATTCTTCAAAACAAGTTCGGCTTTGTAAGCCGCTTCGCGGAATTCACAACGGGATATCTCGATTGGACAACACAGCTTGTCAGCCTGGAGAAGAAAAGCTCGATAGTGATTGACTCGACAAATCTTGAGGTGTTGCGCGGCCTGCGCGATCTGGAATTACAGGATTCGCTTCAGCAATTCAACTCCATTCTCTCATTTACTATTCAACGGGATATGACGGATGATATTTTTTCGCCATCCCGCGGGTTCTTCCATTCTCTCACCGTGGAAGAATCAGGTTTGCTTCCTCTCATTCTCCAGCGGTGGCGGCCTGATTTACCGTTCACGCAGTTTTATCGAACTAGCTTCCTCCTCCGTTGGTATCTTGATCTCACCGGAAGTCGCCGGTTCTCGATTCTTGCACTCAAACTGAAGGGCGGGTACGAAGGCAAGTACGGCATGAGTTACTCGGATTCCACGAGAATCATTCCGCAAACCCATCGATTCTATGCCGGAGGTGGCGGCAGCGTTCGCGGGTGGCGCTCCCGTGATTTGGGGATTGGGGGAAACCCGCAGTTGGGGGGCAATGTTCTCGCCGAGGGAAGTCTGGAGCTTCGAACGAATGTGTTGCAAAGCCTGAGGGACGATTTCTGGGATAAACTGTGGACTGTTCTGTTTATCGATGTCGGAAATGTCTGGGCGGAAGCCAGAAACCTGCAAGTACGAACAACCGCCATTGCCGCCGGATTCGGAATCCGGTACGACACATTTTTCGGCCCGTTCCGGATTGACTACGGGATTCAAATACACGACCCGCGTGGCAGCGTCAGCGGAAAGAATTGGGTAACGCAACGGAAGTTCTGGAGCGAGACCCTCCGGCTCGGCGTTCTCCATTTCGGCATCGGTCACGCCTTTTGAGATTGGACTGACTATGTGGCATCGCGTTATCGGACAACAACGAGTCAAGAACATCCTTCTCAGCGCATTGCGCACGAATCGGTTGCCGCACGCCTATTTGTTTGCAGGAAACGAAGGTGTAGGCAAAGATGCGATGGCTCTCGAGCTTGCGCGTGTGCTACATTGTGAGAAGAAGAATGAAGAAGCCTGCGGTGAGTGCGCTTCATGCCTGAAACTGAACACGCTCCAGCATCCCGATGTCAAGTTCATCACGGCATTGCCCTTGGGGAAAAGCGAGAAAAGCGACGATCCGCCGATGGAAAAACTGGCTGCGGCGGATGTTGAATCCGTCCAGGAGCAATACAGACTCAAAGGCGAAAATCCCTATCACCGCATTGCGATTGCGAGAGCCAACATCATCAAGATCAACAGTATCCGGGACGTTCGCCGCGAGTCGGCAATGAGCTCGTTGTACGGCGGGAAAAAAGTATTCATCATCTCCAACGCCGACGAGATGGGCGATGAGGCGTCCAATACGTTGCTTAAGACTCTTGAAGAGCCGCCCGGTGATACTCTTCTCATTCTCACAACGTCCCGCCCCGAAACGTTGCTGCAAACGATTATCTCACGGTGTCAGCTTGTCCGGTTTGACCCGTTGACGGAAGGTGACATCCGGGCGGCGCTGATCGAACGCGAGCAGGTTGAGGATAGCAAGGCGACTCTTGTAGCGCGACTCGCAAACGGCAGCTACGTTCGTGCATTGGAATTATTGAAGGATGATGTAGATGGCTTGCGGCAGGATGTTGTGAATTTTGTCCGCACAACGCTTACGGGCAATGCCGTTGCTATCTCGGAGCAGGTTGAGCAGTTGGCATCATCGAAGGATCGGGAGTTTGTTGTTCGCTTTCTGACCCTTATGCTTATCTGGTTTCGTGATGCGTTTGTGCTGCTCCAGGGCGGCAGCATCATCAATCTCGACCAACAAGAAGATTTGAAAAGATTTACAGCAAAATTTCCGGACGCAAACCTCAATGACGTGATGAATGCCGTTGAGCAGTCTATTTCTCTTATCTACAAAAATGGCTACATTCCACTCACGCTGCTTCAGCTTACAGTGAGGCTGCGGCGTGCAATCCTTGAACACTCACTGCAACGGATATAGAAACGGCATCAGGTTCCATGGCTGAACGCATTCTGGTTACTGCTGCATTACCATACGCTAACGGGCAGATCCATCTCGGCCATCTGGCGGGAGCGTACCTGCCGTCAGATATCTACGTCCGGTTTCAGCGGTTGAAGGGACGTGAGGTCGTCTTCATCTGCGGCTCCGACGAACACGGCGTTCCCATCACGCTTACCGCGGATAAAGAAGGCATCACTCCGCAGGCGGTTGTCGATCGGTATCACGCGATGAACAAAGCAGCGTTCGAGAAGTTCGGTATGAGCTTCGATAACTACTCGCGGACTTCGTTACCCTTGCATCACCGGACTGCGCTGGAGTTCTTCCTTGATTTTCATAAAAGGGGGATTCTGAAAGAGAAGAAGGAACAGCAGTTCTTCGATCCGAAAGCAAACATGTTCCTTCCTGACCGTTACGTGGAAGGAACGTGCCCCGTGTGCAGCAACCCTGAAGCCCGCGGCGATCAATGCGAGCGATGCGGATCGTATCTGAATCCGACTGAACTGATCAATCCGAAAAGCAAAATCTCGGGCGAAGTTCCCGTGTTGCGCGAGACGTCGCATCTCTACTTTCCGCTAGGAGAGTACCAGAAGAAACTTGAATCATACATTGACATCCGCAACAAGCGCGACAGATGGAAAGACAATGTGCTGAAGTACTGTCAATCATGGTTCAAGGATGGCTTGCAGGATCGTGCCGTTACGCGGGATTTGGATTGGGGCGTCAAGATTCCGTTGCCCGGCTACGAAAGCAAAGTTCTGTACGTTTGGTTTGATGCCGTGCTGGGGTATATCTCATCAACAAAGGAATGGTCGGAAAGAACCGGCAAGCCGGATGAATGGAAGAAATTCTGGCAGGATGAATCGACGAAGTATGTGGCGTTCATCGGGAAGGATAATGTTGTGTTCCATTGCATCGTTTTTCCCGCAATGCTTATGGCATGGAACGAAACGCATCAGCAGAAATATGTTTTGCCTGAGAATGTGCCCGCCAACGAATTTTTGAATTTTGAAGGACAGAAGTTCTCGAAAAGTCGCGGGATTGGGATTGACGTACAGGATTTCCTTGAGCGGTTTCCTGCCGATCCGCTCAGGTACTATCTCGCTTCGTCGTTGCCCGAATATCGAGATTCGGATTTTTATTGGAGGGATTTTCAAGCGAAGAATAACAATGAGCTTGCCGATATTCTTGGGAATTTTGTGAATCGCACGCTGGCGTTTGCAGGCAAAACATTCAACGGTGTTGTGCCCGAGCGAGGAGACATCACTTCGCTCGACCGAACGATCCTTGATGCGCTGAATGCGACACCGACTGCGGCTCAAAAGTGCTTCGAAGAATATCGTTTTCGTGATGCATTGCTGGAAATTATGAACCTTGCCCGTGCCGCGAACAAGTATTTCAATGACAGCGAGCCCTGGAAAACCGCAAAGTCCGACGCGTCGCGTTGTGCAACGACTATCAACGTCAGCATTCAAGTTGCCCGCTCCCTTGCTGTGCTGATGTTTCCGTTTGTTCCTTCTTCATGCGAGAAAATCTGGCGTATGCTTGCTCTTGAAGGAAAGGCGGCAGAACAGTCGTGGGACTCTGCCGGATCGGCAGTAATTCCCCCCGGCCACAAATTAGGCACAACGGAAATTCTCTTCACCAAAATCGAGGATGATGTGATTGAACAGGCAATACGCGAGACTACAAATCAACAACCGGCACCATCTGCAACCCCAAAACAGGTTGAAGAAAAGCCGTCGATAACCATTGATGACTTCAAGAAAGTGGAATTACGTGTCGCGAAGATACTTGAATGTGAACCGGTGCCAAAATCTGAGAAGCTGTTGAAATTGCAAGTAGAGGTCGGCACGGAGCGGCGTCAAATTGTAGCAGGCATTGCGAAACATTACAAGCCGGAGGATCTCATCGGTAAAAGTGTTGTGGTGGTGTACAACTTACAGCCTGCAAAGCTGATGGGGCAGGAGTCGAAAGGGATGATTCTTGCTGCTTCGTCGGACGACGACGGAAAGTTGTTCGTCGTGTCCCCGTTGGGTGAAATAGCCAGCGGTAGTGTGGTTCGCTGATACGAACGTCACGCTATTGTGCGTAGTGAAAGAGAATCGGAAGCAAAATATAGGCTGCGCTCATACCCGAAACAATCAGTGCAGCCATTGAGCCTACTGCCCAGAAGAACATCTTGATATCGCCGTCCCGCTCGCCCGACACGTTGAGGGCTTTACGAAAGCAGAAAATGGCGACGGCGAGTCCGATGATCGCCAGCGTTCCGAAAAAGATGGAAAGTGTAATGTCGAGAGTTGCCATAACAAATTGTAGAGATCGTGACATCTGAATATATGAAAAAAATGAACCGGTATCGGCTGAGTTTAGGTGCAGCGTTTGTTGCTGTTTCTTTGTTGGGATGTTCCGGGGAACCAGATCCTCGTATGATAGATGTTAACGCACGACTCGCCCGTCTGGAGAGAGTCCCAATGAAGTTCGATGCCCGTGGCCTTTCGCAGCAAACGAACGAAATGCTCAAGGCCCTCACGGAAGCCGGGCAGTTGTTGCATGAAGCATACCTGTACCAATACGCACCGGAAGGCATTGCAATACGCGATAGCCTTGGCAGACAAGATGGTGATCTGAGCAACAAGCTGCTTCGTCTCGTCGAGCGGAACGGCGGCCCTTACGACAAGATGGATGACTTCACGAATTTTGTCAACAACAACCCCAAGCCTCCCGGCTCTGGCTTCTATCCTGCAGACCTGACGAAAGAAGAGTTCGAAGGCTACCTCGCCCGCTACATGCACCGATCGAAGGCCTTGATGAGTCCGTACACGGTTGTCAGGCGTGACAACGGCCGATTGAAGGCAATTCCTTTCCACGAGGAATACGCGCGATACGTAGTCCCCGCTGCCGAGCTGCTGAAGAAAGCAAGCAGACTGACGGATAATGTCAGCTTCAAGAAGTTTCTTGAACTGAGAGCCGAGGCATTGCTTACCGACGACTACACTGAAAGTCACCTGGCTTGGCTTGAGGTAGTCGATTCGGACATCGACTTGCTTATGGCTCCTGATGAAGTGTACGACGACGGGTTGATGGGGTTGAAGGCATCGTATGAAGTTTCTGTTATGCTGAAGGATTCTGCCGCAAGCGCAAAAGTGGATTTCTTCGGCAGCTATCTGAACGAACTCGAAATGAATCTGCCGATTGATGAGAAGTACAAGCGTCCATCTGCAATCCTCAAGTCGCCCATGTACGTTGTCAATGACATTTTCCGGGGCGGTGATATTGCTACAGGGTATCAGGCGGTCGCCACAACATTGCCCAACGATCCGATTGTCCGGAACACGAAAGGAACCAAGATCATCTTCTGGAAGAATATGATGGTGGCGCGAGTCGAGAAGATCATTCTGCCGATTGCCTATGAACTCATTTCTTCCGACCAGATCGGATTCGTAACGACGCAGGGCGTATTCAGCAACACTATCATGCACGAGTTGTGTCATTCCGTCGGCCCCATTTACGTGCACGGTACGGGGGAAACGATTTCCGTGAACGAGGCGCTCAAGGAACACTACACAACCATCGAAGAAGCGAAAGCCGATGCCGCCGGCTTGCATTCAATGCGATATTTCATCCGGAAGGGGATTCTCGGGAAGGAGATGGAGCAGATTCATGCAGTGTCGGCGCTCGCGTCGATTTTCCGTACTATTCGTTTCAGTACCACGGAGGCGCATGCAAAGGCATCACTCTGTGCGTTGAACTATTTGCGCAATGCTAACGCAATCCGGTTTGATCAGAACACTAAGAGATGGTCGGTGATATTCGACAGGTTCGGACCCGCTGTTGCCGATTTGGCCGGCGAACTTCTGTTGCTTGAAGCCACGGGAGATTTCGAGGGAACGGAAAAGTTCCTGAATCGATGGTCGGTGATGTCCGTTGATGTGGAGCAATCGCTTCGGCGACTGAACCACGTGCCGGTTGATATTGAGCCGGTGTATGATGTGAAGTGGAAATAATATGGCAAAGCGGCACCGAAGCCTCATACCGTTATCACAGGATCATCATCACGGACTTGCACTGGCGGTACGGCTTCAGCAGGGGAACAATGCGCTCTTGAATGACGGCTGGACACACGACAGGGTTGAACAGGCGAGGCGTGTCCGGCATTTCTATGAGAACGACCTTCGTCCGCATTTCAAGGCCGAAGAGGCAATTGTGTTCCCGACGATGAGCCGTCATGTATCCGGTTCTTCATTGCTGATCGACGAGTTGATTCGTCAACATCGCGAAATGGAGCGGTTGATAGATATGCTGGACCATTTTGAGGGGGATCAGTTGGAGAAAACTCTTGCGGCTTTGGGCGACCTTCTTGAAAAACACATTCGCAGCGAAGAGCGTGAATTATTCGAGATGATGCAGCAACAACTCCCTTCCGATCTTCTTGAGGAGATCGGAGACGGCGTCAAGAAGTTGTTGATGAGAGATGGTTGAAGCTGTGCTGTCTAATATTACCTTCTAACATTCGAAATACTCCCGATGGAAGATAAGCAACTGACCATCCTGATTTCTGAAGATGAGGTTGATATCAACAATCTTCTCACTCTTGTTCTTCAACTCGAGAACTTCACCGTCCTTCAGGCATTCGACGGGCTCACGGCCTATGAAACATTCCTTGCCCACAAGGATGAAGTTGATCTGATGGTAACAGATCTCGGCCTGCCGAAAATGGGCGGCGTGGAGTTGATAGAAAAAGTGCGGGGATTGAAGCCATCGGTGAAGATTATCGGCGCAAGTGGCTTCGGCAGAGTCAATGTTCGCGAAGAAGTGATGAATGCGGGAGCCGATGAATTCATGCCGAAGCCGTACATTACCGCAGACTTGGTCCTTCTTGCCAAGAAACTCCTTGGTCGTTCCTGATGAAATCACACACTGAATACCTGTGGTTCAACACCAAAACGCAGCGCGCGTACATCAATATCACTGAAACGGTTGATGGAATTGTCCGTAAGAGCGGCGTGAAGGAAGGCATGGTGTTGGTGTCGGCAATGCACATTACTGCCGGCGTGTATGTCAACGATGCCGAAGACGGGCTGATTCAGGATATTGACGAATGGCTCGAACAGCTTGCCCCGTTCAAAGCTGGCTATCGCCACCATCGCACCGGAGAAACCAACGGCGATGCGCATCTGAAAAGTCTGATCATGCACCATGAAGTCATCGTTCCCATCACAAACGGAAAACTCGATTTCGGACGGTGGCAGCAAATTTATTACGCCGAATTCGACGGGCAGCGCCGTAAAAGAGTCATTGTGAAGGTGATGGGAGAATAGATTGCAATTCGTGCCGGCCTTCAGTAGATTTTCTGTAGCACACCATCGTCATTGAACTCAATATATTCAGGCATAGTCATGAATTATCAGGCAAGAATGTTTGCTGTTCTTTTGGCCGTTTGTCTTGGTTTATCGCCCGCCGATGCGCAAATGAACGGACAAGGTACCCTGGGAATCCAGGTGGACGTAGCCCGCTTTCGCGGGGATGATCTCCACAGTTACGTGGAGGTATACTACGCTTTTCCTCAACGGTCTCTGACATATGCTCAGAGCGCCGAAGGTTTCAAAGGTGGGGTCGAGCTGCTGGTGGTTGCACGATCGAAGGACTCGATTCACTTTGCGGATCGCTTCGTGATGCCGCATGTGACACAAGATACCGTGGCGGGCAGCATGAATCTCGTCAGCTTGTCCGGGATGATGTTGCCCGATGGCAATTATACGTTGTCTGTGTCAGGAAAGGATGTCAATAACCCTTCACGCAGCGACAGCGTGGTGGTGCAGATTGCGACCAGAGTGCCCCCCGCGAGCAATGTCGTTCTCAGTGATATTGAGTTTGCATCCAATATCAAAAAAGGAGAAAAGGATTCGCCCTTCTTCAAAAATACTCTCGAGGTAATTCCCAATGTTGACGGAGTGTTCGGCAACGGAAAGAACTGCTTCTTCTATGCCGAGGCGTACAATTTGCTGGCGAACAACGATATGTCCGACCTGACATTGAAGACGACGGTATTGAATGCAATCGGCAAGGAAGTGATTTCGCGCGAACGCCCCCGCAAGCGGAGCGGTGAATCGACAGTGCTTGTCGATAACATCGACGTCTCCAATCTCAAGAGCGGCACCTATACTCTGATGCTCGCCATCGACGATACAAGCAGGAAAACCCTGACAACGAGCTGGAAGAAATTCTTCGTGTTTAATGATGCAATGGGTATAGACTCAACACTGCTCGCACTGGACCCGACATTGGCTGTGACGGCCTATTCCACAATGCAGGAAACTGAACTTGATAAGGAGTTCAGGCTTTCACGTTGGGAGGCTCGTGACATTGAGAAGGACCAGTATGCAAAGCTGAAGGGTGTTGAACCAAAGCGGAGGTTCCTGGCGGATTTCTGGTCAAAACGCCCGGTTGGTGCACGTGAGGTGTATTTTCAGCGTGTGAACGCTGCAAACTCGGCGTACGCGAGCATGGGAATCGAGGGCTATCGCAGCGATCGAGGCAGAGTTCACATTACGTACGGTCCGCCGGACGACGTTGATCGCCATCCGAATGAGGCAGGAACAAAGCCGTATGAGATTTGGACGTACAACAATATTCAAGGGGGAGTGATTTTCGTTTTCGTTCAACGTCAGAACAGCGGGGACTACGAGTTGATGCATTCGACTCACCGCAGCGAATTGAACGATGAAAACTGGATGCGCTACGCCAGAACAAATTGAGTGTGAAGGGAGCGTGATGCCTGAAGCCGCCCGATGAAGGCGGCTTCTTTGTTATGTTCACATCGTCGGCGGTATCTTTTCTTGCCGGAGGTCAGCAACGGATCTGTCAGATTGTAACTTGGAATCGATTTATGTAAGTTAGCCCGAGCGTTTTCCCATGAGAGAGTACATCGAATTTTTTCTGTTCAGCTGTGTTGACCGGCTTGCCCGGAGGTTGTCATTCCGTTGGGCAGGAAGAATCGGAGCCTGGCTTGGTGGCGCTGTGTTTTCGGTAGTCGGCTATCGCAAAGAAGTCACGCTCGACAATCTGAGCAAGGCATTCCCGGAAAAGGCGGAAGAGGAACTTCAGAACATTGCGCGCCGCGCATACAGGAACTACGGTATCGCGCTGGTTGAATCGATGTGGGCAAGCGGCCAGTCTGCCGACGCGTTGAAGAAGGTCGTCCACGCAACAAATCCCGAAATAGTGCATAATGCCAGGAAGGCTGGTAAGGGCGTTCTGTTTCTCTCAGCTCATTTCGGTTCGTGGGAGTTTCTCTCGACAAGTGTGCCGCTTGTCTTGGGTCTCCCGTTCGGCATGATCGCTCAGCGCCAGCGCAATAAACATATCGACGCGTTGTTTGAAGCAAACAGATCCCGATTTGGAAATTTCATCATCGGCATGGGAACATCGACTCGCAAAGTGATCAAGGCCCTGGCGGACAATCACGTTGTCTTGTTACTCGGCGATCAAAGCGGTCCGAAAGAAGCTGTATTTGTCGAGTTCTTCGGCCGTCCCTCGGCAACGCATCGTGGCGCTGCGGCGTTCAGCCTTAAAACAGGAGCTCCGATTGTGATGGGCGTTCTCCTCCGGCAACCGGACGGCACGTACACAATTACGTTCGAGGAAGTGGATCAAAGGGGATTGGATTCGTCGTCTGAAGAAGATGTTACAGAACTGACACGCCGCCATGTAGCTATTCTGGAGCGGTGGATTCGCGCCAACCCGGACCATTGGCTGTGGATGCATAAACGTTGGAAACACACACCGTTCTTTCAGGCACAACAACAAGCAGAAGAGGTTCGTTAGTGCAGTCTCCCGGACGGATTCTCATCTTTCAAACAGCATTTACGGGAGATGTGGTCCTGACATTGCCGCTCATCCAGCACTTGCATGAAGCATTGAGCGGAGTGTTCATCGATATTGTAGCCGTGCCCGCGGCTGCACGGGTTCTTCGCGGACATCCGGCAATTCATAGAATAGTCGAGTATGACAAAAAGGGGAAGCAGAAAGGCCCTGCTGCGGCCTACTCGCTTGTCCGAAGTTTGCAGGAATCGCAATACGGCGTTGCCATCGTACCGCATCGATCGATACGCAGTGCGGCGATATGTTATTTTGCCGGAATCCCCCGCCGAATCGGTTTCTCAAAAAGCTCGGGCAGATTCCTCTTCACCGATATTGTGTCGTATCAGAAGGATCAGCATGAAGTGTTGCGGAACCTGAGCCTGGCAGAACCGCTGGATATCTTTCCGAAGGGTGATCTTCTGCCGCGTCTGTATCCCTCCGACGATGATAAGCGGGTAGTTGAAGCGTTGCTAAGTGCGAATCCTTCCGCAAGAAACAGTTCGACAGTGGCAGTAGCTCCGGGATCAGTGTGGGCAACAAAACGCTGGTTGCCGGAGCGATACGCCGAATTAACCGGGCGACTCGTACGTGAAGGATTGTCTGTTGTGTTGATTGGCGGAGAAGATGACCTTCCAATCGGCAACATGATTGAGTCAAATGTTCAGAGTGATCGGATTCTGAATACGATGGGGAAGTTGACGCTTCTTCAGTCTGCAGAAATGATTGGTCGCTGCAAAGTTGCGGTCACGAATGACAGTTCGCCAATGCACCTTGCCGTCGCTATGCGGACTCCGGTCGTTGCCATCTTCGGCGCGACAGTTCCCGAATTCGGGTTTGCGCCGCTGGGTTCACGTGACGAGATTGTTCAAACGTCCGGGCTGGATTGCCGGCCATGCGCGATCCATGGCGGGAACTCTTGTCCCATCAAGACGTTTGTGTGTATGAAGAACATTGCGGTTGAAACTGTTCTCGGCAAGGTTCATGCTCTCCTTTCCAAAAACAGGGTGGAAGTCGCGTGAGCCGGATTCTAAACGTGTCGTACGATGTTCCCGAACATGAAGTATTGAATGATGCTGCAACGGTTGTGTTGAATGGCGGAGTAATTGTCTATCCGACCGAAACTCTCTACGGGATCGGCGCAGATGCTACAAACCCGGCCGCTGTTGCGAATGTCGTTAAGGCAAAAAGAAGAAGTGACGAAAAACCGATTCTCGTTATCATTCATACGCGTGACCTGCTGAAGAATCTTGTTGCCCGAATACCGGACTCCGCCGAGCAATTGATGCAACGTTTCTGGCCGGGGCCTCTCACGCTTGTCTTCGAGTCTGCTCCCGGCGTGCCATACGAACTCACTCGAGGAAGCGGAACAATAGGTGTTCGTATTCCGTCGAACACATTCTGCATGGAACTTCTGGCCCGGTGTAACCGCCCTCTTACTTCTACAAGTGCCAACATATCAGGGGAACCTGTGCACCGGACTATTGACGAAATCCGCCTTGCTGTAACTGATGGAATTGATTTGTATATCGATGCCGGCACATTGCCTGAAAGCAAGCCATCGACAGTTGTCTCTGTTGTCGGAACAAAACCGAAACTCTTACGTGAAGGAGTCATTCCATTTGATGTACTTCAAGAAGTTCTTCCGATTGTTGAGATGTAGTATGCCCGTCAGGTACGCCCTTCTCTGTTTCATGTTGTGTGGCAGAGTGATCTTTGCCCAACAACCCGTCGAGCTTCAGCAGGCATTTCTTGATCTGACGAACGACGCCGTTGTGATGAATATCTCCGCTCATCCTGACGATGAAGACGGTTCCACGCTCGCATATTACCGGATGAAGTACGGTGTAAAGACATATTCTATTCTGTTCACACGCGGCGAGGGAGGGCAAAATGAAATAGGGCCTGAGTTGTACGAAGAGCTCGGCGTTTTGCGGACGGACGAGACTCATGAAGCAGGGACCATACTCGGCGCGGAAGTTCATTTCCTGAACCTGAACGATTTCGGATACTCCAAAACAGCGACTGAAACATTTCAGAAATGGGGGGGCGCGAAGGAGGTGTTGCGCAGGCTGGTGTATGTGATTCGCAAGTACCAGCCCGATGTTCTCTTTACAAATCACAACACAATCGGCGGACACGGCCACCATCAGGCTGTAGCGATTACCGCCATCGCAGCGTTCGATGCCGCAGCAGATTCAACGATGTTTCCTGAGCAACTTCAGCTTCCGGGAATGGCATGCTGGCAGCCGAAGAAATTGTTCTTCAGAAATTTCGGCGGGGCCGACCAGACTGCCGACGTCGTGAATCAGATTGGCGAAATAAATCCGGCAAGGGGAATTTCGTATCTCGACATTGCATCGGAGGCTCTTACCCGGCATAAAACGCAGGGAATGGACAGGGCCGATCTGCGACGCTTCACGAGAGGACTGAGCTTGTACAGGCTGATGCGGGCCAATAGTATGTATGGCAGGGACACAACGACATTTCTTGGAGGGATAGATGTGTGGCGTGATCCCCGATTGGCTTCCTTGCAGAATAGTAAGGCGTTATTATCACGGCTGCATCCCGAAATGAGTCGGGATTCGGTGCTGGAAATCGCTTCCCAGATCATGCGATTGAGTGCCCGGAAAATGCAATTGAGTTTTATTGCGCAGCGTGTCCTTTCCCACTGGCAGGAGAACCTCGAAGCACTTGTCACTCGACTTTGCGGTATTCATGCAGCATGGGAGTTTGCCGACACGGTTGTCGTTCCGACACAGAAAGTGAACAGCACACTTATTCTGCGCGCAACAGAATGTAAATTGAGCGAGTTTCGTTACTCGGTCACTGTTCCCCAAGGATGGGCAGTCAATGAAAATGCTGAAGCTGTTCCTGTTCCCTACAAAGGAGTATTGACGAAGGGGTTCGACGTTATTGTGGGCGATAACGCAACTCTCACACTCCCCAAACCGGTAGCCCAGTACAATTCGCTTGAATCGGAACAGACTGTGGCGTTGCACGCCCATGTTCTCGCAAACGGAAAACCGATAACACTGACACTGCGGCCTCGATTTGACGTTGCGCCATTTCAGGTGATGACGGTGACTCCGAAGGTTGCCCGCTTTTCATCCGATGAAGCAAAAAGGGGGAAAAAGTTTTCGTTTTTGCTTACCAACCATGCGCCACGAAAATCTGCCGGCAGAATTTCGGTGCAGATGCCTCCGGGTTGGCTTTCAGAACGGGCTTCGTACGAGATTCAGGGGGAAGACGGTTCGGCAACCGGTCAGTTGACGATTCAACCGCCGAAGGATGTGAAGCCGGGCGAGTACCGGTTGCGGGTAAAATCAGAATATGCATGGGATGATATAACGGCGAGAGTTTTTGACGTGAACGTAGAGAAGGGCATCACGGTTGGCATTATCAAAAGCTACGATACGACATTGGAGACTGCTGTCGAAGAGCTCGGCCTGAACTACAAACTTCTCGGTCCGGCTGATCTTGAAAAAGATCTTTCATCCTTTACAACAATTGTGGTTGATATTCGTGCGTACCTCGTCCGTGATGATTTGAAGAAGAACAATCATCGTCTTCTTGACTACGTTTACAAAGGCGGGCATCTCGTGGTGATGTATCACAAGGATCAGGAGTGGAAGCCGGAGTACGCACCGTTTCCGATCAAGTTGAGTCGTAGACGTGTCACGGTTGAAGAAGCTCCTGTCCAAGTTTTGCAACCGGAGCATCCACTCTTCAATCATCCCAACAAAATAACCGAGCAAGATTGGGAAGGTTGGATTCAAGAACGCGGAGTGTATTTCCCCGGCGAACTCGCGAAAGAATATGTTCACCTCCTTTCTTCAAGCGATCCTGACGAGCCGCCGCTCACGACGGGATATTTGCTTGCACACCACGGTGCAGGCTCATATATCTATACGTCGTATGTTTGGTATCGTCAACTTAAAGAGTTCAACGCCGGCGCCTTCCGGTGTTATGTGAATATGATTTCCTACCCCAAATACCGTTCAGCACCGTGAGAGCCCAGGCCCCCAGAATGAGCGAATTCCGATTGTCGGTGAGAATGGTTGCATGCATACTCTGTAGCGCCGGTGTTCTTCTGGTCACCGGCTGTTCAACTGATGCAGGAAAGCGGAAACTTGTTGTGTATTCTCCGCACGGGAAAGAAATGCTTTCGGCTTTCGAGAAGCAGTTTGAAGCCGGTTATCCTGATGTTGACGTGCAGTGGCTCGACATGGGATCGCAAGATGTCTATGATCGGATTCGGACGGAAAGGGTGAATCCGCAGGCCGATATCTGGTGGGGCGCGCCGCTCACAACGTTTGCGAAAGCCGAGGCCGAGAGTCTTCTCGAACAATACACGCCGAGGTGGGCAGAGTTTGTCGAGGCGGAAATGAAAAGTCCGGGCGATTTCTGGTACGGAACGTTTGCAACTCCCGAAGTGATCATGTACAACAATCGTCTCGTGCGTGATGAGGACGCTCCCCGTGATTGGGACGACTTGCTCGATCCAAAATGGCGGAATAAAATCATCATCCGGAATCCTGTAGCATCAGGAACCATGCGGGTCATCTTCTCGGCAATTATTCAGAAGGAAACAGCCCGAACAGGGAATCCAGAGGCAGGGTTCGAATGGCTGCGCAGGCTCGATGCAAACACGAAGACATACGCGGCTGACCCGACACAGTTGTATCTGAAGATTGCACGGGAGGAGGGACTTGTATCCCTTTGGAACCTGCCTGATGTTGTGCTGCAGAAGGAAACCAACGGCTATCCGTTCGGCTGGAATATTCCCGCGAGCGGCACTCCGCTCATTACGGATTGCATAGCAATTGTGCGCGGCACCAAGAACCGTGCTGATGCTGAACGGTTCTATGAATTTGTGACTTCGAGGGACGCGATGATTCAGCAAGCGTCCGAATTCTTCCGCATTCCCGCACGTACCGACATTCCGCGCAATGACTTGCCCGATTGGATCAGTAATCTGAATTTCGTCACGATGAAGCTCAACTGGCAGGAAATCGAAGCGAATGAAAGAGCCTGGATGAGGAAATGGGATGAAGAAGTGAAGGGCAAGGGAATATCACGCTGAACACGAAACACATCATGCATCTCCACAGGTCAACTCCGTGTCCCGAATAGCTCTTCATAACATCTCCCGGCAATTTGACGACACTCTTGCAGTTCACGAGGTGAGTCTTGAGATTGCATCGGGCGAGTTCTTTTCGATTCTGGGACCAAGCGGATGCGGCAAGACAACACTCCTGCGCATAGTTGCCGGCTTCGAACGGCCGACTTCCGGTACCATCTCCATCGACTCAAGAGATGTGACACAAGTTCCGACGCAACACCGCGGGATAGGGATGGTGTTTCAGAACTATGCGTTATTTCCTCACATGTCGGTGTTCGAGAATATCGCTTTCGGACTTGAAACAAAGAAGATGGAGAAAATGGCCATCAGAAGACGGGTTGAAGATATTCTTGATTCGGTACATTTGCTGGAGAAGATCGATGTTCCCGTCCCTCTGTTAAGCGGAGGAGAACAGCAGCGTGTTGCGGTTGCGCGTGCACTTGTCGTTGAGCCAGCCGTGCTGCTGATGGACGAGCCGCTGAGTAATCTTGATGTTGCACTCCGGTTGAAGACGCGGGAAGAAATCCGGCTGCTGCAGAAGAAAACCGGCATCACGACCGTGTATGTGACGCACGATCAATCGGAGGCGATGAGTCTTTCCGACAGGATTGCGGTAATGCGCTCGGGAAGGATTGAACAGGTCGGGACGCCTGCACAAATGTATGAAGCCCCGGCGTCTTCTTTCGTGGCGGAATTTTTGGGTGGGGCGAATGTTCTTCCTGCACGAGTATCTCGCTCCGAACAAAAAATCATTGCAGGCAAACTTGTGCTGTCGGCTCCCGCGACGTTTCTGGACGGATTTGGAGATGAGGATGCGACGCTGGTGGTGAAGCCTGAGGCAATCGTGCTATCTCCATCGGTTGACGATGGAGACGTTACAGCCGTGATTGTACACAAAGAGTATCTTGGATTTACGACGAACTTTCTTGCCCAGGTTGGCGACGTAACACTGCGTATCGCGTCGATGAGTTCCGAGCGTACGAAACACCTTCGTTCCGGTGATGCGGCCGGTATCCGGTTCGACTGGTCTCGCTGCACATTGCTTCCTCATGCCTGACACCGCATGAATAGGTTCACTATCAAACGATTGATTCCTGTTCTGTTGCTTGGAACCGTGTACGCGGGTTACGTCATCTACCCCCTTACAGAAACCCTCCGTGAAAGTGTGAATATCGGCGGTGCCTTCAGTGTGGCGAACTATGTCGATATTCTCAGGCCCGGAAATTCGGCTAACTTTGAAGCATTGTGGAATTCTGTTCTTGTTTCGATTCTCTCGGTGTTGTTCAGCGGAATTCTGGGGACCTTTCTTGCCTTCGTCCTGACGCAATTCACATTCCCGTTTCAAGGGTTGTTAAGCCGGCTTGCCGTTGTACCCATTGCTTTGCCGCCGCTCGTCGGGGTGATCGCATTTCTTTTTGCGTTCGGAGAAAGCGGAATCATCCCGCGCATAGTGCAGGAAGTATCCGGCTTGAGTGGAAGCGTAATTGCATTGGAGGGGTTCAGCGCAATTGTTGCCGTTCACACATATTCATTCTATGTGTACTTCTATCTGTTTGTTTCAACATCTCTTCGTCAACTTGAGGCGGCCCAGCTTGAGGCTGCGCAAACGCTCGGAAGTACAGCGCTGCGAACTCTCAGAGTGATTGTTCTGCCTGAGTTGAAACCGGCGTTGTTGGGTGCGGCGATCCTGACGTTTATGGCCAGCATGGCTTCATTCTCGGCTCCCCTGCTGTTTGGCGGCGATATGCGATTCATGACGTTGCAAATCTACAATGCCAAACTCAATGGTGAGCTTGATGTTGCAGCATCCCATTCAATGGTTCTTACAGCTGTCTCAATCTTCTTCTACATTATCCTCAAGATTGTCACTCCACGTGGATCGGGCGTTCGACGAAGCAAGGGAACGGGAAGGAGCGGGTTGGTATCATTGTCAGCTCCTGTGCGTCGAATGTTGATAGCCTGTTGCGTCGCATTGCTTGCGTTGGAACTGCTGCCTATAGCTATAATCATCCTGATATCATTTGCCAAAGAAGGCTCGTGGACGTGGCAAATTCTGCCTGCCGCGTACACACCGGAAAACTATCAGAAGCTCTTTGCCGATCCCTATGTGTTCGACCCTATCATCAACAGTTCGTTGATGAGTCTTGTCGCCGTTGCTGCGTGTATCCTTGTTGGTGTCGGCATCTCCTATGTGTTGGTGAAAGGGAGCCTTCGTCGCTTCCGGGATATCGGTGACGTTGCTGCAACTCTGTCGTTTGCGATTCCGGGAACCGTCATAGCCATCAGTCTCATTCTCGCATTCAATACGCCCGGTATTTTCACCGCTCAGAATGTTCTGGTCGGAACGTTCTGGATATTGCCGTTGGCATATTTCATCCGTATGTTTCCGTTTGTTGTCCGATCGACTTCGGCTTCGTTGGATCAATTGGACGATTCCTTGATCGAAGCAGGAGAATCGTTCGGTGCCGGGAGCTTCCGGCGGTTCCGGAAAATTGTCCTTCCCGGCATCTTGCCCGGTATTATTGCAGGGGCACTTCTTGTGATCATTACCGCGATCGGCGAGTTTGTTTCATCAGTCCTGCTTTATACCTATTCCAATCGACCTATTTCGGTCGAAATTCTTGCCCAAATGCGGACCTATAATTTCGGAGCGGCTGCCGCTTATTCTGTGTTCCTTCTGATGCTGGTTATGTTGCTTTCGGTGCTGGCAGGTTATATTGGCAAAGAGGGAAAAACTCATCCATCAAGTGTCAATATTTAGGTTGAACACAATCCCGTTTTTCGATACCTTTAGTGGCACTCTTCACGCACTTGCAGTTCAATTGGATACTTGTCCGCCTCCGGCGGAGAGCGTTGGCGAGAATGAGAAGAAGAGCATCAACAAAGCAATAAACAAGTTAAAGAGAAAAAATAGCTCAACCTTGCACTCGTAGCTCAATTGGATAGAGCGTTGGCCTCCGGAGCCAAAGGTTTCGGGTTCGACTCCCGACGAGTGCACAAACGATCACCATCTCATCCATATTTCAGGAGGCAGTTCGTTTTCGCCATGCTCAAAGCGCAAAAGAAGATTTCGAAGAAGCAACTCAAGCAGGATGCACTGCTGACAAATGTCGCCAAGATAACTTCGTTCTACGAAGATAATAAGCGAACGCTTGGCATTATTCTCGTCGCATTGGTGGTAGTGGTAGCCGGTACTCTTATCTATGCCAGAAATCAGGCAGCGAATAATGAAAAAGCCACGACGGCTTTGGGCAAAGTGCTTGAGTTTTATGATACGAACCAACTTCAACTGGCGATTGATGGGTCCGCCGAGCGGGGTATTGTTGGCTTGAAGTCCATTGTCGACAATTACGGCAGCACCGACGCCGGCAACCTTGCCAGGTTCTATCTGGCCGACGCCTATTTTCAGTTGCGCAAGTATGATGAGGCGCTCGAACAGTTTGACAAATTCAGCGGCAGCGAACAATTGGTCTCCGTATCACGTCTCACCGGAATGGCTGGTTGCTACGAGGCGAAAGGTGAGTATGAGAAGGCCGCAGAGCATTATGAAAAGGCGGCCACGAAGTATCCCAAAGATGTTGATGCAGCAGGAAACCTGAATCACGCGGCAGATAACTATGCGCGTGCCGGGAAGAAGGATCGTGCGCTGGATATCTACAAGAAACTCAAGAAAGAATACCCGACCACGCAATTCGGTCGTGATGCCGACCGCGGCATTGCGCGGCTTTCCGTGTGACTTTCTCTGCAAAGAACAATCCCGGCGACGGAACATGACACGCGGCCATCCGGCCGTTTGCGCTGAAGTTCTGTCGCCCTTGTTATTTTGGGCGGGAGTGCCAACATTGTACCGGGCAGTGCAACTTTTCCCGTTATTTGCCGAACAATCACGTGGCAAACCTTGCGCCGACCGCTGAGCAGGCACAGAACCATCATTAATGCCCGATGAAACTTCGCCGTATTTTATATCTCGCCGTTTCAGCTTCGCTTCTTCTCTTTGTATTTGTGATTGATATGATGAGAAAGAACGTGGAGTTGAACGTCATCGGGCTCCCTCTCGTTCGGGATCTTCTCATCATTGCATCGTTTGTTCTGATTTACCTGTACCTCGAAGCGAGACAAGTTCATCGGGCGCTGACGCCGATCAAGCGCATCGGGTTGATGATGATCTATACGGTGATCACGGGATTTGTCTGCCTTGTCATTTCTTTCATATCCGAAGATAATTTCGATCAGAAGGATTTTGCCCTCATCCCGCTCACGTACGGTCAGCTTTTTATTGCTACGTTTCTCTCGGTTCTTCTCGGCATCTTCACAATTCTGATGTTCCGCCTTGCACGCGGATTGGTGTTGTTCAAGCGCAAGCGGGGTACTGAGCGCAATTTTACCATCTTCATCGGATTTGCGCTTGCAACTGCCGTCTCGACAATGACGCTTGAGCCTCTCGAGTACAGCTTATTCACAAACATTCTCTTCGGTTTTGCGATACTGTTCGCCGTGCTCAACTCGTTCCGGCTTCCGTGGATTGTCTATCTGACAAAACGGGAGAAGATCTTCGGGTTGATTTACGGATTGATCCTGTTTGGTGTACTGATCGGGTTGAATGTGGCTGTCGGAATGGAACGAAGCCTGATCGGGAAATCGCTTCTGTATCATTCGTACCCGCTCAGCCGCTTCATTCTGCTGACGATGATCTTCTCAAACATCTACTTCGGAATGGCGTTCATCAGCACGCTGTTCCATTTGCCTACAGCGGAGGCGTTCGACAGAAAATCCACGGAGGTGACTTCGCTTCATAACCTGGGCAAACTCGTCACGCAGGTGTTCGACTTCAATGAATTGGTTGAAACGGTTACATCAATGACGCTTCAAGTGTGCGAAGCCCAAAGTTGCTGGCTTGAAATCATCCATCATGAACATGACCAGGATCGCAACGCAATCGGAACGAACGAGCTTGTTGTACACAGCGATGCAGTCGGGACGTACCATGTACAGTTGGCAGGCAGGAAAAACATCTCGCAACTGGAAATCAATGCACTGCTGCCGACCGGAGAGCGGACATTGCGCGACGAAGTCATTGAGGAACGAAAGGCCATTGTTGTTGACGACCTGGCGCGGGATACCCGGTTCCGGCGTCTTGAAAAATCAAAAGCGCCGATTGGTTCGATGGTTGTCGTGCCGCTTGTCTCACACGCCGGATTGATCGGTGTTTTGTATGCCACAAAGGGGAACGCCTACGGTTTTTTCAAAGATGATGTTGACGTAATTTCGGCCTTTGCCGATCAAGCAACTGTCGCGATCGAGAACTCACGTCTCATCAAGAAATCCATCGAGCGAGAGCGCTTATTGCGTGAGATGACACTTGCCCAGGAGATTCAACGAAGGCTGTTGCCGCAACGCCTTCCCTCATACGCGGCAATGGACATTGACGCGAGTTCCATTCCCGCCTTTGAGGTGGGGGGTGATTATTA